>Ga0182012_10003799_pt1 | contig 15961 bp, 10 predicted proteins | sample 612S2SmetaG_FD_120486 | JGI IMG/M metagenome (GOLD analysis project Ga0182012, IMG submission 120486) | Permafrost microbial communities from Stordalen Mire, Sweden - 612S2S metaG | ecosystem: Environmental > Terrestrial > Soil > Wetlands > Permafrost | place: Sweden: Stordalen | collected...
AACAATTCCACGTCCAACTCCCGTTCCAACTCGGCCAGTGCCTGGCTGGCCGCCGATTGGCTCAGCATATGCGCCCTGGCCGCCCTGCTAATGCTATGAAAGTGCGCAATATCCCGTACAAGCCGCAACGTTTGGATGTTCACAAAAATTAAGGTTATCATAAGCAAAATCGATATTGCAAACCTTTAAATTCGATTTGACGAATACTGCCGTAGCCGCTATACTAAAAATCTATCTCCATCAAAGTTGAGGAGAATCCAAGTGTATTCAGTGGACCACAGACCCGAATTACCTGCCGCGCAGGGCCTCTACAACCCCGCCAATGAGCACGATGCCTGCGGAATTGGCTTTGTCGTTAACATCCAGGGCGAAAAGTCGCATGACATCGTTCTCAAAGGTTTGGAGATTCTCGTCAACCTGGCGCACCGCGGCGCTTGCGGCTGCGACGCCGAAACCGGCGACGGCGCCGGCGTGCTCATTCAGATTCCGCACAAATTTTTCGCCAAGGAATCCGCCAGTCTCGGCTTTACTTTGCCTGAGCCTGGAGAATACGGCGTGGCCATGTGCTTCTTGCCGGTGGAACGCCAGCAGCGCCTCGTCTGCGAAGGCTTGATTGAGAAAATCGTTCGCGAAGAAGGGCTCAACGTTCTGGGCTGGCGCGACACGCCGGTGGAAGGCGATGCCATTGGCCGCGTGGCGCGCGCCTCGCAGCCTTACATTCAACAGCTTTTCGTGGCGCGCCCTGCAGGCATGGATAACGACGAGTTTGAACGCCGCCTGTATGTTGTTCGCAAGCGCACCGAGGCGCAAGTCGCGGCGTCCGACATGCGCGACAAAACGTTTTTCTACGTTCCCTCTTTTTCCTCGCGCACTATCGTTTACAAAGGCTTGCTGCTGGCTCATCAGATTGGCGAGTTTTATGCCGAACTGCTTGATCCAGACACCGTGAGCGCCATGTGCCTGGTGCATCAGCGCTTTTCCACCAACACGTTTCCCACCTGGCAACTGGCCCACCCGTTCCGCTACATCTGCCACAACGGTGAAATCAATACCGTGCGCGGCAACGCCAACTGGATGAACGCGCGGCAAGATGTGATGTCGTCGCCGCTGTTCGACGATTTCAAAAAGCTGTTGCCCATCATTCAACCGGGCGTCAGCGATTCCGCCACCCTGGATAACGCCGTGGAACTGCTCACCATGACGGGCCGTTCCCTGCCGCACGCCATGGCGATGTTGATGCCGGAGGCATGGGACGGACACAACACCATGTCCGAAGAGAAAAAAGCGTTTTACGAATATCATGCTTCGCTCATGGAACCTTGGGATGGTCCGGCAGCGGTAGCCTTTACCGATGGCAAAATGATCGGCGCCACGCTGGACCGCAACGGCTTGCGGCCGGCGCGCTACTTGATCACCCACGATGGCCTGCTGGTGATGGCGTCCGAAACCGGCGTCCTGCCTTTCAAGCCAGAGGAAATCAAGACCAAAGGCCGTTTGCAGCCCGGCAAGATGTTGCTGGTGGATCTCGAACAGGGCCGTCTCGTGCCCGACAAGGAAATCAAAGCGCAACTCTCATCCCGCCAGCCTTATGGCCAGTGGCTCGCCGAAAATCAAGTGACACTCGAATCGTTGCCCGAACCTACCCGCATGCAAGCGGCCGACCACGGCACTGTTGTTACCCGCCAGCGCTGCTTTGGTTATACCGACGAAGACCTACGCCTGCTCATTACACCGATGGCCAGCGAAGGCATCGAAGCCATGGGTTCCATGGGCGTCGACGCCCCGCTCGCTTGCCTATCGGACAAGCCGCAATCGCTTTTTCACTACTTCAAACAACTCTTCGCGCAAGTCACCAATCCGCCGGTTGATCCCATTCGCGAAGAACTGGTCATGTCTTTAACCAGCTATATCGGCGTGGAAGGCAACATTCTCAGCGAAATTCCCAAGAACTGCCATACGCTGAAAGTGCCGCATCCGATTATCACGAATAAGGAATTGGAAAAGCTGCGCCGCGTTTCGCGCGGCGATCTGTTGGCCCACACCTTGCCCACGATTTTCAGCGTCACCGAAGGCGAGAAAAGCCTCAAACGGGCGCTTGACGGCCTCTGCCGGCGCGCCTCGCTCGCCATCAAATCCGGCTATACGCTGCTCATTCTCTCCGATCGCGGCGTGGATGAAGAGTACGCGCCCATTCCCTCTTTACTGGCGCTCACGGCGGTTCACAACCATCTGGTGCGCGAGGGCACGCGCACCGGCGTAGCCCTCATCATTGAATCCGGCGAACCGCGCGAGGTCATGCACTATTGCCTGCTTATCGGCTACGGTGCAAGCGTGATCAATCCCTATTTGGCGATTGAAACCATCGAAGACCTGGCCGCCAGCCAAGAACTGCCGGGCGGCATATCGCCGGAAGCCGCGGTGAAAAATTACATCAAGGCCGTGGGCAAAGGCTTGCTTAAAGTTTCCTCTAAAATGGGGATCTCCACGCTGCAGAGCTATCGCGGCGCGCAGGTTTTCGAAGCCATTGGCCTTAATAAAGAACTGGTCGACCAATACTTCACCGGAACTGCTTCGCGCATTGAAGGCGTTGGTCTGGGTGTACTCGCCCGCGAGGCCATCGAGAAGCATTCGTTCGCCTTCCGCCCAATCTCCGATGCTGAAACAGAGTTGGCGGTCGGCGGTTATTATCAATACCGCATCAACGGCGAAAAGCATTTGTTGAATCCGGATACCGTGAGCAAGATGCAGCACGCCGTGCGCCGCGGCAGCTACGCAACGTTTCAGGAATACAGCAAGCTGATCGACGAGCAAAACGAAAGCTACTACACGCTGCGCGGCCTGATGAAGCTCAAGACCATTCCGCACGCTATTCCCCTCGACGAAGTGGAACCGGCCAGCGAGATCGTCAAGCGCTTTGCCACCGGCGCCATGTCCTTCGGTTCCATCAGTGCCGAAGCGCACGAGACGCTGGCTATTGCCATGAATCGCATGGGTGGTAAATCCAACACCGGCGAAGGCGGCGAAGACGAAGCCCGCTTCGTACCGCTGCCTAACGGTGATTCGCGCCGCAGTGCTATTAAGCAGGTCGCCTCTGCTCGTTTCGGCGTTACGGCTAACTATTTGATTAATGCCGACGAACTGCAAATTAAAATCGCCCAAGGCGCGAAACCGGGCGAAGGCGGCCAGTTACCCGGCCACAAAGTGGATGCCGAAATCGCCCGCGTACGCCATTCCATCCCCGGCGTCGGTTTAATCTCGCCGCCGCCGCATCACGATATCTATTCCATCGAAGACTTATCGCAACTCATTTACGATTTGAAAAACGTCAATCCGCGCGCCCGCATATCGGTAAAGCTGGTGGCGGAGGTGGGCGTCGGCACGGTTGCGGCCGGCGTATCGAAAGCACATGCCGATTTAGTTCTCATCAGCGGCTACGATGGCGGCACCGGCGCTTCGCCGCTCACTTCTCTCAAGCACGCGGGCATTCCGTGGGAACTAGGCTTGGCTGAGACGCAGCAGGTACTCGTTATGAACGATTTGCGCAGCCGCATCCGCGTGCAAGTGGACGGCAAACTGCAAACCGGGCGCGATGTCGCCATCGCCGCCTTGCTGGGCGCGGAGGAGTTCGGCTTTTCCACCGCTCCGCTCGTCGCCATGGGCTGCATCATGATGCGCAAGTGCCATCTCAATACCTGCCCGGTAGGCATCGCCACGCAAAACCCGGAACTTCGCAAGAAATTCGCCGGCACACCCGAAAACGTCATCAATTTCTTTTTCTTCATTGCCGAAGAAGTGCGCGAGTGGATGTCCAAAATGGGTTTCCGCACGATGGACGAAATGGTCGGCCGCGTGGATATGATCGAAATGGATACCGCCGTTTCCCACTGGAAAGCGCGCGGGCTGGATTTCTCGGCCATTCTCTATAATCCGCAAGTACCCGGCCGCGTCGGGCGTCGCTGCACCATAGCTCAGGATCACGGCCTCAATGAAGCGCTCGATAACGCTTTGATAGACCAGGCGAAAGAAGCCGTCGAACACGCGACGCGCCTTGATTTGGCCATGCCCATCCGCAACGTTCACCGCACGGTGGGCGCCATGCTCAGCGGCGAAATTGCGCGCAAACATGGCGCCAAGGGCTTACCGTGCGATACCATCAACATCCGCTTTGAAGGTTCGGCGGGCCAAAGTTTTGGCGCATTTCTCGCTGCCGGCGTTTCACTCACCCTCGAAGGGGACGCCAACGATTACGTCGGCAAAGGACTTTCCGGCGGCCGCATTGTCGTATACCCGCCGAAAAATTCCACCTTCGCGCCGGAAGAAAATATTCTCGTCGGCAACACTGTTCTTTATGGAGCCACCAGTGGCTTTGCATTTTTCAATGGCGTTGCCGGCGAACGCTTCGCCGTGCGCAACTCTGGCGCGACCACCGTGGTGGAAGGCGTCGGCGATCATGCCTGCGAATATATGACGAACGGCACGGTTGTCGTCTTAGGCAAGACAGGCCGTAACTTCGCCGCCGGCATGAGCGGCGGTCTGGCTTTCGTCTATGATCCGAGCGGTGAGTTTGTCCGCGTGCGCTGCAACAAGGCGGCAGTCGATCTCGAACCGATTTTTGAGCCCGAAGACGTGATAATCCTCGAATCGCTCATGCGCAAGCACCTCGAATATACCGGCAGTCCGCGCGCCAAGGCCATTCTCGAAGACTGGCCGGCAAATTTGAAAAACTTCGTCAAAGTGTTCCCGCATGAATACAAGCGCATACTCACGGTAAAGAAAAAAGCGCCGGAAAAAATGGAGCCGCTCATGGCTCTGCCCGTTTCCAACTTAAAAGCTGTCGGCGAGAGGGCGCGATAACGAATGGGCAACGTTACGGGTTTTCTGGAACATACTCGCGAGCTGCCCGACCGGCGTCCTGTCCTGGAGCGGGTTAACGACTGGTTCGAAGTCTATCAGGAATTTCCAAAACAAAAACTGAAAGAGCAAGCGGGCCGCTGCATGGATTGCGGCGTGCCCTTTTGCCATACCGGCTGTCCGGTCAATAACGCGATTCCCGATTGGAACGATCTCGTTTACAAGGACCGCTGGCGAGAGGCCATCCGCACCCTCCACGCCACCAATAATTTCCCCGAGTTCACCGGCCGCATCTGTCCCGCGCCCTGTGAAGCGGCCTGCGTACTCGGCATTAACGATAAGCCGGTCACCATCAAAGTCGTGGAACAGAAGATCATCGATCACGCTTTCGAACAAGGCTGGGTGGAAGCCGAACTGCCCCGCAGCCGCACCGGCAAGAAGGTCGCGATCATCGGTTCCGGACCCGCTGGTTTAGCGGCCGCCCAGCAACTCAATCGCGCCGGTCACCATGTTTTGGTGTTTGAAAAGCTCGACCGTATCGGCGGTTTGCTGCGTTACGGCATACCGGATTTTAAGCTGGAAAAACGCGTAGTGGATCGCCGTCTGGAACAGCTCACTGCCGAAGGGATCGAATTTAAAACTAATATTGACGTTGGCGTAGATCCGACCGGCGAGGAATTACTAAGAGATTTCGACGCGGTGCTGCTCGCCGTCGGCGCGGAAAAGCCGCGCGAGGTTGAAATCCCCGGCCGTAATCTGCAAGGGGTCCACTTGGCCATGGATTACTTGACCCAGCAAAACAAACGCACCGCCGGCGACCGCTTGGCAAAATCGGAAGAGATTGTCGCGATGGGAAAACGCGTCGTCATCATCGGCGGCGGCGACACCGGCGCGGATTGCCTGGGCACCGCCCACCGCCAAAAAGCCTTGTCCGTGCATCAGCTGCAAATTAATCCCATGCCGCCCGAGGATCGTCACGAAAATACCCCTTGGCCGTTGTGGCCTTTCCAATTGCGCATGGAGGCCGCGCATGAAGAAGGCGGCGTCCGCGAATGGAGCGTCCTCACCACGCACTTCAGCGGTGACGCGGAGGGCAATGTCCAAAAGCTGCATTGCGTGCGCGTCGGCCCCAAACCTGCGCTGGAACGCATGCCCGGCAGCGAATTCTATCTGGACGCCGATCTGGTCCTTATCGCCATCGGTTTCTCCGGCCCCGTCAAACAAGGGCTACTCGAACAACTGCCGTTCGAATTTGACCAACGTGGCAACCTGAAGACGGACGCCCACTTTACCACCTCGGTGCAAGGTGTTTTTTCGGCCGGCGATGCGCGGCGCGGCCAATCGCTGGTTGTTTGGGCCATCGCCGAAGGCCGCAAGGCAGCGCACCATATCGACCGCTTTCTCATGGGATCAAGCCAACTGCCCGTCTAACCATGCGACTTGTTGTTACCTCGTTTCTGTTGGCCGCGTCTGCCTGCTGCGCCGATCTAACCAGCCTCTACGGCGTCGATAACTTGGAAAGCCGGCGCGGCCGTTTGACCGAAGACGTCAATCTGGTCATCGCGCAGGAAATCCAGCCATTCTTAACCGAAGCGCAAGTGCGCGCTTTCACTAACATCCAGCTCGACCTGCCGCCCACGGTTGGTTCAACACCTGATCCTTTCGACTTTTATTCCGCCAAACCCAAGCACATAACGCTGCCGCTACTCACGGTAGCCTTTATCGAAGAGATGTCGCAAGCGTATTCCTGGTTGTGGGCTAATCGCTTCAGTTCCCAAACGGTGGACGAATATCTCGGCATGTTAGGCAATCGTGCCCCCGCCGATTTTCCAGGCCATCGCTACCCCGCGCCGCTGGCGGCGCTCCACATTCCCGCCGACGCCATGAATAATCCGGCCGTTGCCGGCATGGCCGCGCGTGTGCGCGGCACCACGTTGTCCTTCATGCTGCTGCACCAGTTCGGACATCTGACCTATCGCGCACAGGTCCAAGAATCGCTCCTCAAGCACGAGCGGGCCGACAAAGAGGAAGAGTTCGCCGACGCTTTTGCGCTCGCAGTGATGAAAAAAAATTCCGAGCCGCCGGCCGGCCTCTTGCTGCTGATTCACGGCCTGCTCTACTTGCCCTCGCAGCCGCCCAAGGATCATCCGGTCAGCAGCCACCGTTTGAACGCTATGGCGGACTTTCTCGACCTCCGTGTCCGAGAATTTGCCGCCGGCCGGGCAGATGCCAGACTAACTGCCCTGGCCATCGGATCTCTCGCCAACCACATCCGCAAGTCTGCCCTCTTTTTATCCGATTCCACCGGACAAAAACTCTGGGCCGAAGATTCCCGCCAAGTCACCATTGCCAGTCTCAGCCCGCGGCGTCTTCAGTAGAAGGTCTGAAAAGTCGAGCCTCGTTGCGACTAGGTAGCATTACTGAGATGCGACTGTGAAGCAAGCGGTAACGACACGCCAATTTATGCAATTAAGCACTAACTGTTCTTGTCTCTGCCTAACGCCAGGACGAAATAAGTAGCCGGTAAATCGCCCACGTTCTTCCAACTATGTTCTTCGTTGGAATTGACATAAGCCACCGACCCGGGCCCGATGCGCGTTGTCTTGCCCAGGATGTTCACTTCCAAAATGCCTTCCTTGATGAATATCGCTTCTTCATGGGCGTGATGATGAGCCGCATGCGGCATCATTCCGGCCTCCAAAGTGGTGATGTGTAGATCCACCGGATAGCCGGTGTGCGTGTAGCCATCGAAAACCTGCCGGCTTTCGTTGTGGGTCTTGGCGTCCTTCTTGACGGGCAGCTCGTTGAACTCGTAGCATTTGGACGACAATGGCGCCGTGGGCGCCTGCGCCATGAACGCGGGCAATAAAAAACTGAGATCGCGGCGGGTGGGTTTCATAGTCCTTCAAAATATACCGCGTCAGCACGTCCATGTAATATGTGTCCATGTCGTTGGAACTTTTCGATCTTTCCGGCCGCCTAGCCGTAGTCACGGGTGGCACTTCAGGAATTGGCCGCATGCTAGCGCTCAGCATGGCGGAAGCCGGCGCGGACGTAGTAGCCACCGGCCGCCGTGAGAACCTGGTCAACGAAGTCGCGGCCGATATCGAAAAGATGGGCCGCAAAACCTTGCGGCAAGCCACCGACGCCTCGAATCGCGCCTCGATTGACGCGCTCCGCGATGCCGTGATCAAGCATTTCGGCCATGTCGATATCCTCGTCAACGCCGCCGGCCAGATTTTTCGCAAGCCAACCGTTGCCATTACCGAACAGGAATGGACCAACCTGCTGGACGTAAATCTCAGCGGCACGTTGCGCGCGTGTCAAAGCTTTTATGAACCGCTCGTGGCCAGTGGCCGCGGGCGCGTGGTCAACATCGCGTCGCTCAATTCTTATGTCAGTTTCTTCGAAGTGGCCGCTTATGCCGCCTCAAAAAGCGGCGTGCTGGGATTGACGCGCAGCCTGGCCGTCGAGTGGGCGCAAAAGGGCGTGAACGTAAATGCCATCGCGCCCGGCGTGTTTCGCACCGAGTTGAATTCAGCGTTGCTTGATGGCACCGATCGCGGCCGCGAACTGTTGCTGCGCACGCCCATGAAAAGATTCGGTAAGATTTCAGAGTTGGCGGGAGCTGCCATCTTTCTGGCTTCTGACGCCGCTAGTTTTATTACTGGCCAATGCATTGTCGTCGATGGCGGCTTCCTGGCTTCGGGCGTGAATGGATAAAGGAGAAAAGCACATGAGCATGAATCGCAGAGAAGCCTTTGGATTGCTGGCCGGCGCGCTACCGGCAGCGGCCTATCACGCGGAGTACCAAGGGCCAAGCCCCGAATTTCCTGCGGGCTTGGAAATTGAAAAAGGGCCATTTCAGGGGTCGCGCCAGTCTTTGAGCGCCTATGAAATTCCTGAATGGTTCCGCGATGCCAAGTTCGGCATTTGGGCGCATTGGGGTCCGCAATCGGCGGTGGAAGCGGGCGATTGGTATGCCCGCAATATGTATCTGGAAGGCCAACAGCAATACCTTTATCACTGCGAGACGTACGGCCATCCATCGAAATTCGGTTTCAAGGATACCATCCCGCGCTGGAAAGCCGAAAAGTTCGCGCCTGCCGAATTGATGAAGATGTATCGCCAAGCGGGCGCGAAATACTTCATGAGCATGGGCGTTCATCACGATAACTTCGACCTGTGGAACTCCAAACACAACGAATGGAACTCCGTGAACATGGGTCCGAAGAAAGACATTGTAGGCCTGTGGCGCAAAGCGGCCATGGAGGAAGGCTTGAAATTCGGCGTGAGCGATCACTTGTGGATTACTTACAAATGGTTCTCCGTCAGCCATGGCGCCGATAGCACCGGACCGCTGGCGGGCGTTTCGTATGACGGCGCGGATCCGAAAAACTTCAGCTTCTACGTCGATTCGAACGAAGTTCACAACAATTTGGATTGGAATGAAAGTGGCATTCCGGAATGGTGGAAGAAGCATTGGTATGCGCGCATGCGCGACCTGGTGGACAACTATCAGCCCGATCTGCTTTATGTTGACGGCGCTTTGCCATTCGAAGATTATGGCTACAGCCTGGTAGCGCATCTGTACAACAGCAACGCCAAACGCAACGGCGGCACGACCCAAGCGGTTTACACGAGCAAGCGCGAGCAGGATACGGAGAAAGGAATTTGCGTATTCGATGTGGAACGGGGACTGGTCGAAACCATTTGGCCCAGGCCCTGGCAGACCGACACCTGCATTGGCGATTGGCATTACAAACGCGGTGTCAAATACAAGAGCACGAAGACGGTGGTTGACCTTTTGGTGGATGTGGTGAGCCGGAACGGAAATCTGATGCTGAATTTCCCCTTGCCTGCCTCCGGCTACTTGGATTTCGAAGAGTTGAATGTGCTGGCTGGCATAACCAAATGGATGGGCGTGAATGCGGAAGCAATTCACGGAACCCGCCCGTGGAAAATCTTCGGCGTGAGTCCGGCGGCGGTTGCCACGGCGAGCGAGACTGCATCTTTCAACGAAAACGAACGTAAAGATTTGTCCGCCGCCGATATCCGTTTCACCACAAAGGGCGGGGCGCTTTACGCGTTCGTGATGGGCTGGCCCGCTTACGATGTCCTGATCCGCCCCTTGGCGTTGAATACCGGGTTGCGCGTCGGCAAGATTCAGAATGTGGAGCTGCTGGGCTACGACGGCAAACTGCAGTGGTTGCAAGACGACAACGGCCTGCGCATTGTAATGCCTCCCAAGAGCCCATGCGAACACGCCGTCGCGTTCAAAGTCACCGGCGCCTGAAGAACGGCAAAAAAAGAATAGCATCGTGAAAGCTTCGCTGCGTCTCACGCTCCTGCCGCTCTTATTATCGTCGCTAGCCGCCCAAACAGGCTATCTGGGCAGTGCCGTCTGCGCCGGCTGCCACAAAGATATTGCCAAAACCCAACTCCAAACCAACATGGCCAACACCTGGCAAGGCATCGCGACCCGGCAACTGCCCGCCGATTATTCCGAAACGCACGCCGAAGGTCCCGACCCGTTCATCCATTACGCTGTCCAAAGGAACGGTGATAAAGCGAAGTATCAAATCCAAATGCCTGGGCAACCGCCACTTGAATATCCGGTCGAATCCATCATCGGCGGCAAACGCCACGGTGTCACCTTTCTGTTCCGCATCCCCGAATTGCAAGGCTCGCCGCTGCCGCGCGCCCCGTTGATGGAGGGCCGCTACATCCATTCCGTGCTTGAAAACGGCCTCGCGCTCGAACTCGGTTTTCCTGAAGACAAGCCGTCTAACTATGAAACCGCCTTCGGCCGCGTCTTAACCCCGAGCTTGGAAAAGCGTTGCCTCGGCTGTCACGTCGCCCCGCGCACCTGGGGAACCAGCGCAGAATCCGGTGTAGCCTGCGAGAACTGCCACGGTCCCGGTCAATCGCATTTAGCGGCCCTTGCTGCCCACTCGAAAGATCTGGCTATCCTCAATCCTGACAAGCTGCCCATTGCCGAACAAAGCCGCCCTTGCTCACAATGTCACGCCGGCTCCGGCTACGTGGAAGACCCAATGGCGGATAACCTCCTCATTTCCGATCAAGTAACCGCCTTGCAGAACAGTGAGTGCTTTCGGCAAAGCGGCGGCGAAATCACCTGCACCAACTGCCACAACCCGCACCAGGACGCGCCTCGCGCCGTGCTTTGGGCCAGAAGCGAAAAAACTTGCGCTCGCTGCCACAGTCTCTCCATAACGAATCACGCCGCGTTATGCCCGGTCAATCGCGTGAGCGGCTGCGTCGGCTGTCACATGCCAAATCTGATTCATGGCGCATTCCACCTGGCGAGCCATTGGATCGCGGTTCATCCCGAGCAAAAAACGGTAGTGCCGGCGCGCAACCCGGCCTGGCGAACTACCATTACTCCCAACCATCTGTATCTACGGATGATCGTTTCGGATGATGCCCAGAAAGCGGCGGCCATCCGCGCGCAGCTCCTTTCAGGCGGTTCGTTTTTTGAACTGGCCCGCACGAATTCGCTCGACCAAACCAGCGGCGCTAACGGCGGCTTTCTGGGTGATCTCGCGGCAAGCAAACTTGACCCCGCGTGGCCGGTCTCCAAAGTGCTAAAGCTGCTGCCGGGCGAGGTCGGCGATGTCTTCCAGGCGAACGGCAAGTTCCTTATCATTCAGCGGCTGCCGCGCAACTTTCGCGAAGAAGCTGAAGAAATCGTCAACCAAGCTGAGAAATTGCGCAAGGAAGGCAAGCCACAGGAGTCGGTCGCTCAATTATTTGAAGCGCTGAAAATCTATCCCAACTTTTTGCGCGCCCTTACTTATTTGGGCATCGATTATGCGCAATCGGGCAACCCGCAACTAGGCGCCAACATCCTGGCCCTGGCCACCCGCCTTTATCCGCGAGATCAAGGCGCACATTTTAATCTCGCTATCGCACTAGGAGCGGTAGGCAGAGAGGAAGAGATCACCGAGTACAAGCGCACTCTCGAAATCGACAGCGATTATATTCCCGCCTACCTAAACTGGGGCAGCGCGCTTTACGCTAAGGGCAAGTATGAGGATGCGATCGCGCTCTATCGCAAAGCTATTGACATCAACCCGCTCAGCGCCTCGCTGCATTACAGCTTGAGTGTGGCGCTCGATCGTCTGGACCGCAAACAAGAAGCCGAAGCAGAGTTGACCCTCGCCGCCAAAATCGACCAGAAATACGCTGGGCATTGATAGAAAACTCATCCGGTACAATACTGTTCATCCACTCTCGCTGAGGTTACATATTTTGCTGAAGCCTACTATTGCAGGCGCATGTCTGCTCGCCCTTCTTCTCTCTTCCGCCCAATCGCAGACGCCTCCTCCCGCGCCTCCCGTTCCCCCGCCAAACCCACCGGTTCGCCGCGGCGGCTTCGTTCCGGGCCAGAAACGGCCGCCTGGCGATCCCGTCCAAATCGCCCACGGAAAAGCGCTCTTCGGCATTGATTGCCGTGGCTGCCACGGTCCCGATCTGCGCGGCGGAGATCTTGGCGGCCCCAATCTCCTGCGCTCGCAAGTCGCCCTTAGCGATCAAAATGGCGAACTCATCGTGCCCATCATTCGCGGCAGCCGTCAAGCCATGGGCATGCCCGCGATTGAGATGAGTGACGCCGATGCGCTGGCCGTCGCCGCTTATGTTCGCAGCGTTATCGAAACCATCAAAGGCCAAGGTGCTCCGCCCGAAGCAGGACGCCCTGTACCCAGCATCCTCATTGGCAATGCCAGCGAAGGCAAAGCTTTCTTCGCCGCTAAGTGTAGCGCGTGCCACTCCGTTGACAAAGACCTTAGCAAGATCGCCGCGCGCTTCCCTGATCCCAAACGCTTGCAAAATGCCTGGCTCGCTGGTGGTGGCCGCGGCGGAGATGCCGAAGCGGCTCGCACCGCAACCATCTCACTGCCTTCCGGCGAAACTCTTGAAGGAAAACTGCTCCACATTGACGATTTCCTCGTCACCATCGTCCTCCCAGATGGCTCCCAGCGAAGTTTTCGCCACAACGGCGACACACCGCAAGTCGTCATTCACGATCCGTTAGAACCGCATCGCGCTCTTCTCTCCCAATACTCCGACAAAGACGTTCACGACGTAACCGCTTATCTGGTGACCTTGAAATGAAGCTCCATCAAACTCTTATCGCCGCCGCTCTATTCGTTGCTCCCGTCATGGTTCACGCGCAAGGCAGCGGCCTCAATCCTGCCGACATTCTCAAACCCCTCGCCGATTCCTGGCCCACCTATAGCGGAGATTACACCGGCAAGCGTTACAGCGCCCTCACTCAGGTGAACCGTTCCAACGTTCAGCGCCTGACTCTCGCCTGGATGACGCAAGTCACTCCCGGCAATGGCACTGGCATAGAACGCCGGCGCCGCCGTGGTCCGCAAAGCCCACCAGTCATCATCGGAGGCGAAGGTCCCGGCGATCTCAATCTTTCGAGTGGCACCATCAAGGCCTCCGTCCTTGAAGTCGACGGCACCCTCTACTTCACCATGCCCGATAACGCCTGGGCCGTGGACGCACGCGACGGCCGCGAACTGTGGCATTATTTTTGGAAAACCAAAGGTGGCACGCACATCGGCAACCGCGGTGTGGGCATGTGGCATAACTATCTCTTCATGGAGACGCCTGACGATTACTTGGTATCCCTCGACGCCAAGACCGGCAAGGAGCGCTGGCATAAACTCATTGCCGATGTCAACGATGGCTATTTCTCCACCCCTGCGCCGGTGGTGGTCGGCAACCATGTTCTAGTCGGTACCGGCGACGATATCGATGCTCCCGGCTTTCTCGATTCCTTCGATCCCGAGACGGGCGAATTGCAATGGAAGCATTACACCGTGCCGATGGAGAAAGGCGATCCCGGGCTCGATACCTGGGCCAGTCTCGATGCCGCTCGCCATGGCGGCGCGCAAACTTGGATTCCCGGCGCATACGATCCGGAAACAAATCTCTACATCTTCGGTACCGGCAACCCCACACCCGCCTTCACCAACGGCACGCGCGGCCCAGGCGACAATCTCTATACTTCCTCTTTGATCGCGCTCAATGTCGAGACCGGCAAGATGGCTTGGTATTTCCAGACGTCTCCGCACGATATGCACGATTACGACTCGGCCCAAACACCGGTCTTGGTTGACGCCATGTTCGACGGCAAAATGCGCAAACTGGCGCTCACCGCCTCACGCAACGGTTATTTCTTCACGCTGGACCGTACCACCGGCGAGCATCTGGTAACCAGCCGCTGGGGCAAGTTCACTAATTGGGCCGAGGGCTTGAATAGCTTCGGAGGTCCCAAGCTCAACCCGGAGAAAAACGCCACAGTCGGCGGCTCACTCGTTTCTCCCGGCTCGGATGGCACCATCAATTGGGAGCCTCCTGCTTTTTCGCCCGAGACCGGCCTCTTCTATGTCGCCGAGCACAACACTTTTTCTGAGTTCTATCTCACTGACCTCGATCCTCGCGGCTCCATGGGTCTTGGTGGCAAAGAGGAAGCCGAGATTGCCGCTGTTGAAACCTTTCTCACTGCTATCGATTACAAAACGGGCAAAATTGCCTGGCGTCATCCTTATTACACCGATAGCGGCGGTGGCGGCGGCCTTCTCGCGACGGCCGGTGGACTCGTCTTCGCCGGCGATGGCGCCGGTAGCTTGGTCGCCCATGACGCAGCCACCGGTAAACCCCTCTGGAACACTCGTATTGGCTATGTCAGCAATCCGCCCCAAACTTATCTGCTCGATGGCCGCCAATACGTCATCGCTGCCACTGGCGATACTCTCTGGTGCTTTGTGATGTACTAAATCGATGAATAAATTCGTAGTTCTACTGCTGCTCTCTGTTTCCGCACTCCCACTGTTCGGCCAAGGCTCGCCTGCTCACGGTAGCGCGGACGCGCCTTACATCATGGAGTACTATTACAAAGTTCAGTGGGGCCATCAACAGGAATTCCTGCAGCTCTTCCTGAAGAATCACTATCCGTTGCTCAAGAAACTGACGGAAACCGGCCGGGTGATCGACGTGAAAATCGCCACCCCTGCCAACCACCTTCCGGAAGACGCGCGTTGGGATTACCGCGTCACCATTCGCTTCAAGAACTCCAGTCTCGGTACCACAGCCAATCCCGAGGAGGAAACCCTCATCAAGCAGCTATGGCCCGACCAGGATACTTATAAACGCGAAGAACAACGCCGCTTCGAAATTCTGTTAGCCCACTGGGACGTGCCAGTGACCGACATCACGCCGCATTAGTAATTCGCGCGGGAGAAACTACCTCCGCGAGCAATTCATAAGATCTAAGTCTGTCTGCCTGCTCGTAAGTGTCGGTAACCGCGAAAATCTCCTGTACTCCCGTGCGCTCCACAAACTCCGCCAGTTTCCGGGCGACGGTCTCCGGACTGCCTACAATGGCCTCGCGCAGCCGCGCGTTGACGGCTTCTCTCTCCAGCATGGTCCAGCGCCCATCCATCGAATCCACCGGCGGCTTCAACTCTACGTGAAGATTGCGGAGCAACGCTACAAAACGCTGCTGCGGCGTGGTTAAAAGACGCTTCGCCTCGGCGTCGGTGGGCGCTACGATAATTTGCAGCGCTGCCATCGCATAGGGCTCTGAATGCATTTCGTTGGGCTGAAATGTTCGCCGGTAAAGTTGCAGGGCCTGCCACAAATATTCTGGCGCGAAATGCGCCGCGAACGCAAAAGGCAAACCCAGTTCCGCCGCCAATTGCGCGCTGAAATCCGATGAACCAAGCAGCGTAATGGGCACGTTGCTATTTTGCCCGGGCACCGCAAAAACTTGCTGCGCTGGCCGCGGCGCGCCCAAATAGCCTTGCAACTCCCGCAGTAACTGCGGAAAATCGTCGCCGTTGCTTTGCAAGCTGCGGCGCAGCGCCACCATCGTTGCTCTGTCGGAACCAGGCGCCCTGCCCAGTCCCAAATCAATGCGGCCGGGAAACATTGCTTCCAGCGTGCCGAATTGTTCGGCCACCACCAGTGGCGCGTGATTCGGTAACATTACGCCGCCGGAACCTACCCGAATCGTCTTCGTCGCATTGGCAACGTGTCCAATCAGCACCGCGGTCGCCGAACATGCCAG
>Ga0182012_10003801_pt1 | contig 15960 bp, 19 predicted proteins | sample 612S2SmetaG_FD_120486 | JGI IMG/M metagenome (GOLD analysis project Ga0182012, IMG submission 120486) | Permafrost microbial communities from Stordalen Mire, Sweden - 612S2S metaG | ecosystem: Environmental > Terrestrial > Soil > Wetlands > Permafrost | place: Sweden: Stordalen | collected...
CCTGCCGCATCGTGCCGACATACAGGTCGGAAGGCTGACATTCTCGTTGTGCGTGAGCGCTAGCTTCGACGCTTCTGGAAATTACAACGGCAATATTTTGGAATGGGCAGATGTTACAGAAATCCGCAAGAAAGAAGCTCTCAACAAAGACTATGAAGGCCAGATGTTGGGTGTCAACCGCTCAATGGCGATTGTCGAGTTTGATAAGGACGGAACAATCCTAACTGCCAACGAAAATTACCAAAACGCTCTCGGCTACCGGCTCGACGAACTGGTGGGCCGCTCTGCCAGCGCGTTCTTAGTCGACTCGGAGCGAAACGGCTACGCCCACCGCGACTTGTGGGAAAGGCTCAACCGTGGTGACTTTCAAACCGGCGAGACCAGGCGTTTGGGGAGGAACGGCAATGAAGTCTGGCTACTGTCTTGCTTCACGCCCGTCTTCGATCAAAATGGCAAGGTCAGTAAAATCGTGAATTTTGCTGTGGATATTACCGCGCAGAAATTGGCTGTAGCGGAGTTAGACCGTAAGGTGAATGCCACGCTGGAGTATGTCCAAGCTGCTTCCGCTGGTGACCTGACAAGAGAAATCCCCGTGCTCGGTGAAGATGGAGTTGGGCGCATTGGGTCGGGTCTTCGCGGCTTTGTAGATAACCTCCGTGTAGGCTTCAGAAAGATGGCCCAGAGTGCCCAGTCGGTCGGAGTAGCGTCTGAGCAACTCAACGCCATCAGCCAGCAAATGGCGGGCAATGCCGAAGAGACTGCCACCCAGGCCACCGTCGTGAGCGCCGCAAGCGACGAGGTCTCAAAGAACGTGGGTGTGGTATCGGCGAGCAGCGAGGAGATGTTGGCTTCGATTCGCGAAATCGCCAAGAGCGCCAATGAAGCTGCAAGGGTGGCGCGGACCGCGGTGGGTGTGGCCGAATCTACCAACGGCACGATTGCCAAACTTGGCGAATCGAGCGTTGAGATCGGCAAGGTGATCAAAGTGATTACCTCCATCGCCCAGCAAACCAACCTCCTGGCGCTGAATGCCACCATCGAAGCGGCGCGCGCTGGCGAAGCCGGGAAGGGCTTTGCGGTGGTGGCCAATGAAGTGAAGGAGTTGGCCAAGGAAACCGCGAAGGCGACAGAAGAAATCGGCCAGAAAATCGAAGCGATTCAGGGAGATAGCCGCGCGGCCGTGGCAGCCATTGCGGAAATCAGTGGAATCATCAACCAGATTAACGATGTTTCCAACACAATTGCCTCGGCGGTAGAAGAGCAAACGGCGACGACGAATGAAATTGGCCGTAACGTAGGCGAAGCAGCGAAAGGGACGACTGAAATCGCTCGCAACATCACCGGTGTAGCCGAGGCTGCGAAAAATACCACTAACGGCGCGCTTGAAACCCAAAAGGCGGCGGTAGCTCTGAATGAGATGGCCGGCATCTTACAAGGATTGATTGCCCAATTTAAGGTATAGCCGCCAAATAGCCAGGCGGGAATAATGCCAGGTTTACCCATCAATTTGATACGCCCCATGGCAATTGCTCTGTCGCTGTGGGGCGATTCCGCCGATAACACTATCGACGCGGGTTTGCGCGAGCTATATCCCGATCAGAGTGCTCTTGCTTAGGCTGACGAACGAACAGATCAATATGCGAAATGAGGTAAAGCGATGCGGCGCGCGCTAGTGGTTGACGATTCACGGACAATCCGGTCCATCTTAGGCAAGAAGCTAATACAACTCGGCTTTAAGGTGAGTGAAGCGGAAAACGGGCGAGTGGCGCTGAACGTTCTCCAGGCCACACCGATGATCTCCCTCGCCTTGGTGGACTGGAATATGCCCATCATGAACGGCCTGGATTTCGTCAAAGCAGTTAGGGCTGACCGAACGTATGACAATCTGACTCTCGTCATGGTGACTACGGAAACCGAGACCTCACAAATGTTAGCCGCACTCGATGCAGGTGCGAACGATTACATTATGAAGCCGTTTACCGACGAAATCATTGTGGAAAGGTTGATGCTCCTGGGAATACAGGAACAAGCGGTCTGATGTATACGGCGAAGAAGAAGCTGGGACCAGGAGAGCGTATTCGGGCTCTGGTGGTGGATGATTCGGTAATCATCCGTCGCCTGGTAACCCACGCGCTTGGCGAAGACCCTGAGGTCGAGGTTGTCGGCAGCGCAGCCAATGGGGCAATTGCCCTAAAGATGATTCCTTTGGTGAAACCTGATGTTCTCACCTTAGATATCGAAATGCCTGAGATGGACGGCTTGCAAACCTTACGCCAGCTTCGCAAGCTCTATCCTGATTTGGTCGTCATCATGTTCAGCACCCTGTCGGAGCGCGGTGCGGCTGTCACGATTGAAGCCCTGAGCCTGGGGGCGAACGACTATGTGACGAAAGCTTCGAATTCCGGCTCGCTCGACCAGTCGATGGCCCGCTTGCGGAGCGAACTCGTACCAAAGTTCAAACAGTTTTTCACGCTGGCATCCTCACCGGCGCCTGCGCGCAAGCCGGTCCCAGTGGTCCGGCCGGCAGCGAGTCCCGCAGCGCCGCGTGGTCCAAGGAAAGCATGCGAAGCAGTGGCAATCGGTGTGTCAACTGGCGGCCCAACCGCCTTGGCCCAAGTTGTGCCAATGTTTCCGCCTGATTTCCGCCAACCCATTTTTATCGTGCAGCATATGCCTCCCATCTTCACCCGATTGCTGGCGGAACGCTTACAGGCCTTAACAAAGCTACGCGTAAGAGAGGCGTCCCAGGGAATGGTGGTGGAAGAGCGCAATATTTACATCGCGCCTGGTGACTATCACATGAGGGTTGTCAGAAAAGGCACGTCGAATCAAATTGCACTCGATCAATCTGAGCTTGAAAACTCTTGTAGGCCCGCAGTTGACGTTTTATTCCGCTCGGTGGCCGAGATCTACGGAGGCAGCGCAATAGGCGTAATCTTAACCGGAATGGGACAAGATGGACTCCGCGGGATGGAGAAACTGCGGGCTAACGGAAGTTTTATCGTCGCCCAGGACGAAGCTTCGAGTGTCGTTTGGGGTATGCCGGGGGCAGTGGTAAATGCCGGATTAGCAGATTCGGTCGTCGACCTAAGATGTGTGGTCCCAGAAATACAGAGGCACCTTTAGGAACTGAGGTCACAATAGCATGACAAATACGGTTATAGACGCCGGCGCGATCAGCCAGGAAAACTACTCCTTTTTGCAACAGCACGTATACCGTACCTCGGGTATTGTTCTGGATGAGAACAAGCACTACTTGCTTGAGGCTCGCTTGGTGCCGATTGTTCGCAAAGAAAACCTAAAGACTATCAACGATTTATGCGCGCTGATTCGGGCTACCAGCGTGGGCAGGATTTCGCAGGAAGTGGTCGAAGCCATGACCACCAACGAAACGCTCTTCTTCAGAGATGTCGCACCGTTCAAGGTCCTACGAACCACTCTGTTGCCTTCTCTTATTGAACAGCGCAGAGACTCCAAAAAACTATCCTTCTGGTCGGCCGCTTCGTCGTCGGGGCAAGAGGCTTATAGCTTGGCCATGATGCTCTGCGAAATGGGCCTACAGGATTGGAATATCGAAATCTATGGTACCGACCTGAATGAAAAGATGGTCGAACGCGCGCGCAAAGGCACCTATGCCCAGATCGAGGTAAACCGCGGCCTGCCGGCTACTCACCTTGTTAAGTACTTCGAGCGTCATGACCTGGAGTGGGGCGTCAAGCAAATTCTTCGGCGCTTCGTTCGTTTCGAAAAGTTCGACCTTCGCCAATCCATGAGGATGCTGGGTCCGTTCGATTTTGTGCTCTGCCGTAATGTGTTGATCTACTTCGACGTTGAGACCAAGAAACAAATTTTGCAGGAAATGCACAGAACCTTGAATCCAGGTGGTTATTTGCTCCTTGGAGCGGCTGAGACCACCATGAATCTCAGTGATTCCTTTGAACGGGCTAGCTTTGAAGGGGTTTCTTTCTACCGGAGAAAGTAAAAGGAAGTTATGGAAACAGCTTGTCTTACTCGGAGTTATGAAGCCGAGGCAATTCAAATCGTTGTCGATGTCTTTTCTTCTATGTTACGCATGGAGGTGATTGCACTCGGCGACGTTGGCCCCGCAACAGCTCCACTCGTAACCGGCACAGTGCATTTCGTGGGTTCCTGGAAAGGTGCGCTGCGAATCGAATGCAGCCCGGACCAAACATTCGAATTCACCAAGCGATTATTAGGCGTCGAACTGCCTACAGTTGTAAATGAGGATGTCTGCGATGCCTTCGGCGAACTCGCGAATATGATCGGCGGAAATTTGAAGGCTGTCTTGCCCCCCACGGTCCACTTGTCCATGCCGTCGGTCGTCAAAGGCATTGACTACTCGGTTCGCATTTGCCAGACCTCCCAGGCTTGCCAGATCGCATTCCATTGCGAGTTCGGAACTTTCTGGGTTACGTTAGTTGAGTTTGTCGCCTAATTCGTTTAATTTAGAGATCGCGTACACAGCGAAAGCCGATATTCGTAGTGGCGCTGTCGGGCGTATTCGACGTTCGCGCCGCAACCCGATATCGATTGCAGTACGAGTCGTGGCATAGAAAAGACCCGCCTTTCATCACCTTGACCGGCCCGTTCGGTGGGCCCACGGGATTTAGGCGAGAAGCGCTCTCATGATATGTCCGATCAAACCAATCGCTGCACCATTCCCAGGTATTTCCTGTCATATTAAACAGCCCATAGCCATTACCCGGAAACGCGTCCACCGGCGCTGGTCCAGCAAATCCGTCTTCCGCTAAGTCAATCAGTGGAAACTCACCCTGCCATACATTGCATAAGTGCTGGCCGTTCGGCGTCAACTCATCGCCCCACGGAAATGTCTTCTGTTCCAAGCCGCCCCGCGCCGCGTACTCCCACTCCGCTTCGGTAGGAAGCCGCTTGCCCGCCCATGCCGCATAAGCGTTCGCATCATTCCACGAAACCTGTGTCACCGGATAGCTGCCCCGCTGATCGACATTAGAATCTGGCCCCTCCGGATGCTGCCACGACGCTCCGTTCACCCGGCACCACCAACTCACCCCTGGCACCCGCGCCGCCACCAGTTCCGCCCGCCTATTGGCCGGAATATGTCCTTCAAACACAAATGACCACCCCAGCCGCTCCGATTCCGTTTGATAGCCGCTCGCCTTCACGAACTCAGCGAATTGCTCATTCGTTACCGCCCGCGCGTCAATGAAAAACGCGTCCAACATCACCTTCCGAACGGGTCCTTCTCCATCGCCCGGAACGGCACGATCAGACTCGTTGCCCATCAAGAACACACCGCCATCCAGCCGAACCATCCCCTCAACCGAGCCATGATTCACCCGCATCCGCCCGGCCGACGCAGCCCGCGATTCGTCCAATTGCGCTGCACGCAGCCGGCTCGGCACGCAGCAGGGATTTGGCGCCTTGCTCATCTCGTCCTGCGAATCTCCGCCCGTTCGCGCAGCCCAGTCAGAAAATCAAGCACCACCTCGTTCTTCATCTCCATCCACATCGATTCTTCCAGCCTCGGCCGCATCTCATTTAGGCTCGGCGTGCGCTCTGGCTTCCGCTCATAAACTTTGGCAATATGGAAGCCAAACGGCGTTCGAAAAACACCGCTCACCTCGCCCACACTCAGCGCAAAAACAACCGTCTCGAATTCGTCCACCATCTCGCCCCGCGCAATGAACCCAAGCTCGCCGCCATTCCCCGGACAGTCTGAATGCGCGTCCGCCACCTCTTCGAATCGTGCCCCACCCCGCAATAGCTCGTCAACATGCCGAATCGCCGCCAGTGCCTGCTCTTCGCTATTGAGCTCGTCAACATTCTTCACAATATGCGCCACCCGGACCCGCTCCGGCTCCACCAACGATCTCTTCGCATATTCATAAAATGCGGCAATGCGTTTTGCCGGTGGTTTCGGAACGTTGGCCGTTACTCTAGCCAGCAGTCGCTTAATCCGGAGTTCCGTTTCGATATCGGCCCTCATCGCCTCTTGATCGCGCGGAAGCAAACAGCCGGATTGCTTCAACGCCGCGTCAATCAATCCATCCGGAATGGGTGCCGAATCCTGTTGCGCGGCCTGCCGCAAAATTACCCGCTCAATCACCATCTCGCGCGCCATGTCGCGCGCCTTCAGTTCTATCGCCAACGAATCCGCCACCGGATCCTCTATTCGCAGACGCTCCTTAATAGCCGGCGTCTCCAGACGTACCAGCGCATCGTCCACAAACTCGCCATTAATCAACATTCTGAATCAGACCCACCAAGTCTTCAGAACGACAAACCCACCAACGCCTCAATCTGATCCCGATTCGAATAAATCGGGTAGCCTGGATTCGGCGTCCCATTCGCCCAATGCGTGTAGCGCACGCCCGGCGAGACATGCAGAACCGCTAGCCGGAACTCCAAGCCCAAGCCTGCGGCCACACCGCGCGAAGATAGCGTCGGCGCGCTTCCCGCCCAACGGAACGAAGGCCCTATCTCGACAAACGGCTTGAAAAAACGCAGCCGCACTTTGTATTTGGCCAGCACTGGAAACTCAAGGGTGGAATAGTGGTTAGTAACACTGGAATGGTCGAGAGCTGTAGCGGTAATCGCCGGAATGATCGAAAGCCTCATCGGCCGGAAAAGTACATCGCCCTCCACGCTAATATCCTTCACAATGCGCAACTCTACCGAAGGCCCCACAACGTAATCCTTCCTGTTGGACGAAGTGTCGAACGACGCCAAAGTCTTAATATATGCGTCTGTGACATTGATGCCGCCTTTAACGCCAAACTCCACTGGCAATTGCGCGAAGGCTGCTACGCTGACAAAGAAGAGTAGATAACGCACCAGCCTTGGATGCGTCAAGCACTTAGATCGTTTCCGTTTCATCAAGTCCATAAAGTCACCGAACATCTTTTCATAATCCCAGAGTTAACGCGCCGTTTCTTCCCCGATGTGCCATCATCTCTGAAAGGACAAATATGAACCGTACCCGAGTCGTAGTTTTATCTGCCGTCTTTTGCTCGCTTGCCGCGCTTGCCTTGGTCCGCACACTCTGGGCCGACGATCTCTCCGAGCGTGCCCACAAACTCCACTTCTCCTCCATCGTCCTCGATACCCACGACGACACCACCCAACGCTTCTTCACCAAAGACTACGATATAGGTCAACACAACCCCGGCGGCCACGTCGACATCCCCCGCATGCGCGAAGGCGGCATGAACGCCATCTTCTTTTCTATCTGGATCGACGGCCGCATCATGGGCCCGCCCGCCATTCAAAAGGCACTCGATCAAATCGACGCGGTGCGCGAAAACGTCCGCAAATATTCGAAGGATATGATGCTCGCCCGTACCGCTAGCGACGTCCGCCTCGCCCACAAAGAAGGTAAAATCGCCGCTCTCATGGGCGTTGAAGGCGGCCACATGATCGGCAACGACATTCACATGGTGCGCATTTTCGCCGACCTTGGCGTGCGCTACATGACGCTCTCGCACTTCTACAACGACGAGTGGGCCGACTCCTCCACCGACAAGCCCGCCCACAACGGCCTCACCGACTTCGGCAAAGAGATCGTCCACGAGATGAACCGCCAAGGCATGCTGGTCGATATCTCGCACGTCAGCGACAAGACGTTTTACGACGCTCTCGAAATCAGCAAAGCGCCCCTAATCGCCTCCCATTCATCCTGCCGCGCCCTTTGCAATCACCCGCGCGATATGACCGATGACATGATCAAAGCACTCGCGGCCAAAGGCGGCCTCATCCAAATAAATTACGAGAAGAGCTTCATCGACCAAGCATACAAAGACGCCTCCGATAAGGCGACGGGCGGCGTTGTGCAATCCATCAGCGAGCTAACCAAGAACTGCAATAACGACGAGGGCTGCATCGCCCGCGAAATGTCCAAGGCCGAAAAGAAATTGACCGACGAAGGCAAACTCCCCCACGTCAGTTGGGAACGCATCGTGGAACACATCGATCACGCTGTCAAACTTGTAGGTGCCGATCACGTTGGCCTTGGTTCGGATTTCGACGGCGCCAACATGCCCGATGGGATGGAGGACTGCTCCAAGCTACCCAAGATTACTGAGGCCCTCATGCGCAAAGGCTACTCCGAAAAGGATATTCAAAATATTCTCGGATTGAATACGTTGCGAGTTATGGAAGAGGCGGAGCGGGTGAGTAAGGAGATGTTAGGGGAGCATCAATAGAAGAAGGTTCGACTCGCACCTCAATTCGGACCCGCTGATTGTAAATCGAGAAAAATCAAGCGCTCTTCAGAGTCGGCTAACTTGGCTACACGAATAGCATTCCGTCGAAGAACCTCGGCGGCAACTGCGGTCGGGTAATTGCACGAGCGGAGAATGACTACTTTTGCGCCAGCAATCCTTTCCACCAGAGATACAAAGTCGCTATCTGTCGACACCAGGACTAATTTGTGGGTGGCTGCGTATTCCAATATGACTCGATCACCGGCACCGCACAGGCCATTTCGAAGTGCGCTTTCCGACTCAGGAAATAGGTCCTCAAATAACTGAACAAGCCGCGGCGATAAGCTTTCGTCAAAGAGAAGCTTCATCCACCCGAGACTTTGCTCCCCGACGCTAACGCGGCAGCATAAGCGTACACGGCCAAAAAGTCATCAGGCTCAAGCTGGGGGTAGTCTGCCAGAATTTGCTCCTGAGATGCGCCGCTGGACAGCCATTCCAGAATTTCCTGCACAGTGATTCGATGGCCGCGAACACAAGCTTTCCCAAACCGCACGTTGGGATCGATTGTGATTTTTTCGAGCAACGATTCCTGAGCGATCGGCATTTTCATTCCCGAAGCCATTGTATACCGAGTTCAGGCTTGCCCAGCAGGATCGCGTGCGGTTTGATCTCGACGCGGCCTGACTCGCGGGAGACACTCCAGACGTTCAAAATGCGAGACCGAGCTCTCAAGGAGTGACCAATTGAACCAAGTCGCCGCCCTCCACCGCCGATGCATGGTGCATGCGTAGCGATGCCGGTAGAGTTGGGTTTTCCACTCTCTTTGGGATCTCGTCATAAGTGCGGCCCCGCAATGATCGCCCCGCAACCTTCTTCCGCGCCCCTCCCCACTGTTTGAAAAAGAACGCCACCCGCGCGGCCTCGCATTGCTCTCGAATCGAGAGCACCCAATCCTCTTTCATCGACCGCGCGCCCGGACCGCTTTCCCCGCCTACTATGACCCACGAAATACCTTCCAAGGGAAGTTCCCCAAGATCCTCCAAAAGCGGCTCAACCGACAGGAACCTGACTGCCGCAGGAGCCGATTGGAGGTCTGCGATTCTTGGCAGCCCGTATTTGCGGTCTTCAACAGAAACTCCCCACCATATGTGCGCTTCGCTTGCGAATTCCCTCAGCGCGCCGTTCAATATATCTCTCAAACGTCTGGCTCGCTTCGTCAAAACTTGGTACGTATGCCACCGCGCCAAGTGCATCGTCGTTGCAACCCGCAAAATGTACAACTCCGGAACTTCATCCTGAAACAGGTCGCTCATGGAGTTCACGAAAATCATCCGCGGCTCACTCCACCGCAGGGGCTCGCCCAACTTGTGCGGTACCAGCCGCAAGTCGAACCCCTGTTCAAAAGGGTGTCCGGGCACGCCTCGAAAGCGCTCTGCGAACCTCTCCGCATAGCAATGTTTGCAGCCTGGACTTATTTTTGTGCACCCGCGAATTGGGTTCCAGGTGGCATCGGTCCATTCGATTTTTGAAGTTATAGACATCGGATCGATTAACCATCTCTGATCAGCACTCTACTTGAGCGCTATTAATTCGTCGCCTTCAACAACTCCACCAAATAATCCTTCCAAACCGCTGCCTGCGTATGCGTCCCATGCCCCCGAGTCGCATCGCTAATCGGGATCAAGATAAACCTCCCATTCGGAATCCGTTTCACCATCTTCTCCGCGATTCCCAACTCCGGCGGATTCACAAAATCATCTGCTGAATTGATCCACAACAACGGCGCCTTGATCTTCTCCAGGCTCGCGCTCGGATCATAATTCCGGCTCGCGTCCATATAGAAAATCAAATTGTTGGCGTCCATCGAAGCCGTCCGCGTCAGGTATCGGTCAACATACTTTTCCGCGAGTTCGCGGGTCGGAGCTTGTTTCTGCATCTGCAGCGGGCTCGATCCCATAACCAATAGGATCTCGGCCGCTGTTCGGAGCCCCTGTGCTGGCTGCGCCTTGTACTCGCCTCCCATCCAAGCTGGGTCTTTCTTAATCGCATCAATCGCCATGTACCGCATCATTCTGTTGCGGCCCGCAATCGGCACTGGCAAGCAGGCAAAGGGCGCCAGCGCATCCGCAAAGCCCGGATAAGTCTCTCCCCACACGAACGTCTGCATGCAGCCCATTGACGTCCCTAGAATCAGCCGCAGATGATCCACCTTCATTTCGTCCAGCATCATGCGCTGGCTGCGCACCATGTCGTCGTAGTCATAAGCCGGGAAATTGGCATGCAAGCCGTCCGACGGTTTTGAGCTTTCGCCGTGGCCAATATCGTCCGGCAAAATCAAAAAGTATTTCGTGATATCCAGCGGCGCCTTCGGGCCAAATAAAACGTTTGAAAACACCGGGTTCAAAAGCGAATGCGCATCGCCACCCGTGCCATGCAGCAGCAGCACCGCGTTGTCTACCCGGCCATCGGCATTCCGGTGTGGCGCGCCGAGCGTCAAGTAATGGAGCCGCAACTGCGGCAGCGTCTGCCCCGAGCCAAAACGGAAATTTGCAAGCACCACGTTGCCATCAACCGTCGGCCAAGCCGTCTGTGCCACTCCACTAACAAGCCCGGCAAAAAGGCCAATCACACTCAAAAGTTTCGCGCTCATATCAATTCGGGGACGTTCAACAAGTTTACCCGCTTCCAACTTTACTTCCCCTCGTAAGTTCGTGCTACCGTCCTCCCCCAAGGATAGATAAGAGGTGACACGCGTTCCCGTATGCTCCGTACCCACTCTTCGAGGAAGAGTCACAGCCCAAGCAACTTTATTTTCAAATTCCTAACTCATTCCCTACCAACATCTTGCCCGGAAAATTCCCAAAAATTCCCCGCCAACTCGTACCGGTCTCCTCCGCCCATCCGCTAATTTCTAAGCGAAGGAGAACCTCCCAAATGTCAAACCGATCCGCCCGCCGCGCCGCCGAGCGCGCTGCTCTCAAACAAGCCCGAAAAGATGCTCGCACCGACCAAACCGTGCAGCCTGAGATCCAACCTATCTCCGAAGCACAACTCACTGCCAACCGAGCCAATGCGCAACTGTCCACCGGCCCAACCTCCGAACAAGGCAAGGCCACTTCCTCACAAAACCGCCGCACCCACGGCCTCGCCGGTGCCTTCTGCCTCCTCCCGTGGGAAGACCGCACCCAATTCGATACCCTCCTCGCCGATCTGCGATCCGAATACCAACCCACTACCCTGACCGAACAGACATATGTAGACCGCATGGCCGAACATCAATGGCTCCGTCACCGCTGTCTCACTCTCCTCCCGACCTGTTTCGACCCCGCCACCCAATCCATCAAAGACGAAAAGCTCTTCGCCCTTCTCACGCGTTATCAAACCACCAACGAACGCGGCTACGACAAATGCGTCAACCAACTCGAAAAGCTTCGCGCCGCCCGTAACAAAGAACAAATTGGGTTCGAATCGCAAAAACGCCTGGAAGCCGCCGAAACCCGCAAAATTGAGGCCCACGAAGCGCGCATTCGCCTCATGAACGCCCGCGCTGAAGACATGGAAAACGAATCCGCAGTAAGCCAAACGCTCCAAGTCCCGATTCCTGGCCATGTCAAGTACACGTTCCAAGAACTCAGCGGCATTTTCCGCACAGCCATGTGCGCCGCTTATGAATTAGATCGCCAGCAGGAGGCCGCTTAACCCAGCGGCAACCCCTATCTGCGCCAAATGACCAAATGCGGTCGCCCGCATCTCTCAATGGCGAAGGTTAACTCGTTTGTTTCCCACAACTGTCAAAAGGCCTGACGAATGCCTCAAACATCCCATATCGAATCTATGCCAATATCAAAACCCGGCCCGTGGACCGGCATCCTCGTCAAATGCGCTCTCCTGGTGGCACTCGGCGGTTCTTCTCTACCCAACGCTTATGCTCTGCCCTCATTCGCGCGCCAAACCGGACAGCGTTGCGCTGCTTGCCACGTAGGTGGGAACTGGCCTCAACTTACTCCCTGGGGTCGCTTCTTTAAACTCGGCGGATACACTGCGGGCAAGCCTCTCATCGACAAGGAAGGCATCCACTACTCGCCCGTTGGCATACTTGGCCAGTTGGGAGTAACCTGGGCCGCCCAACCCAATAACTCGCAAGGTCAGCCAGTGGTCACTCAAAACGGTGCGCCCGAGGCGTACAGTTTCACCGCCGAAGTGGGAACCAGACTCACCGATTTTGCCGGAATCTTTTACGAATACGGAGTCGGCAACACCTTTCCTGGCTGGAAGGGTGCTTCCGGTCCAATCGATATTCGCGCCACTCATTTCTTTCATCCTGGCGATCACGAATTACTCGTTGGCATCGATAGCAACAACGACCCAACCCTGCAAGACGTTTGGAATACCGTTCCTAGTTGGGGTTATCCATTCTATGGCTCACCACAAGCGCCCGGTGCGCCAGGTGGCCCCATGATCGCCAGTTTGGCCCAGGAAACTGGCAGCGTTGGAGTCTACGCTCTCTTCGATCGCCAGGTCTACTTAGAAGTCTCCATGTATCGCGTGGGAACCGGCTTTTTTCGCTGGATGAACGCGGGCACGTCTTATCAAACTGGCGCTCAGTATTTGAAAGGCTTCAATCCCTATTGGCGAGCCTACTGGACAAAAGAGCAGGGACCGAACGTATGGATGGCCGGCACGTTTGGGATGCATTCGAACATTTACCCCGACAGTTCCGCTCCCAGCGGTCCTACCGATACCTTCTCCGACGTCGGCTTCGACAGTCAGTACCAGCACCTCGGAGACACCAACAAGCTGACCCTCCGAGGCTCATACATCTATGAGAAGCAGTCATGGGGCGGCAGTTATCCCCTTGGCAATGTGTCGAACCCAACTGGAAATTTAAAGACGTTAAACCTCAGTGGTTCTTACGCCCTGGCCGATGCTTGGACGTTTACCGGCTCGTATTTTTTAAGCAATGGCAGCAATAACGCCGCCCTATACGGCATTACCGATCCTAATGGAGTCTTGCTCACCTCGAAACCAAATACCAGTGGCTATGTGTTCGAAATTGACCGGACACTAACCCAGAACGTATTGGCGTCCCTGCAGTACACCGGCTTTACGAAGTTCAACGGGCTCACCAGCAACATCGACGGATTAGGCCGCAAACCGAGCGACAACAACACCCTTTGGGTTAGTTTGTTCTTCGCGTTTTGATCACAGGAGATAACGTGCAAGTTCAAAAGACATTCATAATCACAATCGCAACCTTATCCAGCCTGGCTTCGAGCGCGAACGCTCAGAAAAATTGGAACGCGCCCCACGTCGTCACGCAATACTGTTCCGGATGTCATGGTGTCGACGGCAACGCCCAGTTGCCGTATTTCCCGAAACTGGCCGGCCTTGATGCGGCTTACGCAGAGAAGAAGCTAACTGCTTTTAAGGAACCCATCTCACCACCTGTTGATGAGTTGTTTGGGTGGACACTACGAGTGATCGGCGCCAAGAAGAACGATTCTAACGTTACCCGCGAAGAGCGCATCAACATGGAGGGCGTGGCCCACGCTGCCAAGCCAGAGGTGATCAAAGAAGCAGTGTTGTGGTATGCCAAACAGCCTCCGCCGGCTGGTCACTCGGCGAACAGAGCCTTGGTGTCTGCTGGCGGCGAGATCTATCTGAAAGGTCTGCCAGCACAGAAAGTCTTGGCTTGCATCACCTGTCACGGACCCGACGCCAAAGGGCAAGGCGTTGCGCCTCGCCTGGCTGGTCAAAACGCCGATTATCTGGAAAGTCAACTCGCGAAATTCCGCAAAGGCGACCGCCGTCACTCACCGGAGATGACGATGGTAACTCGCGATTTGGATGAGAGCCAAGCGAAGGCTGCGGCCGCCTATTTGCAATCCAGATGACGCGCTAATCGCCACTTCGTTCTCGTATACGCTACGCGGAAGCCCTGCCGCTCAGCATTCCGTTGTGAATTGCTGCCCGCTTCCGCCACCATCATCGCCAGGTCACAGCCATGTTCAAACGCGTACTGCATTCGCGCCGCAAGCAGTGCCGATTGCAGCCCGCGCCGCCGCAACTCCGGAATAGTCGTTGCCCCGGCGAAGAGGGCCACTCCTTCGTGAATGCTCAACACGCCCACCGCGCCAGGTTGTCCCTCGAACTCGGCTAGAAAGCAGGGGCTCCCTTCGCGCGCGGTACACATCGCTCCCATCTCCATCATGAAGTCGATAAGCTCAGGCAGTTCGTGCCCCCAGCCTTTCGCGTTAATCTCGGTCCAAAGTTTGGCTTCGTTCGGCAAAATGGCATGAACGCTGATCTTCGGTTCAACCGCTGATTCACTCTTCTGAACGGGTTGATAGAGTACGTTGCTGATCTCAATCGGTTTGTATCCTCGTTCGCAGAGTAAATTGAGCGCGGCTACTCCTGCCAAAGGGCACACTTCATGATCCACCTGCGCGCCCCGCTCAAGGAAGAACTGCTCAATCTTGTCGAGCGATGCTGCACTCAACTCCTCGCAAATGCCGAGCCCGAATGTTTGTGTCACCAATGACCCAACGCCGTCGAAAACTACATAAGCCCCAGCGCATTCCATCCACTCCGCACCACTCTCAGGAAAGAGACGGCGGCGAGCTTCCGCAAACTGCCTGCACGCGTTCCCCTCTGTTCGTTCCAGACGTCTCGCCAGCGTTAAGTCCGCAAACAGCATGATCGTTATGGTATACGAAAACATGCGCCTTAAACTAGCCATTGCTGTATTTGGGATTGCCAGCGCTCTCTTTGCCCTCGCTGGACCTGCTGAAGATGAAGCTTCTACAGCCGGAGAGAAGTGGCTCTCGCTCTTGGACAATCAGAAATACGAGGAGAGTTGGAAGCAAGCTGGAACTATGTTCCGCAGTGAGGTGACACAGGAACAGTGGGTCGATTCATTGCAACGGTTCCGAGATCCATTAGGCGCAATGGTTTCACGCGCGCCTTCTCGCGTCGACTTCGCCAAGACCCTGCGCGGCGCGCCCGACGGTGATTACGCAATCATCCACTACAAAACTAACTTCAAGACGAAAGACGCGGTTACCGAACGCCTCACGCTAGTCAAAGAAGACGGCAAATGGCAGATGGCTGCCTACGCCATCCACTAGGCAGCGGTCTTAACTACTACCTCTTCGCCTTTGTCTTTCGCAGGCGCAGAAACCCGGCGTAAGAGTTGTAGTTGGGTGCGGCGCACGCGCCGCTTTCTGCTAACTTTGTGCGCGCGAGCGCGGTCTCCATTGAGTAATGACATGCAATCTCCAGGTGGGCGGAGCGCTGCTTTGTGCGGCGCTCTTAAGTGAGGATGGAGAATTCGCGGGTCGGCCTTAAGCAGCGACGCGCGGACGGCTCAGCAGAAATGCGTGAGCCACCTTGAGTATACACGCCTACTTCGAGGGTGCTGTTTCGCCCTTCAGAAGATCGGTCACCGAACTGAACAACTGCTCGTCTGTGACAACATAAAACAGACCGCCGCGCCCATTTTGGCTACTCCGGCAATTCGGCCCAGACAACGAACCCTGTTGGTTCATATCTCCGAAAATCACATACGGCTGCGTCCCGGTAGATACCCCAACCTTAGCGTGATTGCCATCCGGCTCGGCCATACCTTCCAGCCCGATCGTCTTTCCAGCCCATGTACCGTTTGTCGCTATGGCCACCGCCCCAGGTTTGCCAAGTGACTGGTCCCAACATCCGGGAAGCGTGCCCTCGGCGGTTGAGGGAATTTCGGGCTTCGTCC
>Ga0182012_10003805_pt1 | contig 15954 bp, 17 predicted proteins | sample 612S2SmetaG_FD_120486 | JGI IMG/M metagenome (GOLD analysis project Ga0182012, IMG submission 120486) | Permafrost microbial communities from Stordalen Mire, Sweden - 612S2S metaG | ecosystem: Environmental > Terrestrial > Soil > Wetlands > Permafrost | place: Sweden: Stordalen | collected...
CCCAGGGAGCCGCCCAGGGAGCCGCCCAGGGAGCCGCCCAGGGAGCCGCCCAGGGAGCCGCCCAGGGAGCCGCCCCGGGAGCTGACGAAGCCGGCGGCGCTCAGGCCATCGCCGCCAAGATCCCGGCCGGCGCCAGCGACGACGTTCCCCGCGACCCCTTCGCCCACCAGGGGCACCGCCGCCGCAGCGCCGGATCGTCAGGCGGCGCCCCCGGCCGCTGCCGGGTCAGAAGCTGCCCCGGCGCGGAACGTCGCCGCCACACCGGTCGATGGCGCCTGGCAGCAAGCGCTCGGCGCCTGGCTCGCCGCCCACAAGACCTATCCGGAGCAGGCGCGCCGACGCGGCGACGAGGGCCGGGTGGCGATACGGTTCACCGTGAACCGCTCCGGCCGCGTGCTGGAGGTCGATGTGGTGCGCGGCTCCGGATCAGCGGTGCTGGACGCCGCCGCCAGCACCCTGCTGCGCGGCGCCGCGCTGCCGCCGTTCGCCGCCTCGATGCCGCAGGACCAGGTCACCGTCACGGTGCAGCTTCGCTATTCCCTCGCGCCATGACCCCTGGCGCCATGACTCCCGAGCGCCATGACCCGTGCCGCCATGACGGGTGGCCGCTGCCCCGGTCCCAGCCGGATCAGCTTTCCAGCTCGGAATCCCAGTAGAGATAGTCCCGCCAGCTTTCGTGCAGGTAGTTGGGCGGGAAGGCGCGGCCGTTGTCCTGCAGCTCCCACGTGGTGGGCTGGCACGGCGTGCTGCGCGGAAACATGGCGCATTCCCGCGGCAGGCGGCTGCCCTTGCGGAGGTTGCAGGCGCCGCACGCGGTGACGACGTTCTCCCACGTCGTCCGCCCACCGCGGCTGCGCGGGATGACGTGGTCGAACGTCAGGTCATGCACCGGGAAACGCTCGCTGCAGTACTGGCAGTGGAAGGCGTCGCGCAGGAACACGTTGAACCGGGTGAAGGCCGGCCGTCGCGCCGATGGAATGTAGTCCTTCAGCGCGATCACGCTGGGCAGGCGCATGGTCAGCGACGGCGAGCGCACCTCGGTCTCGTACTCGCAGATCACCGACACCCGGTCCATGAACACGGCCTTGACCGCATCCTGCCAGGACCACAGCGAAAGCGGGAAATAGGACAGCGGGCGAAAGTCCGCATTGAGGACAAGCGCGGGAAAATGCTGTCCGCCGTCGGGCAACACGTCGCTCCTTCGCCACCGGAGCGCAAATCTTGGGGGTCAGCGCCGCCGGCCCGCCAGATGTTGTGCGCCGTCGAGAACCTAGCGCGGTTATGTCAGACGATTCCGGTTGCCGCAAGCCGAACAGCCGGCAAAACCGGCGCCGGGACGCCGCGCGGCGTGCGGATTCACCGCCTTGTCATGAGGCAAACACGCGCTGCAGCGCCAGTGCGCCCATCGCGAACCCGGTGTCGTCGATGCCGTGGCCGAGGCCGGGGACGAACACCGCCTCCACCGGCACGCCGGCGGCGGCCAGCGACCGCTCGGCTTCGCGCGAGCGCGCGGCGGGCACCACCTCGTCGTCCTCGCCGTGCACCAGCAGCACCGGCGGCCGGCCGGCAAGCTCCGACGCCAGGCTGGCGGGGGCGAGCAGCGCACCGGAGAAGGCGAGGATCAGCCGCGGCGCCGGCGCGCGCCGCAACCCGGTGAACAGCGCCGTCATGGCGCCCTGGCTGAACCCCATCAGCGCGTAGCGGTCCGGTGCGAGGGCAAGGCGCGCCAACTCGGTGTCGATGAACGGACCGAGGCTGGTTGCGGCGCGGCGCACGCCCGCCTCCAGCAGCGACGGCGTGCGGTCAGCAAGGCTGAACCACTGCCGGCCGAACCCCGAATCATGCACCGAGGGCGCATGCGGCGAGACGAAGGCGGCATCCGGCAGCGCGCGGCTCCATGTCGGTGCGAGGTCGATCAGGTCGAACCCATCGGCGCCGACCCCGTGGCACAGGACGACGAGCTGCTCCGCCGGCTTCCCCGACGCGGGACCCCAGCGCGGTCCGTCGAGCATGGTGCTCTCCCCATTTGCTTCGGCGGCACTACTCTGGGGCAGCCTCGCATGTCCATCGTTACCCGTTTCGCCCCCAGTCCGACCGGCTTCCTGCATCTCGGCCACGCCCATGCCGCGCTGTTCGCGTGGCGGCGGGCCCGGCAGGCGGGAGGCCGGTTCCTCCTGCGGATCGAGGACATCGATCCCAGCCGCTGCCGCGCCGGCTTCACCGCCGCCATCCTGGAGGACCTGGGGTGGCTCGGGCTCGGCTGGGACGGTCCGGTGCGGGAGCAGTCGCAGCACCTGCCCGCATACCGTGCTGCGCTGGACGCCCTGGTGGCACGCGGTCTTGTCTATCCGTGCTTCTGCACGCGCGCCGGCATTGCGCGTGAAGTGGCGCAGTCGGCCTCGGCGCCGCACGCGCCAGACGGCAGCGCGCTCTATCCTGGCACCTGCCGCGCGTTGTCCGAGACCGCGCACGCGGCGCGGATCGCCGCCGGCGTGCCATATGCGCTCCGACTCGACATGGTCCGCGCGCTCGCGGCCACGGAGCCAGGCCTTGGGTTCGACGAGGCCGGCGAGGGCCGGCTCGCCTGCGATCCGGCCCGGTTCGGCGATGCGGTGCTGGCGCGCAAGGACGCGCCCGCGAGCTACCATCTATGCGTTACGCACGATGATGCGCTGCAGGGCGTGACGCTGGTCACCCGCGGCCTGGACCTGAAGCCCGCGACCGATTTGCACCGGTTGATCCAGTCCGTGATGGGGTGGCCGGCGCCCGCCTATGTGCATCACCCTTTGCTGACCGATGCCGGCGGAAAACGCCTGGCCAAGCGCGACGGCGCGGCGACCTTGCGGGCGCTGCGCGCCGCCGGGCATTCGCCCGCGGAGGTGCGCGCCATGGCAGGGTTTCCCGACTGATTCGTCAGTGGCCAGTGGTCAGTGGCCAGTGGCCAGCGGTCAGCCGACGGACGCGCCTGGCGGTCTGCGGAGGAGGGTCATTGATGCGAACGCGCCGAACCACGATCCCACCGCCGCGAAGCACACATAGATCCAGTTCGACGTGTAGCTGATCACCGCGAACGCCGAGAGCAGGTACCAGATGCTGCTCCACGTCGCGGCGGGGAGCCGCCGTCGCGCCGACACGGCGGCGTTGAACATGACATAGACCGCGTCGGTCGCAGCGGTCGAGGCGATGACGCCAAGCGCTAGCCAGGGATCGATGTGCGGCACTGTGTTTCCCCTTCGGTGTCGGCATGAGGCGTCACTGGATGGGCACCGGTCCGGTTTGCGCAAGCCGGCTCGGGGGCGTGCGCATGTGCTCCGGCGGGGGTCGTTGCGCCTGATGGCTTCTCGCATTCCCGACAACCGCACGGCGCCTGCTGCCGGGCAGCCTTGCCGGTCCGCTCGGCCGGTCCGCTTGGCCGGTCCGCTCGCTTGATCAACAAGGCGTGATTTCTTGTTGCGGCCGCGGACAGATAGGGTGGGCTCGTTACGAACCTCCTACAACCGGGATTGGATAGAATGGCCGTTCCGGATAACCCGAGCCAACGCGAACCGGCAGCGCGGAAAACCACCGTCGAGCCGCATCGCCAAAGCCTGGCGTCGCAGAGTTATCGCCAAAGCCTGGCGTCGCAGAATTATGGTCGGCGCTTCGCCGGCGTCGAGGAGATGTCGCTGCTGGCCGAGCAGGCGGCGAGGACGGTTGCCGACCCGACCGCGGCGCTGGCCGATGCGATCAAGGCGGTGATCGCCAGCGACGCCGACCCCTACGTGCTGCTCGGGGTGCTCGCCGAAGGCACGGTTCAGACGCTGGCCAACAGGGTTCCTGATGCGCGCCGAGCGTTGGCGCTGCAGGGGTTTCTGCAGATCATTGGCAGCCGGACGCAGATACAGCGGTGACGCTGACCGCTGTCAGGCGGTCAGCGCATAAACAGTCACGAGGCTTGCGCCGTGGTCGGCTGTCCCGCGCCCCGGGCGATGGCGGCCGTCACGCCGCCTCCGCCGCGGGGGCCGGCGGCACGGCGCTTTTCCCGGTCCGCTGCCAGTGGGCATACAGCACGGCAACCGCACAGGAGAACATCCGCGCGATTTCCTCATCCGCGCGGCTGGTCAGCAGCACCGGCGCCCTTGTGCCAAGCACGAGGCCGGCGGCTTCCGCCTGCGCCGCGTAGGTAAGTTGCTTGACCAGGATGTTGCCGGCTTCCAGGTTCGGCACCACCAGCACGTCGGCTCGTCCCGCCACCAGCGAGGAAAGCCCCTTGCTGCGCGCGGCGGTCAGGCTGATGGCGTTGTCCATCGCCAGCGGGCCATCGACGATGCCGCCTCGGATCTGGCCGCGATCCGCCATCTTGGAGAGCGCCGCGGCGTCCAGCGTGGACGGCATGTCCGGATTGACCGTCTCAACCGCGGACAGGATGCCGACCTTGGGCTGCACGATCCCCAGCGCCAGCGCCAGGTCGATCGCATTCTGCGTGATATCGACCTTCTCCTTGAGTCCGGGCGCAATGTTGATCGCGGCGTCGCTCACCAGCAGCAGGTCCGGCAGGGTGGGTGCGTCCATCACGAAGACATGGCTGATGCGACGCGATCCACGCAGCCCGCCGTCCGACTTGACCACGTGCCGCATCAACTCATCGGTGTGCAGGAAGCCCTTCATCACGGCGGCGACTTCGCCGGCATGCACGAGCTCGACCGCCTGCGCGGCGGCGGCGCCGTGGCTGGACGCGTTCACGATGGCAATGCCTTCGAGGTCGAACCCGCAAGACGCCGCCACGGCCCTGATGCGGTCCGAGTCGCCGACCAGGATCGGTGTGATCAACCGCGCGCGCGCGCTGGCGAGGGCGCCGCCCAGGGAATTCTCGTCCTCCGGCGCGACCACAGCGGTGGCCATCGGCGGCAGGTTGCGGCAGGCAGCCATCAGGCGCTCGTAATGCCGGTGGCGGGCCACCACCAGTTCAGGCAGGACGCTCGCGGCGGCCGTGATACGGACCGTGGGCGCCAGCACTTCCGCCGAGCCCTCCACCAGCACCTCGTCCCCGCGGAGGACGTGTGTCTGCAGCGTGACGCTCTGCGGCGGGCGCTTCTCCGTCACGCGGACGCGCACCGTCAGCGTCTCGCCGACATGGGCCCGCGCGAAGAAGCGCAGCGTCTGCGCCCGGTACAGCGTGCCCGGTCCCGGCAGCAGGTTGCCGAGCACGGCCGAGAACAGCGAGGCGAGCCACATCGACGGTGCGGGCTGCACCAGGTCGTCCGACCCGTCTCCCGCCGAGCCGGGCAGATTGACGGGATTGAGATTGCCGCTGACGTGAGCGAACACATAAAGATCATCCGGCGTCACCACGCGCGTGATGAACTGCTCGTCGCCAATATTCAGATCGTCGAAGGTTTGGTTCGTGCGCATCGGTCCCCCACGCGGCCCATAGCCGGTTCAGCCGCTTTCTACGCCAGGTTAAGCGGTAGCGGGACAATCATCTCGCGCCAGCCCGGCCCCGGCCTGATCCTTTCCCAACGCCGCCGGCGTCCGCCTGCACGAGCGCACCCGTCCGATAGCGCACCGCAGCTTTCCGGGTGAATACTGCGATTGATTGATCGCGCTCAACGACCGATGTCTGCTGGCCCGATGAGCGGCACGCGCATATCGCAGCGCGAGAGGCGAGCGCTGGCGCGCCGACCCGGCTTGCCGCTCCCATATCCGTCAATGCCGATGCCGGTTTGCCGGACGAGGCAGAGCGGCAGACGGTTGCAATTCGCACTTGCAACGCGACCCGGCCGACGCCAGAGGAAGGCGCATGAATGCGTCCCAGGACGACGTCACTTGGTTTCTCGGCCTGTTTGATCAGCAATTGCCTCCGCGGCAGGTGTTCCGGATCGCGGAGCAGCGCCTCGCCGCGCGGCGTGCGCGGGCGCCCGATCTGCGCGGTACGGTTGCAGAAGCTCTGCAAGCTGCACTGGGCCACACGCTCCCACCGCCCGGCTGCCTGGCGGCTGGGCGGGCGATCGCCGATGCGGTGGAGGCGCACGGCGCCGCGTTTGCCCCCGGCCGGGAGCCCGCCTACCACGACCGCCATCACCAGGCCGAGGCGGTGATCGCCATGGGCTGGCTTGCCGGCACCGCGCGGCACATGGCGCTGCTGAGTCCGCCGGCCGCCGCCGCCGCCGTGCTCGCCATGGCGGCGCATGACCTGCTGCACGACGGATCGGCCGGCACGCCTGGCCGGCTTGAGGCGCGCTCTGCCGCGGCCGCGGCAGATCTGGGCAGGCAGGCCGGTCTGGACGAAGTCACCATCGCAACGATGCAGCGTTTGATCCTCGCCACTGATATCGCGCGCCCCGCGGCGGCGAAGGCAGCGGACGACCTGCTGTGCCGGCTTGGCCAGGAAGCGGACCTGTTCGGCAGCCTGACGCCCGAGCTGGGTTGGACCCTCGGCGAGGCTCTGGCGCGCGAGTGGCACCAACTGGACGTCACGGCAGCCCCGCCGGTGGACAGTTTCGCCGGGCGGCTTGGCTGGCTGCGCACCCTGCGCCAGCCCACCAGGGCGGGCGAGGCGCTCGGCCTGGCGGTCGCAGAAGCCGACCAGATCGCTGCCTTTGCTCAATTCGCGCGCCAGCTCGGCCTGACCCCAGCCACACCCGATGAGGGGGCTGCAGCCCTCGATGCGCTGTCGCGCAACGAGGCGCGCCATTGCTATCTGGCAGCGCTGCGGGCCGTATCAGGGGAATAGGCCCGCGGCGGCGCTGGTGCAAAATGCCGGGCGATGTCCAACGTTCGGCGAAAGCCCGGCGCCGGATCGCACCCAGGCCATCGGTGGTCCATGCCTGGAAGATCGATCCATCCAGCTTGTATCCGCACCGGGGGTTGGTAGTGTCCAGCGATGGTGCGGCTTGCAGTCCGTCCCTGGATATCTTGCACGCTGCGTAATGACACCCGCTGCGCTGCCCGTGACAAGACCTGTCCGAGCCGGCCTGCATTATACTGCTGTAATATTGCAGACGTGCCACACAGGCAAGGCGGTTTCATTAATCGCGATATTTTGATATTCACGCATAACTTTCCGGCGAGCATGCGCCGTGGCTGTCGTTGCGGGCTAGATAGGGCGGGTCATGAACAGAATCGTCACAGAGTCGGCAGCCGACGACGGCTCCAATGCCGCGCCGGCGTCTCCAACGGTCCTCGTTGTCGAGGACGAGGCCATGGTCCGCATGCTCTTGGCTGAGTCGCTGCGCGATGCCGGCTACCAGGTCATCGAAGCCGGCAATGCCGTCGACGCGATCGCGACGCTTAATCACAACAATTCGGTGGACGTCGTGTTCAGCGACGCGCGCATGCCGGGTGAGTTGGACGGGTTTGGCCTGGCGCGGTGGATCAAACGGCACATCCCGAAAATGCTGGTGCTGCTCACCTCGGGCTGGGAGGGCGGTGGACACGCCGGGTACCGGGGTCTTGACGCGCCATTGGTCAACAAGCCCTATTCGCAGCGTCAGGTGGTCGAGTTGATCGATTGCCTGCTGCAGCGCAGATCCGCCATGCCATAACAGTATGCCATGACCGACTGAGCGCAATAGGCCCGCCGCCAGACCATCCCTCGCGGCGGGCGGTTGGCGGCCTGCATGCCGGCGGCGGCTGCGGCATCGCCCCGCACATGCGCCAGGCGGGTGCGGCTTCGGTCCACCACGCCCGGCTTGTGTGCCATCGGTCGGGAGAGTGTGTCGCCTCCCGACTGGCTGGCGCCACTCCGGGTCAGGCGGCGCCCCCCGGGTCGCCGGTAAAGTGGATCACCACCTCTTCGTCCCGCGCCACGAACTGGCAGGCCAGCCTATAGGGCGGTGGAATGTCACGCACCTCGGCATCCTCGATTTCCTGATCGGTGATCTTGCCCAGGGTGAGCAGCGTCGCCTTCTCCTTCTCGGTCAGCGCGACGCTCATTTTCGGCTTGCCCTCGGCGTATTCGACCCTGATCAGACACGAGCCGCATTCACCGTTGCGGCATTCGAAGGGAATTTTGACGGCGTTCTTCTCGGCCACCGACAGGATCGTATGGGTGTCCCCGGCGGTCGCATAGGCCCGCACGTCCCGGTGCATGGTTGGGGAAGCGAACGTGACGATTGGCATGGCCGGTCTCCTTCTTCGATCCGATTCCGCAAGCGGCGAAACGAGGGCGGAAGGCCTTTGGGGGCCCTCATCCATCCTTGGCGTGCGAAATGGTTGCGCGGTCGGCGGCGGGCGCCATGATCTATGTCAAAGCGTCCGAACGCGGAGCGGCGTGCCGACACGTTGCGCCACAGGTGTATCCCCCGAGCGATGTCATGCGGATTGCCGGACTGGAGCGACCCGCACGAGCGCGAGCCGAACAGCGCCACGCTTGGCGCGATCCCGTGACCGCCGCGGTGATTGCCCCCTGGGCGACCTTGGCGACCGCCCCCTTGGCGACCGTCCCTGGCGACCGTCCCTTGGCGACCGGGCGGGGATGCCCGAGCGCCGCCGGCTATTCGCCGGCGAGCCGCGCGGACATCAGCGGGGCGGCCAGCCGGATCAGGCCCGAGACACCAGCGGTCTGATCGATTGCGAGCGCCGCACTGGCCAGCCGCTCGGCGCGCTCGACGCCAAGTATCCCATTGGTCAGGCTGGTGAACTTGCCGCGCAGCTCGGCCTCGCTGAGGAAGTTGCCCGGTTCGCCTTTCGGCACCAGCACGGTTCGGGTGAAACGCTCGCCGCGCGCCACGAGGGTGACCTTGCCCGCCATGTTGGCCGGGAACGCGGCCTCGATCTCCGGATCGACCGCACTGACGATCTTCGGCAGCAGCCGCCGCACCGTCGGGTCGCGCAGCAGCGAGTAGCTGTCCCAGGTCATGTCACCGGTCGCCAGCGCGCACGCCACCACGAACGGAGCGCTGAACTGCCCGTCCACCACGTTCCGCGGGTCTGCTTTCTTCTCGGCCGGCTGGCCGATCAGCATCATGCCGGATTCCGGCAGGCCGAGCGTGACACTCTCGATTTCGTCGGGCTGGAAACCGTGTTCGGCCCGTAGCGCCAGCGCGGCATCGATGCAGGCGTGGCCCCAGCGGCACGACGGGTAGGGCTTCACGGCGGTGTTCATCAGTTCGAACACCGTCCCAAGATCCTGCACCGCCCGCTCGGGGACCGGGTTCGGCGCGTAGGCCCGCAGGAAGCCGTGGCGGCCCTCCAGCGCCTCTGCTGGAGCCTTGAAGCCCTCTCTGACCAGGGTGGCTGCCACCAGCCCGCTGCACGACGCCCAGCCGACCTGGAAACGCTTGGTCCAGGCGCCATCGACCAGAAACTGCAGGGTACCGGCGGCCTGGCTCAGCGCCGTGCCGAGGGCGCCGGCAAGGCCATCAGGGTCCAGCCCGAACACCCGGGCGGCGGCGGCGGCGGCGCCGAACGCGCCGCAAGTGGCGGTGGGATGGAAGCCGCGGTCGTAATGCGCGCCGGCCGGCAACGCGAGCGCGATGCGGCAGGCCACCTCGTAGCCGGCGATGACGCCGGCCAGGACGGTCTCGCCGGACGCGCCGGTCATCTCGGCCGCGGCGAAGGCCGCAGGGATCACCGAAGCGCCGGGATGCAGCGATCCCGGTGCGTGGGTATCATCGAAATCGAGCGAATGCGCCAACGCACCGTTCAGGAAGGCCGCACCCGCCGGGGTGTAGCGCGCCGAGTCGCCGAACACCCCGGTGTTGCCCGCCGCCATACCCAGGGCACGGGCGGCCGCCAGGAACGAGAACGTGCTCTCGGCGTCGTGCCGCGCCCGGATAATGTTCCCGACCAGATCAAGCACCAGCAGCCTGGCCCGCGCTGTCACCTCATTCGGCAACCCGTCCAGGCGGATAGCGGCGCTAAATCGAGCAAGCTGGGAAGTTATTGTCATCAGAACGTTCCTCCCGTCCAGGATTACTCTGGCGCGGAATGGCGCGGGTTGGCAAGACAAACAAACGATAGAAGAACGATTTGGCTCACTTCGCATTTGCAACACGATCACTTCGCGCTTGCAGCACGAAGCGCGGCAGCCCGGCCTCGGCCGGCGCTCTCGCCGAGTTTCGTTGCAGTGCAGCGGTGGACCGTGGCAGAGAGCGCGCCATGTTGACTCGCAGACTATTGATCGCCGCTGCGGCCCCGGCCGCCCTTGTCACCCGCGCCAATGCCGCCAGCGACAGCTTTCAGAGCTTCCTGGCCGGGCTGCGCGCCGAAGCCCGGCGGGCCGGCATCGCGCCCGCCACGCTGGATAATGCACTCAGCGGACTCGCGCCGAACCAGAAGGTGATCGAGCGCGACCGCCGCCAGCCCGAGTTCACCATGACCTGGGCGCAGTATCGCGACCTCCTGGTGACCGACCAGCGCATCCAGGCCGGCCGCGCGGCCTACCGGCAGAACCGCGCGCTGTTCGGCGCGGTCGAAAACCGCTACGGCGTATCCCCCGGCGTGATCGCCGGGATCTGGGGGCTGGAATCCAGCTTCGGCACCAAGACCGGCGATTTCCGCGTGGTCGAGGCACTGGCGACGCTGGCCTGGGAGGGCCGCCGCACCGGTTTCTTCCGCAGTGAGCTGATCGCGGCGCTGAAAATCCTGGACGCCGGTGACGTCAGCCCGGGGCGGATGACCGGCAGCTATGCCGGCGCAATGGGCCAGCCGCAGTTCATGCCCAGCTCCTACCTCCGCTATGCGGTGGATTTCGAGGGCAACGGCCGGCGCGACATCTGGACCAGCGTGCCCGACGTACTCGGCTCGATCGCCAATTACCTGGCCCGCTCCGGCTGGCGCGCCGGCGAGACCTGGGGCCAGCCGGCGATCGTGCCCGCGGGGTTCGACGAATACCGGGCGGGCCGCGACAACCGGCTGCCGCTGAGCGAATGGACGAGGCTCGGGGTGCGCCCGCTGAACGGGCGCCTGGCTGCCCCGCCCAACGCCCAGGCGGCGGTGCTGCTGCCCGACGGGGCCGGCGGCGAGGCCTTCCTGGCGTATGGCAACTTCACCGCGATCCGACGCTACAACCCGTCCGACCTGTACGCCATCGCGATCGGACTGCTGGGCGACCAGGTCGTGACCTGATGCGGCGCCTGGCTCTGGCGCTCGGCGTGGCGGGGTCCGGCTGCGCCGTCCACCAGGCGCCGCCCGCGGCCGCCCCGCACTATGTGCTCGGACAACCTTACCAGGCCGGCGGCGTCTGGTTCTACCCGCGGGACAGCGACCAGACCGACGAAACCGGGATCGCGATGGTCTATGGCGCTGACCACCCGGCGCTGTCCACGGACGGGGAGGCGTTCGACCAGACCGCCCTGGCCGCCGCGCATCCGACGCTGCCGCTGCCGTCGATTGGCCGGCTGACGAACCTGGAGACGGGACGACAGGTGCTGGTGCGGATCAACGACCGCGGTCCCCCCACACCGCACCGGCTGTTGGCGGTCACCCGCCGCACCGCGCAGTTGCTCGGCATGCCGGACAACGGTGCAGCGCACGCGATCGCCCGCGTCCGGCTGCAGGTCCTGCCGGCGGACAGCCACGCCGCGGCGGATTCGCTGCCCGGCGCTCCGCGTCTGGCAATGGACGCCGCGCCGCGCGACGCGGTTTCGGTCAGCGCACTGCCGCCGACCGGCGGGTCTCTCCCCGGGATGTCTCCGCCCGAGATTTCTCCTTCCGGGGCTTCTACCCCTCGGATGTCTCCCCTTGGGGAGTCGCCCAGAGCGCGCGAGACCGGTTTGGCCCCCCTTGCGATCCAGCCGGGGCGCGCCGACGATCCGCCGGTTCCGCCGCTGCGGCTGTCCGAGCAGGTCTGGCGGGCACCGGCCGACCCCGGGATGCTCTGGGTGCGGCTCGACACGTTCCAGGGTTATCGATACGCGGCCATGCAGCAGGCGACAGTAGCGGGACTCGGCGCGCAGATTGCAAACTCCGTCGAGGGGCCGGTCAGGACCTACCGCGTGACGATCGGGCCGCTGGCGTCGGTGCCGGAGGCCGACGCGGTGCTGGACCAGGTGATCCGCGCGGGAATCGTGGACGCCCGCATCGTGGTGGAATAGGAGCCGGTGTTATGCTGACCCGTCGGGCCGTCTTGCTGGGATCGACCGTCGCACTGGCCGGATGGCCGGTGGTCACGCAGGCGCGCCACGCCGGCGCACCGCCACGGCACGGCCACGGCAAGGAGGCGGAGAAGCCGACCGGCTCACCCGCCGAGACGCCGATCGGCCCGGTCGATACCGCGGCACGGTGGGCCTATGTCGAGGACTTCAACACCGGGGCGGTTCTGCTCGACAAGGAGGCGGACGCCGAAGTGGCGCCGTCATCCATGACCAAGCTGATGACGATGTACATCGTCTACGACCGGCTGAAGCAGGGCAAGCTGAAGCTCGACGACGAGCTGCCGGTGACCGAACGGGCCTGGCGCATGGGCGGGTCGAAGATGTTCGTGCAGGTCGGCGCCCAGGTGAAGGTGGAGGACCTGATCCGCGGCGTGATCGTGCAGTCCGGCAACGACGCCTGCATCGTGCTCGCCGAAGGGATCGCCGGGTCGGAGGAACAATTCGCCGAGCTGATGAACCAGAAAGGGAAAGAAATCGGCCTGACCCATTCGGTGTTCAAGAACTCGACCGGCTGGCCCGACCCCGACCATAAAATGAGCGCGCGCGACATCGCGATACTGGCGCGGCGCATCATCCAGGATTTTCCCGAATACTACCACTACGATTCAGAAAAAACGTTCAAATACAATGGCATAGAGCAGGGAAACCGCAATCCGCTGGTGCAGAAGGGGACCGCCGACGGGCTCAAGACAGGCCACACGGAGGCGGTCGGCTACGGGCTGGTGGCCAGCGGCGAGCGCAACGGACGGCGGGTCATTGTGGTGCTGAACGGGTTGCCGACAATGCGCGAGCGCGCCGCGGAAGGCGAGCGGCTGCTGGATTGGGCGTTCACCAATTTCGAGGACGTGACCCTGTTCACCGCCGGCGACGTGGTGGAGCGGTTGCCGGTGTGGCTCGGCAGCAGCCCGACGGTACCGCTGGTCGGGGGGCGCGATCTCGTGGTGACCATGCCGCGCAACTGGCGCAAGACCGCCAAGATCGCGGTCAGCTACGACTCGCCGGTGCGCGCGCCGGTGGCGAAGGGCGACACGCTTGGCAGGCTGGTGGTGTCCGGCGATGGCGTGCCGGCGATGGACGTGCCGCTGCTCGCCGGCGAGGACGTGCCCAAGCTGAGCTTGCCCGGCCGCGCCATTGCGGTGCTGTCGCACTACGTGACGGGGAGCTGACGAAATCCGTGGGTGCGTCTTTGGGCGGGCCGGGGCGGTTCATCACGCTGGAAGGCGGTGAGGGGGCCGGCAAGACCACCCAGGCGCGGCTGCTGGAAGCTGCCCTGACGCGAGCCGGCCTGCGGGTGCGGCGAACCCGCGAGCCAGGCGGTGCGCCCGGTGCGGAGCGGTTGCGCGACCTGCTGCTGTCGGGCGACATGGCGTGGTCCGCGCCGGCGGAGACGCTGTTGCATTTTGCCGCGCGCGCCGAGCACGTGGAGGCAACGATCCGGCCGGCGCTCGCGGCGGGCACCTGGGTGGTATGCGATCGGTTCACCGATTCGACCATGGCATATCAGGGCTACGGCCAGGGCGCGGACCGGCGCATGATCGCTGCGCTCAGCCGTCTGATCGGGATCGAGCCTGACCTGACGATCGTCCTCGATGTCACTGATTCTGTTGCAGTGTCGCGTCTGCTGAAGCGTGGCGAGCAGGCCAATCGCTATGAGCGCCTCGATGCCTTCTTTCATGCCCGGGTGAACGAGGGCTTCCGCGAGATCGCCCGCGCCGAGCCGGGACGCTGCGCGTTGATCGCAGCCGACGCCGACGAGGCGGACGTGCTTGCGAGCATTCTCGCGGTGCTGCAGTCTCGGTTGGGGGTGCCGGCCAGCCCCTAAAGCGCAGCCTCCGGCATCACGCCCGGAGCGCTGATGTGGCGGGCACGGTCCGGCTGCTGGTCGAGACCCTTCGCGATGTGACGCATGTTCATCCAGTTTTTTGTCCATGAGAGGGCTCTTCACCGTCATGGCGGCCACGCCGAACGTTCCAACAACGGGAGTTTGGGCTTCGGCGGATTGACCCGGCGGCGGGGATGGCTGGCCTGCGCCGTCGCTGTTGCGGCTGGCGTGTCGGCGCCGGCCAGCGCCGGGCCGGTCTTCTCACCCGAACCGCTTGCCGGGCTCCGCATCGCCCCCCCGGCTGACGCTGGTTTCGCGCGTCCGATCGTGGCAGCGGATGACAGCGGCGCGCCGGAAAGCGCTGTCTCCGGCATGAGGGTCGCCGGCGGCTCCACGTTCAGCGGCAGCAGCGAATTGCGTCCGATGGCACTGTCCAGCGCTGAGTTTCTCAGCACCGACCTGGATGGCGTTGCGGTCGACTACGCCGCCATCAGCCTAAGGCGAGCCTTGCGCGCCGACCACGCGCTGCTCAGGCAGCGCGGGGCGAGCGATGGCGGCAGTGCTTTGCTCAACGCTGCGATCCTGCTCTTGTCGAGCGAGATCGTCGCGCGTCAGAACCCGCGATGACGGTACGGCGTTGCGTCATGTGGGTGGGGCCGATCGCCTTGCTGTCGTCGTTCGTCGGCTTTGCGGCGGACGCTCAGCGCACGGATCAAGCCCTCCGCGGCGATGCGTACGCGGCCGGCGACTTCGACCGGGAATCCAGCGATCCGGTCATCGCGACGGTCGACGGGCGGGACCTGCACCTGAGCGCTGTCGGCGCCGCAATGCGCTACCTGCCCGCGGCTGCAAAGGACGCGCCGTTCGACCTCCTCTACCCGGTCCTGCTCGAAGTCCTGGTGGAGCGCGAGGCGCTGCTGATCGAGGCTTACAACCAGCACCTGGACGACGATCCCGCGCTCGGGGAGCAGCTTCGAGCCGCGGCCGATGACGTCGCGAGGAGCGATATCCTCGGCCAGGCGCTGATCGAGCGGAAGGCATCCGAACTGGTGACCGAGGCGGCGGTTCGGGCACGCTATCAGGCGACGTACGGCGGCAGGGCCGGCGAGGACCAGGTGCGGGTCAGGCTGATCGTGCTCGGCAGCCGCGCCGAAGCGCAGGCCGTGATCCGAAGCCTGACCAACGGCGCCGACTTCGCAACCCTGGCTGCGCGAAGTATCGACCCGGAGACGGCCAGAAACGCCGATTTCGGCTGGCTTCGCCGGGACCGGATGCGGCCCGAGATCGCCGATGTCGCCTTCACCCTCAAGCCGGGGCAGGTCGCGCCGACGCCGGTCATGACCGATATCGGCTTCAACGTGGTCAAGCTCGAGGAACGACGCTTCGTGGCGACACCGTCGCTCGACCAGGCGCGAGACTCTATCAGGCAAGACCTGATTGGCGAGGTGGTCGCTCAGGTGGTCGCGGACGCCCGGGCCGCGGTGCGCGTCCGCAAAGTCAACATGGACGGCAGCCCTCTGGCGCCGTAACCCCCCTGGCGCCGCAACCCCCCTGGCGTCGTAACCCCCCTGGCGTCGTAACCCCCCTGGCGTCGTAACCCCCCTGGCGCCGCAACCCCTTTGGCGCCGTAACGACGTGCGCGCGCCGCTACCTCAATCGGTTGGCCAAAGCATATCATCCGGTGCCTTCGCGCAATATCGGCGCGATAACCGCTTCAGGGTGAGAACACCCGGATGGCGTATGGCGTACAAGCGCAACGCCTCCGTTGCCGCGCGCCCCACCGCCGTGGTGGACGGCGCTACGCTTGCCCACCCGGTTTCGGCCGGGTGAGCACAACAATTCGTTGCACGCCATATCAGCCGAAGGCGCCGACTTCGTGCGTCACCGCCATGGCGATTTCGCGCACCATGTCGAACAACTTCCGCATCGGCACGAAGATCGCATCGTGCTCCCGGGTGTAGGCGCCGGAGGCGCGCGGCGCAGTCAGTTCGCCATAATCCAGTTCCGCGGCGGGATCGGGACCGGCAGGGAAGATCTCCGTTAGTTGCAACAGCA
>Ga0182012_10003808_pt1 | contig 15948 bp, 14 predicted proteins | sample 612S2SmetaG_FD_120486 | JGI IMG/M metagenome (GOLD analysis project Ga0182012, IMG submission 120486) | Permafrost microbial communities from Stordalen Mire, Sweden - 612S2S metaG | ecosystem: Environmental > Terrestrial > Soil > Wetlands > Permafrost | place: Sweden: Stordalen | collected...
GACTAAAAAGTTCGGCTCGTCGCTAAGTGCGGGTCGCACCAGTTCGTATTGCACGTTTACAAAATCGGCTGCCAGCGCTTCGCCTGCGGAAGGCGTAAGAATGTGAACCGCAGAAACTTGCGATGCGGGGCCCAACGCCCCAGTCTGCGGATTGGCTGCGATAGCAGCAGGCTGCTGCATGATGCAAGTGGCAATGGCAAACAATATCGTCAAGAACCCAAAGCATCGAAGGGACTTCATGCACTATCTCCGGTATCACTGCGGGGCATACGCACGTGCCAGAGAGGATGCCCCGCTTCCGCTCTCTGTGGGCTGCGCTCCAAGACTGCTGCTGTTGAAGCGAGAATTTCAGCCTTCCGCCCGGCAAGGCCTGCGACTTTTGACACGTACATTAGCTAATAAATCAGTGGTACTGCTTATGTGGATGCACGCAGGTAACCAAACAGCTCACGTCAGCACAGGCCGTTTCAGATTTCTTTCACCGTAGTACTAGATGGACGTAAGGTGACTAGGGTCTCTGATTGACACTGGGCACGTGCACTGGAACAATCGAAAGGTTGATCTTTCAACAGGAGTCCCCGACATGCCGGAAAGCGTTGAGATTCAGCAAGTGGAGAAACAAACCAGTGCGATGCCTTTGGTCGCAGGTGCTGTGGTGATCGTCATTTTATTTGCAGTGGCGTTGTATTTTATTGTCGATCTGCGCAGCCGAGTGCACTTGCTGGAAGCTGGTCTGGAACGGCAGACCGCTGAGACGAAGGTTGTCGAAGACAAGCTTCACCTGACGAACAAAAACATTGAAGCCGGAATGGAATCGCTTGGTTCGCAGGTTGGAATGACGCAAGAAGAACTTGCAAGACGCACGGCCGATCTGAAAGCACAACAGGAGCGCGCATCCGCTAAATTAGCGGCTGAGCAGCAGGCCACCAACAAACAAGTGGCAAGCGTGAACTCTGAAGTGAGTGGCGTCAAGACAGAGCTGGGCGGCGCGAGAACAGACATCGCAAGCACACGCACAGATCTTGCCGCGACGCGGGCGCAACTGGAAAGCGCAATCGGAGATTTGAAAGTTCATAGCGGATTGATCGCGAAAAATCATGACGAGTTGGAGTACTTGAAACACAAGGGCGACCGCAACTACTTTGAGTTCAAATTGAACAAGAAGCAGCGCAGCCCGGTGTCTACCGTGAGCCTTGAACTGAAGAAGACGGACCCGAAGAAATCACGCTTTACACTCAATGTTTATGCGGATGATCACACGATTGAGAAAAAGGATCGTACCTTGGGCGAACCGCTTCAGTTCTACACCGGACGCGATCGGCAGCTCTACGAAATCGTAATTTTCAACGTTGGCAAAGACGGTATTTCCGGATATTTGGCGACACCGAAATAAATCAAAAAATGACTTTGCTTTAGAAGGGCCCGGCAGAAGCCGGGCCCTTGCTGTATCGGAGAGTTATGTTTACTACATGGGCAACAGCTTTACAGATCGTGGCTCGTACCGGAGCAGTGTATCTGCTGGTATTGATTGGAGTTCGGCTGACGGGCAAGCGCGAAGTCGGGCAGATGACCCCGTTCGACCTGACGTTGTTACTGCTGCTCAGCAACTCAGTGCAGAACGCGATGACCAGTCCGGACACATCGCTGGCGGGGGGCATAGTGGCGGCTGCCGTGTTGCTTTCACTGAACTACCTGGTGGCCGAGTTGAGTGGCCTAAACCGTGGGTTCCGGCGCATCGTACAGGGATCGCCGTCGCTGCTGATTCATGACGGCCAACTGATAATGGATCATCTGAAGCGGGAGCATTTGACGGTGGATGAGGTGATGCGCGCACTGCGCGAGCACTCCATTGGAAGCGTGGCGGAGGTTGCAATTGGAGTTTTAGAGGTGGATGGGTCCCTTAGTTTTTTAAAGACCGATGAGGTTCCAGAGGACTTCAAAGCGAGACATCGCACCCGGTTTTTGAAGCGAAATTAAGATTGAGAGTAGCTAGAAAGTACATGGTTGTGTAAAAAGCACCATTGCATGAATGGATAATGGTTTGGAATCGCGATATTACTAAGTAGGTAACCGTGAGCGCGGATTGCCGACGATTGACCACTTGGTTATTGAATTTTGCGAGATATTAGTGGACTGGTACACGGTCAGGGTATCAGTCCGGAGCACCTTGCATGTCAGACATCGCGAGGATCGATCACAATCCAGAAACGACGCGCGCAGCGACCGCAACGAAAAGGGACTTTTCCGGTGAGACGGGTTCGCATGAACTCAAAGAAATTTTTACGATGCGAGCGAAAAGCGGTAGGGGTCCCACAAGAGGGACAAGGCGTTCCAGATGTTTGCGCGTATGAATCCAGGTTAGCGGGCGACAAGAGTATTCACCGATCGGATAAGAAGAATTTAGAAGTTCTGAGTATTAGTTTAGCGATCCCATGGAGAGCTGTAAACGCGCAGAGGAAGGAAAGGGCAGCGATGGACGCTGCCCCTCTGAGTGTTCATTACCTGGAGGAGGCTCCGAGGCGTCGGGCGAAATCGACGAGAGAACGGACCGCGACTCCGCTGGGACCCTTCGGCATCCATGCCTTGTTTTCTTCCAGCCAGGCGGTCCCGGCAATGTCGAGATGAATCCACGGCTTGTCTTCTACGAACTCCTTGAGGAACAGGGCAGCGGTGATGGCTCCGCCATAGCGTCCGCCGGTGTTCTTGATGTCAGCGATCTCAGAGCGGATCTGTTCGAAGTATTCCTGCTCGACGGGCATGCGCCACATTTTTTCTCCGGTGCGGAGAGTAGAGGCCAGGAAGTCTTCGGCGAAGTCCTCATCATTGGAGAAGACTCCGACGTTGTGATAGCCGAGAGCGACGACGACGGCTCCGGTGAGGGTGGCAGCGTCGATGAGGTGAGTGGCTCCGAGCTGGCGTGCGTAGCAGAGCCCGTCGGCTAGAACCAGGCGGCCTTCGGCATCAGTGTTGAGGATTTCGATGGACTTGCCGTTCATGGCGAACTGTACGTCGCCGGGATTCTGAGCTTTTCCATCCGGCATATTCTCAGCACAACAGAGGATGGAGATGACGCGGATGTTTGGCTTGAGCATAGCGATGGCTCGCATGGCTCCGATCATGGTGGCTGCGCCGCACATATCGTACTTCATTTTCTCCATGCCATCGGATGGCTTGATGCTGATGCCGCCGGAGTCAAAGGTTATTCCCTTGCCAACGAGTCCGAGGACGGGCGAGGCGGGGGCGCCGACTGGTTCATAGCGCATGACTACCAGACGCGACTCTTCTTCTGAGCCCTGGCCTACGCTGAGGAAGGCGCCCATCTTCAGTTCCTTCATTTTGTCAGGGCCATAAACCTCGCAGGCGAGTCCGGCTTCATCGCACATGGCCTTGGCTCGATCGGCGAGGATGGTGGGCGTCATCAGGTTGCTGGGTTCAAGAGCGAGTTCACGCGTGAGGTTCTGCGACTCGGTGAGAATCGCGCCCTCGGCCACTGAAATATAGATGGCCTTGGCGTCGGCAGATTCGGGGACCGAGAGAGTGACCTCGACAAGAAGCTGATCCTTGCGGTCACTGCGATAGGTGTCCACATCAAAGTCTCCGGTGACCACACCTTCGGTGGCGGCCTGCGCGGCGGCGGCGAGATCGACGAGGGTGGGCAGGACGAGGACGAAGGACTTGATGTTCTTGGCCTTGGCGATGCGGGCGGCGGCTCCGGCGAAATTGCGCAGCTCGGAGAGGCAGAACTTATCCTTCTTACCTGCGCCGAGGAAGAGAACGCGCTGGGCTGCGACGCCGGAGGGCGAGAATTGCCAGACGGCCTCGACGAACTTTCCAGTGATGTCGGCGGCGGCGAAGAGCGGAGCGGCCAGAGCCTGAAGCGCGGGGTTTGAGCAGAGAAGCTCAGGAATTGGTGTTTTGTCACCGTTGTCGGCAACAGGGACGACGAGCAGTGGTGTCTGAATGGTGGAGGGAACGGCTGGGGAAACGGCTATCTTCATGCGAACCTCTCTATCTCATTAATAATAGTACGACATGAGATGGGTGAAGGCCGCGCCGTGGAGTGTGAACGTGAACGGGCATCCCCGGAATCACTTTCAGCAACGTAGTTTGCGGTTTGCCGCGGACATTCGTAACGTGTCGTTCGTTCTCATTTGTTCAGCTAAAGTGCCTGTTTATCATACCCTTGTGTCCATAAGACCGTAAGATGAAGGTATGTCTGTTGATGTTGATTGCGCAGTTGTAAGTGCGGCCATCGAGAGAGACCAGGTCATACCCTCCTTCCAACCGATCGTCGACATTCGCTCAGGGCGACTGTTTGGTTTTGAGGTTCTGGCACGCTGGCAACATCCACTGCTCGGCCCGATTTTGCCGGAGAAGTTCATTTCGCTGGCAGAGAAGAACGGACTCATCGACCGGCTTACAGAACAGGTTCTTCACAAGGCATTCCAGTCGGCTCCCATCCTGCCAGTGCCTCTTGTGCTGGCGGTTAATGTATCTCCGATCCAGTTGCATGACCTGAAGCTGCCTCGCAGGATTCGCGCAGCGGCAGAAGCGGCGGGTTTTCCACTCGAACGGCTGACAGTTGAGATAACAGAGAGTGCGCTTCTCGACAATCTCGGGCGCGCAAAGAAAATCGCCCACGCGTTGAAGGACATGGGATGCAGACTTGCGCTGGACGACTTTGGAACAGGGTATTCAAGCCTCAGGCATCTTCAAGCGCTTCCATTTGACGAGTTGAAGATTGATCGTCAATTCGTCAAAGCCATGACGAACACTCGCGAGAGCCGCAAGATTGTAGCCGCAATTGTTGGACTGGGGCACAGTCTTAATCTGATTACAGTGGCCGAAGGTATCGAAACGAAGGCGCAGGCAGAAGTGCTGTTGTGCCTTGGTTGTCAGCTTGGGCAAGGGTGGCTTTATGGGAAGGCTTCCAGCGCAGACGCCATACCCGCGATGGTTGCAGCGAAACCGTGCGCAGTATCTTCAGGCCAGGCGGGAGATAGAGCTGTCGTCTCAGGCCTGGAGTCGCTGCCGACCCTACGCCTGGCGCAATTACAGGCAATTTACGATGGCGCACCTGTGGGCCTGTGTTTTCTTGATCGCAATCTTCACTACGTCAGCATTAATCGAAGGCTTGCCGAGATGAACGGCATACCTGTGGTTGACCACATTGGAAGGACCGGAAAGGAGATGTTTCCGGAGTGGTTCCCAAACTATGAACCGTTCATCCGTCGCGCCTTACAGGGTGAAGCGATAACAGGAGCGGAAGTTTCGAGGCCGTCGCGGAAGCCAGGCCAGCCGGGCATGGTTACCATGGCCTCTTATCAGCCAGCCTGGGACGAAGCCGGGGAAGTAATCGGAATCTCGATTGCGGTGGCTGACATTACGGAGCATGTGCGGGCTCAAGAGGCGATCCGCGAGAACGAAGATTCACAACGGTTCATCTTCGACCTGAATCCCCATGTGCAATGGGTGATGGATAACGAAGGTAACAACCTCCAGATAAATTCGCGGTGGGAGCAGACGACAGGATTGAGCAAGGAGCAAACCCGCAATATGGGATGGCTCGACGCTCTGCATCCAGAGGATGTGGCGCCCACCATGAAAGCATTGAAGGAAGCGCTGCGCACGGGGAACCCAATCGATATGGAGTATCGAGTAAAGAGCGTTGAGGGAATGTGGAGGTGGATGCGATCCCGGGGATCGCCCCGTTACGGGCCTCTCGGCGAAATTATTCGGTGGTATGGCAGCGTGGAGGACATCCAGGAACGCAGGCACACGGACCAGGTGCTGCGCAGGAGGGTCGCGCGGCTGTTGAGGTCTTTCGACGGGACTCCGGAGAGAGACAATGCAGGACATTCTGACGACAAGATGAAGCGATCATTTCACGCTCCGATCTGAGTGCAGCGGCCAGAGAAGTCATTGTGGAGTGTGAGGAAGCGGTCACGTTCTACCGTACCTTCGGACGATGTTCCGCAGGAGAAACATGCATAGTACCGAGTAGTTATGAATACACTTCGCATGGTCCGTTGAGCCTCCGGCTATTCACACTATTAACCTTCCGCTAAGAACGCACGTAGTCCTGCGATTGAGAACTCGTCTTCGCACAAGGCAGGGTAGACAGTAATGAGGATATATTGCGTTTAGTTTTCAGAAGGATTGCGATCTTCGGTCTGTTACTTCTGACTTGCCACGCCGTGCTCGGACAGGAAACACAACCTGATCTAACGAAGCTCAGGCTTGAAGACCTCATGAACATCGAGGTGACTTCTGTTTCCAAGAAAGAACAGAAATTGTCGCGAACCGCTTCAGCGGTCTTCATTATTTCCCAGGAGGACATTCGCGACTCGAGCGCCACGAACCTACCAGATCTGCTGCGCATGGTGCCGGGAATGGATGTGGCACAGATCAACTCCAGCAAATGGGCGATCAGCATGCGGGGGTTCAACGGGCAGTATTCGAACAAGCTTCTGGTGCTGATTGACGGCCGCACGGTTTACTCTCCCATGTTTTCCGGAGTCTTCTGGGACGCACAGGATGTACCTCTGGACAGCATCGATCGAATAGAGATTATAAGAGGGCCAGGAGGCACGGTATGGGGAGCGAACGCGGTTAACGGTGTCATCAATATCACGACAAAGAAGGCCAGCGACACCCAGGGCGTAATGCTAACCGGAGCAGGAGGGTCGCACGATCATGCGTTAGGCTCTGCCCGCTACGGAGGGATGCTCAGCGACAAGGCATCCTATCGTGTCTCTGCTGACGGCTTCTCTCGCGGCCACTTTTCCAACGCGGCAGGGGCAAACGGAAGAGATCAATGGAGCATGGTTCATGGTGGATTCCGTGTGGACGCCAACGCCACGGCTAAGGATTCGATCACAGTGGAAGGCGACGCGGAACTTGGAAATGCGGGAGAGATACCTGCAAATCCGGAGTCCAACTTTTCGCCCGTGAACGCAAGTATTGCTCTGACGGACCATTCGACCGGATGGAACGTGCTATCGAGATGGAACCATGTGGCCTCCGCCCACTCGGAGACGTCACTTCAAGTTTATTTTGATCGCAGCAATCGGGGCGACGGCACCTATGGGATCGGGTTGAATACCTTCGACCTGGACTTTCAGCACCACGTGGGCTGGGGTGAGCGCCATGATTTTGTCTGGGGCCTCGGCTACCGCGTGAGTTCCGATGAGACCGCGAGCACGCCGCGAATATTGTTCACTCCCGCGGACCGGACGAATCAGCTATTTAGTTCCTTTGTTCAAGACGAGATCACCATCCTGCCCGATCGCGTGTACCTCAGCCTTGGCACCAAGTTAGAGCACAACGCCTATACGGGCTTTGGTTTGGAGCCGAGTGCCAGAATCAGTTGGACCGCAAGTGATCGAACCATGTTCTGGACTGCAGTTTCTCAGGCAGAGCGAACTCCAGCGCGGAGCGATACGGACGTACAAATTAACTCATACCTTCCGCCGGTTCCGAACAGTATTCCGGTGCAAGTCAGCATCTTTGGCAACCCGAAGTCGAAGAATGAAGTCCTGCGCGATGCCGAAGTTGGTTATCGTACCCAACTTAGCGCCAGGCTCTCACTTTCCGGCACGTTGTTTCTCAACGATTATGACGGCCTGGTTTCGGTGGAACCTGGAACGCCCTACCTTGAAAGCGATCCCTCACCGGTACACCTTGTGATTCCGAGTACTTTCGCCAATCTGGAATACGGTGAGACTCACGGGCTTGAAATGTTCGGGAATTGGAAGGTATCAAAACGCTGGACTCTTAGCCCAGGTTATTCATTCCTGACGATGCACCTGCACCATAGTTTGTTGAGCAATGATTTGACCACCGCGCCCGCAACTCAGGGCGGCAATCCGAACCATCAGGCACAGTTGCGCTCTCACGTTGACCTGCCGGGCCATTGGGGATGGAACGCATCAGCCTACTTTGTGGGACGTCTTCCGGCGCAGGCAGTCCCGTCCTACACACGTCTGGATTCAAACTTCACGTGGAAGCCCGCGGAAGGATTCTCCATCGCTCTGGCTGGAGAAAATCTACTCAAAGACCGCCACATGGAATATAGGGGCTCAGATCTAACCGTGCTCCCCACGATGATTAAACGCAGCGTCTACGCCAAGTTCATCTGGCAGTTCTGAGAGGGTGCATGCAGTTGACCAGCATTGCCAACTCGGAGCGTGGGCAGGTTTACAGGAGGGCAGTCCGCGGGCTCTTCGTGAGACTGAGGTCCGGCAGACGCACGCTGTGCTCTGTTGTTCTTTTCGCAGCCGTATTTTGTGCCTGTCCGGGAGAGGCGTGGGCGCAGTCCACGGCTAATGAGTATCACGTGAAGGCTGCTTTTCTTTTTCATTTCGCTCAGCTGGTGGAGTGGCCCTCGGATTCTCCGAACCTCGGCAGCAATTCTCTGCTCCTATGCACTCTCGGGGATGATCCGTTTCACGGAGATCTGGAAAACACCGTTGCCGGAAAACAGATTGGCTCCCGAATTCTTCGCATCCGGCATTTGGGGAGATCCACGGATGCGCGTGACTGCAACTTGCTCTTCATAAGCAAGGGCGATAGCGACCACATTCCCGCGCTGTTAGAGAGTCTCCGAAACGCTCCGGTTCTCACGGTCGGGGACGGGGAAGGATTTCTAGCCGCTGGTGGAATGATCCGATTGTTTCTTGACGGAAACAAAGTACGATTTGAAATCAATCGGCCAGCCGCCGACGCGGCGAGGCTCAGGATCAGTTCGCAGCTATTGCTCCTTGCAAAATATGTTATCGGGGGCAATGGGAGGAAGTAACGCTATGACCTTTAGAGACCTTCCAATTCGTCGAAAATTGGCCTTGTTGGTCATCGCTGCCACTGTCATGGCGCTTGTGCTGGCCTGCGTGGGATTTGCCATTTTCGAACGAGCGCGCTTCCGTACCAGCGCCGCGAACGAACTGAGGACCCTTGCCGACATACTGGGAGCAAATACGGCTGCGTCCATCGCGTTCAACGATCAGGTCACCGCGTCGGAGATGCTGAGTGCCCTGCGCACGGAACCGCACATTCTAGTGGCCTGTTTGTATGACGAGAAGGGAACAGTCTTTGCAGAGTATCGCCGTACTGGAATTGCTTCCGATTATCAGATGCCGCAATGGCATGAACAGGGGCATGAATTCGGGCGTAACTCCCTGGTCCTTTATCGAACTGTTTTTCTCAACGGCGACAGGACTGGCTCCATCGCCATTGTGTCAGATCTCAACGGTTTCCGCGATCAGATGCTGGGTTATGCAAGGATCGCATTACTGCTTCTAATCACCTCGCTGCTTGCGACATTGCTGGTCGCCACGCGGCTCCTTCGAATCATTACCGACCCAATTCTGCACCTGTCGGCGTTGGCGGTCACGGTTTCCACCCAACACGACTACTCTTTGCGTGCAAGGGCCAGTGGGAACGATGAGGTCGGAGGTCTGATCGGCGCATTTAACAAGATGCTGGACAGGATTCAGCGGCGAGATCTGGCTCTGCAAAATGCAAACGATGAACTGGAAACGCGCGTTCAGCAGCGCACCGCCGAGTTGGAATCCGAGATTGTCGAGCGCAAGCAAGCCGAAGCAGAGCTGCACTGGAAGACAGCCTTTCTCGAAGCGCAAAGCGACGCCACCCTGGACGGCATCCTGGTGGTGGACGGCGAGGGAAAGAAGATTTTCCGAAACGAGCAATTTCTCAGGATGTGGAAGATCCCGCAGGACATTGCAGATGAGGAAAGCGACACCTCGCAACTGAAATACCGCGCGAGCCAGACCAAATGTTCCGAAGAGTATATGGAAAGAGCACGCCACCTTTACGGTCATCCGAATGAAACAGATCGCGAAGAGATCGGGCTCAGAGATGGAACGGTTCTGGACAGGTACTCGGCTCCGGTGCTGGGGAGAGATGGCAAGTTCTATGGCCGAATCTGGACCTTCCGTGATATTACCGAGCGGAAACAAAACGAAGATGCATTGTGCCGTGCTAAGGAAGTGGCGGAGGTTGCCAGTCGAGCCAAGAGCGAGTTCCTGGCAAATATGAGCCACGAGATCCGCACACCTCTGAACGGCGTGATCGGCATGACGGATCTGGCACTCGATTCGCGGCCAGAACCAGAGCAACGCGAATACCTGGAAACGATCAAGTCCTCTGCTGACTCTCTGCTGTCGGTAGTCAACGACATCCTCGACTTTTCTAAGATCGAAGCTGGAAAGATGGAATTAGAGTTGATCGACTTCAACCTTAGAGACAGCCTGGAAGAGGCTCTGAGACCACTCGCCTTGCGCGCAGACATTAAAGGGATCGAGCTCCTGTGCGAAATCGCTCCCGACGTTCCGGTGATGTTCGAGGGAGACCCCTCGCGGCTCCGCCAAGTGATCCTCAACCTGGTGAGCAACGCGATCAAGTTCACGGCCATTGGCGAAGTATACCTGTCTGTGGAAATGGCCAATGGAGAAAGCGGTAACGGAAACATTCGGTTTACCGTGGCTGACACGGGCATCGGGATCCCACCCGATAAACAAAGGGCAATTTTTCAGCCGTTTATTCAGGCGGACACATCAACCACACGCAACTATGGCGGAACAGGACTGGGGCTGACCATCTCTACGCGACTGGTATCAATGATGGGAGGCAAAATCTGGTTTGAGAGCGAGGTGGGACGCGGGAGCCAATTTCACTTCACTGTACGACTAAAAGTTCTTGAGGGAAGGGCGGAGCCGCGGGCCATCCTATCCAGAGAAAAATTGCGCGGCGTGTCAGTTCTGATCGTGGACGATAACGCCACGAATCGAGGGATATTGCTGGGAATACTTGGCCGCTGCGAGATGAAGACGTGCGATGTCGAGAGCGGGGAACAGGCACTGAAAGAGCTTATCTCCGCAAATGCCGCCGGAGACCCGTACCAGCTGATCCTAACCGATATGCATATGCCTAACATGGATGGCTTCCAGTTGGTTACGAAAATTCGCGAGACGGCTGGGTTATCCACGGCAACCATCATGATGCTGACGTCCGCGGGGTATCGGGATGATACAGAGCGTTGCAGGCAGCTTGGAATTTGCTCGTATCTTCTCAAACCGATTCAAAAGAAGGAGCTGCTCACAGCCATTTTGAAAGTTCTCGACCTGGGCACTCTCGGTCTTCCGACGCCGACAGTCCGTCAAGACACAGCGCTGGCCGCTGTAAGCCTCCATCTTCTGCTAGCTGAAGATAACCGTGTAAATCAGGTTGTTGCCAGCCGCATGCTGGAAAAAATGGGGCACTCAATTGTGGTAGCCAGCAACGGAAACGAAGCACTGGCGCTCCTGGCTAAGGAGAAGTTCGATCTTGTGCTGATGGATATCCAGATGCCCGAGATGGACGGATTGACGGCGACGCGAAAAATTCGAGAGGCCGAAGCGCAGGGCCAGTCTCATGTACCGATCATAGCCGTGACCGCACATGCGATGGCCAGTGACAGGACGCGCTGTATCGAGGCCGGCATGGACGGATATGTAACCAAGCCGCTAAATGTCCGGGGACTGAACGAGGCGATTGCCGCCGTGCTCCACGGTGGGCCGGGCACTCCGGTTGACTATACAGAGGCCCCGGAACAGAGCGTCGTGCGGGGCAGCACGCCCACGTGGGATGTCGCGCAGTCCCTGGAAAGACTGGGGGGCGATAAAAAGCTCTTTCACGAAGTGATGGACATCTTCCTGTCAGAAGGTCCCGAACAGGTAGCAAGGTTACGTGATGCCATCGCGAATGGAGATTCTGCAGGCATCGAGATGACCGCACATAGTCTGAAAGGCGAGTTGGGGTACCTGGGGATTTCCCAAGTCTCACAGCAAGCAGGTGAGTTGGAGGGAATGGGCCGGAGGCACGACCTAGATGAGAGCGCTGCACTGTTTGCGGAGTTCGACATTGAAATGTCAGCGATTCTCAGCTCGATGAAAAGCGTTAATGACACGATCCCCGGAGATGCCGTTGAGGGTTGAGATGTGTGCGAGACAGTTAAGTTCTGGTCGATCCCCGAGCCGCGAATGGACTTTGGGGAAGGAGATTTGTAATGCGAATATTGGTAGCTGACGACAGTGGAGTCTCACGCCACGTGACCTGTGCTTTTCTGCGCGCAGCGGGACACCACGTTATATTGGCAAAAGACGGGACCGAGGCGTTAGCAGCCCTTCGCGCTGACACTGGAATATCGCTCGCCCTGGTGGATTGGATGATGCCGGGACTTGACGGCATAGAAGTATGCAGGCAACTGCGAGCAATCCCCGACCGTGCATACACGTACATGATTGCTGTTACAAGCAGAAGTGAGAAGCAGGACCTGGTCTGTGCATTGGAGGCCGGCTTCGATGACTTCCTCACGAAGCCCGTGCAACCTTCGGAGCTGAATGCACGACTGCTCGTCGGCAGGAGAATCATCGACCTTCAAGAGAAACTCATACAAACCTGTGAACTATCGCAGTTCAAGGCCACGCATGATTCGCTTACGGGGCTCTGGAATCGCGGCGCAATTCTGGAGTTTCTTCGCGCCCAACTCGCCCTGGCAGTTCGGCGCTCCAGCAATCTTGCGCTCATCATGGTTGATGTTGATCACTTCAAGACAATCAACGACACCTACGGTCACTCGGTTGGAGATTCCGTGCTGGTTCATATTGCGCGGCTGATGAATTCAAGCATTCGAGCGTCAGACTGGCTAGGCCGATATGGTGGAGAAGAGTTCCTGGCGATCGCCTCAGAAGCTCCTGGCAATGACGCCTATCAATTAGCCGAGCGGCTTCGCCGGGCGGTGGCTGAGAACCCATACACCTCAGGAACATTGACGATTGCCACAACCATCAGCCTGGGAATTGCGAACAGTTTATCGGTTGAGTCTCCCACTGGGGAAGCGATGGTCAAGATCGCGGACACGGCTCTCTATAGAGCAAAAGACAACGGGAGAAATCGCACCGAGGTAGATCCTGGTTACGTGACAGCTTTGCTCAAAATAGAGCGCAACGATGGATCAACTCTGAATACTGTCACACATTGAATAGAGCCAAGGCTCTCCTCAACAACTATGTCGCCGCCCCGAGCCATCCCCGTGGGAGCCTCATTGGCTCACACCGGGAGTTGCTGTTACCTGCGCTTGATTGCCAAACCAGTTAGAACTCCCACTGCAAAGCCGGCAGCCAAGGTTGCTGCAACTGTGGCTAGCGGATTTCGCTGGATGCGCCGCGTTGAATCGCTCACAAACTCTTGAGCCACGTGGTTGCCCTGTTTGGCTGCGCGCCTGGCCGCTCCCACACAATCCTCGAACGCATCTGCGACCGTTGCTGTTACACGGGAAGCCTCGCGAACCGAATCAGCGATGTGCTCACCAGCTTTATCTAATATGCTTTGCGGCATTTAATTCCTCCGTTATGACGATCGCGTCTGTTCCATTGACAGTCTGCCATCGGCAGAGAGGGAAGACTGGTCAATCCGGCTCACCGGATTACATTCCGTGTCTTTCCCATCTCCGCCTTTCCCGGCTGCGCTCAAAGGCTTTCGGCGAATGTGAGCAATAACGAACAGAAACACAACCACGCGCACGATTAGGATTCGAAAATCAGAGCATTCCAACACCACTTTGATTACAGGGGAGGACTGAGCAGATGGCAAAGAGACGTGGCAATCCTAACTGGGGAAAGCCAGACCCGATTGGACCAGTAGTTCCAACCATCACTGAATTCGAGAAGGTGATTCACAAATTCATTCTGCTACCTGACCAGTACATCCGTTCCACTCGCCTCCGTGAGTGGGCGCGGCACAACAAGAACTCAAAGTACATTCCTGAGCCTCTTCTTGAGGCATGGGGCTTCGAGATTGAATCTTCGCTATAGAGGGGATGCGCCAGCAAGAACTCCGTCCACAAAGATATGGAGATTTGCCGTCCGGCCGAGCACCCGACCAATCAACACGAAACCGGGCGCAGTCGATGACCGCGCCCGGCCGGAACACGGGAAGATGTCAAGCGCCGTCTGAGGGCACGGCAGTCAGGCTGAATAATAATGAGGATGGAATGTCACAGGACGTCTTCGCCACGTTACCCTCCTTTACCCACTTATGGGTTCCTATAAAGTCCTCATGCCTCGACTGGACCTCAATCCAAGTTCCGGCACGAGAGCGTACTGTACGGCTCATCAAGATCATGCTTACCCACACCACGAGCGGTACGTCATCGCGAGTGAACTCTACCAAATTCATTTAGCACTAACGAAGCTCAGTGCGGAATGCAGTTCGTCAAGCTCATAGCCTCTGAACAGCCCCCATTCAGCGCGGCTATACTCTATGACATCCGATTGTTTTGAATATGCGTAGGCATCCAAGAGATGACCTTCGTAAATTGTGTCCGGATGGATAGCTCCATTCGCATCCCGGTATGCAGTCTTGTCTATCCCCAACTCGGTCGTGGCGTGAAAGATGCGTCCGGTTTTCTTTACCCTTGTAGTAATCGACATTTTTGTTCCCACTTATCTCAGCGGATACAGCACGCTGTCCATGAGGCGTCACTTTCAAACTATGAGCTCTCCTCCACTACGCGTGTTTTTGTTTCTTCTGTTCGGGTTCTCAAGTCCCACCATTCGAATTCATGACTGTCGCGTTTCTAAACCTATGGGGCTCCTGAAGGTGAGCAATATTGACCATTGTTGGAGGTGTTTTTGACTTCTTCCCGCGTTAGAACACGCGATATTGAGCAAGCCAGCTACACTGCTTTCCCCACCCTACGCATTGAACGCGCATATTACGGTTCAGGCAGATGGCATACGGTGAGGCAGTGCGGACTGAACAAGAAGCCGTGAGGTAAGTCACTGCGGAGGCGAGGGACAAGCGGGAGAATGCAACCGCACTCGGCGTTAACCCGTAGCAGTGTTTCACGATCCGCGGGCGCGGGATTACATCGAGTCAGAAAGAGGACACCATATGCTGAATCGCATTGGTGACTTCGTAGGACGCGTTGCTGACCGACGCTCGACCATCTTCCTGACTGCTTCCGTTGTCATGGTTGTGTTCGGCTGCTTTGATTACTTCACAGACATGGCAATGCTGAGTTTCGGGGTTGCGCCGGAACTGCACGCCGCTGGGTTAGCGATGTTTGTTGGAGTCGGCGCTGGATTTTCTGCCCTGGTCTTGCTGATGGCAAGGCGAGAACGGCGGAGAATGGTTCAAGATGAGCTATATCGACTCGCAGAGTTGAATCACCGCCTGAGAAACTCACTTCAGATCATCGCGTATGCTCACTACACCTCGGAAGACGAATCGCATAGGAAGATGATGATGGATGCGGTCTCCTCAATTGACACAAGTCTCAGGCAGCTAATTCCCGCCATGGGGGTTGACCATAGAAAGCAAGAATACCGCCCATAATTATTTGCAGGTATAGCGCATCAGCTCGGCCTGGTGTGCGGCCCGCAAATCGGGAAGAACTCAGATGTGAGGAACGTCACCCTATAGGGTGTCGTAACGAACAGAATCGTGGCACTGTCTTGCATTAGGGTAAGGTTCCTTCCCCCAGAAGAGGATGTGCTATGCCTGACAAATGCGCCAATAACTGGTGTCTCGCCACTCGTCATCATCAGGAAGGCAAGCTTTTCCGTCTGGACATTGACTTGGGGAATAAGGCTGGCGGAGAGGAACGGAAAACAGAGTACGTGTGGCTCTGTACTCCGTGTGCACTGGAGATGCACCCCAAGGTCGTGATCATCGGAGACACTATCTCGTTGCGATTAGCGAAGAACCCGACGAGTATGGGAGCTATCACAGGCTCAGCGAAACAGGTGAACTGACGCAGAGACTGGACCATCATGATTGCTGACACGACATCTCCCGGTTTCGTTCATAAGTTGTTGGCAAATGGGATCATTGTCTCAACGTGCTCTCTTTGCATGAAGACCATTGGCAGTCCCACGCCTGCCAGCC
>Ga0182012_10003809_pt1 | contig 15948 bp, 15 predicted proteins | sample 612S2SmetaG_FD_120486 | JGI IMG/M metagenome (GOLD analysis project Ga0182012, IMG submission 120486) | Permafrost microbial communities from Stordalen Mire, Sweden - 612S2S metaG | ecosystem: Environmental > Terrestrial > Soil > Wetlands > Permafrost | place: Sweden: Stordalen | collected...
GACGCGCTCGGGGACGTGGTGGTCGTCGCGCCTCCTGCCGGTGCGGTAGTGCTGGTCGTCGTGGTCGTGCCTGCCGCAGTCGTCGTGGTGGTGCTCGCAGCCGACGTCGTCGATGTGGTCGAGGTCGGCGTGGTGCTGGGAACCGGTGAGGGGTTCACGAGGTTCTTGAGCGTTGTCCCGGTGTCCGCCCCGCCGAAAATGCTGGCCAAGGGCTTGCCCGAGATCAGCTCGATGGCCGTGATGAGCAGGAGCGCCAGCACGAACACGATGGCCGCGCTGGCGGCAATAGCCCGCCACGAGAACCGGCGTACGACGGTGGGCCGGTTGAGCGCGGGCGACGCGGGCTCCGTCGAGGCCTGCAAGCGCTCGGCGGCCGGGGCATCAGCCGCCGCGCTGATCTCGAGGCGCTCGGTTTCGGCCGCAGGCAGCGCCGTCGACGACATGACGTTGGTGTCCTGATCGCCCGATCCCGGCTGCGGCCGACCGACCACTTCGGTCGGGGCGGAGGCCGCGTCCACCGAAGATGTCGACGGACTGCTCGTCGCGGTGCCCCCGAGCTTGCGCAGCAACGTGGAGGACTCGGGCGCCCGGACAGCGACCTGCTTGACAGCCTCGTGGCCCCGATCGATCGACTGTGCCACGAAGGCGGTGCCCATGGTGGCGGCCGCCGAGCCGATGGCCACGCCGATGATCGTCCCCTTGACGCCGAAGGTCGATGCCACGAGTGCGGCGATGACCGCGCCGGCGGTGGACGCCAGGATCTGGCGCAGCGAGAACTTCACGCCGGCGGTGTCTCGTTGCCCACGAGGGGTTCGACGGCGCGGGTGACGAATTGACGGGCGCCCGAGTCGAGCACCCAGTCGTGTCCGAACCGGGCGAGGGGACCAGCAAAGCGGGAGACCAGCCGGAGCGCGGTGTTGCCTGCTGCCAGGGAACTGTCCAGCGTGGCCGTGCAGCCGCTGCCCGTCTCGTCGAGCGTCAGGGTCGCTTCGCCGACGACATCACCAACGACGTTGGCCCGGACCTGCACCGCCTCTTCCACGTGCCCGATCTCGACCCGGAAACGCACGGGATAGGGCACCGGCGGCTGCACCTCACAGCGCCATTCCTCACCCGCCGCCAGCGCGGTGGCGTCGAACACCCGGAGCCACGGCCACCAATTGCGGTAGGTGGAGACGTCACTGAGGAGTCCCCACACCTTCTCCCGCGGGAGCGGCAGCAGGTACTGGTGCACTGTCTCGATACTGCGGGACATTTTCCGCGCCTCACCGGTCCCGTCGTCTTGCGCATTCATCGGCCGAAGGACCCGTCGATCTGCTCACACCCCAGGTCGGCAAGGCCGTTGTCGCGGGCGTATTCCTCAATCGGGCGGATCATGATCCACAGTCGCCGGGGATCGGCGGTTCGGGCCGGGTGTCCACTGGCAACATTTGCCCAGGTTAACGGGGTGCCACGCCGAAATAATCGGGCGACAAGGGGCCGGTAACATGCTGATCGTGCGTGAACGATGGCTTTCCCGGAGAGCCGTGTCGCTCCACCTGGCCATCCTCGTGTTCGTCCCGGGCTGTGCGGTCGCCGCCTGGTGGCAGATCAACCGGGCCGCCGACGGGAACCAGCTCAGCTACCTGTACTCGGTGCTGTGGCCCGCCTTCGGCCTCCTGAGCCTGTATTTCTGGTGGATGCTCGTCCACACCGACTACGACAACGCCGGGCTGAAGGGCGTGCAGCGCCAGCAGGCCATGGCGACCTCCGACGATTTCCCCGTGCCGGGAGGTCCGCAACCCCCCGTTACCGTCGACGAGGATCCCGAGCTGGCCGCTTACAACGCCCGGCTGGCTGACCTGGCCACCCAGGGACCGAAGACGTGGCGCGCCCGAGAATCCGTCGTCGTCCGGAGGGAGCAATGAAACGGCTCACCCAGCGCGGCCTGGAGGGCGCGCTGTTTCGCTATCAGCTGATGGCCAACATCGTCGGCGTCCTGATCATCCCCCTCTTCCTCTTCACCGGACTGCATATCGCAAAGGTCGGCAGCTTCAAGCTGGAGCTCGCCATCTTCGGCGTCGGCCACGGCTACCTCTACATCGTCTACCTGATTGCGGCAGGCTTCCTGGCGCTCAAAGCGCGCCTGCACATTCCTTGGATCCTCTTGATGTTCGTGGCTGGTCTCGTCCCGGGACTGACCTTCCTCGTCGAGTGGATCATCGTGACTCGCAAGATCCAGCCGCTGATTGCCGCGCAGAACGCGGCAGCGGTAACCGAAACGTCCGGGGTCAGTCCAGCCGCTCAATGACGGTGCCGTTGGCCTGGCCACCGCCCTCGCACATCGTCTGATAGCCGTAGCGGCCGCCGGTGGCCTCCAGGTGGTTCAGCAGCGTGCCCATCAGGCGTACTCCGCTCGCCCCCAGCGGGTGACCGATGGCGATAGCGCCGCCGCGCGGGTTGTAACGCGCCATGTCGTAGTCGAACTCCTTCTGCCACATCAGCGCGATGGCAGCGAAGGCCTCGTTGCACTCCACGGCATCGAACTCGTCGACCTTCATGCCCGACTTCTTCAGCAGCTTGTGGGTCACCGGCACCGGTGCCGACAACACGATGGCGGCGTCCTCGGCCGCTACGGCGAAGTGGGCGAAGCGGGCACGGATCGGCAGGCCCAGCGCTTCAGCGACCGAACGGTCGGCGATGAGCATGGCGGCCGCACCGTCGGTGGTCTGCGACGCGTTGCCCGCCGTGATGTCAGGCGCCGTGTCGGGCTCCCAGTTCTGCGCAGGCGGGAGCGCGGCGAGCGCCTCGATGGTCGAGGAGCGCCGGATGCCCTCGTCGGAGCGCAGGAACTCCCCGGTGAGGCTTCCGTCCTCGGCCTTGATGGGTACCGCCACCGCTTCTCGCTCGAAGTGCTTGTTGTCCCAGTTCTCGGCGGCCCTCCGGTGTGACTCGAGCGCGTAGGCGTCCATCTCCTGTCGGGTGATCCCGTAGCGGTCGGCCAGCACCTGACTGACCCGGAATTGGGTCCAGAGCCGCCCATCGATCGCCTCCATGAACGAAGGTGGGAAGGGGCCTGTTCCGCCCCGGGCATTCGAACCCATCGGCACGCGGCTCATGACCTCGGCCCCGCAGGCGATGACCAGGTCGTACTGGTCGGCGGCAACGCTGGCGGCGGCGAAGTGGACGGCCTGCTGTGACGAGCCACATTGGCGGTCGATCGTCGTGGCCGGCACCGTCTGGGGTAATCCGGCCGAGACCCACCCGTTCCGGGCCAGGTTGGTGCCCTGCTCGCCCACCTGGCTCACGCACCCGCCGATGACATCGTCGATGCGCTCGGGATCCACACCCGTCCGCTCGATCAGCGTGGTCAGGGCGAAACCCAGGAGGTCCGCCGGGTGCCAATGGGCCAGTGCGCCACCTCGCTTGCCGAACGTCGTCCGCACGACGTCGACGATGACGGGCTCTCTCATGGTGATGCCTCCTCGACTGTCCTCAGGTCCTTCGACCTAGGTTTCGGATTCTTCCGCCTCTGCTGCACCCGACGCCACCGCTTCCTCGCGGCGGGCCATCAGGGTCTCGACGGCAGCACCCGCACCCGCCGGATCGCCCTCGTAGGCCACGCTGCCATGATTCAGCACGACGGCCCAATTGGCCAGCTGCAGAACCCGGTTGACCTGTTGCTCGACCACCACCAGCGCAGTGCCGTTGCGGTTGATGTCCTGGAGTCCCTCGTACACCGTGTCGATTACGACGGGAGCCAGGCCCAAGGACAACTCGTCGGCCACCAGGACCTTGGATGGCACCACGAGGACCTTGGCCAGCGACAGGAGCCGTTGTTGGCCTCCGGAGAGAGTTCCTCCGGACTGGCGGCGGCGCTCACCGAGGATCGGAAACGCCGTATAGGCGCGCTCGAGGTTCTCCTTGAGCTTGGCCCGCCCGGCCCGCTGGCGGAACGCCAGCGTGAGATTCTCCTCCACCGTCAGGCTCGAGAACACGCCACGCCCCTCGACGACATGGGCCATGCCGAGTCGGGCGATCTTGTAGGCCGGGAGCGCCGTGATGTCCTCTCCGGAGAACAGGATCTGACCAGACGAGGCCGGGACCAATCCGGTGATGGTCCGCGCCACGGTGGACTTGCCAGCGCCGTTGGATCCGACCAGAGCGACGATGCCCCCTTCGGGCACGCGGAACGAGACATCGAACAAGGCTCGGTACGGGCCATAGGCGGCGCTCACGTTGCGGACCGACAGCACGTCGGTGCTGGCGGCTGGCGCTGGCGCGGGTGCGGCCGCGGTCGCCGTGCTCACGCGTGCCCCATCTGTCCGAGGTAGGCGTCCCGCACCGCCGGATCGGCCATGCAATCGTCGAAGGTTCCCGCAAACAGCATCGATCCGAGATCCATGACGACCGCCCGATCGACCACTTCGGCCACCATGGAGAGGTCGTGCTCCACCAGGAGTACGGCCGTGCCCCGCTCGCGCTGGACCGTGCGAAGAACGGCGGCGACCTCGGCCGTCTCGTGCAGGTCGAGCCCCGAGGACGGCTCGTCGGCGAGCAGGATCTTCGGTTCGGTGGCCAACGCCCGCGCCAGCTCGACCAGTCGGCAGTGCCCCAGCCCCAGGGCGTTGACCGATATGTCCGCCAGGTGTGAAATCCCCACCAGCTCCAGCGTGGCGTCGACCCGCTCCATCTCCTCCGGCCTCGGCTTGCTCATGTTGAGGAGGTCCCGCCACAGGCTTCCCTCGCCCCGACGTGAGCGCTCGGCCACCATGAGGTGGTCGCGCACCGTCATATCGGTGAACACCTCCACCCTTTGGTAGGTGCGTCCGATGCCGAGCCTGGCCCGCTTGTAGGTGGGCACACCCGCCAAGGGAAGTCCGTCGAAGAAGATGTCGCCCTCCTCGGGCCGCAACTGACCGCAGACGCAGTTGAACAGCGTCGTTTTGCCGGCGCCATTGGGCCCGACCAGGCCGACACTCTCCCCCGCGCCGACGTCGAAGGTGATGGTGTGCACCGCCTTGATGCCGCCGAAGGACTTACAGACGCCCTCGAGGCGCAGGAGTGGTTCGACGTCAGCCACTGGCACCAACCGAAACAGCCTGCGCCTTGCGATCCTCGGCTTCGGCCTCCTTGGCAAAGAACAGACGCTCGAATCGAGCGGTCGAGCGGCGCTTCTGGTATTCGAGCACGCCTTCGGGGTGCTGGGCGTACGTCAGCGCGCCGAAGGCGAACAGGACGATGGTCAGGCTCGGGCCCCCGAAGCGCGAGGGGAGATAAGTGAGGAGCTGCTCGACCACGAAGAGGCCGATGCCGGCCTGAATGGCACCTTCGACCGTGTTCACGCTGGTGGTCACCACCAGCACCACCAGGACGAGCGAGAAGGTCGTATTCCAGTCCACCGGAGACACGTGTTGTTGCTGAATGCTGTAGAGCACACCGCCGACGCCGGCGATGGCGCCGGACAGCGCGAAGACGACGATGCGCTGCCAGGTCGGATTGACGCCCAACCCTGCCGTGGCCGTCTCGCTCCCGCGCATGGCGGCCAGGTTGCGGCCGACGGTCCCCTTGCGGACCAGCAGGACGATCACCACGGCGACCGCGAGCACACAGAAGGACAGGATGAACATGGCGTGACCGTTGAAGTCGAAGAAGGCACTCGTGCCCAGCCACTTGGACTGGATGCTGGTGCCCTGGGCACCCCCGGTCACCCAGATGGTATTGAAGGCCGTGTTGTCGAACAGCAGCGCCGCGGCGAGGGTCATCAGTGCGAGACCCAGCCCGCGCAGACGCAAGGACAAGAGTGCAAGCACCACGGCGACAATGGCCGCGATGGCGGCACCGATGAGGCCTCCCACCAAGAAGTTGAACCCGAGGTGCACCGAGAAGACGGCGGCCGTGAAGGCACCGATACCGGCGAACGTCGCCTGGCACAGCGACAGCTGTCCCGCCATGCCCGTGATCAACGTCACCGACAGACAGATGATCGACAGGGTGAGGCCGTTGTTGAAGACGGTCTCCCAGGTGACCGGGATCCAGGTCAGCATGGAGACACAGAAAGCCGCCAGGACCACCCACCACAAGCTCCGGATGATGCGATCCATGCTGGGGGCGCGCGTGCTGGCAGCGATGGGCTCCGGTGGCGGGTCGATGGTGGCCAGTGGATCCCGGCTGGAGTCGAGGTTGCGCAATCCAGGCAGAATGAGCAGCGCGGCCGCAATGGCGAAGAACGGCAGGGAAGGCACCACCGCGGCGTTCCAGAAACTGTTGGGTGGTATGTAGCCCTGCAGCACGGTCGTCACGACGCCGATGAGGACCGCGACCCCGGCGGCGATGGGCAGCGATCGCAGCATCGCCCACGCCGCCGCCGCGATGGCCGTGACCGTCAGGGTGACGAACTCGTCCGAATTGAAGGCCCCGTATCCCGAAGCAAGCAGCACGCCAGCCAGGGCGGCCATGAAGCTGGAGATGATCCACGCCACGGCGACGACGCCGTTGGCGTTGACGCCGTCGAGCTGGACCAGTCGCCGGCTCTCGACGGCACCCCGCATCTGCAGGCCGAGGCTCGTGAAGCGCAGCAGGATGGTCAGCAGGATGAGGACCACCACGGTGACCGAGATGGTGGCCAGGTAGATCCCGTTGATCGGGGTCGAGTAGAGGCCGCTTCCGATGGTGAAATAGACGGTGTTCGGGTTGAAGAACGGGAAGATGGTCGCGGTGGCGTCGAGGTTCTGCGGACCGAAGATCACCGGCAGGAGCGACGGAATCCCGACCAGGAGAGCCAGGCCACAGACGAGTTTGGCCGTGCTGTTCGAGTTCGGGATGTGGCGGAAGATGAGGCGGTCGAAGGCGTAGCCCATGACCGGACCCAGCACCACGACAGTCAGGAGGAAGGCTTCCCATCCCGACCATCCGTGGTACTGGGTCAGGTAGGTGAAGATGAACGCAGACGCGAAGGCCTGCGCACCGAAGGCGAAGTTGAACACGCCCGTCGCCTGATAGGTCAGGACCAGGCAGACCGCGACGAGCGCGTACGTGCACCCGTACGGCACGCCCGGCAGCGCGAATCCGAGGAGTTGCTCCATGCCTACGCCCGGTTACCCGACACCGACACCCATACTGACCCTGTCCCTACCGTCCCGCGCTCAGGCCGGAGCCGGCACGCCGGCGGGCAGGGGGAAGACCGGGTTCTTCTTCGGGTTGGTCGACTGGAAGCAGTTGAAGACGTTCTTGCCCTTGTTCAGTGTGGGCAGGTACTTGTTTCCCGACACCTTGATGTACGCGAGGCAGTACGGCGGCGCATTGCCCGTGTGCCCGGCGCTCTTCCAGTTGACCGGCGCCTGGAGGTTGCCGGCCGTGAAGGCCGTCAAGGAGTTGTCCGCCGCGATGACGCTGGCCTGGGTGGGGTTCTTCCCTGCCAACTGGAGCCCCTGGACGAACAGGGCGGCCGACTCCCAACCCTGCAGCGCGATCTCATCCGACGCGTAGGCGGGCTCGTACTTCTTCATCTGCGCGAAGTAGAGCTTGAGGCCCGGGTAGAGGGTCGGAGATGCCGTGAACGGGACGTGCCCGATGTCGAAGTAGACGTTCTGCATCAGGCTCTGGTTCGTGTTCAGCGTTGACTGGTCGTTCCCGCTGAACCAGAGCTGCGTCATGTTCAGGCCGTACTGCTTGATGGCCCGGGCCATCGTGACGTTGCCCTGCACGTCCATGCAACTCACGACCATGTTCGATCCGGCCTGCTTCATGCGCTGCACATCGGTGGCCACCGTCGAACCGGGGTAGCTGACCTTGAGGTCGGAGTAGCTCACGGTGTACCCCGCCGCCTTCAGCGCGTTCTGCTCGGACTGGCACGAGGCCGCGGAGGCGGCCACCCCGTAGGCGATGAAGGCGAGAGAGGGCTTCTTCTGCGTCTGCCGGGCCACGTAGGAGACCTGCGGGGCGGCAGCCGGGTAGTACTGCACCGAGCCACCTGCTGCGAACAAGTTCTTCGGCCCCGCCCAGTTCCCCGTGACGTTGTAGCCGTAGGTGGGGATACCCGACTCCGTGAAGAGGTTGGGTGAGAAGAACGCCGTCGCCACCCCGGTCACTGCGAACACGTGGTCCTGGTTGATGAGGGTGTTCGCCAACTGGTTGAACGTGGTGGGATTGCCGGCATCGTCCAAGGCGTACTGGTAATTGATCTTGCGGCCGTTCACGCCGCCCAGCGTGTTGTTGACGTAGTTGAAGTAGGCCCTCTCGCCGTAGATGAGCGAGGAGAAGTTGGACGCCAGCGTCCCCGTCTGCGTCGAGATCGTGCCGACGGTCACAGAAGTCGGAGACAGTCCCGGCACGCTCGCCGCACCGGCCACGCCGGGCGACGTGGTCACGACAGCGGTGCCCAGCATTGCCCCCAGCACCGCCACTCCAGTCAGCGTCTTGAATCCATGTCGTACTCGCATACCGTCCCCAATCATCGGTCGTGCATCCCCCGGGATGCCGGTCACTGTAGCTGCAGGGCCTCAGACCCTTGGCTCACCCTTGCTGCTCATCTCACGTCGCCAATTTCTGTTTGCTTCCACCACCCGCGATGGCGCGGATCGTGCATGTGCTGCATCCGCCTCAGTTCAAGAACAACCTCCGTCGGTCGTACTCACGCAGGGCCCGCACCTCGTCGGGACGAACCGCCGGGAGCTCCTCGACCTGCCTGACCACTGCAGGCTGGTACCCGCACGACGATGCGAAGGAGCGCACCCGGTCGTCGAGTGTGCCCTCTCCGGCGGGGACGGCGGCCAGTCGCAACACGCCGTCGTCACGCCGCAATATCCCCTTGTCGGTCACGACGCTGGCGACCCTTGTTCCCGGTGACGTGACATAGGCGACGGTCTCGGGGAGCCGCTCGGGACGGGCCAGCGTGACCACGACGCATGCCGTGGCCCGGCTGGCCACGTCATTGGCACCACCGGAACCGACCAGGAAGCGCCCACCCGCCAATTGCGTGGAGTTCAGGGACCCTTCCCGGTCGACCTCAGCCGCACCGAGGCAGCCCACGGTCGTCGTGCCGGGTCCTCCGATGACCATGCCGAGCACGGCCGACGCGTCGGAGAGGTACGGCGTGGCCGGGAAGACCCGCTGGTTGAAGATGTAGGGGTCAGCGGGGGTCGGCTGATAGCCCCAGAGCCCGAGCTCGGCCGTCAGCATGACGTTGCGTCCCGCCGCCCGGGCGCGCCCCACGGCGACCCACGCCGCCAGATTCGCCACGCCGGCCCCCGCCAGCACCGCGTCGGCGTCGATGTCCGCCACGACCCGCTCGAGCTCGCGCGCTCCGAGCGAGGCCGCCTGCTCCCAGCGGGAGACCACGGGATCGTCGACGACCGGGTTTGCGTCGGCGTCGGCCTTCCACGACATGGGATCCGAGCGACCTTCGAGCCACTTGAGCTGGTCCGACCCGACACGTGCCAGGTACGCCTCGTGGGTCGCCGGACCGAGCACCCACTCGTCGACATAGGTGTCGAACTCATTGCGGGCGGCCGCAGCGGCGGCGGCACTCCAGTGCGCGATGTCCTCCCCGTAGCTGCGGACAGGTAAGCCCGGGGCGTAACACCCGCCCGGGTGGGCGCCGAACGGCGCTTCCACCACCGCTAGGACACGGTGCGCCGGGACTTTGACCCGGTGCCCGAGACCCTCGAGGTCATCGACCACGCGCTCGACGGTGGCCACGACACCGCGGCGGGACGCCCAGGCACCCCAGACGCCGTCGAGGAGCGGCTCGGAAAAGACCAGGTTGCCCGAGGGATCGGCCGCGGCGGCATGGACGAGCGCAACGTCGGGCACCAGCGGCTGGAGCAGACCCAGAGGGCCGAAGGGCGAATCGACGACGGCGAACGCCTCATTGTCCGCCATGGACGAGCCGACCAGCGATCCGGTCACCGCAGCGGGCAGGCCACGGGCGGCCGCCTCCAGGCGTTGGGACAACGTGAGGATCGACCAGTGCTCGACCTCGACCTCACCCGACTCGTAGGCCTGGCGGAAGATGGGGTTGGGGTTGTAGGTCGGGAAGCTGTTGCCCGAATAGGCCGTGATCACTTTTCGGACCAGGCCTCCCCGGAAGTAGGCCGCCCCCAGGGCGCCCAGGCTGGTCATGATCAGGGTGAAGCCCGGGTCCGTCCGCCAGAACTGCCGGGCCAGCTCCCGGGCGGCCGCCGTCCAACGACTGTGCCCCATCATCACCAGCACCGAGTCGCCGGGCCGCACGCTCCGTGCGACGGCATCCTCGAGCGAAGTCACCACAGGTCCGCCGGAGGTGTTGGCCGTTGGGGTCACAACACCCGCTTCACGCCGGACACCAAATCACATAACCCCTGGTCCGACATCATTTTTGACCCCAACCAAACCTGACCACCGTGTCAGGTTAGTCATTTCGACCATGCCCGGCACTACCATGCACCGGGCATGGGGCCGCCGAGAGTCGACCACGACCCGGCGCCCGCCCCGAAGAGGCTCGACCGGTCGAACGCGACCAAGAGCGTCCCGATCCCGAGGGCCGCGACCAGCGCAGGCAACGGGTCGGCCGGAGGCGCCGATGGCGACACCGTCGGCGCTCCGGCCAGCAAGCGGGTCTTGCGGAGCCAGGGGCGACGGACCATGCGCAAGTTGCTCGACGCCGCCATGGTGGCGATCGACCGACGGGGCTATCACGCCACCAGGGTGAACGACATCGTCGAGATCGCCAAGACGTCGCACGGCACCTTCTATCTCTACTTCTCGAACAAGGAGGACCTGTTGCGGGCCCTGGTGGCCGAGGTCACAGGCGAGACGCAGTCCCTCTACGACGCACTGAGCACGTTGCCGGCCCAAGGTGGCGCGCCACAGTGGGAGGACGTGCACCGGTGGATCCGGGCCTACTCCGACCTCTGGACCCGCTACGCGCCGCTCTTTCGGGCCTGGACGGACCTGGCCACCATCGATCCGGAACTCGCCGAGATGATCCGCAGCGCCTTCACCTCCATGTCCGGCGCGCTGGCCCGGCACATCGGGCCCGACTCCTCGGGGCACATCATCGATCCCGATGCGGCGGGCCTGGCCACCCTGGCCATGCTGGACCGCTTCCATTACCTCCGTGAGTTCGTCGGGCAACCGATCGACAACGTCGCCCTCGAGACCATGACGACCATGGTCTACCGAGCGCTGTTCGACAAGAACGCCTGAACGACCGCCTCGCGGCAGGCGGAGCAGCCGTCCTCCCGGTTCGACTTACCTCTTCGGGAACACCAGGTCGTAAATGCCGTCGACGCCCGAGCCGTGCAGCGTCAGCCCGCCGTCGACCACGATGTTCTGCCCGTTGACGAAACGGGCCAGGTCGGAGCAGAGGAACACGACGACGTCGGCGATGTCCTCGGGCGCACCGACGCGGCCCACCGGTGTGCCCTTCTCGAAGCGCTCGGTCTGCGTGGGCATGAATTCGAACATCTGCTCGGTCATGGCGGTCAGGATCATTCCCGGCGACACCGCGTTCACCCGGATGGTCGGCCCGTACTCGAGGGCCGCCGACGCCGTGAGCGCGGCCACGGCCGCCTTGCTGGCCGCGTAGGGGCTCTCCCCCGCCGCCGGCCTCGTCCCGCTGATGGACGCCGTGCTGACGATGGATCCGCCCCCGCCGTCCAACAGGTGGGGCACCGCGGCGCGGATGCCGGCCCAGACCCCGGTCAAGTTCACCCGCAGGACGCGGTCCCACTCGGCCGGGTCGATCTCGTGGAGCTTGTTGAAGGCAGAGGTGCCGGCGTTGTTGTAGATGATGGAGAGGCCTCCGAGGGCGGCCGCCGCTTCATTGACGGCGTCGCGCAACGAGTCGGGGTCACCGACATCTACGCCGAAGGCGATACCGCCGATCTCCGTAGCCACCGTCTCGGCCGATTCCCTGTCGAGGTCGAACACCGCGACCTGGGCGCCCTCCTCTGCCATGCGGCGGCAGGTCGCCCGTCCGATGCCCGATCCCCCGCCGGTCACCACCGCTCGCTGGCCCTCAAGTAGTCCCATGTACCCCTCCTGTCGGTGCGTCCCTCTCAACCCACGACGGGGTCGGGATGTGCAGCGGCTCAGCGAGCTCGCGGATCAACAGCTCCTGCGCCATGCTGAGGTGCAGGGTGCCGTCTTCGCCGTGCATGGTGCCACGGATGGTCGCCCTACCCCCGGCGTTCACCAGCGCATGCATATCGAAGAGGCTCCAGACATCGGCCCGCCAGGGGCGGTGGAACCACACGGCGTGGTCGAGGCTGGCATCGGTGTGCGAGCCCCAGACACCGAGGCTGTGGGGCCGAAAGGACGCGGCGGTCATGTCCGACAAGTACGCCAGGACACTGGCGTGCACCGCCGGGTCGTCCGGCAGCTGCTCCCGGGTGCGCATCCAGCAGCGCCGTGTCGACTGGAAGGTGCCGTCGGCACGGCGCTCGGTCGTCCCGAGGTCGCGCACGTCGAACGGAAAGGGTGCCTCGGACCCCTTGACGTCCCCGGGAGGTGGGAGGTGCGGAGCCATCGGGAGCTGGTAGTCGTCGCCGGCCTCCGGCGCGTGAAACGAGCAGGTCATGCGGAAGGTCTCCTTGCCCTGCACCTCGCTCGTCACTTGTCGGGTGCTGAACGAGCGCCCGTCGCGTAGCCGTTCCACCACATGGGTCGTCCGGGACCCTGGGCTGGTCGGGCGCAGGAAGTACCCGTGCAGGGAGTGGACCTCGAGTCCCTCCCCTACGGTGCGCATGGCGGCGTGCAACGCCTGCGCCACCACCATGCCCCCGAAGACGCGGCCGTGCGCCCACCACTGCGGGCTGGTCGTGGTGAAGGTCGACCTCCCCGCGGTGTCCTGTCCCGCCTCTCCTGCCGTGATGGCGTCGACCAGCTCGGCCACGGTGGCCGCGACGTCCTCGGCTTCATCGGGAGCGTCGAGGTCCACCCGGGGTTCCGCCGCTGTCACGTCAGGTCGACGTCGACGGCCAGACCCTTCCCGGCCAGGTCCACGCAACGGTTGTCCTCGGCGTAGCGGAGCCCCTGGACGTTGAACAACCGGACCTCGGGGCCCTCGATCGGGAACGGCCCCCAGTGCCAGGTCCCCCGGTGCAACACCAAGGACTCCAGCGGCTCTATCCGGAAGGCACGGACGGCGGTGGCGTCCGCCTCGTCGTCGAACTCGACCGCGGCAGGCGCCACCACGATGACCGCCGGCACGTTGAGCGGCATCAGGGCCTGGGTATGGGTGTCGTGCCGGTACAGCATTTCGCAGCGCAGGCCCGTTGCGCTCTCGGGGACCTCGGTCAGGGTGTGCCCGATGAGGTTCACGTGGGCGTCGGCCCACTCGTACGTCAGCGTCTCCTTGCCGTCCCTCGGGTCGACGTCGGCGACAGGAAGCCAGCCGAACGGCGACCAAGCGGTCTCGGTGAGCGGCTGCGGGACGATGACTCGTCCTGTGGTGGATGCATCTGCGGACATTGCTCGCTCTCTCGCCTTCCCGGGCCCGTGGCGTGGGCGGTGCGCCCCTGGTTCCACGCGGCCTAACCTGACACCGGAGTCAGTCTAGGAAATCTTGGGAGGCGAACAGGATGGATGTCCGCAGCATTGAAGCCAAGGCGCCGGTCGTCGAGCACAACGGCACCGTCCCCGTGTGGTGGATGATTGAGTCCCGCGAGTTCAAGGACATCACCGACGGTGGCTTCCTGGAGCTGGTGAACGAGTTCGAAGTCCCAGGTGGCGGCCTGGTGGACCCGCACTCCCACCCGACCCACGAGTTCTATTACGTCATGAACGGCAAGGGCACCATGACGATCGACGGCGAGGACCGCGAAATCTCGCAGGGCGACCTGGTGTACATCCCGCCGGACAAGGTGCACTCGCTGCGGCCGATCAGCGACAACGCTCCGATCCATTGCTTCTGCTTCGCCATCGGTGTCAAGGGTGCTGGCGCCATCAACTACACCACGCACTAGGTGGCGCGCGTCCTCGTCACCCGCCCCCTGACCGAGGGCGGGACAGACCCCCTGGTCGAGGCCGGCCATGAGATCGTGCTGCGCCAGGACGCGAACGCCCTCCCGGCCGACGAGCTGGTTCGCCTGGCCGCCGAGTGTGACGGCATCGTGTGCCACCTCACCGACCGAATCGACTCAGCGGTGCTGGAGTCCGGCCGGAGCGGGAGCCTCCAGGTGGTGGCCAACGCGGCCGTGGGCTACGACAACATTGACGTGGCCGCAGCCAATGCGATGGGGATCACGGTCTGCAACACACCCGGGGTGCTGGACGACACGACGGCGGATCTCGCATTCCTGCTGATCCTCACCGCGACCCGTCTCGCCTCCGACGCGGAACGGGATCTGCGGGAGGGTCGCTGGACCGGTTGGGGATTCGGGACGCACCTGGCCCGGGACGTCCACGGGACCACTTTGGGGCTGGTCGGCTTCGGCCGCATTGCGCGAGCGGTCGCCCAGCGGGCCCAGGGCTTCGACATGGAGGTCCTCCACACCACGCGACACGACACCGGGCTCGCCGGTTTCGTCCCGACGCTCGACGAACTCCTCGAGCGCTCGGACATCGTCAGCCTGCACATCCCGCTCAGCGAGTCGACGCGGCATCTGATCGGGGCGGCGCAACTGGCCCGGATGAAGCCGACGGCCGTGTTGATCAACACGGCACGCGGGCCGGTCGTAGACGAGGATGCCCTGGTCGACGCCCTCGAGGCGGGCACCATTTACGCCGCCGGCCTCGACGTGTTCGACGGGGAGCCGAACGTCAACCCGCGCGTGCTGAACGCGCCGCGGACGACACTGCTTCCTCACATCGGGAGTGCGACGATCGCGACGCGGACGCGCATGGCGCGCCTGGCCTGCCAGGGCGTCTGCGATGTCCTGGCGGGCCGCACACCCCCCAACCTCGTTCAGCCGAAGCCCCAACCCGCCTAGGCATTCGCAACGACCGTTCACCTGCGGGCCCGAGTGGCGCTGTGATGCAGCGGGGGTCCAACGGTACGATCCCACCCTGACTTGTGGGGCTCCTCGTGCGGGAGAGAGGCGGCGGTGCTGGCGATGCACAGGGTCAAAGCGATCACCGTCACGGCTCTGTCGACGTTGCTCGTCCTCGCCCTCGGCGTCCTGGTAGGCAGCCAGCTCTCTCCGCTCACGTCCGGAGCCGGCGCCACCACGGTCCTTCCGACGTGGCAGACGAGCGCCAGCTACACGCCACTGGCCAACGTCGATGCCGTCTCCTGCGCGCCGAACCCATCGCCGAGTTCGGCAACCTGCGTCGCCGTGGGCGACGACGGAGGTCACGTGGCTTCCGTCATCGTGAGCCAGAACGGCGGAACGACGTGGTCCGATTCGACTCTCCCATCCGGCGTCACCACATTGTCCACTGTCTCATGCCCTTCGTCAGCCGTCTGTTACGCGGGCGGGGGCTCAGGGATCTTCAAGTCGAGCAATGGTGGCGCCAGTTGGACCGTGCAGGACTCATCGTTTCCGGCTCAGTCGATCTCCTGTTTCACGATCGATGAGTGCACGGCGGTGGGCGGCACAGGAATATTTCAAACTACGAATGGCACGATCTGGAATTCTCAAACTCCTCCCCCACAAACGGATGATTTAAATAGCGTCTCATGCCCAAACGCACTTACCTGCGTTGCAGTTGGAATGGTCGAAGATAAGCCATCCATCGTTGGGCAAAACGATGGCACAAGCTGGAGCCTTCTTCAGCAGCCACATCTGACATCGCTGTCTAGCGTCTCTTGCTTTTCTGGATCGGTGTGCACTGTCGCTGGAATCGCAACGGTTGGAGGCGGGACGGCCTTGACCACTTCAGATGGCGGCGGTTCATGGACCGCTGCTACGACGCTCGGAGGAAAACAACTCAACGGCATTAGCTGCCCGACCGCTACCACCTGTATCGCCGTCGGCACGAACCTCAGCTCCACTCCCTACGTCGTGGGCACCTCCAACAACGGCTCGACATGGTCCCCACAGA
>Ga0182012_10003810_pt1 | contig 15942 bp, 16 predicted proteins | sample 612S2SmetaG_FD_120486 | JGI IMG/M metagenome (GOLD analysis project Ga0182012, IMG submission 120486) | Permafrost microbial communities from Stordalen Mire, Sweden - 612S2S metaG | ecosystem: Environmental > Terrestrial > Soil > Wetlands > Permafrost | place: Sweden: Stordalen | collected...
GGCTTCGGACTCAGCGCCTTGAGGTTGACGGTCCCGTCGCGGGCCACGACTGCGTTGACGTAGGGCGATGCGATTTCGATCTGTTTGAAGGTGTACGCGCGATGCCAGATCGAGGACAGCTCGAAGTCGATGAACAGCCGGCCGAATCCGAGCAGTTTATTGCCGCCTTTGTCGGCCAGCGCAAAATCGCGCACGTCGAGCTGCAACGAGAAGGGGTTGATGCGAATGTCGCCGACGCTGGGCGTCGCATCCATCGCTTGCGGGATGTCCTTGAGGAGCGCGCTGCGCACCAGCTTGGGTGCGATCACGAACCCCGCCAACGCGTACAGTGCAACGAGCGCCGCGGCGATGGCGACCCAGCGTGCGAGTCTCGTCCTGAATAGTTGCAGCACAGAGCACCCGCTCATGACACCGGTGCGGCCGGTGGATTTCTTTTTACACCCTGGAGCTAGTGTAGCAAAGAACCCCTCAGCGCTTGTTGCGCTGAATGAGACGCTTTCGCTTGCGGCGCTGGCGCGGCGTCAGCGGATTGCGTTTGCCCGCGAATGGATTCTCCTCGCCCCGGAACACCACGCGTACGGGCGTCCCGCTCAGATCGAACGCCTCGCGATAGACATTCACGAGATAGCGTCGGTACGCGTCGGGCACGTGATCCGTCTGATTGCCGTGGATCACGATCACGGGCGGATTGCGGCCGCCCTGGTGGGCGTAGCGGAGCTTGATACGCCGCCCGCTCACGAGCGGCGGTTGATGACTGACGATGGCGGCCTCGAGCACCCGGGTCAACTCGGGCGTGCTCATGTCGCGCATCGCCGCGGCGTAGACCTGCCGGACCGTGCGCAAGAGCTCGCCGACCCCGCTCCCGTGCCGTGCGGATATGAAATGAATGGGCGCGAAGTCGGCGAATTTCAGGCGCTGCTGAACTTGCGCACGGATCTCGTCGCGCTGCTCGGTGGGGATGTTGTCCCATTTGTTGACGGCCAGGACCAGCGCCTTGCCCTGCTCGATGGCCATGCCCAGAAGACTCGCATCTTGCTCCGCGACATTCTCGTGGGCGTCCATCACGGCCACCACCACGTTGGCCGTCTCGATGGCCTGCAAAGTCTTGATGACGCTGAATTTCTCGACCGCCTCCTCGACGCGGGAGCGGCGCCTGAGGCCCGCCGTATCGATCAGCGTGTAGCGCTCGCCATCGCGCTCGAACGGCACCATGACGGCGTCCCGGGTGGTACCGGGCTGATCGAACGCCACCAGACGATTTTCGCCCAGCAACCGGTTGATCAGGGTGCTCTTGCCCACGTTGGGACGTCCGATGACCGCCACCCGGATGCCGTCGAGCTCCGGCCCGTCGGAAGGGTCGGGCTCGAGGCCCGCCAGCGCCGCCTCGAGGAGCGACACCACCCCCTGATCGTGAGCCGCCGCGATCGGATGCGGCTCGCCGAGGCCGAGACGATGGAAATCCGCAACAGCCACGTCGAGGTCGAATCCCTCCGTCTTGTTGACGGCCAGGATCACGGGTTTGCCGCTGCGGCGCGCCAACTGCGCCACGAACTCGTCCTGGGGCGTAAGACCTGCCCGTCCATCGACCAGCACGATCAGACGGTCCGCCTCGGCAATCGCTCGTTCCGTCTGCGCGACCATGAGGCTCTCGATCTGGTCGGCGTCGGAGTGCTCCACCAGCCCACCGGTATCGACCACGATGCAGGGGACCTCCGTTCGGCGCGCGAAACCGTATTGCCGGTCGCGCGTGAGGCCGGGGAAATCCGCGACCAGGGCGTCCCGCGTCCCCGTCATCGCGTTGAACAACGTCGACTTGCCTACGTTGGGTCGACCGATCAATGCGACTACGGGCAGCATTTCGGAACGGCTACTGCGGCGGAGCGGCGCCCTGCGTCGTCGGGGCTTCGGGCTGCGACCGCGTCGCGGGCATTGTCGCCGGCTCGGCGGCCGACTGCGCGGTGTGAGCGGCGGGGGTCGCGCGATACGCGGCCAGCTTGCCCGAGTCCGTGATCACGACCACGGTGTCCTGCACGGCCACCGGCGGACTGCTCACGCGGAACTTTGCCACCCGTTGACGCGCGACCAGCACACCCGTCGTTTTGTCGAGCCAATGCAGGTAGCCCTGGTAATCCGCGACGGCGATCGCCGTGCTCGTAACCGCCGGTGCGCTCAAACCGCGCCGCTTCAGCTTGTCGTTGCGCCATATTTCGGATCCGTCACGCTGGCGCAGCGCCACCACGATGCCGTCCGACTGGGTCACGAACAAATTCTCCTCATCGACCGCCAAGCCGCGGTAGCTCGACATGTCGTGCGCCCACCAGATCTGACCGGAGTCGAGGGCGAGCATGGCGGTGCGGCCTTGAAATCCCGTGGCGAACACGTTGTCGCCGACGATGCTGACGGAGGAGTCCACGTCGACCAGGCGATCCAGTTCCGTGCGGCCGTGCGGAGTGGCGAGTGCGGTGTCCCACACCGTGTCACCCGAGCCGAGCGCCACGGCCATCACCTTGCCGTTGTCGAATCCGCTCACGACGATGTCCTTCGCGATCACCGGGACGGCCGTGCCGCGCAGGCTCAGGCGCGGTACCTGCTGCTCGACCGACCACAGCTCCTTGCCGCTGTCGGCGTCGAAGGCGTGCAATCGGCCGTCGACCGAGCGCATCACCACCGCCTTCTCGCCGATCGCCGGCGCGGACAGGAGCTCGGAGTTCACCCGCGTGCGCCACAACTCCCTGCCGCTGGCGCCCTCGAGCGCGATCACCCACCCTTTGCTCGAGCCGACCACCACCTTGCCGAGGGCCGCGCCGGGGCCGGCGGAGAACTGCATCCGCTTGAACTTCTTCACCCAAACCTGATGGCCGCTGTCCAGATTGACGGCGACCAGTTCGCCCTTGTCGGATGCCGCGAACACCAGATTGTTGTCGACCGCCGGTCCCAATCCCAGACGCAGCTTGACCTGTTTCTTGCCGCCGCCGACCTTGTCGCCCCACAGCTCCTTCACCGGCAGGGTCGCGGGAAAATTGACCAGCTTCGCGGGCGGCTCGACATCCTTGTCCTTGCTGCATCCGGCGAAGATCAACAATGCGGCGAAGGCCAACGGAAGGTATGAGCGCATCAGGGGTTCGCCTTCGGCGCCGCGCCGGCGGCGGCAGGCATGATGACGCTCGGAATGGCGCCGGCCGCCGGCGTGGGCGGCAGGCCGAGATCGGCAATCTTCAAGGTCAAGAGCGCCGCATCCATGCCGCCGCCGCTTGCGCCCGCGAGCGCGGCCTTGTACTCCTCGGCCGCTTTCTGCGGGTCGTTCTTGGCGAGGTAGGCATCGCCACGCACGTCGTGATAGCGCGCCGCGAACGCGCCCGGATCGCCCGACAGCAGATTGAGCGCGTCGTCCGGTTTGCCTTGATCGATCATCACCCGCGCCAGGCGCAGGCGCGCGACCCGCTTGAGCTCGCCGTCCTTCGACTGATCCATCACCGCCGTCAGCGGTGCGACCGCATTCGCATCCTCGCCCTGATCGACGTACAGTCCGGCGAGCGCCAATTGCGCCTGATCGGCGTACGGCGATCCCGGGAAATCCTTGATCAACCCGTCGGCGATCTGCCGCGCTTTGGCCTGATCGTTGCGTTGAACCGCGGATGCCATGCCCTCGAACTGCGCGGCCGCTGCGAGCGCGCGCTGGTCCAGGTGCCCCTGGTAATAGCGATAGCCGAACACGAACGCCACTCCCAAGACCACGGCAGCGACGGTCCACGGGCCATACTCCGCCACCACGCGCTTGACGTGTTCGAGCTGTTCATCGTCTGTCAAATATTCTTCTGCCATGACTGCTCCGCTGCCCCTCTGCGCTACCCTCGTCCACTACCTGAGCCCCGTGTCAGACCCAACAAAGACCCCAAGCGTTCACTGATTTGGGCGATGGGGCATTCTTCCTGCGCCATCTCCCGACGCAGCGCCTTCAGGGCAACGACCCCCCGATTGAGCTCGTCCTCTCCCAAAACGAGCGCGAACTCGGCGCCGCTCTTGTCGGCGCGTTTGAACTGCGCCTTGAAACTTCCCCCGCCCAGGTTCACCTGCAGCCGCAGCGACGGCCACGCGTCGCGCACTTGCTCGGCCAGCTTGAAGCCCTGGGTCTCGGTGCGCTCCCCGGCCAACACCAGGTAGATGTGCGGACGGTGGGGCGCGAAGTCGGCCGCCAGCTTGTCGAGCAGCATGACGATTCGCTCCTGGCCCATCGCCCAACCGATGCCCGGCGTGCTCGCCCCTCCCAACTGCGCGATGAGGCCGTCGTAGCGGCCGCCGCCGCACACCGTGCTCTGCGAGCCGAGCGCATCGGTTGTCCATTCGAACACCGTGCGCGTGTAGTAATCCAGACCCCGCACCAGGCGCGGCTCGACATCATACGCGATACCGGCGCTGCGCAAATGTCCGCAAAGCTCCTCGAAGTGAGCTTTGGACTCTGCATCCAGCGCATCGAGTATCGAGGGTGCGCCGGCGATCAGGCTCTGCATGTCGGGGTTCTTGCTGTCGAGGATCCGCTGCGGATTGCCCTTGAGCCGCCGCTTGCTGTCCTCGTCGAGCGCGGCCTCGTGGCCGGCGAAATAGGCGATCAACAGATCGCGATACACGGCCCGCACCTCGGGCGTTCCCAAGGAATTGACCAATAGCTTCAGCCCCGTGAGACCCAGCCGCCGCAGCAAACGCGCGGACAGGAGGATCATCTCGGCATCGATGTCCGGCCCCGGGAAGCCGAATGCCTCGGCGTCGATTTGATGGAACTGGCGGTACCGGCCCGCCTGCGGCCGCTCGCGCCGGAACATCGGGCCCATGCACCAGACCTTGAGGCGGCCTTCGCGCACCAGCCCGTTGGAAATCATCGCGCGCGCGATCCCCGCGGTCGCCTCGGGCCGCAGGGTGATGTGATCCTCGCCCTGGTCCACGAAGCTGAACATCTCCTTCTCGACGATGTCCGTGAAGTCTCCGATCGAGCGCTTGAACAGCTGCGTCTGCTCGATGATCGGGACGCGGAATTCCTCGTATCCGTAGCTCTCGAACACCTCGCGCGTGGTTCTCTCCAGAAACTGCCAGGCCGCAACCTGCGAGGGCAGCACATCATGAACGCCGCGCAACGGCTCGATCAGCTTGCTCAAGGGAAACTCCGTTCAGCCGTGGGGGGACACAGCGGCCGTTTGTGGGCCATTGCCCGGCGCCGACGGAGGCTCCCGCCGCAGCACGCCGTCCGCGCCCGCTTCGAAGCGCGCTTCGTCGCCCGAGATGAATTGCCGGCCGATCGCGACGGCTCGGTCGTTCAGCTGCAATTGCACGCCGCTCGCCGACCTCAAATAGACCCGAAATGGTGCCGCGCCGGCGACGGTCTTGACCGTGTTCGCCCGGCCGTTTCCCTCGAATAGGCGCTTGCCGGAATAATCGTGGATGTCGACCCAGGAATCCGCCGAAAAACTCAGCCGCAAGCGCGCCTTGCCGACACCGGGAGTGAGCTCGGCGGCCACGGCCGTTGCCGCCGCCGCTGCGGCCGGCGCTGCGGGTGTGGGCGCAGGTCGGGTCATCATCGCCGGTATCGCCGCCGCCTCGGGCGTCGGCTCGGAGGCGGGCGCCGGCGAGGCGGCCTCATACGCCGAGCCCGCCGGCTCGTCGGCCGCGGGCGGCGCATGGTCGGTTGAGGTATCGGCCGAGGTATCGGCCGAGGCGAGCACCGGCGGCGGGGGTTGCCGCGCGGGCGTGGGCGCAGAGATTCCCTGGCGCGATTCGCGCCACCAGAACACTCCGCCCGCCAATATCACCACCGCGGCCACCGCTCCGATGCGTGGCCAGGCCGCGTGACCGTCCTTCGGCGTATCGAGCCTCACGATGGGCGGCGGATAGCGGATCGCCGGCGAATGCGCCGGGGGCGGTGCGTCGGCCGCCGGTGGCGCTGCGGATAGGCCGAGCAGGCTCGAATACTTCCTGAGATGCCCCTTGGCGTACACCTCGGGACCGATGCGCTGATAGTCGCCGGCCTCGAGCGCCTCGATGACCCATTCGTCCAGATGCATGCCATTGGCGATTTTTTGGGTGCTGAACCCGCGCCGCTCGCGTTCGGCCTTCAATCGCTGCCCGAGCGCCTGCGGATCCTCGCTCATCGCTCGATGCCGCTGCGCAGAACCTGGGCTTGCTCCGAATTCGGGAACTCGGACTCGATCCGGCGTGCGAAAACGGCCGCCCCGGTGCTGTCGCCGAGCTTGCGCTCCGCGCGCACGCCGAGCAGCAGCACCTCCGGACTCGCCGGATTGACCGCCAGATAGCGCTGCACGTAATCGAGCGCCTCCTTGAAATCGCCGCGGCTCAAGGCGAGGTTCCCGAGCTGCGACAGCGCCTCCGGCATGTTCGGCTTGACGGTGAGCGCCCGGTTGAAATACCGCTCGGCATCGAGGACATCACCCGCGCCGCCCACGCAGACGCCCGCATTGAGGAGGGCGACCTCCGGCGTCTGATAGAGAGGGCTGCGTGCAACCTCCAGAAACAGCTTCTCGCCGGCGGCCGTCTTGCCCGTGCGGCAGAGAAATCCGGCATAGCTGTTCTGGATGGAGGGGTCGTCCTTGCCGAGGCGGGCGGCCGCCGAGAAGGCGCGCTGCGCCTTCACCTTGTCCTCGAGCCGCTCGTAGACCAGGCCCGCGGTCTCCTGCACGTTCGCGTTGTTGGGCGCCTCGCCGAGCGCACGCTCGATGCGATCGCGTGCATGAGCCAGGTCGTTCATCCTCATGTACTCGAGGGCCATCTGCATGTTCGCGATCGCGGCCTGCGCGGGCTCGGGCTTCCTGTGCCGGTCGGGCTGTTGATAGACGGGCGGCGCAGGGTGGCATCCGGCCAGCATCGACGCCGCCGTGATGATCGCCGTCAATGCCGACGCGGCGCATCTTGCCGTCAGGAGCGGCGCGGCGCGCGAACGCAACCGGTGCTTCATTGAACCTCCGCCGCCGCGCGCGGCGCACCGAGCTTCGCCCCGAGCCGCGTCTGGGTGCGGTCCGTCACCTTGCCCGCGAGCTGGCCGCAGGCGGCATCGATGTCGTCTCCGCGGGTGCGGCGCGTGGTCGCAATCACGCCATGATCGTTCAGGATGTCGCGAAACTCGAGGATGGTGCGCGCCGGGCTCGAGCGGTAACGCGTGCCCGGAAACACGTTGAACGGGATCAGGTTGAGCTTCGCCGGACGGCCCCGGAGCAGCCGGGCCAGCGCTCTTGCGTGCTCCGGCTTGTCATTGACGCCGTCGAGCATGACGTATTCGAACGTGATGCTGCGTCCGTTCTGCCGGTCGATGTAGTGCCAGCAGGCGGCGAGGAGCTCCTCGATCGGATGTTTGCGGTTGATCGGCACGAGCTGGTTTCGCAACTCGTCGTTCGGCGCGTGCAGCGACACGGCCAGCGCGACGTTGCATTCCTCCGCCAGCTTGTAGATCTGGGGCACGAGGCCCGAGGTGCTCAAGGTCACCCGTCGGCGCGACAGATCGTAACCGAGATCGTCCAGGAAAATCCGCATGGCCGGAACCACGTTGCGATAGTTGGCGAGCGGCTCCCCCATGCCCATGAACACGATGTTGGTGATCGCCCGCCCGTCGGGCCGCGTGTCCTTGAGTTCGCGGTGCGCGAGCCACACCTGCCCGACGATCTCGGCGACGCTCAGGTTGCGGTTGAACCCCTGCTGCGCCGTGGAGCAGAAGGTGCAGTCCATGGCGCATCCAACCTGGCTCGAGATGCACAGCGTGCCGCGATCCGGCTCCGGGATGTAGACCGTCTCGATGCCTTGAACCTCATCCATGCGCAGCATCCATTTGCGCGTGCCGTCGGTGGAGCGTTGCTCGGTCACGATCTCGGGTACTTCGATGGCGGCGACGCCCTGGAGCTCCAAGCGGAACTCCTGCTTCAAATCGCTCATGGCGGAAAAATCCGCGGCGCCCTTTCGATAGATCCATTTCATCAGCTGCCGGGCGCGGAACGGCTTCGCGCCGAGGCGCTCGGCGACGAACGCCTCGAGCTCCTGCCGCGGCAGGCCGAGAAGATTTACACGCTCAGCGACCACTTAAGATGCCTCGAGCCTCAAAGGGGTACTCGCGCATACGCTATCGCGTACGCGGACAGACCTCAATTTCACGGAAAAAATATGCAATCTCGCGCGCCGCGGTATCGGCCGCATCCGAGCCGTGCACCACGTTTTCGTCGATGGAACTCGCGAGGTCCGCACGGATCGTGCCTTTGGCCGCCTTCTTGGGGTCGGTCGCCCCCATCACCTCGCGGTTCTTCGCGATGGCCCCCTCACCCTCGAGCACCTGCACCAGAACCGGGCCGGAGGTCATGAACTTGACCAGGTCCTTGAAGAACGGGCGCTCGCGATGCACCGCATAAAAGCCCTCCGCCTCCTTCTGGGAGAGGTGCATCATGCGCGCGGCGATCACTTTCAATCCCGCCTTCTCGAACCGATTCAGTACCTCGCCGATCAGATTGCGGCCGACGCCGTCCGGCTTGATGATGGAGAGAGTGCGCTCGCTGGGCATGATGATCCTCGGGTCAGTTGCGGGAGAGGCCCTTGGAAGGGCCCGACAAAGACCGCGAAGTGTACTGGAGGCGGCCCTGCCAGGCAATTGGCTCGATCGCCGAAGTGCCTGTATTATCTGGAAAAACCGCTCGCCGGCGCCTTGCGGGAGCAACCAGCCGGACTATACGCTGAAGCTCTCTCCGCAACCGCATTCGCCCTTGGCTTTCGGATTCTGGAACTTGAACGCCTCGTTCAAGCCCTGTTTGACGAAATCGACCAGGGTGCCGTCGATCAACGGCAGGCTTGCCGAATCGACCACGACCCGGACCCCGCGCTCCTCGAAGACCACATCGTTGGGATGAACCTCGTCGGCGTAATTGACCACATAGGCGAACCCCGAGCAACCGGTCTTCTTGATGCCGATCCGTAGCCCCAGCCCAGCGCCACGCCTCGCCAGATGCGATCGCACCCGCTCAGCCGCCGATTCCGTCAATGATATCGCCATATCCGGTAATCCTCTGATCGACTCTTGAGTCCTGATAGTACACTCCGATGGCCGCTCCCCACGGGAACTCCAGCGCATTTTAAGGATATCGTCATGCATTGCGCCGCAAAACGGCGCCCCGCACGGCGGCCCCCCAGGCGTCCTCCACGATCAGCAACCGGCCCAGCTTCTCGACCGGGACCTCGAACCGCGTGCGCAGCGCCTGGACGCTCTCCGGCAGCCGCGGCTCGAGAGCCAGCCCGATCGCCCGTTCCGCCACCCACTGGCAGGCCGCAATCACGTGCGGACAGCCGAACGCCAGGAAACGCACGGCCCCAACGCAGCCGCCGGCATCCGCTGACTGGACCTGCACGTCGAATTGCACCCAGGTGCCCCGCTCGCGGCTTCCGGCCTGCCCTCGGAACCAATCCGCGCCGCCCGCCTCACCCGCGCAGGTAGCGTGTTCGAAGCAGCGCCGCGTGAGCTCGCTGTAGGTCATCGGCCGCTGATGCTGCGCAGCCGTTTCACGGCGCTCGTCACGGCCTCGATCGCCGTGTCGATGTCGGCGGTGCTCGAGTAGCGGCCGAGGCTGAAGCGCAGGCTGCTCTCGGCCAAACGATCGTCGCGCCCAAGCGCCCGTAGCACGTACGAGGGCTCGCGCTGCGCGGAGGTGCAGGCAGAGCCGGTCGACACCGCGATTCGGGCGCCGACGGCGGCGACCAGGCTTTCACCCTCCACGCCCTCGACCGACACATTCAGGATATGCGGGACGGAGCGCGCAGGATCGCCGTTGCGCCAAATGCCGCCCAGCGCGCTGATGCCCTGCCAGAGCCGCTCGCGCAGCGTTCCGATGTGCTCGTACTCGGGCGTCGTTTCGGCGTCCGCCAGCGCGAACGCGGCTCCCATCCCGACGACCTGGTGCGTTGCGATCGTTCCGGATCGAAGCGACCGCTCCTGCCCGCCGCCGTGCAAGAGCGGGGAGACCTGCACGGCCCGCCGCCTGGATGCGATCAAGGCGCCCGCGCCCTTGGGCCCGTAGACCTTGTGGGCCGAGAGCGACAGGAGGTCTACGCCGAGCGCGGCGAAGTCCAATCGAACTTTCCCCACGCTCTGCGCGGCATCGACGTGCAGCCGCGCCTGGCTGGAGCGCGCACAGACGGCGGCGATCGCCGCGAGGTCCTGAACCGTGCCGATTTCGTTGTTGACGTGCATCACGGACACCAGCACCGTCTCGGGTTCCAGCGCCTCGGCGATTCGCCCCGGCTCCAGCACCCCATCGGAGCCGGGCGACAGGTAGGTGACCCGCCATCCGCGTCGTTCGAGCTCGCGGCAGGAATCGAGCACCGACTTGTGCTCCGTGCGCGCGGTGATGATGTGTTTGCCGGAGCCCCGGTAATAGTGCGCGGCGCCGAAAATGGCGAGGTTGTTGGCCTCGGTCGCGCCCGAGGTCCAGACGACGTCGGCAGGCTCCGCGCCGATGCATGCGGCCACTTGAGCGCGCGCCGACTCCACCCGCTCGGCCGCGCGCACACCGTATTCGTGGTTCACCGAGCTCGAATTGCCGAATACGCCGTCGGCGGTGAGGCACTCCGCCATGCGCTGCGCCACCTCGGGCGCGACCGGCGTCGTCGCGGCGTAATCCAGATAAGCGACCGGGGAGCTCATGGGCGCGGGCCCGCCCCCGCGCGCCGGCGCCGTCCCTGAACCGCGCTCAATATGCCGCGCAGGATGTTGAGCTCATTGCCGTCGAGCTGGGCGCGATTGAACAGCCGGCGCAGCCGCTCCATCAGGTGCCCGGTGCGATCCTGGAACTCGATCTCCCCGAGCACCGTCTGCAAATGCGCATAGAAAAGCTCCATGTCGCCCGAGGAAGCGAGGGGCATTTCCAATTGCACGCGCGACTGCGGCTGCTCGCGCGCCATGAAGATCTCGTAGGCGAGGAGCTGCACCGACATCGCGAGGTTGAGCGAGCAATAGTCCGGATTGGCCGGAATTCGGATGAGTACATTGCAGTGATCCAGATCCTCGTTGCCGAGTCCGTAGCGTTCCGAGCCGAACAGGAGCGCCGCGCGATTCTCCCCGGGAAGCGCCACCACCCGCGCCGCCGCGTCACGCGGCGTGGTGAATTCCCAGTGATACGAGCGCGGGCGCGAGGTCGAGCCGGCGACGAACCCGCAGTCCTCTATCGCCTCCGCCACGGTCCCGGCCACGCGCGCCCGCGCCAGGATGTCGTCGGCGCCCGCCGCGAGCGCGACGGAATCGGCGTGCGGGAACGATCGGGGCCTCACCAGGACCAGGTCATCGAGCGCCATGTTCTTCATGGCGCGAGCCACCGATCCGATATTGCCGGGATGGCTGGGATCGACTAGTACGACGCGAACGAGAGCGGTCATGCTCTGTTATTCTAGCGCGTCATTATGCAGCCACTTCTCAATATCGGCGTGCGCGCCGCGCGCCGGGCCGGCGACCTGATCGTCCGCAGCATGTCCCGTCTCGATTCACTGAAGATCCAGACCAAGGGCCGCAACGACTTCGTCACCGACATCGACCGGCAGGCGGAGGCGGACATCATCGCGACGGTGCGGCGGGCTCATCCGGATCACGCCTTCCACGGCGAGGAGAGCGGCCGCACCGGCGACAGCGAGTACGTGTGGATCATCGATCCGCTCGACGGCACCACGAATTTCCTGCACGGATTCCCGACCTTCGCCGTATCGATCGCGGTCGAGCACCGCGGCAGGCTCCAGCACGCGGTCGTTTACGATCCATTGCGCCAGGAGCTGTTCACCGCCTCACGCGGCGATGGCGCCCAGCTCGACGGCAAGAAGATCCGCGTCAGCACGCAGCGCACGCTGGAAGGCGCTCTGATCGGCACGGGCTTTCCCTACCGGATGGCGGCCGCACACATCGACGACTATCTCGCGATCTTGAAAGCCGTGATGAATGTCGCGGCCGGAGTGCGCCGTCCGGGCGCCGCCTCGCTGGACCTCGCGTACGTCGCAGCGGGCCGCGTCGACGGCTTCTGGGAATTCGGACTGGCGCCCTGGGACACGGCGGCCGGAACGTTGCTGATCCAAGAGGCGGGAGGCCGCGTAGGCACTCCCACGGGCTCCGAATACGCGCTCGGGCCCAACATCGTCGCCGGCACCCCGAAGGTCTATCAGGAGCTGCTCGATGCGCTCGGACCTCTCACGCCCGCCGCGCTTCGCGCCTAAAGATCCCGCTCCGCGGCTAGCGCCGCCCCGTCGTAAGCTCCGTCGCCTCGCGGCCCCCGCGCTCGGCGCCATTGCGCAGCTTGCTGTGGCGGTAGCCGTAGACCACGTACAAGAATATCCCGAGCGCGCTCCAGACCAGCAGCCGCCACCAGGTTTCGTTCGGCAGCGAATAGGCCATCCCCGAGCAGAACAGCACGCCAAGCAGCGACACCCCCCATACACCCTTGATGCGGAACGGCCGCGGCAGATCCGGACGCGTGTAGCGCAACACCAAAACGCCGATGCAGACCACGATGAAGGCGATCAGCGTGCCGATGGACACGAGTTCGCCGAGCACGCCGAGAGGTATCAGACCCGCCGCGAGCGAGGCGGCCACGCCGGTGATCAGCGTCGAGATATGCGGTGTGCGGTAGGTCGGGTGCACCGCTCCGAACACCTTCGGCAGCAGTCCGTCGTGCGACATGGTGAGCCAGATGCGGGCCTGGGGAATGATCATGGTGATGATCACCGACGTGAGGCCGAACAACGCGCCCAGGATCACCCAGAAAGACAGCCAGGATAGCTGCGGGTGCGCCTCGAGCGCGACCGCCACCGGCGCCGCGACGTTCATGGACTGGAACGGCACCAGCCCGGTGAGCACGCTGGACATCAAAATGTAGAGCACGGTGCAGATCGCCAGGCTCCCGAGCATGCCGATGGGCATGCCGCGCTGCGGATTCTTCGCTTCCTGGGCGACGGTGGAGACCCCGTCGAAACCGATATAGGCGAAAAAGATGATGGCCGATGCCTGGAATATGCCGCTCCAGCCGAAATGCCCGAATTCCCCGGTATTGGCCGGTATGTACGGAAACCAGTGCGCCGTGTTGACGTACATCGCGCCGAACACGATGACGGCGAGCACGATGCTCACCTTCACGGCCACGATGATGGTGTTGACGACCGCGGATTCCTTGATGCCCCGGTAGCACAGCCAGGTCGCGGCCGCGATGATCACGATGGCCGGCAGATTCACATAGGCGCCGGTGGCATGGAATTGAATTCCCGGGCCGGACGTTTCGAACGGCGCAGAGCTCAATGAGGCCGGAATGAAGTTGACGTGAAAATGCTCGAGCAGCTTGATGAAGTAACCGCTCCATCCCGCCGCCACGGTCGAGCAGGCCATCATATATTCCAATATCAGGTTCCAGCCGACGAACCAGGCGACCAGCTCGCCGAGGGTCGCGTAGCTGTAGGCGTAGGCGCTGCCGGCGACCGGCACCATGGCGGCGAACTCCGAGTAGCACAGCCCCGCGAACATGCAGCCTATGCCGGCGATGATGAACGAAATCACGATGGCGGGGCCGGCGTGAGTCGCCGCCGCGACGCCCGTGAGCACGAAGATTCCCGTGCCGATGATCCCGCCGATGCCGAAGGCGATGAGCGAGGGGATGCCCAGCGCCCGCTTCAAGCCTTCGTGGGATGCCTCCCGCTGGTAGGCGGCAATCGGCTTGGTCGCTAACATCCCTTTGAGATTCATATTCTGGACCCGGCGCAGCCTTGAGATTAGGGCACTCTACACGTTACCCCTGGCGTCGCAAGCGGATGTTGACCCACTCCACCGCCCCCGAGAACGCCATCGCAAAATACAAATAACCCTGGGGAATCTCGATGTGCACCGACTCGGCGAGCAGCGCGATGCCGACCAGCACCAGGAAGGAGAGCGCCAGGGTCTTGATCGTCGGGTGACGGTTGATGAAGGCACCCACCCCGGCGGAGACCGCCATCATGACGGCCACCGAGACCAGGATGGCGCCCACCATCACTTCGACGTGGTTGGACAGGCCCACGGCCGTGAACACCGTGTCGAACGAGAACACGATGTCGAGGACCCCGACCTGCGCGATGATGAGCCAATAGCGGCGCATCGAGCCCGTTTCCCGCCGCGCCGCCCGATGCCGGAGCATGTCGCGGATTTCCTTCACGCTCTGCACCACCAGCAGGATGCCGCCCCCGAACAGCGCCAGGTCGCGGACCGAGACATCCTCGTCGAACCAGCGAAACAGCGGCGCCCGCAGCCGCGTGAGCCACACCACCGACAAGAGCAGGGCGATCCGGGTGATCGCGGCGAAGCTCAGGCCGAGATACCGCGCGCTGCGCCGCCGGCCTTCCGGCAGTCGATCGACCAGGATGGCCAGGAAGATGATGTTGTCGATCCCGAGGACCACCTCGAGCAGCGACAGGGTCAGGAACGACAGCCAGGCCTGCGGATCGAGAAACAGCTCCATGCCGCGACTCTAGGGATCGCCGCCGATCAACGCAAACGGCCGCCCTTCGGCGAGCCGTCGGCGAGCCTCTACGGAAGTCCGTCGATTTCCTCGGGCCTGTTGTGCTTGTGCTCGAGAAGATCGTCGGTGCGCAGGCCGAAATCCAGGGCGAGCGCGGCCGAGATGTAGATCGAGGAATACGTTCCCGCGATGATGCCGATCACCAGGGCCGCGGAGAATCCGTGCAGCGTCTCGCCGCCGAACACCAGCAGGAACACCACCACCAGCAGGGTGACGAGCTTGGTCATCAGGGTTCGCGACAGGGTCTGGTTGATGGACTCGTCGATGACCTGCGAGACCGGGAGCTTGCGTGCGTGTCGCGCCCGTTCGCGCACCCGGTCGAAGACGATGACCGTGTCGTTGAGCGAATAGCCGATGACCGCGAGGATGGCGGAGATCGCCGTCAGATCGAAGGTGATTTGGGAGACCGCGAAGAATCCCACGACGCAGATCGGATCGTGCAACACCGCGAGGATTGCACCCAGCGCAAGTTTCAAGGTGAAGCGCAACAGCACGTAGACCGCGATCAGCACCAGCGTGGCCACCAGCGCAAGCCCGCCCTTCACGAACAGCTCCTGTCCGACCTGCGGCCCGACCACCTCCGTGCGCTGCAGTTTCACGCCCGCATCCGCGCTCTTGAAAACGTCCAGGATGCGCGCGCCGATCTCCGCGCCCTTCGCGCTCGGATCCGGCGGCAGACGCACCAGGATGTCGCGGGAGCTGCCGAAGGCCTGAACCTGCGCCTCGGAAATCCCCGCCTTTGCGAGGGCGGTGCGCAATTGCTCGATGTTGGGCGGCTGCGGGAAATTGGTCTCGACCACCACGCCGCCGGTGAAGTCGATGCCCAGATTCAGTCCGCGCACCGCGACCAGCGCGAACGAGGCGACGATCAGCACGGCCGACAACCCGTACCACACCTTGCGGGTGTTCATGAACGGGAAGCGCGTTACCTTGTGAAAAAACTCCATGAATGACCTCGGATCGAACTCTTATGTCTTCAGATCGACAGACGTTCGACCTTGCGCTTGCCGCCGTAAATGATCTGCACCAGGGCGCGGCTTCCCATCAGCGAAGTGAACATCGACGTGGCGATGCCGAGCACCAGCACCACCGCGAAGCCGCGCACCGCGCCGGCGCCGAACAACCACAGCACCACTCCCGCAATCGCGGCCGTGATGTTGGAATCGACGATCGCCGAGAGGGCGCGCTCGAAGCCGGCCGAAATCGCCGCCCGCGGCGACACGCCGTTGCGCAGCTCCTCGCGGATGCGCTCGTAGATCAGGATGTTCGCATTGACCGCCATGCCGACCGTCAGCACCACCGCCGCGATGCCGGGCAGCGTCAGGGCGGCCCCAAAGATCGACAGCAGCGCGATCAGCAGAACCACGTTGGCGAGCAGCACCACGTCGGCGATCAC
>Ga0182012_10003812_pt1 | contig 15936 bp, 19 predicted proteins | sample 612S2SmetaG_FD_120486 | JGI IMG/M metagenome (GOLD analysis project Ga0182012, IMG submission 120486) | Permafrost microbial communities from Stordalen Mire, Sweden - 612S2S metaG | ecosystem: Environmental > Terrestrial > Soil > Wetlands > Permafrost | place: Sweden: Stordalen | collected...
CTGCAGGAAATCCAGCAGCATGCGGTCGGGAGCAACCGCCGTGCGAACTTCGTCGTACATCAGGATGAACTCCTTCAACTCCGGGTGATAGAACGCCGCCTCAGGACGAACCTTCTGCGACTCCAATCCTTCCGGTGCAGGAGCGGCGTAGCAATAAAATGCCGGCCCATCCACGCCTGTTCCCCCCGGCCACCATCCCGCGCTGATAACCTCATGCGAATAAGCCTCTCGCGTGATCAAGTCCGCCTCAGGACGCTCTGGTGCGCGCCGCCCATTGAACCTCGTGACCGCCAGATCAAAACTTCCCCAAAAGAACTGCACCGGACTATTCTTCCCCACAAAGCGCGCACGAAACTGCTTGAACACCGCATCGCAAGACACCAGAATGCGCCAGAAACGATTTGCAGCATCCCGGTCGTACGCGTGATATTTCCGGTCCTCTGCAAATGGAACGGGCTCTGCAACCTCCACCGGCTTGCCATAAATCTCAACGTCAATTCCCAGCGAGCGTAGCGCCGCCATGAACTCCACATAGAACACGGCCACCGTGCGCGGCACAAGGTCCATCGTCTTGCTGACGCCGTCCGAGCGCTCAATCAGCAGTTTGTGATCGATGAAGTCAAACTGAATTTCAAACACAAACTTTCCATAAGGAATCGGCGAGGTCGTCAACCCGCGCGCACTCACATACAGCGGAACGTTCCACCAGTGATTTGTCTTGTCCGTGAGTTCCAGCCGAACCTTGCCCACGATCTGCGTCCACATATGCAGGTTGTGGTAGGTCGGGAGCCACTCCTGCAGCGGAAGTGCAGGCCACGCTTCAGCCGAAGAGATGGAGAGAATTCGTGAAGGCTTCATGGCAGCGCTCCAATCAGGGAATTCCGGCAGCCGCGCTGTCCTGCGACTGCCTCTCCTGTCAGATGCTTTTCTGCACCACCATCAAGGTCTGATCGTCGAACACAAGCTCTGATCCAACGAACGCATCAAGGTCGCGCACGCAGTTCGCCACCACTTCTCCCGGAGCCAGTCCCGCACTCTTCATCACCGCCGCAGCGATCCGCGCATATCCATAGTCCTCGTCCGCTACCCGCGCCTCTGAAACGCCATCGCTGAACAGAACCAATGAACTCTCCGGCGCAAACTCACACATCGTGCTCGTGAACTTCTGCTCAGCAAACAATCCAATCGGCAGTCCCTGCGACTCCACTTCGTGCACTTCATCGCCCGCAACGATCAACGCCGGAACGTGTCCAGCGCTGCACAATTCCAGCGTTCCATTAGCCTGCGCGCGCCCACAGATCAGCGTCGCAAACTGGTTTGGAAGCGTGCTTCCTGTGAAGATGCTGTTAGCTCGCTCCATCAACTCTGCCAGCGGCAGCCCCAGTGGAATCAGCGCACGAAAAATCGCGCTCAGGTTAGACATCAGCATCGAAGCCGCCACACCCTTGCCTGAAACGTCGCCGACCATGAAATACAGTTGCTCAGCCGGACCCACGATCAGGTCGCAATAGTCCCCGCTCACCACGCCCAAGGGTTTGTAGTGATAAGCCACGTGCCATCCGTCACACCGGAAATCGCGCTTCGGCAGCATCCGAGCCTGAATCTGAGCTGCCAGTTCCAGGTCTCTCTCCAGAGCGTCCTGCTGTTTCTTGCTCAGCTCGCAGAGGCAGAATCGCACCAGCGGATCGGCGATCAATCGCTCATCTTCCACCGTGTCGTGACACAACTCGCAAACGCCATACCGGCCCGCTGCCATGCGGTCCAGTGCGGCGTCCACCTCATGCAGCAAACGCATAAACCCCGCTTCCGGAGCCTCTTTAGCAGCCGTCGCCAGCACCTTCCGGCGCTGTTCCAACTGGCGGCGAAGCGCAAGATGAAGCGGATTAACAACATGCGAGGAATGCTGAAGTGAGTCTCTGGCGGCCATTGCTTCTCCCCCGTTCGGCTTTCAGATGTCATGCCTTCCGGCGTGGATTCTGCAAATCTTTGCTCAGATGGACTCCCCCGCAACAAGACGTCGCATTGTGCCAACCCTACTTAGGGCTAAAATAGTGTTCTCGCGCAAGGAGGCGCACCGCAGATTGCAACTTGAAATCGTACAAGCCGGAGATCCCGTCTTACGTCAGCTTGCGCGTCCCATTCGCCCTGATGAAATAGAATCTCCGGAGTTCCAGCAGACCATTGCCGATATGTTGGAACCCTTCGCCTCGCGCCCGGCGTAGGTCTCGCCGCCCCGCAGATCGGACTCGGCCTGCAACTCGCCATCATCGAAGATCGTGCCCAGTACCACACCTCGTGGACTGCCGAGCAGATACGTGCCCGCGCCCGTGTGCCGGTTCCCTTTCACGTGCTCATCAATCCACGATTGGAAGTTGCCGATGATGCAAAGCTGGAATTTTTCGAGGGTTGTCTCAGCGTCAATGGCTACACCGCCGAGGTGCCGCGCTTCAGCCGCGTCCGCGTGCATTGCCTCAACGAACATGGCGATCCGCAACACATCGAAGCCGAAGGATGGTACGCCCGAATCCTGCAACACGAAATCGACCATCTGCACGGCAAACTTTACATCGACCGCATGAAGCCGCGCACCTTCATGTCCATCAAGAACTACACCGATCGCTGGCGTCAGCACGAAGACGAAGCTCGCCGCATTTTCGGTGACTGAAACATTCGACGACTAAACTATCCGCGCCACGCTCTACCACTCCGCTCCGCACCACTCGCCCAGCAGGAAGCAGCCGTTGCCTCGCCCATCGCGCTCGTAGCCCACCACGGCGAGTCCTTCCGCAATGCGCTGCTGCATTTCATCACGAACCCTGCGCTGCACCTCGGCAGCTTGCGTCCGAGTCTCCGCCTCAGCCTTCCAGGCGTAGATCTCCGCCGGAACTTCAATCCTCGCCGTCACCTTCGTCTCGGGACGCTTCCCCTGTTCAAGAGTCTGTGCCACGCGCTGCGAGCCCAGCCACCACTCGGCCACCAGCCTGTCGCTCGGCAACCCACCCTGCAAGGGCGACGACGTGATGCCATACTGATTCACCACATAGCGCCGCACCACTGCACCCAGCCGTTCCAGGTTGAAGTACGCGTTCTTGATCTCCAGCGGATCGAACGTCCACTCGATCAGCGCGTACCCCTGCTGCATCGCCAGTTCGCGCTGAAACAGCTTCATCGCCCGCCCCAGCCCTGTGTTCCGCAGCCCCTCCTGCACGGCCAGCATATGCGAATGAATATAGGAGTGCCCATCGCGCATCCCCGGCAGGCCAAAGGCGAACGCCACCAGCGACGTTCCGTTGTAAGCGCCAATCACGTGCCCGCCAATCTTCTCTGCCACAACAAATATCCGAGTCGGCACCAGCTCGCCGTCTTCGAATCCCCACACTTCTTTTTGCAGCGCGAACGCCTGTCGAAATTCGCCCACCGTGTGGCAAGTGCGCAGCACCAGCCCGCCCCAGCTCTTCTCCGCTCGCTCTCCCAATCTCTTGCTCCTTCGCACTTACAGTGCCTCCGGTTGCTGCCCCCTCCGCCATTTTGTCGAAGGTGGAAAGATTACGGGTGCCCCATCCTAGCCATCCTCTGGGTAGGGTGGGGTGGTCGACCTTGCCTTTGCCTCTGACCTTCAACCTTAAAACCCTGAAACCCGTTACTCCGCGCTCTTGGCCCCCTGCCAATGCCTTTCCATCTCATCCAGCGAGGCCTTACCCAACTCTTTCCCATCCTGTCGCAGCTTATCTTCTACGTGCCCGAACCGCCGCCGGAATTTCCGGTTCGTCCGCCTCAGCGCGGACTCCGGATCGACCTCCAAGTATCGCGCCAGGTTGACCACGGTGAACAGCAGATCGCCCACCTCATCCTGCAGTCTCGCCTGCAGTTCCGGCGGAACCGAACTCCCTCGAGCCCCCGCCACACCGCGTCCCACGGGCTGCGGCCCCGGGGCAGGAATCTTCTCCACCTCGCGCCGCAACTCACCCGCCTCTTCGTCCAGCTTCTCGAACAGCCCTTCAATCGATGGCCAGTCGAAGCCCACGTGCGCAGCCTTGTTGGAGAGCTTCAGTCCCTCCAGCAGCGCCGGCATCGCCGTGCCCACCGAATCCAGCAGCGGCTTCGGGCTGGCCTCCGCGTCGGCTCCGGCCTTCTGCGCACGCTCCTGCGTCTTGATCGCTTCCCAGTTGCGCAGCACATCGCGTGGCGTCTCGGCCTCCACGTCACCAAACACATGGGGATGCCGCCGCACCAGCTTATCGCTCAGCGCGTCCAGCACTTTGTCGATGGTAAAGTGTCCCTCTTCGCCCGCCATCTCTGCGTAGAACAGCACTTGCAGCAGCAGGTCGCCCAGCTCTTGCGGAAGCTCCGCCCAGTCCCGGTTCTCAATCGCCTCCAGGACTTCATACGTCTCTTCCACCGTGTATTTCTTGATGCTGTCGAAGGTCTGTTCGCGATCCCACGGGCATCCCCCCGGAGCCCGCAGCCGGTGCATGATCTCCACCGCACGTTCAAAGCGTTGGCCAGTTGTCATGCCCATAGTTTCCACGCCACAGGCGTAAGAAGGCAAGCTCTACGACGCCTCAGTGCCGCACAGCCATCACCGTGATCGCCGCCGCCGTGCCCAGCAGTAGCGCCAACATCGCTAACAGCAGCGTGCATCCCATCGCCGCACCCAACTTGCGTTGCCGGCCAGACCTCGTCAGCGGAATCCCAATCTGTCTCGACAGCCTCGACTTTGCCGCGGAAATACCCAGCAGGCGATTCCACGAGAACCCGCCTCGATTCATGCCTGTCCCCGTTCCGCCGCCAGCATCACCGGATCGTCGGCGATCATCCCGTCCACCCCTGCCTCGGCCATCCTGCGAGCCGTCGCCGGACCATCGACGGTCCACGTCAGCACCTTCATCCCCGCCGCATGGAACTGCTTCACCCGCGCTGCCGTTACCAGCCTCGCGCTCGGCTTCACGTATTGCACCGGCAAGCCGCTCCAGACGACTTCGCGCGGCATGCGGTCAAAAATAAAACCCAAAGGCAATGTGGGATCAATGCGATGAACTTCCAGCAGCATGGGCCGCCGAAAAGAAGAAATCATGAATCCGCGCTCAGGACGATAGCGCCGCACCAGCTCGGCGACCTGCGCCTCCATCCCGCGCACTTTCAGCTCAATGTCCAGAAACGCAACCTGACGATAGCGCGTCAGCACTTCTTCCAACTCACAAAGCGCGATGACCCGCCGCCCTAACCGCGACACCAGGCAGCGCTCACGCAGCGTGCCCCAACACTGCCGCGAAAGGAATCGCCCTCGCAGCCTTGCGTCGTGCCAGATCACCGGAACTGCGTCGGCTGTCATGCGCACGTCCAGTTCAAAACCGTCGCAGCCGCTTTCCAGCGCGTGGTCAAAGGCTGCAAACGTGTTCTCGGTAAACGCTCCGCGACAGCCCCGGTGCCCGAGCAGCAGCATCGCCGCTTAGTCCAGGTCGAAGTCGCGCAATAATGGCTTGGACATATCCGGCGCTTCCTTCGCTTTCTTCACCGCCTCAGCAAACTTCTTGTCCAGCAGGTCGGCCTTGTTCTTCTCGTTCTCCACCGACTGCCGGAAGAGCGATTCCTTGCGCACATCGCCCTCGCGCATGGCCTTCGCCGCGGCTTCCATATCGGCAAAGGTCCTCGCCACCGGCTTGGGCGTGTGCGAAATCACCGCCCGGGTCACTGGGTCCACCCGCAGCGAAGCCTCGCAGCACGGGCACATCACTTCAAATCCAACTTCGGGCGCGGAGTTCTTATGCTTCTTAGACATGGCGCCTACATGGTAGCACCACTCTCACCCCGGCTTTTGCTCCAGCCCTCTGACGCTCTTGTTTTGAGTGTCATCTTGAGCGAAGCGAAAGCCCCCCGGTTCATTCAAATCTCCAGCGCAGCGCCAGCGGCACCTCAACCTGCCCCATCCGCCCTTGCACATGCAACCTTAAGGTTGCACGTTTTTCCTCCCCTTGATACCATGCAACCAGGAGGTTGCACATGAGTTCTGACCGCATCGAGAAACAAATCCTGCTGCGAGCACCCTTGGACCGCGTCTGGCGAGCCCTCTCGGACTCAACCGAGTTCGGCCACTGGTTCGGAATGAAGTTCGAAGGTCCATTTGCCCCCGGCGCCGTCATGCGCGGAGTCATCGTCCCCACAACGGTTAACGCCGAGGTAGCGCAGGCGCAAAAGCCATACGAAGGCACTCCTCTCGAAATGACCATCGTGCAGATGGAACCCGAGCGGCACTTCTCCTATCGCTGGCATCCCGGAGCCGTAGATCCCGCCCTCGACTACTCCGTGGAACCCACAACGCTCGTAGTCTTCTCCCTAGAACCCGCGCCAGAAGGAGTCCTGCTGACCATCACCGAATCCGGCTTTGACCGCATCCCGCTTGATCGCCGCGCCAAGGCGTTCCTGATGAACGAATCGGGCTGGAGCATGGTCGTCAAACTATTCGAGGAGTACCTTGGCCAAGTCCTCGCGAAGTAGCTCACGAGCCGCACAGGGGTTGAGCGCCTCTGCATCCGTCTTTGCAGCCTTGGGAGATGAGACTCGTCTTCGTCTCGTCTCCCGGCTCTGTGACCGCGGACCGCTGTCGATCACCCATCTCGCCGCCGGCTCCAGCGTCACCCGCCAGGCCATCACCAAGCACCTGCGCGTATTGGCCGACGCAGGCTTAGTGCTCAACGCACGCCATGGCCGCGAAAACGTCTGGCGCTTGGACCAGCAACGCCTCGCAGACGCGCGGCATTACATGGAAATGATCTCCAAACAATGGGATGACGCTCTTGCCCGCCTGCAAGACTTTGTGGAGAGATAAAGCAGGGTGACTCAACTGGGGAAGTATGGACGAAGGGCGTTTACAGGGTGAGGGGCAATAAACATGGCGCATCCAGAGAAGCGTTAGATTACTCATTTGCGGACGGAACAGGCATCGGACTCCGCAATGGAGAGTATCTCATTTCCAAAGATCAGCATGATTTCGAGTAGTTGTTGGCACATAATCGCCAACCTACTATTCTCGCCCTTAAGATGGTGCGTCCGAAAAGCTGCTCGCGGTAACTCTCAGGAACTTGGTTGAGAATCCGTGTAAATTGATACCGATGCTGAAGAACAGGAAGACGAACGTCAATGAAAACAATCGGACTAATCGGCGGCATGACATGGGAAGCCACCGAGATCTACTATCGCCTGATAAACCAAGCCGTGCAGCAGCGTTTGGGCGGCATGCATTCAGCCAGCATCGTGATGCGCTCCCTGGACTTTACGGAGCCTGAAGTGTTGGCGCGAACCGCCCAGTGGGATGCCCTCGCGCTCCTGTTCATCGACATTGCGCGCGACCTCCAGCGAGCCGGATCCGACATGCTTGTCGTGTGCGCCAATACCGCGCACCGCGTGGCCGAACAGGTCGAAGCAGCTATCTCCATCCCACTCGTTCACATCTGCGATTGCACCGCTGCGAAGATTAACGCCGACGGTCTCAAGCGCGTGGTTCTGCTCGGCACCGCCTATACGATGCAGGAAGCCTTCTTCACCGACCGCCTTCGGTCGCATGGCATTGATGTGTTCGTGCCGGAGGCAGCGGACCGCGCCACAATCCATCGAGTCATCTTTGAGGAGATCGTGCTTGGCAAGCTTGAGGAAAAATCCCGACAGGCCTACCGCGAAATCATCGCACGCCAGGCCGCAAATGGGGCTGAAGGCGTGATCCTCGGCTGCACGGAAATTCCGCTGCTCATCAAGCAAGCCGACAGCCCCGTGCCTTTGTATGACACCACCGAACTACACGCGCTCGCCGCAGTGGATTTGGCGCTCCACTCTTGTTAGAGGGAATCCAGGTACCCACCTTCGCCGCGTTTCCAGCGGCTAAGGTGGGAGCCGGGATGCTTGTCTAAACTTACAGTCGAATAATCTGGTGCCCCGGACACTGCGGTGCCGCTGCCTTTTTTAGGGTAGTAATCAGTTCCGGCCCGTACTGCGCGAGGAAGTAGATTCCCGGCAGCACTCTCTCCTGCAGTTCCTTGTGCGGAAACAGTTCGGTCAGCACGCGGTGGGCATCCTTGGTTAGCGGTTCATTCTTCCGCAGTTCGGCGCGAGCCGCTTTGCCGCCAATCTTGTGGAGCTGATAAAGCATCTTGCGCTCGCTCCGCGCAGCGGCTTCCACCAGCGTCGGCTCCAAACTCTTCAGCTCCGCTCTTAACGTCTCCAAATGGCCTTTCAGCGTCTCTTCCGTTTCGTGCAACGCCTCACGCAATCCCGGCGCAAGCACCCTCGACGCCAGCAGTTCGCACACCTGTGCGCTGCCGTGGAACAAATCACTGAAACTCAGCCTGTACCTTGCGAGCAACTCGCTCATCGCCGGACTGATGATGGTCGCGGAAAGCCTTGGCATCACCGGAGTCGTGCGCCCCAGCAGCTTTTCGTAGACCACTCCAGCTTGCGCGAAATACGCAATCTCCGCCGGTCCGCCAAAATAAACCGCCGTCGGAAACAGGTAGTCCTGCACCACCGGACGCATCAGCACGTTCGGGCTGAACTGTTCCGGATGCTCCGCAATGCGCGACAGCATCTCGTCCCGCGCCACTCGCTGTGCGCCCAGCATGAATTCCTTGCCTGCCAGATGCAGCACCGTGCGCTTGTTGCCTTCCAGCGAAAACAGCAGCGTGGATTCCGGCGTCACCCGCACCTGCTCGTGATATCCCGCCTTGTGCAATGCCTTGCCGCGTTCCAGCAGCGCCTCGTCCAACTCTTCCGCGCGCTCAGCCGCCGCCGTGAACAAGGGCTGCGCAATCCGATGAAGTTCATCATCCAGCGGATCGACCAGCACCATTCCCGTGCCCGCCAGGATGCGCGTAAACAGCCGCGCAAACGCCGAGCCATAGCTCTCGCCGGGCTTGTAGCTCTCACGCAACGCGTCGCTTACCCAACCCGGCCCCAGCAATTCCGCGGCGTGCGCCACCATCGCTTGCATGCTTGCGTCCAGCGCAATTGGACCGACCGGACCGCCGTTCCCGTTCTGCTCCGTGGTTGCCGTCAGCTTTTCCAACTCGCAGCCGTTACGCATGGTGACCGACGCGATTTCCGCCAGGTCGTGATCCTCAGTCGCCAGCCAGAAAACCGGAATCGCCGGGACTCCCTGCGCCGAAAGTTCCTCCGCCATCTGCAACGCCGAGCAAGCCTTCAGCACCGAGTAAAGCGGCCCGCCGAAAACTCCTACCTGCTGCCCGCTGATGCAAGCCACCGCGCCGTGCCGAAATTTTTCAATCGAAGCCAGCGCTGCATCCGATGCGCCCCAGCTACGATTCTGCTTCTCCAGCACGTCCGCCACCCGCGCTCTTCGCTCTGGCGGAAACACCAACCCGCGCGCATGTTCCAGCACCGCCTGTCCATTAGGACGGTGCGCATAAAAGCCTTCTACTTTGTCGAATTGAAACAGAAAATCCAGAAACAGCCGCGAGTTATGCGGGATCGCCGTAAACGGCATACATTCACTTTTCAACGGGACTTCTCCGTACACAGCTCCATCGCTCGCCACTTTCTCTGCAATCATGTTTGTTCTTCAGGATTGGATGTTCAATTCCACCGCACGATGCACAGCCCACGCACCGGACCATTTCCGATTGTAACCAAATCTCTCCATATCTCGTGCGTCGTCATACTCACTTCGCTACTCTAACCACACATGACGCTTCTTCTGGCCGCGACCTTCAAGCATTCGCTCGGAATCCTCGTGCGCCGGTTTGGTGCCCTCGTCTTCTTTCCCCTTGGTCTGCTGGACATGTCTGTCATCCCAGCTCCTGGCAGCTTTGACCTGGTGGTCATTTTCCTTACCGCCGCCCACAAGGACCTCTGGTGGTACTACGCGCTCATGGCCACCGCGGGCTCTGTCTTCGGCGCGTGGCCCAGCTTCCAGCTAGGTCGCAAAGGTGGCGAAGCGGCCATTGAGAAGCGTCTCGGTCCCCGCCGTTCCAAAAAGATTTTCAAAGCCTTCCAGCGCTGGGGCTTCTGGTCTCTTTTCGTCGGAGCAATCGCCCCGCCTCCAATGCCCGCCTCTGCCTTCGTGCTTGCCGCCGGAGCCCTGGACTATCCCTGGCCCAAATTCCTTCTCTCGTGGACCTTTGGTCGCCTGCTTCGCTTCGGCCTCGTCGCATGGGTTACCTTGCGCTACGGCAAACATCTCTTCCGCTTGCTGCGTGCCTACTACGCTCCTGCGCTGTGGACGGTCACAGCTCTCGGAGTTGCTGCCGGAGTCGCGGCTCTTTGGTTCTACCTCAGCGCGCGCCGCCGCCGTGTAGCCGAATCCGGGCCCGCCCCGCGTCAGGCAGCATAAACTCCCCGTCCCTGCATCGAAGCCGCTTCGGGCTAGAGTCCAGGACTACGGTTGCCTCGGGTCCGCGCCCGTGGCTGTCTCAGAATTCCAACATACCCTCGGGCAGCTTAGACCCGCGCATTTACATCCCAATGTGCGCCACCGTCTTAACTCATCTTGAGGAGATTGATCGTGAAAAATCTGCTTACCATCCTGCTTGCCATCGCCTTCGCAGCGGCCCCCATTGCGGCTCAAACCACACAGTCCCAGGGAGATCAGTCCAAGAGCTCCATCCAGAGCGCGGGCTCTGCGACCAAGACTGCCGCCAAGGACGCCGGCTCAGCCACCAAGAGCGGCACTCTCGCCGCAACTGACAAAGTCACAGGAAAGATCGATATCAACAGCGCCAGCAAAGTTGACCTCATGAAGCTGGATGGAGTCGGAGAAGCCATCTCCACAAAAATTATCGCCAGCCGCCCTTACAAGACAAAGCGCGACCTGCTCACCAAGAAAATCGTCAACCAGTCCACCTATGACAAGATCTCTGACAAGATTATTGCCCACGCTCCCAAGTCCACTACCTCGGCCTCCAATGCCAAGTAGTCGCACACGCAATGTCCGGGTTTGAGTACGGATGCCAGTATGGGTGCCCTACCCTTCCGCCTGCTTTTGGCGGGGGGGTGGGGCATTGCCTTTGCTCCTGCTATTGCTCTTAGCCTGCGAAACTTTGAAACCTGTGAAACCTTGAAACCTGCACACCCCGCGAAACCTGTATCATAAAACTCGTATGAGTCTCACTCGCGCACAAGCTCTCGAAATGTTCCACTCCGATGATCTGATCGGCATTGGCATGGAAGCCGACGCCATCCGTCGCCGTCTCCACCCCGATGGAATCGTCAGCTACATCATTGACCGCAACATCAACTACACCAACATCTGCACCGAGTACTGCTCCTTCTGCGCCTTCTATGCTCCCGTCAAGGGTCCCGGCCGCGAGAAAGGTTATCTCCTCGACTTCGACAAGATTTACGAGAAGATTGCGGAAACCGAGGAGATGGGCGGCACCGGTGTACTGATGCAGGGCGGCATCAATCCCGATCTCAAGATCGACTGGTTCGAATCGCTCTTCCGCGGAATCCGCGAGCGTTTCCCCAAAATCCACCTACACTGCCTTTCCGCCAGCGAAATCATTGGAATCGCCGAGTATAGCGAAATCACGCTCGAAGAGACCATCCGCCGCCTCATGGAGGCCGGGTTGCAATCCATCCCCGGCGGTGGCGCAGAGATTCTTGACGACGAAGTTCGCTCCAAAGTCGCGCGCCTCAAGTGCACCACGCAGGATTGGCTGGACGTGCATCGCATCGCGCACAAGCTCGGCATGAAGACCACTGCCACCATGATGTTCGGCGTCGGCGAAACCGAGGAGCACCGCGTCAATCACTTCCAGCGCATCTACGATCTTCAGGAAGAGACCGGCGGCTTCACCGCTTTCATTCCCTGGACCTTCCAGCCCAAGCACACCGCCCTCGGTGGGCGAGGCTGGCCGGAAGCCACAGCCGTCGAGTACCTCAAGACGCTAGCCATCTCGCGCATCTTCCTCACCAACTTCCCCAACGTGCAGGCAAGCTGGGTCACGCAGGGATTGAAAGTCTGCCAGATGGGATTGCGCTTCGGCGGCAACGACGTAGGCTCAGTCATGCTCGAGGAAAACGTAGTCAAGGCTGCGGGCACTACCAACTGCACCACCGAAGAGGAGCTTCGCCGCATCATTCGTGACGCCGGCTTCCGTCCCGTCCAACGCGACACGCTCTACCGAACCTTTTTCCTGAACTAGCTGCATTCCAGCGCTGCCGCTCAAATGGATCGCCTACCCGGCGATCCATTTCTCTTGCCTACTTAATTGACTACAGCAAAATGCCTCACATATGGCTTCCAACCATGCGCAAGAACGGCTCCAACAGCAGTCGATAAATGCATGAGAATACGTTGTAAGGTTGTCTGATATGCCGTGTAAGTCAAAGGTCAATATGGATTTACTGGCGTGACAAAGCTCACTTTCAAACGTGACCTACCTCACCGATGTTGCAAAGTGATTCGCCCATGCTGTAACAGCTGCAGGATACGCGGTTTTCATAATACGTCATCAGAAATCCAAGTTCTTATATCAGTTCGCAAAGATAGTGGAGGCAATAATATGACGATGTTAGCTCATAGACTCACCCGGCTCATTGAGACTCACTCAGACCAGCTCGCTGGAACACTGGAAGAAAGAATTGCTCGGTCGCAGCGTTGCGACGAGTACCGTCGCGTGAACCCAGTCGAACTCAAGAAGCTCGTTTCAGGAATCTACGGACAACTCGGACAGTGGCTGGTCAACAAGACCGAAGAAGATATCGAAAGCCGTTACACCTCCATCGGCATGCAGCGCGCCGAGGAGGGTGTATCGGTCGCTCAGCTCCTGTGGTGCATCATGCTCGTAAAGGAAAACCTCTGGGAGTATCTGCGTAACAACGAGAACCTGGAGAACACCGCACAAATCTTCGGTGAGCTTGTGCTCACCCAGATGGTGGACCAGTTCTTCGATCGGGCCATGTACTACGCCGTCCGTGGACACGAGAACGCCCGCGAAGCCCGCATGGCCAGCTAGCCAACTCTCACTATTGCGTAAGAAAATGGGCGGCGCGCAAGCGTCGCCTATTTACGCCCGCTTGTAATAGCGAATCCTCCATTGATCGGACCTGTCAGCCCAATGACAGCCGTGAACCCTCCGACTGAGCGCTGTGCATCATCGGGCATTGGCACAGGGATATGCCAATCATCATCTCGAACACTTCCTGCGCGCCGCGCGAATCCGCCAGCCCCCGTTGCTTAGCATCAGCCATCCTGTCGTAGTAGTCGCTACTGTCTCTAACGGCAAAAACGCTCCAGTCCTTGAGCCCGGCTTTTGCCAGGGGACGGGTGAGCGGCGTTTGCAGCAGGGATGGTGGCCGGGAGGTTTTCGGCGCGTGCTTACTTTGCGAGCGCCGGGTGCATCTCTGCCACGTGTGCGTGAAGTTCATCGGACGAGCACGCTTTGAAAGCGCAGGCGGGGCAGGTCAACTTACTGCTGCAACCGGAAAAACTGCACTTTGAAGGCGGTGCGGACTTGCGTCGGAAAGGGAGTACGTCAGCCATGCACCTAGCATCACCCGATCCTGCTACCTGCGCAATCAGGCTAATTCCGTAGTCCTTCAGGTATGACCTCAGTACCCCGTTCTCACTAACTTGTTCGGTGCTCAGTTCAATGGGCCACGAAGCGCAACGATACGTCCACTGTTTTACTCGCGTCATTCACTGTATCCCGTATCGAAATTCGGTAAGCGCGCAGATCAAACTGCTGCCCCAAGCCGGATAGGAAAAACGAGGCATAGCTACTATCAAAAACATTCCCCGCAGGTAGCTTCCACAACTCCTGTATTTTCTTGGCCAGAGCTTCGCTAGCACCCTCAAGCCGCACATTGCCCATGCGGTATTGATCGCCTTCCGTCACCTCGATCAGGAACGAAACCGTCTTCTCCTGATCATGAAAGGTGGGCACGGCTTTCAGACGGGCCCTCATGTAGCCGCGCGTGCCATAGATCTTGCTGATAGCGCCCAAGTCATCATCCAACTGAACCTTGTTCGCAACCTTGCCGCTCTTGACCTTAAGAATCTTGGCCAACTCCTGCGCAGGATACGCGGTGTTTCCCGACCACTGCACATCCTTCAACTCGTAGCAGAGCCCCTCCTGCACCGGCAGTCGCACAGCGACCAGGTTCGTCGCCGGGTCCGCCGGGGTGAACTCTGGAGCTTGGAACCGCGCATGCAAATATCCTCGCGTCATATACTGCGGCAGCAAATCCAGCCGGGTAAACGCAAGCAGCGCACCCTCTGAATAATCAGAATCGATCTTTGTCTCAGAAGTTTGTTTCAGAATCGCAGCCATCTCCGGAGTGGCTCCAGGAAAATCAACGGTGCGGATGGGAATACTCACGCCCTCCACCGTGTACTGAAATCCGATAATGAGGGCTCCGTTCTGCGGAGTGACCGGATTGGCCTTCACTGTGGCGTTCACGTGCATATCCGCAAGAATCGCCTGCATGTCCCCACCGAGCTGGGTATACATCTCTCCGGCGTTTGGAATCTCTCCGGTGAATAGCGGACGCCGCTGCCTCAACGCTCGTAGCAAATCGTCCCGCGTCATCCAAACAAAGTTGTCAAATTGTGCAGGCAGCAAGGTCGCCACATCCTGAACCTTGAACTCCACTCGCAAGCCTTGTGGAGATGACACCCATGAGTAGATGACGTCCGTAAACATCCCGCTCGCGGCCAGCAATCCGGCGCTCGTCTGAAATTTCTCATCAGTCCCGTCCTCCCCGATCTTCAGCCCAGTGGCAGAAACCAGTTCGGCAGGCTGAAACCGCGTAGAACCTGAGACAACAATCTCAGTGATGCGGTTGGAATTCTTGGCAAACTTCTGCGCAGGAGCAGAGTGTGTCTGCGCGCAAAGGGGCGCCGAGATCAGGGCGAGGGCTAAAGCAAAGTTGCGGAAGTGCATGCGACGGATTGTAAACCGGATTTACAGAAGACGTCTCCCGCAACGCAGCCAGGCGTTGTGCCCGGCTGTGAACTCTCCCCAACTTGGGCCAGTGAGTTTCCGGTACTGACGCGGCCTTCCATCCGCAGGAGGCGGTAAGGACGGCTGCGCTCCAATGCTACGGTGCCACCCGCGAGCAGGATCGCTATCAGCGCCATCACCACCAGACGCGGCATCAGCCGTGGCTGTGGCGCAACCTTTGCAATCAACGCGCCCAGAAGCAGTCCAACAACCAGTCCGCCGCCATGGCATGCATTGTCGGTCACTCCGGTGAGCAGCCCGAAGACCACGTTGTATCCCACAAACGCCATCAGGCTCCGCAACACGCTTTGCGCCATTACAGAGGAGGCAAATTCGCCCAACTTGATCGAAGCGATCACCGCTCCGGCGATTCCGAAGATTGCACCAGAAGCACCTGCGCTCACAATGGGCGACGAGTGCCACCACACAGAAGCCAGGCTTCCGCCAACTCCGCACAGAAGATAGATACATGCAAATGTAACGTGTCCATACAGCCGCTCTGCCAATTCGCCCAGCGACCACAGGCACCACATATTGAAGCCGAGGTGGATGATTCCGATGTGCAGGAAGCAGGAGGTCAGCAGCCTCCACCATTCCCCAGACAACGTGAGCGGCCCAACGTTTGCGCCCCATGCGATCAGGTTCTGGCTCGTCGGACTCATCGGCGATACACCCGCAAGCAGCATCCCCACGAAGACAGCTACACAGATGCCGAAGATTCCCTGCGTCACGATCATCGGCATCGACTCGCTGCGCTTCCACGGAGTGGCCATCACCGGCTGATAGCCCGTGTCTTCGCCGCGCTGTGCCGCTTCGTACTGCTTGCACCAGGGACAGATCTTTTTGCCAAATGTTAAACCGGAGATTTCGCGCCCACAACGAATGCAGTTTGCCATGCTTGCCTGTTCAGGAAGGAGTCCTGGTTAGAAGTGTGACACGAATCGGGGTTTGCCGCCCAAGCCGCTCTTCGCGCAACCATATACCA
>Ga0182012_10003813_pt1 | contig 15929 bp, 18 predicted proteins | sample 612S2SmetaG_FD_120486 | JGI IMG/M metagenome (GOLD analysis project Ga0182012, IMG submission 120486) | Permafrost microbial communities from Stordalen Mire, Sweden - 612S2S metaG | ecosystem: Environmental > Terrestrial > Soil > Wetlands > Permafrost | place: Sweden: Stordalen | collected...
CGCCCGGCGAAACAGCAGTTCTCCGAGCGGCTCTCCCAGCCGTGCTCGCCCGCCACCCATTCCCCGTCGAGGTCGAGCAGCGCGAGGTTGGCCGGCTCGCCGACGGCGATCCTCGCCACCGGCAGGCCGAATAGCCCCGCCCCGGCCGTCATCCGCTCGACCAGCAGGCCGAGGTCGATGACCCCCGGGAGAACCAGGCCGCTGTAGAGCGCGCAGAAGGCCGTCTCGAGGCCGGTCGTCCCCATCGGCGCCTGCTCGAACGGAACCTCCTTCTCGTCGCGGGCGTGGGGCGCGTGGTCGGTCGCCACGCAGTCGATCACCCCGCTGCGCAGCCCCTCGATCAGTGCCAGCCGGTCTGCCTCCGTGGCCAGTGGCGGGTGCATCTTCATCCGAGTGTCGAGGCCCCTGACGTCCTCCTCGGTCAGCAGCAGGTGGTGCGGGGCGACCTCGGCGCTGACCTTGAAGCCACGGGCCTTGCCGGCCGCCACCTCCTCGACCGACGCCGCGCAGCTGAGATGCTGCAGGTGAATCCGGCCCTGCTCGTATCCCGCGAGGGCGATGTCGCGGGCGACCATCGTCGACTCGGCGATCGTCGGGATGCCGCCGATGCCGAGCGCCGCCGAGACCGACCCCTCGTGCATCGCCCCGCCCCTCGACAGCGAGGGGTCCTCCTCGTGCAGCGCGAGGACGCCGCCGCACAGACGCTGGTACTGGAGCGCCTTGCGCAGCATGCCGGCGCCGGCCACCGGCCGGCCGTCGTCGGTGAAGCCCGGGGCGCCCTCCTCGGCGAGCTCGGCCATCTCGGTCAGCTGCTCGCCCGCGAGGCCCCTGGTGATCGCCGGCAGGAATCCGACCGGGATCCGCGCGTCGCGGGCAGCGCTCTCGCGCAACGAGCGCAGCAGCGGCGCCGAGTCAAGGACGGGGTCGGTGTTGGGCATCGCCAGCACCCCGCAGTAGCCGCCGGCGGCGGCCGCCCTGGTGCCCGAGTCGATGTCCTCCTTGTGCTCCTGTCCCGGGCTTCTCAGGTGGACGTGGGGGTCGAAGAAGCCGGGCACCAGGCGCCTGCGGCCCTCGCCGGCGACGAGCTCCTCGCCCTGCTCGAGCTCGAGCGTCCCGGCCTCGGCGAGCTCGACGATCAGACCGTCGCGGACACGGACGTCGAGCGGGCCGTCGAGACCCCGCCGGGGGTCGAGCGCGTGGATCTCGCTCAGCAGCAGACGGGCCTCTGCGCCCGGACCGCCGACGAGCGCTCTGCGCTCGCTCATCGTCCCGCGACCCCGCCCAGCGCGGCCGCGGCGCTCTCCCGCGTCTCCTCCTCGACCGCCCGCTGCGGGTGCGCACCCGAGAGCAGCTCGTAGAGGACGGCCATCCGCACGACGACGCCGGCCTCGACCTGCGCCGTGATGACCGCCTGGGGGGAGTCGACGACCTCGCCCGAGAGCTCCACGCCGCGGTTCACGGGGCCGGGGTGCATCAGGATCTGGCGCGGGGTCAGGCGCCGGCCGTTGATCTGATACCAGGAGGAGTACTCGCGCAGCGAGGGCACCCAGGTCTCCTTCATCCGCTCGTGCTGCATTCGCAGCGCATAGACGATGTCCGCCCCGGCCAGCTCCTCGAGCGTGTAGCGGACCTCGCAGCCGAGCTCCTCGATGCCTCGCGGGATCAGCGTCGGCGGGCCCGCGACCGTCACCTTCGCGCCCATCCGCTGGAAGGCCAGGATGTTCGAGCGGGCCACCCGGGAGTGGGCGACGTCGCCGACGATCCAGATGCTGGCCCCGTCGATCTCGCCGACTCGGCGGCGCAGCGTGTAGACGTCCAGCAGCGCCTGCGTCGGGTGCTCGTGCTTGCCGTCGCCCGCGTTGATGATCGCCGCGGCGCACCAGCGCGAGACGAGCTCCGAGGCGCCCGCCCACGGCGTGCGCAGGACGATTGCGTCGGGCTTGTGGGCGCTGAGCGTCAGGACGGTGTCCTTCAGTGACTCGCCCTTCTCGACACTCGACCCGCTGGCCGCGAAGTTCACGACATCGGCCGACAGGCGCTTGGCGGCGAGCTCGAACGAGCTCCGGGTCCGCGTCGAGGCCTCGTAGAAGAGGTTCAGCACCATCCGCCCCCGCAGCGCCGGGACCTTCTTGATCTCCCGGTCGGAGACCTCAGCGAACCGCTCGGCCTGGCTCACGATCCGTTCGATCCCCGGCCGGTCCAGTTCGGCGATCGAGAGGAGATGGTTCATGCCCCAACCTCCCCGACCAGCTCGCCGGCGCCTTCGGCGATCGCGACCTCGTCGACGCCGTCCAGCTCACGCAGGCGGACGTGGACGTGCTCGGAGCGCGAGGTCGGCAGGTTCTTGCCGACGTAGTCGGGGCGGATCGGCAGCTCGCGGTGGCCACGGTCCACCAGGACCGCCAGCTGGACCCGGTCGGGCCGGCCGTAGTCGAACAGGGCGTCGATCGCGGCGCGGATCGTGCGGCCCGTGAAGAGGACATCGTCGACGATCACCACCGTCGTGCGGCTGACGTCGAAGTCGATGTGCGAGGCGTGCAGGACCGGCGCGTCCGGGCGGGTGGCGACGTCGTCGCGGTAGAAGCCGATGTCCAGGTCGCCGAGCGGGACCTCGGCGTCCAGCAGCTCCTCGAGTATTCCGTGCAGCCGCTGGGCGAGAAAGGCGCCGCGGCGGTGGATGCCGACGAGGGCCGGAATGCGATCGCCCGGGTTGCGCTCGAGGATCTCGTGCGCTATCCGCGTCAGGGCTCGCTGCAGGTCCGCCTCGCGGAGGACAACCTTCTCGTCGTTTTCCATCGTTTCCTTCCTGGCCTCTCTGGACCGGGTTAAAGGAGCAAGTGGAAATCTATCAGGGCGCCGTGACGGCCTCCGCGGACGCGTCGTCCGCCTCCGCCGGCGGCGCGGCGGCCTGCTCGCGGGCCCGCCGCTCGGACCAGCGGACGAGCGTCGCCTCCCCGCGCTCGGGGAACGGGACCTCGATCGTGTCGAAGTCCCGGGGGGCCTCGGTGTTGGTGAAGATCGCCCGCGCCTGCTCACGCACCTCGCCGCCGCCGTAGCGACTGGAGACGTGGGTCAGGGCCAGCAGGCCCACCTCGGCCTCGCGGGCCACTTCGGCTGCCTGGCGGGCCGTGCTGTGCGAGGTCTCCGCCGCCCGCGTCGCCTCCTCCTGCAGGAAGGTCGCCTCGTGGACGAGGACGTCGGCCCGGTGTGCCGCCACGGCCAGTGACTGGGCCGGCGCCGTATCGCCGGAGATGACGAGCTTCCGGCCCTTGCGGTCGGGTCCCATCACCTGCTCGGGCCGCACCCCGCCGACGGTCTCCCCGCGTTGCAGGGCGCCGAAGTCCCTGCCGGGGGCGACGCCAAGCTGCCGCGCGGCCTGCGGATCGAATTCGCCGGGACGGTCCTGCTCGAGCAGGACATAGCCGTAGGCGGGGCGCTCACCGTGGCTGACCGGCACCGTCGCGACGCGGTAGCCGTCGCGCTCGACCTCGCCCCAGCGTTCGAGCTCGATCAGCTCCAGACGGTATGGCAGGCGCCGGCCGTAGACGACCAGCATCGCCCCCATCAGCTCCTTCAGGCCCGGCGGGCCGTAGACCGTCAGGGCCTTCTCGCGGTCTCGCAGGGCCCACGACTTGAGCATCCCCGGAAGCCCCAGCCAGTGGTCGGCGTGGAAATGGGTGATGAAGACGCTGTCCAGGTCGAGCAGCCCGATCGAGCGCAGCAGCTGGCGCTGGGTCCCTTCACCGCAGTCGAACAGCAGCTTCTCCCCGCCGCGGCGGATCACGATCGCCGGCAGGCCCCGCCGGGCACTCGGTACCGACCCGGCCGTACCGGCGAAGAAGATCGAGAGATCCATACTCGCAACGGTAGCGCCGGCCCCGCGGGGCGGCTATCCGGGCGCAGCCCCCAGGGCACCGGGGAGCTCGGTGATCGAGGCGAGCACCAGATCGGCGCTGGAGAGCACGTCGGCGCGCGGCCGGTAGGACCGGTTCGGGATCGCGACGACAGCCAGACCGGCGGCGCGGGCCGCCCTGATGCCGACCTCGGAGTCCTCGATCGCCACGCACTCCCCGGGCGCTAGCGCCAGGCGCCGTGAGGCCTCTACATATACGTCGGGGGCCGGCTTGCCGGCGGCGACCTCTTCGGATGAGACCGTCGTCGTGAAGCGGTCCATCCAGCCCGCCAACTCCAGCACGAGATCGATCGTCGCGCGATTGGACGAGGATGCGAGGCCCAGCGGGTATCGCTCGGCGAGGGATCGGACGGCCGCGTCTGCTCCGGCCAGCAACGGCAGACGTTCGCGGTACATGGTCTCGAGCAGCTCCGCCACCGCGGTCGAGATCTCCCCCGGCTCCATCTCCAGCCCCAGCTCCTCGCGCATGTAGCGCGACCATTCCGGCGAGCTCATCCCGAGCATGTCCTGCTCGGCCGCCGCCGTCCATCGGCCGCCTCGCTCCAGGGACAGTCGGCGCTTGGCAAGCGACCAGAGCTGCTCTGATTCGAGCAGTACGCCGTCGAGGTCGAAGACGACGGCCGCGAAGTCTCTACCGAGGCCGGGCATCGCACCGGTTCAGGACCTCATCGGGGCCCCTTCACGCCCCTGGGATTGCTCGCACCCGCTCCACGCAGGTCGATCACGCTCGCGAGAATCGCCGCGCCGCCGACGAACAACAGCGTTCCTCGATGCGCGGCGCCCGTGAGGCCGAACACGATCAGGACCGCCCCCGCGAGCAGCGAGGCGAGATCGAAGGCACGGCGCCGGCGCATCGCTCCACGGTACTCCTGTAGAGAAGGGCTCCGAGAACGACTTGTGCCACCTGTGCCAATAGACTCGGGCTCCCGCGCCCGTAGCTCAGTGGATAGAGCGCTCGCCTCCGGAGCGAGAGGTCGCAAGTTCGAATCTTGCCGGGCGCGCTCCAAGCGGCAACCCAGCATTCCGCCGCGCGCCGGCCGACGTTGATGTTAGTCTGCCGCGGCATGATTCGAGGGACACGGAAGCGGGGATACGGCGCGGCCGCGGCCATCTTGGGCGCGGCGGTGCTGCTGTCAGGTTGTGGCGGGAGCTCCACCAAGACTGCCACGACCCCGGTCTCGCCCAACGCGGTGGCCGGGCTGTTGCTCCACTACGAATCGCGCATCGGTTCGGAATCGAAGCTCGTCACGATCGCCAGCGCCGGTGGGCGCCTGTCGATCACGAGGCCCGGCAAGTTCCAGCTCTACGAAGACGACACGCTCTACCAGTGCTCCACGACCCAGTGCAAAGTGCGTGCGACCGGGAAGGTGGCACACGAATACGAGATTGACCTCTTCGGTGACTACATCGCTCCCGAAGAGGCCTCACTGATCCTGAAACTGCCGCGGATACGAGCGCCCAAACGGAACGTCGGCGGCGTGCCGTCCGATTGCGTCGTAGCCGACTACGCGGCGACGCAATGGCTGCAGTGTGTCGCGAGCCACCAGAAGTACCTGACCATCAGTCAGGTCGGAAAAACGCGTGAAGCGGCCTCGGTGCTGATTCGGCTCATCTCAGCCCAAACGGAAGTCCCGCAGTCGCTGCTCAAGCTTCCTCATCCCATCTGATCCCCGCGCCGGACCCGCCGGCCGCCGGGGCCGCCCACGGCACCGAACGCACCGTGGACGGCTATATTCGCCGTTCTCATGGAGGCCAACGACCCCCCTTTCCGGCTGCTGCAGGAGACCGTCGACGGGCGCCGGCGCCTGGCCATCTCGGGCGAGATCGACATGAGGACCGCGCCGGCCCTCGAGGCGGCCCTCAACGACGCCTGCGCGCTGGCGAGCACGATCGAACTCGACCTGCACGACGTCTCGTTCATCGACTCCACGGGAATCCGCACGATCCTCGACGCCAAAGCGACTTGCGCCGCCCATGACGTCGAGCTGCTGATGGTTCCGAGCCGCCACCCCGCCCCCCGCCGGGTCTTCGAGCTCTCGGGGCTGCTCGACCGGCTGCCCTGGCGCTCGCGCAGGGAGTAGGCCCCCGAACGCCAAGAGCCCGGCCGGGACCGGGCTCTGCACCCTGCTATTCCGACATCCCTGCCGGCTTGGCGGCGGCGCGGGCCGGGTGGGGCCGGCGCTGCACGGGCCAAGCTAGGGGCTGGCGCCGTTGACGTTGTTACTGCTGTGGGACCCACCCCGCCCGCGCCGGCCGGCGGGAGGAGGGCCGGTGTCGGTGCCGGCCCTCCTCCCTCCCGACGGTCCCTGGCAGGCGTCTATGCCAGGAACGGCTTGAGCTTGTTGACCGTGTGAGGGATCGTGTCGCTGCTCGGCAGCGACGGCAGCACACCGTGCCCGCCCGCTTCCGCGTCGAAGAAGCTGAAGTGCGTCGCCTCGTTGGCCGCCACTTTGGCGGCGATCGTCCGCAGTTCCTGGGAGCTGAACGTTTCTGAGGCGCCCAGGTAGGCCTCGACGAACGCCGTCTCCAGCGCCACGCCGGTGTTGAGCAGGCTCTGCCCCGTCTTCGTCACGCTGGCCGGGATCTTGAACGACAGGCCCGTCGGGGTGCTCGCGCCAAGCGCCTTGGCGAGGAATGCCTTGTGGTCCTTCTCGTTCTGGAGGGCGGCTTCGAAATAGTCTTTGTTTTCGAGTTTGGGGTGCTTGAAGTGGTGGAAGTTCTGGAGGATCGCGGTGTAGACGACGACCGCCAGGCTCTCCGCCGTGTAGGCCGCCTGCAGCGTCGTCACGTCGCTCGCGGTCGCTTCCGAAGCGAACGCAGAGCTGGTCACGGTCGCGAGCACACCGCCGCTGGCGGCGAGGACGATGCCGCCCTTGCCGGCGTTGCGCAGGAACTGCCCACGGCTGATGCCCTTCTCGTTGCTGCTCATATGTCTGCTCCTTGGGGTGGTTTCCATCGGGTTACCCCCCTCTACGTGGCCGCGCGGAGCCCGGATCACTCCCTGCGACGGCGACGCCCGGCAGACGCTCAGACGGTCGTTCGCTCGAGCCTGCTCGCGCGGCGGTGCTCGCGTTCGGGCCCGACGACGGTGAACAGGCACCAGAACGACCATGCCATCGCCGCAGCGGCGAGGCCGTAGAGGCCGTAGGCGAGCCCTTCGAGCGCCGCGACCTTGACCACCGTCCCGAGCAGGAAGAAGCCGATCGCATAGAGGCGCAGCGCGTTGACGCAGCTCATCCGGGCCGTCGCCTGCTCGCCGTTCCTCTCGATCGCCCGCTCGAAGCGGGGGTTGCCCACCGCGAAGAGGTGGACGACCAGCCAGCCCAGCAGGCGCCGCTCGAGCCGGTTCATGTAGCGCAGGGGGTCACGATCTTCACCCATCTCGTCCCTATCGGTGCCTCGCAGCGCCGGCTTGAGCGCCCGCCGGGCGGGCTCTCCCCGCCCGGCCGGGGGAGCTTCACGCCGGGCTCCGGGCGGGCCCGGCCGGCGCGCCCTGCGCTAGAGTCGATCGCGTGGAGCGCAGCGACGCGATCAGGGCGCTGTCCGGCCTGCGGCTCGCGGTCGGCGTGAGCTCATGGGCGACCCCCCGTGTCGCCGGCCGGCTGTTCGGCCTGGACGCCGGCGCGAACCCCCAGTCCCCTTATCTTGCGCGCCTCTTCGGCGTCCGCGACATCGCGCTCGCCTGGGGCACCCTGAGCAGCGAGGGCGCGAGCCAGCGCCAGTGGCTGCTCGCCGGGCTCGCCTGCGACGCCGCCGACACCCTCGCGGGTATCGCCGGGGGCCGCGGCGGCTATCTCGCCAAGCCGACCGCGTTTCTCGTCAGCGCGACCGCGCTCGCGGCCGTCGCGCTCGGAACAGAAGCCCTCAGAGATTAGGGCGCGCCGGAGCACCCGGCGCGCCCCTCTCGATACCTAGCGCCTCGACGACAGCAGTTCGGGCGCGTGACCCGTGAATTCGATGATCTGCTGGAACGTCGAGCGGTTGGTCCAGGCCATCGTCGGGATGCCGTGGATGAAGCCCGGCTCGAATTCGATCCGAACCTTGGCGGCTTTCCACTTCTTCATTTCCGATCCCTGTTCGGTCTGGAGCTTTTCGGCCGCCCCCTGGATCGCGTTCCACAGCGAGTTGCGGCAGGCTTCGAGATTGCCGGCGCCGCAGTAGCCGGTGCTGAAGGGCTCGGCGACGGTGTCTCCGAGCACCTGGCGCAGGGCCTTGTAGACGTAGCCGTACCAGCCGGCGCCGTAGGAGGAGCCGCCGGAGTTCTCGCCGTTGTTGGGACCGGCGAGGGACTCGAATTCAGGCAGCAGGGACCCGAGCACCGGGCTCAGGACCGCTTCCCCGATCGGCGTCCAGGCCGCGTCGAGGATCGCCGCCGCCGGCGCCTTGGGACCTTCCTTGCCGTAGCGGCTGGCTCCCTTTGCGACCCACTTGCGGATCAGCTTGACGGCCGACTTGGCAAGTGCGCTCGGTTCCGGCCCGGGCTTGTTGAGGACTTCTTCGATCGTCGGCCAGATTTCGACCGCCCGCAGGTCCTGTGTCGCGGCCTTGTTCATGATCGAGGCGTCATCGGACTCGCTCATGCCTTCTTTGAAGCCCTTGAAGAGCTGCACGCGGTGGATCGGGCCCTGTTCCCACTGGTCCGAGGCCGCGCCCCAGCCGGGTGCCGGCTTGTTGTTCCAGTTCGTCAGGTAGCCGCTCGCCGGGTCCACGACGTGGGGGTGTTCAGCGAGGCTCAGGAAACCTTTCCAGTCATATGCCCCCGTCCCCAGCGTCGGCAGGCTCGGATTCGTCCCGGACGCCGTCTTCGGCAGCAGCCCGGTCGAGAAGAACGCGATGTGTTCGTCGTCGACGTAGGCCATGTTGAACGTCGTCTCGAGTTCGTTGGCCGCTTCGAAGAACTCGGTCGGGTTGTGCACCTTGTCGGAGTCGAGCTCGCTGAAGGCGATCTCTCCCGCCGGCTCACGGCCGCGGTCGGCCCGGTCGTTGGCGATCGCATACGGTTCGCCGTGGACCAGGACGGTTCCGCTGACCGGCCCGTGGATCGTTTCGTAGAACGAGACCGGTTCGCCGTTGAGCGTGCCGGCATTGAACAGATGCATCGGCACGCAGATGCCGTCGTGCCAGTAGCCCGTCGATGCCCGCGTCGGCGGGTTGAATTCTTCCCCGGGGTTGCAGAGCTGCTCGAGGAACTGTTGCGTGTTCTCGCTGCCCGCGCTCGTCAGCGACCAAGCGAAGTCCTTGCCGCGGCCGATGAACACATACGGGGAGATCGGCGCGACGATGCCCTGGGCGTCGAGGCCCGGGGCGTGCATGTCGGCCTGGAAGACGATCTCCGGGTAGTAGTAGCCGAGCTGCGGCCCCATGACCGCCTTGGGGTGCCCGTTGGCGGCGTCTTTCGCGCCGACCAGCAGGAAGTTCGAGGCTTTCTTGCGCGACGCCTTCAGCGCGTCCGCGGCTTTCACTGCCGCCGGGCTCTCCGTGCCCGGTTCCACCAGCACGGCTCCGGGGGAGACCGAGGCGATCGGGCCGGCCGGTTCCTGGTCGTATGGGAAGGAGTTGCTCGTCGTCGTCGGCGCTTCGGGGTCGTTGTTCTCCTTCAGATCCTGGAAGACCTTCTGGCCGTCTTCTTCGCCCAGTTTGCTCTCGAGGCGGGCGAGGAATTCGGAGTTGCGGACTTCGTTGCCGCCTCCGTTGCCGAAGATCGAGCCGATGAACGCGAAGCCGGCGATCGCGTCGGCGAAGGTCACCGTTTTGAGCCGTTCCGAGGGGTTCAGCGTCGCCTCGTATCCGTTGACGCCGTTGACCCAGCTTTCGAGGTCTTCGATCACCTGCGCGCCTTCGGGGCCGGCTTCTTCGAGGACTTTCTTCTGGTCGGCGACGTAGGCGATCGCTTCGGCGCTGGGTTCGAATTTGGTGTCGGTCAGCAGCAGGCCGAACGGGTTCAGGCCCGGGACGCTGAGCGCCGCGACGTAGGCCGGGCCGAGGCCCAGCTCCAGCAGCAGGCCCCGGTCCTTGGCGGCGACCCAGCCCGAGCCGTACATGGCGTCCTCGCGGGTGGCGCCGTAGATGTGCGGGATGTCCTCCTTGTCACGGACGATTTCAAGCCCCGCCTCGGGTTTTTCGACACGCAGCGTGCCGCCGCCGGCGTCGACGCCGAATTTCTCGGGCAGGAAGTCCTTTTCGATCAGTTCCGGCGTCACGTTGCCCGCCTTGGGCGTCAGCTTTTCGTAGAGCTTGACCTGGCTGGTGCCGTACTTGCCGGGGTTTTCCCCGCCTTCGGCGCCCGGAGGGAGGATCTGGTAGGCGCCGCCGGAGAAGTCTTCGAACGTTTCCGCCGACGCGCCGACGGGCAGCGCTGCAAGCCCGAGCAGCAGCCACGAAGCAGTCGCCGCGATCAGGGTCCGCCTGAGCGCACGGGCCCTCAGCGAACGAACTATCCGTGTTCCAGCCATCCCCTTGCGCATCATGCTCCCCTCCCAGCTGCCCGAACCGGCAGGCCCGGACAATCGACTCCTCCCTCGGACCTGGGAATCGTAGCACCGGCTGTCAAGCGGACATCCGCCCCGGGGCGCCACGAATCCCCGGGTCCGGCGGCAGCACCCGGCCCGGTTCGCCCGCCACTGCGCGCGGGCGAACCCGGTCGTTCAGCTCGTGCGCTGCGGGGGTATCTCGAGGTAGCGCAGCACGACCCGGCCGATGACGATCACGTCGCCGTCGCTGAGATCGGCCTGCTGGACGCGGCGCCCGTTTACGAACGTGCCGTTGGAGCTGCTTTCGTCGAGGATCCGCGCGCCGCTCGGGCGGGCGAGGATGATCGCGTGGCGGCGGGAGACAGAGCTCTCGTCGAGGTGCAGATCGGCAGTGTGACCACGGCCGATGTGGACCGGCTCCTCGCCGAGCTCGAGCACGAGCGAGCGCTCGTGCCCCTGCACCTCGAGGTAGCGTCCCGGCTGCTCGGGCGGGCGCTCGCTGGCGCGGCGCCTGGCGCGCTCGTCGAGGCTGGCGACCGCGTCAACGCGCTCGGTCACGCCGTCGGCCGCGGCCGCGGTGTCCAGGAGGGTCTGAGTGCTCATCACCCCAGTCAAGACGCTCGCGCTCATCGAAACCTCAATACCCGTGAAGAACTGTCGAAAACTTCCTCCACGAGAGGGCCGGCAGCGCGCGCGGTGCCGCCGTGCTCAGCCGGCGCCGAGGCTGTCAGGACGCGCACCGCGCCCCCCCGCCGCCGCCGGCGGGCTGCCTTTGCGTTTGGTGTTGCGCTTGGCGCTCCACCAGCCCCAGCCGCCCACGGCGAGCACCGGGACGACGTAGAGCATCGAGATGTACCAGTGCATCAGGCACGCCAGGGTCGTCATTGCGAGCAAATCTATCACTCCCTCACCACGCTTCCCCGGCGGGTGTCCGATCTCTGTCCGGCCCGCCGACGGCGCCCGCCGGCGGCAGCGGTGTGCGGGCGCGGCGGCGGCGCACGTAGAGGACCAGGGCCAGACCGCCGAGGACGATCACGAGGCCGATGATGATCGCCGCCAGCGGCGTGCTCGAGTTCTCCGGTTCCCAGAACAGCTGGCCGGCGATCGCGCCCTTGACCGAGCCCACCTCGATCGGCACCTGCCAGTCGAAGATCAGCGTGCGCCGGCTCTTGTCCTTGACCTCCGGCGGGATCGCCGGCGAGGTGAAGTGGATGCGGTGGTCGTGCCATTCGAACTGGCCGGTGCGCTCGACCACCTGCCACACCGGCGGCGCCGAGGCGCTGGCCTGGGGCGGCACGTTGATGTCGCCGTAGAAGCTCTGGTTGAGGTAGGTCGCCGGTGAGCGGTAGTTGCGTTCGGCGGTCCCGTTGGCCAGCACGCGCGCGTAGGGCTCGCCGCTGTAGCCGAAGATCGTCACCGTCCTGCCGGTGTGGTTGATCAGCAGCAGGCGATCGGCGAACTGCAGCACCTGGACGCTCAGGCCCCTGACGGCGGGCGTGACCGACGTGATGTTCGAGCGGTAGTGGTAGCTCGACCCCTGATCGTTGACGGGACTCGAGGTTTCTTCGGCCCCTGCCGCCGGTGCCAGGCCGAGGCCCAGGACGCCGGCCGCGAGGATCGCACGGAGCAGGTTCGGCGATGATCGGCGTGGTGCCACTACAGCGCCACGGTATCGCAGGGGCGCCCGTCCCATCTCAGGTGCCCACCGAGGAGAGCAGCCAGAGGCCGAAGCTCGTGAAGGCGACCATCACGGCCAGCATCCAGTACTGGCTGCGGACCGCCTCTTCGGGGTCTTCGTAGAGCACCAGGGCACGGTCGTGGGCGAGCGCCAGGCCGCTGACGTGGCCGCCGACGAGCGCCGCCACCTGGACGTACCAGATGGCGGCGTAGGAGATCACGTGATAGTCGATTTCGTAGCCGGCCGTCCCGAAGATGTTCGCCCCGTTGCCGAGCGGATCGGAGATCAGGTAGGCCATCGCCTGGCTCTGCCAGATCAGGAGCGAGAAGTAGTGCGCGAGCACGTAGGCGAAGCCGATCGGGACGAGCGTGTGGGCGAAGGCCCGGGTCAGCTCATCCCGGCTGTAGCGGCCGCTCACGCTGTGCACCCCGTAGATGCCGATCCGGTAGACGGCGCCGATCAGCAGCAGGCAGAAGACCATGCCGAGCGAGTAGGTCAGCTCGATCGAGGCGGTCTGGCCGAGGCCGACTTTCGCGATCAGCTGCTGCAGTTCGGGCTCGTTGGTGCGCCAGATGCCCCCGTTTGAGAAGCCGTCGAAGGTCGTCGTTCCGATCACCGTGCAGATGAAGGCGAGCGTCCCCGCCCCGATCGGCAGGCCGGTGACGCCGCTGAGGGGACGGCGCAGGGCCAGCGATCCGTCCTCGCGCCTGCTCAGCGCCGACAGGCGCGAGAGCAGGTTGAAGTAGACGCCGAAGCCGTCGGCCTGGCCGGCGAACTCCTCGACGCCGAACAGCAGCATGCCGGCCACCATCACCGCGAAGTAGCCGACCGACAGCGCCGCCAGCGTCGCGGGGTGGTCTTTTTCGAGGTAGATCAGCTCGAGCCAGGCGAACCCGACGATCCCTGCGGCGGCGGGCCACATACCGAGCCGGGCGGGGTAGCGCAGCGGCGGCTCGGGCCTCGCGCCGCGCACCAGGCGGATCAGCCAGCGCACCAGGCGGGCTGTCGTCCGCCACGGGCTGAAGGCGGCGAAGACGTCGCCGAAGATGACGCTCAGGACCGGCAGGCCGACCCAGAAGATCACGTAGATGAAGGTGACCGAGAAGTTGGCGTTCGTTTCCTGAGCCCCCGCGAAGCCGCTGTAGAGCACCAGCGCGTAGAGCCCCAGCCCGACCACGCAGCCGAGCCATTCCAGCGGCGCCGGGAAGGCGATCAGCCGGCGCTCGGAGGACCGCTGCAGCTGAGGCGTCCGCCACAGCGTCGAGAGGGCGACGAAGGAGACGACCAGCACGATCGCCGCCGTCCAGCTGAACAGCCAGACCGGAATCGGCAGATCGGCCCGGCCGACGATCCCGTGGGCCTGCGCGGCTGCGGGCAGCGCCAGCGCGATCAACAGCAGGCCGCCCGTCAGGGTTTGCAGCCTGCGACGGGACCGGGCGCTCATGCCCGTCGAAGTCTATGGAACGGGTGCGATCCACCCCACCGCCCCGCGGGCCGCTCGCGTACCCTGACGGGGCATGACATCGGTCCCCCCCGCCGTCTCGGAGAGCCTGACGGCCGCGCTCCAGCTCGGCCCGCTGGCGCTGATGGGCCTGCTCTACGCGCGCCGCGCCCATACGCTCGCGAGCACCCGCAACCCGGTCCCCGGCTGGCGCCAGGCCTGCTTCTACGGCGGTTTCGTCGTGATCGGCGCGGCCCTCACCTCGCTCGGCAGCGCCGCCGAGGAACTGCTCTACGTGCACATGATCGAGCACCTGCTGCTCGGCGACATCGCGGCGCTTCTGATCGTGCTCGGCCTGACGGGGCCGCTGCTCGCGCCGATCCTGCGGATTCCTGTGTTCGACCGCCTGCGGGCCCTGTCGCACCCCGCGATCGCGTTCCCGCTATGGGCCGTCGACCTCTACGTCTGGCACCTGCCGGTCCTCTACCAGTCGGCGCTGCGCCACTCCTACGTCCATGCCCTCCAGCACGCGATGTTCCTCGGCTTCGGCGTCAACATGTGGATGTGCCTGTTCGGCCCGCTGCCGACACCGCGGTGGTTCGGGAACCTCGGCCGGCTCGGGTACATCATCGCGGTCCGCCTGGCGGGCACGGTGCTGGGGAACATCTTCCTCTGGTCAGGCACCGTCTTCTACCCCTACTACCTGCACGGCGACGCCCTCCACAGCATCTCGCCGCTGGCCGACCAGAACATCGCCGGGGCGATCATGATGGTCGAGGAGTCGATCCTCACCCTGGGCCTCTTCTGTTGGCTGTTCCTGCGCACCGCCCGCGAGGGCGAGGAACGCCAGGAGCTGCTCGACTTCGCCCGTGCCAACGGACTCGAACTCAGCGAGGCCCGGGCCGCCCGGGCGGTCGCGGCGGGGGCCGGGCCCGAGCTTCGCCGCCGGCTCGAAGGCGTCCTCGGGGCGCCCGCGCCGTCCGAGCGCCGCAGCGAGCCGGCCGAGCAGCCGTCGGCGCTACCCTAGAGCCATGTGTGCCGGATGCGCGATGGCCGCCGCGTCGGCGGCGACCGGTTTCAGGACCTGGCTGCAGAGCCACAGCTTCGGCTGGCTGACGCCGAAGCGGATGCGCCGCCTGACGCTCGCCGCGATGTGCGCCGCGGGCCTCGTCTCGACCGTCGGCATGAGCGGCTCCGGGACCGCCACGGCGGCCGCGGGACACCTCCCGGCGCCCGCCCTGCACCGGGCCGCACCCTGAACGCGCCCCCGCGCGGCAGCTCCCGCGCCCGGCCCTGAGCCGACGGGACTTCTAGACTCCTGCCATGGCAAGCCCGGACGGCTACTTCGGCGAAGGCTCGATGATCCGCCGGATCCACGGCGAGCGCGCCGTGGCCCTGTCGGGCCCGCGGGCCCTGCTGATGCAGGCCGCCCACCCGCTCGCCGTCCACGGCCTGCTGGCGCACACGACGGCCCTCGATGAACCCTACGATCGCCTGGCGCGCGCGGCTGAGACGATGAACACGATCGCATTCGGCTCGCGCGTCGAGGCCGACCGGATCACGCGGCGGGTCCGCGCGATGCACCGCCGCGTCAGCGGGGTCCTCGACGAGCCGGTCGGCCCCTATCCCGCGGGCACCCCCTACCGCGCCGATGACCCCGAGCTGCTGCTCTGGGTGCTGTTCACGCTGGTGGACTCGGCGACGGTCGTCTACGAGCGCTATGTCCGCCCCCTGCGACGCGAGGAGCGGGCCGGGTTCTGGATGGACTACCGGCTCGTCGGCCGTCTGCTGGGGCTGAAGGGGGCGGACATGCCCGCGACGCTCGAGGAGCTGGACGCCTACCGCCACCGGATGCTTGAGGGCGAGGAGCTCTACGTGACCGACTGGGCTCGCGAGCGAGCGCGGGCGATCGTCCTCTCCCCGCCCGTCCCCGCGCTTGCCCGCCCGGCGCTCGAGACCGCCAACTTCGTCACGATCGCCCTGCTGCCCGACCGGATCCGCGAGCAGTACCGCTTCTCGCCGGTACCGCCCGCGATCTTGCGCAAGGCCCTTGTCGAGGGCGGGGCGCGGTACTTCCGCCGCGCCGTGATGCCGCTCCTGCCCAGTCGCCTGCGCCTCGTGCCGAGCGCGCGGGCGATCTAGCTGTCAGCCGCCGGCGACGGCCGGGAGGATCGTCAGCTCCGCCCCGTCGGCCACCGGCGTGGCGAGCCCGTCGAGATAGCGGATGTCCTCACCCGCCAGATAGACGTTGACGAAGCGCCGCAGCGTCCCGTCCTCGTCGGCGATCCGCGCCCGGAGCTCCTCGTGGCGCTGGAAGAGCCCGTCGAGGCACTCCTGGACGGTGGCCCCCGTCACCTCCGTCTCGGCCTCTCCCCCGGCCGCCGCACGGAGCTGGGTGGGGATCTTCACGACGACACCCATCAGACC
>Ga0182012_10003814_pt1 | contig 15922 bp, 17 predicted proteins | sample 612S2SmetaG_FD_120486 | JGI IMG/M metagenome (GOLD analysis project Ga0182012, IMG submission 120486) | Permafrost microbial communities from Stordalen Mire, Sweden - 612S2S metaG | ecosystem: Environmental > Terrestrial > Soil > Wetlands > Permafrost | place: Sweden: Stordalen | collected...
AGCGGTTATGAAGCCGATCCGGTAAAAATCGTAAATGGAGCGCTATTCGACGTCGATTACGACGAAGTGGTGATTGTGCGCGATATTGAATTTTTTAGCATGTGCGAGCACCACATGCTTCCTTTTTTCGGCAAGATGCATGTGGCGTATTTGCCGAATAAGAAGGTGATTGGTCTTAGTAAGATTCCGCGGCTGGTGGATGCATTCGCGCGGCGATTGCAGATACAAGAGCGGCTTACTCAACAAGTTGCGGAAACGGTGCAATCACTCATTAACCCCCGAGGAGTTGCGGTGGTGTGCCAAGCGCGCCACTTTTGCATGATGATGCGTGGTGTGGAAAAGCAGAATTCGGACGCGATTACGAGCACAATGTTAGGCGCATTTCGGAATCAGAAAGAAACGCGCGACGAGGTATTGTCGCTCATGAATCAGCGTTGAGCAGATAACGCGCTCGTAGGTCCGCCAATTTCCCGCACCGCTGGCTGTTCGCGTGCTAGCATCTGGTCATGAGCGACCAAAGCCGTCTATTTGACGCAGGTCCCGATCCGTTCGGCCGCATGTGGAGAGTCCAGTTCCGTTGGCTCCAAACCGGCATATCCATTCGCCACGCGGACACGGTTGACGTAAAGTTTTTTGTTACCCCGGACGGCGGCGAACCCGAAGAAAAAGTCATTGCGATGCCGCACCCGGTGCTCCTGGAGATAACCAGGGAAGGTAAGCGGAAATTAACAGACCCATTGTGCATGAGGTTAGCGGCTGCTCACCTAAAGCACATGATTGAAACCTCCGAAGACATGGATAAGACGCTGGTAACGGTGTCGCCGAAAGAATTGATTGCTTATGACCGGCAGTTACATTCAACTGCCTTTTCTCAGCGTTAGGCTAAAAACGAGTACCCCACTGGTATAACGATCAACCACGTGCTAAGAATAAAGTTTCACCCAGTGCTTTGACTCAACCCTAGCTCACGAGGTTTTAATTTCTATGGTCAGTTGCCCAAAATGTGATTCCGCGATCGACGTGGAAGAAGAAGAGTTGGACGAAGGAGACGTTCTTTCTTGCGATGAGTGTGGAGCTTCTCTAACCGTCACTAGTCTAGATCCGGTCGAACTCACTCCCGAAGATGAGGAGGAGGATGACGACGAAGATTTCGATTTCGACGAGGATGAGGACGAGGAAGACGAGGACGAAGACGACGAGGACGAGGAAGACGACGAAGACGAGGCGGATTGGCGCTAGCTTTCGGGTTGCTTTCGCGGCCGCATTGGCCGTATGTTCGTTAAGCGCCGGCTGGCAGCGGAGCAGTGCGGACTCTTCCCGAACCATTGAGGGAAAAGTAGTAGACCGCGCTGGAAGTCCAGCCGGGGGCGCGGTAGTTCTGATAACTGATTTGAAGAGCTTGCAGGTGCGGTCGTATATTGTGCAACCGGACGGAAAGTACCGCTTTCGCGGGCTTAGCCCGGATGCCAACTACGAAGTACGGGCGCAGTTTAATGGCGCGGAAAGCAGGGCCAAGACGGTGAGCGTGTTCGAAAGCGGCCACACCGTGGTGGTGAACTTAAAGTTGTCGATAAAGGCGAAGCACCCGCCGCAAAGAAACCCGTCGTCAGGAAATCCGTCGTGACACATTCTGAGATTATTCAAAAAATAAAGAAGATTGCCGTTGTTCCAATCGTGAGAACGCCGGACGCTAAGAGCGCTTTGGCGGCGGCCGAGGCCGTGAGGGACGGCGGGATTGATTGCGTAGAAATCACAATGACGGTGGCGGGCGCGCTGAAAGCGATTGAGGCGATCGCCGATCTGCATGGCGACAAGATTGTGTTGGGTGCGGGAACTGTGCTGGACGCGGAAACGGCGCGGGCGTGCATGCTGGCGGGTGCGCAATTTTTCGTCACGCCGAGTTTAAACCTGAAGACCATTGAGATGGCGCGACGCTATAGCCGGCCTATTTTCCCGGGCGGTTTGACACCGACGGAAATACTGACTGCCTGGGAAGCCGGCGCGGATGGAGTGAAGGTTTTTCCCTGCAGCGCGTTGGGCGGAGCAAAGTACATTAAGGCTGTGAAGGCGCCGTTCCCGCATATCGATTTGATTCCAACCGGCGGAGTAAATTTGGAGACGATTGCCGATTTCTTGGCGGCGGGATCGACAGCGGTGGGCGTGGGGAGTGAGTTAATTGACGCTCAATCAGTGGCGACCGGCAATTATACGGCGGTCACGGAGAGGGCGCGGCAGTTTGTGCAGACTGTGAGCAAGATTAGGGCTTAGTCGGATTCATTTGCTCGGTAAGATACTGAAGACACTGGTCCACACAGACCTCTAATTCCTGGTCGGTATCAACAATCAGCTTGGGGTTCTCTATAGGCTCCCAGGAATCCCGGATTCGAAGGTAGAGATCAACGGTGCGGTTGGCAGCCAGGTGAGCGCCCTGGGTGGTTGCGTCAGCTAAGCGCTTGAGCGCGGTTTGTTCCGCACACACACACTCTAAGACGGCCCAGTTGGCGTTGACTTGCCGGCAGAACGCGAGCACACGTTCGCGTTGATAATTGCGGGAGAATGTGCGGCCGTCCAACAGGATGTTCACTTTGCCATTCTTGGCTAGTAAATACCCACAAGTTTGCAGCATGATGTCTTGGCAGAAATCATCTTGCTGTTGCGAATATTCGGTGTAGGGGGGCCGGAACAGTGCTGCGCGAACCTCGTCCTTATCGAGAACGGCACCAGGAAGACGGCTAGCAAGCGCTCGGGAGAGGGTACTCTTGCCTACGCCGGGCAGGCCCGCCATCATTACGATCATTGATTGCTCCCGGTTACAGTAGAGCCAATGAAACATGCTCTGGCGATTGATCTAGGCGGAACAGAACTTCGCGTCGGACTAGTGGATGAAGAGGGCGGCATTCTCTCTCAATGTTCCACTAAGACTGCGGCGAATGATGGACCAGCAGCTGTGCTCGACCAGATGAAGAACTTGATTGATCAGGTCTTGGACACGAGACGCGGTATTGAACTTGAGGGCATTGGCGTAGGATCGCCCGGGCCGCTCGACCCCTTCGAAGGCGTGGTGATCCGCGCGCCCACGCTACGCCATTGGATCAATGTGCCGCTTCGCGATATGGTCTCCAAGATGACCGGACTGCGCACGGTGATCAACAACGACGGGAATGTAGGCGCTCTCGGCGAATTTCATTTTGGCGCCGGCCAAGGTTATCAAGATATTGTTTATGTTTCTGTTGGCACCGGGATTGGTGGCGGCGTGATCATAGACGGGCGTCTGCTGCTTGGACGCAAGGGTTTGGCTGCGGAGATCGGGCATATGTCGATTTCGGATGTAGGCCCTGTTTGCAATTGTGGGAACCAGGGTTGTTGGGAAGCACTCGCGTCTGGCGGTGCGTTGGCGTTGCGCCGAGAACGGCACGCGCTGGGAATTAGAGATCAAACGAAACTCCTTGAAGAAGAGGCCCGCTACTTAGGTATTGGAATTACCAATCTTTTGCACATTTTTTCGCCGGAGTGCGTGATCCTTGGCGGTGGGGTTGCGCAAATTTTTGATCAGCTTGTAGGAACGATCACGGAGACAGTTCAGAAAAGAGCGATGCCGCCGTTCCGCGATGTACCGATTGTGGCCGCTACGCTTGGCAGCAATGCTGGCTTGGTGGGTGCAGGTTGTTTGATTCTTCGTTGAGCCACTCTAGTAGCGAGTAACTGTGGGATCAACTTCACGACTCCAGCGGTCGATGCCGCCTGCGATGCTGTAACAATTCTCAATGCCGCGAGCGCGCAACCACATGGTGACCTGCAAGCTTCTGACACCGTGGTGGCAGAGGATCAACAGATCGCCGGAATCGGCGAGACCCTCCAATTTTTGAAGTTCCGCCGGTATCGAGCCCATAGGAATGAGTTCGGAACCCTCGATGCGCGCTAAAGCGAACTCGACTGGCTCACGAACATCGATCAAAGTTGCTTGTTTGCTTATGGTTAGCTGTTCTTTGGCCGCATGGGGAGTGACTTCGTAAGGGGAGGTCATACGCTTCTATTTACGCATCTCTTGGTGGTGGAAGAGGCAGTGCTAAATTCGGGCTTCGAATTACAGACGCTGAACGCCTCGCCCCAGTTGAGAGCACTCGCACTTTATTGATCCGCCGATTGCGAATTTCCAGGGGCATAATTCTCTTGCGAATTGTCCGACGGACCAAGTAAATGTACGATTTCTTTCTTCATATTTTACATAGAGTAGGTCGGAAACAAGATACAATTCGAAAGCTGTGGTGAAACCGTAAAAGGCTTCGGCCATTTAACCACCGAATAGTTTTTGAAAGGACAAATTCAATGGCTACTCCCGGAATCGGGCCTGCCCAAGCGCCAACGCAAACACAAGGCGCACAGTCGCTCTCGCAGAACGGTCGAGCCTTTATCGTTCTCAGAGAAGGCGGATTTGTAAACCACAACTATAACGACAACGCACACCCACCCAACTGCACATATGGCGCAGGAACGCTCAAACACCACGGGCCCTGCACGCCAGCCGAACTCGCCGCGCCGAACTACTCGCAAGCGCAAATGGAGGAACCGCTAAGCCAAAGGCTGGCCGTAGCTGAAAGAGCAGTTAGGCACAACGTCACTGTGCCACTGACCCAATCGCAATTCGATGCACTCGTTAGTATCACCTACAACGCAGGGCCAGGAACGCGAGGTGACCCCACAAGCGGCGCACAGCCGCTATACCGCGCGATTAACAGTCAAGGCCCGGAAGCTGCCGCCCAAACAATTCTCAGCACTGCGATACACTCGCGGCACCGAGACCCGAGAACCCACAGAGTCACAAGAACGGTGAACCACGGGGTCGTGAATCGGCGCCACTTCGAGCTCCAACTCTACAGAGGGCAACTATGAAACTCGCCACAATGCTCACGGCAATCCTGCTCACAAAAGCAATCGGCACCGACAGCAAAGCAGACCTCGGCAGTTGGAGAGTAGGAAAGATTCTCGATATAGTTCAGAATTACCTATCGAATGAGAAGCCTCTCACGGAAAAGCAAGCCCGCCGCGAACTCGCCAAATACGTGGAGTTCATAACCGAGAAGGGACCGAAAAGCTGCCCCACGAGCCGGGAAGTCCGAACCGAGAAAAGAGACGGACTGGTAGGAATCAACCAGCTGCCGCTGGAAAATCACCTGGATTTGCCAGAGAACGTCACAGTCTTCACCTACGATTGCTTCGAGATGTGGCAGCGCAAAGACGGCAGTATGACAGCTGGAATAGATGGCTACTGGTTCGAACTCCACAAGGTCAACCCACCGCAGCAAAACGCCAAGCTGAAATGAACAATTCAGCGGCGCGTTAATAAGGGGTAAAGCGGTCAGCGCGCGGAGCATCCATCAAAGTGTTTCATTTTCATATAGTTGGCCGTTCTTTGGCTGGTTAGGCAGTCACTTCGCAAAGGAATCCCATACGGCCCTGTTTATGGACGTTGGCGGGGGAAATAGGCAAATTCGGCTGGAAAGTTGACTTAGCATGCCAGACTAACTACCTTAGAAATCAAGTCTATGGCTCAGCTTGGCGATGCAATAGTCCGCTACCACAAGCTCCTTGAACAGCCGAGCTACCGGGAAACCGCGTGGGCAGAGCAATTTCAGGAGCAGATGCGCCAGCAGCATCTAGTTGAATCGGGCCGCCTATTGGCCCCAGTGCTGCGCCCGCATTTCATCTCGAGGCGACAGTTGGACGCGCTTTCGCGTCTTTCAGCGCAGATGGCAGAGATCCTGGAGCGTCTGGAGGCTATCGCTTTCGCGTCGCCGGTGCTGTTAAACCGCTTGCAGATGCTGCCTGCGGAGAAGATGTTGGCGGCGGTGCCTCATGGGTACGCGCGGTCGGGTGTAACGGCCTCGATGGATGCGAATTTGAAGAACGGGTCGTTGTCCTTGCAGGGACTCGACGCTTGTAAGCCAGCCGGTTTGGTGTATTCGAACATTTTGGCGGACTTATTTCTGGAATTACCCGTGGTGAAGGAGTTTAAGCGTGGCCGGTATAAGCTTTCGAAGCTGGGCGGCCCAAAGCCGCTGTTCCAAGCAGTGCAATCCGCTTACCGGCAATTTGGTGGCAAGCACAAGCCTACGACTGCGATTGTTGAACTGGGACTGGAATCGCCTGCGCCGGGTGGCTCGTCTAGCGAGGGACGGCTGCTGGCGGATGCGTTTAATCAATTGGGTGGAAACGCCCGTGTGGTGCCGCCGGAACTGCTTGAGTACACGGACGGCAAGCTTTATGCGGGAGATTTCACAATTGACTTAGTATTCCGTCGCGTTTCAACTAGAGATCTATTGACGCGGTGGGACTTATCACACCCGCTTTTGAGAGCCTACCGGGACCGTGCCGTGTGTGTGGTGAACAGTTTCCGGTCGGAGTTCGCCCAGCGCAGGGCTTTGTTTGATCTGCTGACCGATGAAGCCGTAACAGCGCATCTGCCCACCTCCGACCGCAAACTCATACGGAGTTCGGTTTCGTGGACACGTGTCGTTTCTCAGCGCAAGACAACCCACGGTGACATGCAAGTAGACCTGCCGGAATTTATTCTGAGCCAGCGGGAAAGGCTGGCTCTGCTGCCAAACGAGGATGCCAGCGACCAGCGAGTTTATATTGGAGCCGAGATGACGCCGTCGGCATGGGACCGCGCCTTGAAGCTAGCGCTACGGACTCCCTATGTAGTACAAGAACGAGTGGTTTCCGGTCGCGAATCGTTTCCGCTCTTCCAATACGGCGAATTCAAAATGAAAGAGGCCGAGGTTACGGTTCACCCACACGTACTAAACGGTGAGATGAGCAGCGCCTCGGCCGTACTGCACACTTATTTGGCGGGGTCTGCCGCGCATTTGGCAGTAGCACCCGTTTTGCTTCTCGAAGAAGCCTGACTGAAGCCTTGGGTATAGGCCGCCGCCGCCGTTATGCAGCGGCCCGTTCAAAAGCCTCGGCTTCCTCCTCAACTTCTTCGCCAGCAGCGCGCTGCCGCTCGATCGCTTCTTGACAGCCCACACAGTAAGCTGCCCACGGCACAGCTTTCATCCGTTTTTCTGGGATCTCTTCTTCGCACCGTAGACAAGTGCCATAGGTGCCTTCTTCAACACGATTAATAGCCGCTTGAACTTCTTTTAGAAGCTTAGATTCGCGGTCCAGATTACGAATCGCGACCTCGCGATTCAGCTGTTGCTGTAAACGGTCGAAATCTTCGGCCGCGTTTTCGATCAGGATTTCTTCCCGATCTGAAGTGCCAGACATGAGTTCGCGGCGTTTCGCATCGAGAACTTTCCGGACTTCCTTCTTTTGCTTGATAGCCATTGTCTTTTTCTCCTTAAACCAAATACCCTTGCTTCATGTCGAGGCTAATGCGCTTTACCTGTTCCAACTAGTTGAAAAATAGGAGCTTTTGGCCTCTCTTAAGGCTCTTTCTGCCTCGTACAGTGGTTACAGATGCGGGAGCCTGAGGCAAAGTTTCAAAGTGTGTTATCAGGAAGTTTTGGCTGCCCGATAAAACTCTCATTGAATTCTTCACAAATTTTATAAATCATACTTTTTTTTCTCCACCGGTAAACTATCGAGCAACTTTGTAAGTCCGTATTGAAACGCCTCATTCAAGTTGCCGCCAAAGCGAAATGCTTTGGCCAATTCCATCGAAAGAAATCCATGCAGGTAAGAGACCAACATGCGCGCGGCGTTTAGGGCGGCTTCTGTTCCGACGACCTTCGTAAGTAATACGAAGAGCGGTTCCACGGCGGTTTGACGAGCCGCCAACAAATCTTCGCGTGGTGCCAGGCTTTCCGCAAAAATGAGTGCGTACGCCTGCGGATTCCTCTTGGCAAACTTACGATATTGGTGGGCCATTCGTTCCAAGCTTTCGTATGGACGTTCAATTTCCAAGGCTTGGTGTAAAACTTCCGCTAGTTCGCGTAAAGCGTCGCGGGTTGCCGCACTGAGTAAATCTGCGCGACTGGCGAAACGTTTATACAGAGAAGGTGCGCGAATTCCCACCGCGTCGGCAATCGCCTGCATTGAAAGGCTGGCCTCGCCGCCAGCTTCGAGTAAGCGGCGAGCAGCTTGACAGATGTCGTGGTCGGAGGTTTTGGCGGGTGCGCTCATGGTTGGGCGGTTTTGCCCAGCAAACCTAGATGGGTGTGCTTGAAGCCACTACTGTACTTCAGGCCATAACCGAGCGCGCGGTCCATCGCGATATGGGCTACCCACGTAAGTAGATAGGGAATCGCTGTTGTATGGGCCGTGGTGATAGCGAGGACCGTCAACAGTAGCGGGGCAACGTAGCTGTGGACGACGTTGTAGCCAATTGCGCCGAGCCGTGATCCTGATAAGTAGCCCAACATCGATACGTCTGGCACGAGCAGCAGTGCGGCGAAGCGCCACCAGGATGCTCCCGTGTGAGCATACAAAAGAATGCTGAGGATAAATGCGAACACACCCTCGCAGCGCAGCCAGATGAGTGGGGCACCATTTACCGAGTTTTGATTGTTTATTTTCATAGGTTCTGCCTTTCTATGGCTAATATCATTAGCCTTAAAGCTAATGATATTAGCCTTGAGTGAAATTTGTCAACAGTTTTCCCACAGAAAGTTCCACGTGGAACCTTCGCTCCGATCGTGGTAATTTATGCCGCTACCAGTCCAGGGTAAGGGCGATGCGAGTTATAATTAAAGGTAGGGATCTAGAGAGCAAGATCGGAAAAACTTCTGCTCTAGTACGGGTTATACGGCAGTTGACCCCTTCCTATAGTAGTTCTGCACAGCAATTCCACAATATCTAGATGTGGGCTGCCAAATTCTTATTGACGCAATTGAAAAATAGCTGCACAATTGATCCTGTATTCATTCCACCCCCCCAAGGAAGGCCCAGATAGAATGGGACAGCTTAGTGTTAATCTAGCCCTCAAAGTGAAAGAGTTACATCGCTCATTTAAGAAGGAGGAACGAACCGGCGTGTCGTTTCCTCGCTACTTCACCGCAAAACTCGAAGCGGGCGTTACTCCCTACGACCAAGTGACGTGGGAAAAACGGACTGCAACCATTGGGAACGACAAAGGCTCGGTGATTTTCGAGCAACGCGACGTGGAAACACCGGCGGACTGGTCACAGACCGCTACCAATATCGTCGTCAGCAAATACTTTCACGGGCGGATGGGTTCGCCGGAACGTGAGACCAGTGTTGGCCAGTTGGTGCATCGCGTTGTCGATACGATTGCCGACTGGGGTTTGAGCGGCAACTACTTCAAGACTAAAGAAGACGGCGAGAACTTCCGCATGGAACTAGCGCACTTGATGCTGACGCAGAAGGCGTGTTTCAACTCACCGGTTTGGTTCAATGTGGGGGTGCGGGAATCGCGCGGCTACGGTTTCTACTTTGACGAAGCTGAGCAAGTGGCGAAAAAGCTAGTGCCGGGTGAGAATCATCCGCAGTGTTCGGCCTGTTTCATCAATTCGGTAGGGGATTCGCTGGAATCGATTCTTGATTTGGCTAAGACCGAGGGCATGCTGTTCAAGTGGGGTTCGGGCACTGGGACGAACCTTTCGGCAATTCGTGAAGAGGATGCGCATTTGTGGGGTGGTGGACGGGCTTCGGGTCCGCTTAGCTTCATGAAAGGCTTTGACGCCTTTGCGGGCGTTATTAAGTCGGGTGGCAAAACCCGCCGCGCGGCCAAGATGGTGATTCTAAATACGGATCACCCCGACGTGGAAAAGTTCATCTGGTGCAAAGCGAAGGAAGAGAAAAAGGCGCACACCTTAATTGACGCGGGCTACGATTCGTCGCTTGACGGCGAGGCTTACGGCAGCATTTTCTTCCAGAACGCCAATAATTCAGTACGCGCCACTGACGATTTCATGAAGGCCGTAGTAGAAGACACCGATTGGTGGACGCGCAGTGTTGCCACTGGCCAGCCAGTGAACCGCTACAAGGCCAGGGACTTGATGAAGCAAATTGCCGAAGCTACGCACCAGTGCGGCGACCCAGGCATGCAGTTCGATACCACGATCAACAAGTGGCACACGTCGAAGAACACGGCACGCATCAATGCTTCAAACCCGTGCTCGGAATATATGTTCCTGGACGATTCGGCCTGTAATTTGGCATCGCTGAATCTAATGAAGTTCATTGGCGCCGATGGCGTGTTTGACGCGGAAGCGTTCCGCCACGCGGTAGACACAGTGATTGTGGCGCAAGAAATTCTCGTCGACAATGCTAGCTATCCGACTGAGCGCATTGCTAAGAATTCGCACGATTTCCGGCCGCTTGGCCTGGGGTATGCGAATTTGGGCGCGATGTTGATGGCGTTGGGCATGCCTTATGACAGCGACCAAGGGCGTGATTTCGCAGCGGCGATTACAGCGATTATGAGCGGACAGGCATATCTGACCAGCGCCCGGCTTGCCGAAGCCGTCGGCCCGTGCCCCGGGTACAACGTGAACGAGGAACCGTTCCTGGAAGTGATTCGGATGCATTGGAACGCGGTGAATAGCATTGATAGTCGCCGTGTGCCGCGCGCCATGTTCGAATCGGCCGAGGCCTGCTGGGCAGAGGCTCACAAGGTTGGCTCTATCGCCGGTTTCCGCAATGCGCAAATCAGCGTCCTGGCCCCTACAGGAACCATCGGGTTCATGATGGATTGCGATACCACCGGTGTTGAGCCCGATCTGGCATTGGTGAAATATAAGAAACTGGTGGGCGGCGGCGTAATTAAGATCGTCAACAACACCGTTCCGCAGGCGCTGATCAAATTGGGCTACACGCCGGAGCAGACAGAGAAAATTGTGGCTCACATTGATTCCACCGGGACCATTGAAGGCGCTCCCGAGTTGAAGGCTGAGCATCTGGCGGTGTTTGATTGCAGCTTCCGTCCGCAAAACGGGGTTCGCTTCATTCATCATATGGGCCATATCCGTATGATGGCGGCGGTCCAGCCGTTCATCTCAGGGGCCATTTCGAAGACGATCAACATGCCGGAAGAGTCCACGGCAGAAGACATCATGGACGCTTACGTCGAGAGTTGGAAACTGGGGATCAAGGCAGTAGCCATCTATCGCGATGGCTCCAAGCGCATCCAACCTCTAAGCTCCGGTACGGGTAAAGGCGAGAAGAAGATGACCCCTCTCGCCGCACCTGTGCCGCAAACGATTGAGAAGGTGGTCTATCGGCCGGTTCGCCGCAAGCTGCCGGATGAACGGCAATCGTTGACACATAAGTTCTCGATTGGCGGGCATGAAGGATACATCACGGTGGGCATGTATGAGGACGGCACCCCGGGTGAGGTTTTCATTGCCATGGCGAAGGAAGGCTCCACCATTTCCGGGCTCATGGATACGCTCGCAACTTCCATCAGCTATGGCTTGCAGTACGGCGTGCCGCTGAAGTTCTTTGTCGATAAGTTCAGCCATGTTCGTTTTGAGCCGAGCGGTTGGACCGGTAATCAACAAGTGCCGTATGCGAAGTCGATCATCGACTATATCTTCCGCTGGCTCGGGGCTCGGTTCCTTGGCATTACGGAAGCGAACGAAGCTGGTGAGACACCCAAACTTCGTCCAACGGTTATTGAGCCGCAACAGGCATTGCCGTTTGATGCCAGTTCTGGAGACGCGCCATTGTGTTCAGAGTGCGGCAGCATGATGACGCGCAACGGTTCTTGCTATAAGTGCGAGAACTGCGGCGGTACGAGCGGTTGCTCATAGAGGGGCATCGCCGGGTTAGGATTGAGTGAAAGAACGCCGTTGCCGAAAGGTGGCGGCGTTTTTATATGGCCGCGCTACCGGGTATTCAAGTAATTCCCGTACCCAACGATAACTGTTGAGCCGATCAGCACAAGAAGCCCCAACACTAACAACCGTACAGCAACGTGCCCGCTGCCCTTCCATTCCTTCAAACCGATTCCCCAGAGCGTACTGAAAATCACGATGCTCGCCATGTGGAGCGTCCAACTCGAGAACGAGTAAGCGCCCATCTTCGTTTCGCCCATGCTGTAGAAAAAGAACTGAAAATACCAGGCGACTCCAGCCAACGAGCAGAGCAAATAGTTGCTCAGGAGCGGGGTATCGGCAGCCAGATACTCGCGTCCGGTCTTGTTGCGGAAATTCAAGAAGACGGCCCAGATGAAGTTCGTCGTGAAGCCCCCAATAAGTACGACTATGAGCACGGGCAAGCCCTGCCATAGAGGCGGCGTGCCTGCCCGCATAGTTAAGGCTTTGATGGGCGCACCGGCTGCGAGACCATAGGCAAAGCAAGAGCTCATGAGCCCTGATACAAGTGCGACCAGGAAACCGCGTTTTAAATTGAATTCCTTGATGACTGGTTCACCTGCCCCGCCAGCGAGTGCTCGTTCTTTGTAAATGCCCGCGAGGCCGGCAATGGCGATCCCAACGACACAAAAGCCGATTCCAAGAAGTGTGACCCTGCCAGCCGACTTGCCCCACACCTCACTCGCGAACGTACCGTTGAAGATGGGAGGCATGAGTGTGCCGAAAGCCGCACAAAGTCCCATGACAACAGCAATGCCGAGAGACAGTCCCAGGTAGCGCACCGTTAGACCGAATGTGAGTCCTCCGACGCCCCATAATAGGCCGAAGAAGATGCACCAAAACAAAGTAGAGGGAGGCGCATTGGCCAACACAGCAGTGACTCTGTGTGTGAGAAGCGAAGCCAGCACCCACGGCGCTATGATCCAGCTAAAGACACCACCGACCAGCCAATAAGTCTCCCAAGACCAGCGCTTAACAACCCGAAACGGGACATAAAAGCTGCCCGCTGCTAAACCACCCAACCAATGAAATAAAACTCCCAAGGCCGGATTGGGAGTCATGAGCGAAGCGTCACGACCGCTACTCCAAATGCACCGAGCTTATACTCATCTCCACTCAACTCTCTCCTATGAGGGGGTTCGCTTTGTGTTGTCTCATCTACGAACTCTACGCTCATCGCAGCTTGGGGCAGCTTGACATCAATGTCGCGATCGCGTTTATTCACTAAAAGTAGTTTATGCTTACCATCCTTGCCGATAAGGCCAAGCGCGTATATCACTGGAGTGTCGGTTCCGGTTTCGACAAGCTTGTCACCTGGCAACAGGTTCTGCTTTAGAAGCTCCAAAACTCGAAATCTCGGATTAGCTGCGCCAGTGTTCCAGTCGACCATCGACACGCTCGGAAATTGCGTTGGATATCCCACAAGTTGTGACTCGCCGGCAACGTCTATGCCGAGAGAAGCGAGATGCCCGAATACGTACGCGTACAACGCTCCCGAAAGATTCCAGTAGCTCTGAGGAATCGGCACCGTAACGTGCCCGAGCTTTTCTTGCAATTGATCGTCAGTAGAAATGGAACCTATTTCATCGATGGTGGTGCGCGTCGCCGGCGATAAGCGTTTGCGGATCTCTTCCACATATCTAACTGTGGTCAAGAAGTGATCGGCCTCTTCGAAAAAGGTATATTGCTGGACTTCGGCAGGCTGGTCAACACTCGGCACCGCATAGAAGTGGTAAGAAATCATGTCGAGCGGGATGCCAGGCTTGTGGTTAGCTGGGTTTAGAAAATATTCGAACATGTGCGGATTGTCGGAAGGCGCAGCAAGTGCGAGCCCGACAAACTTCATTTGTGGTGCAACCGGCTTGATTCCGGCAACAATGGCGTCGTAGCACAAGGTATATTGCTCTGGTGTCATCTTGTGCTCAAAATCGGGCTCGTTCAGCACCTCCCAGTAAGGAATGTCAAAGTGATGGGCGGACTCATGGCGCTTGCCGTATTCGTCGGTAAAGCCACCATTCATGTACCAACTAACGAGTCTGCCGTAATAATCCCCGAGTTCCCTGCCCGATGGGTCGCGGAGTTGCGTACCTTGTGTGTAGTTCCACGTAACTTCATCTGGATCGTTTGGGTAAGCGACGGGTTGTGGAGTGACCCACATCCACTGCGGCGTAGTGCTGAAATTCATAATCACCGAATGGCCCTTGGTTGCATGTAAGAACTCTTCGGTCATCGGGTCAATCAATGAAAAATCCCACGATGTTTTCCCATCAACTGGCGCGGACAACTCTGCAACACCTAATTTGGGGTAAGGAAGCCACGGAACATAGCGGACGTAATCGGCTCCCAAACGGCGAACCTCGGAATATGCTCTAGCATGAATTGCAGAACCGGGCCGGAGTGGAGGATTTACCACGACCTGTAGCGTCGGAGTCGTTTTGGAGATGATTTCGACTTTGTCCCAAGCGACGTAGACCTTCTGCCCAAGTGCGGGAATGGTAATGAGTGATATTAAAAAAACCGTGGATAACTTCATAAGTCATCAGCTAACAAATACGAACAATTTCCAACCCTAGAAGTGCCGCTAACTTTTCGAGCTTCGATGCAATGTGGCCCACACCGATGGCGCAATGATGAGCCGGGCCTTCCGCAGTCCAAGCGGTTATGAACTTCTTCGCCCCAATGGAAAATCTATAGCGGCTATTCGTGTTGCCAATTTGAAGTATTGGGCCGGGGACCGACTCCGCTTCGGCTACAAGAAATTTGAGTCGTCCGTTCGAAGACTCGACTACGGAGAGAAGCGTTACTGGTCCATGTTTAACGGACATTTCAACAGATAGACCTTGGCCGACTTTGCCGTGATACACGCTGAGTGGTTTCACTTTCACTTTACCTTCGGCGATGGCGGCATGGCCTGGGCCATCGTGTCCCAGCAGCACAACGTCGTCTTTGAAATCGTTGGCGTAAAACTCCGAGAATGATCCGCCGACAGCGAAGGAGTCCATGATTTTCATAGCTTGCGCATTCTTTATTTCATATTCGCCCGCCACCGGAACACCGTTGGCAGTTAGGTAAGTCGCGCCTAAAATAATTGAGCTGATGGCGTTCTCGTTTGCCAAGTTTCCAGTTCCTCGGTAGTAATACGCGAGTGAACCTAAGTCATGTTGCGCAACCAACTTATCCAACGCCACGGATGTTCTTGCCGAGCGCTGCAGTTCCGCGGGCACGCAGTCGGCCTGCACATCAAAAGTAGTCGAAAACAAAGCGACTCGTTCCGCGACTTCTTCGGGAGTGATCGTTTGAACCAGAGCGGCTAGTTCTTCAACTTCGATGATCTGAACGTGGCCTCCAAAGTTGGCGCACTGTTGAGTGAGATCGGAGTAGATGTCGAGCATGCCGCCGTAATAATGACCCATCACTCCCAGGCGGTTGTGTTCCATCACGTGCGCTACATGAGCAGCGGCAACCCATTCTTCGATCTCCTCCCAAACCGCAGAGTCCCCTTGCAGCATGCCCGTCACCTGGGAGAAAGGCAGGCGACAGCGTTTGAGGACATTTGAGATTTCAGGTAACGGGCAAGTTCCGCACCACGCTAGCCACTCACCCGTCATCTCACCGCGATCTCGGAGGGAATTGAACGCGGCGTAATTTATGGCTTCTCCAGGCGACAGGTTTAATAGGACAACAGGAACCTTTGCACGCCGAACGACTGGCAACACGGTTGATGAGAGAGCGTAAGTTGCCACGTGCAGAAAAAGGACGTCTACGTCTTCTTGCCTAAACTTATGCCCCGCATCCAGTGCTTTTTCGGCAGTATCAATTAAGCCCAAATTTACGATTTGCGCACCCGAGTCGCCCAGTTGCGTCGCAATCTTTTCGTTATATCCAGCGAGCCGGTCCCGCAGCCCGGCAAATTGTGGCCAATAGACATCGAGACCGATGCTAAAGAGTCCAATTTTTAGCTGCGGGTTGCTGTTCATATTCATTCCTGTGCTGAACCGCAATCACAAACAGCGGTGCTTGATCAAAATGTGAGGCGTATTCCTAGCTGCAGCCGGCGCGCGTCCACTTGCGTAGATGAGATTTGGCCGAATGTTGGGGTGCCCCAAGTCATATTGGGAACGCCAAACTGCGTGTGATTGAAA
>Ga0182012_10003815_pt1 | contig 15922 bp, 21 predicted proteins | sample 612S2SmetaG_FD_120486 | JGI IMG/M metagenome (GOLD analysis project Ga0182012, IMG submission 120486) | Permafrost microbial communities from Stordalen Mire, Sweden - 612S2S metaG | ecosystem: Environmental > Terrestrial > Soil > Wetlands > Permafrost | place: Sweden: Stordalen | collected...
GCGGGAGAGGATGATTAAATCGGCATGAAGCGGGCGTCGTATAATGGTAATACCCAAGCTTCCCAAGCTTGAGCCGTGGGTTCGATTCCCATCGCCCGCTCCACTTTTCGTTGTCTGGCGTCGTCCTGTGTTGCCCTAGGACGCGACCTCGCGTATCGCCCAGTTGCCACAGCCTCGAGATGGGCGCAACCGTTCATTTGATCGAACGCCTCGAGCCGCGCCTAGGTCGGAGTCGTTTTCGATGGGCTCGTCGGTCCGTCATCGACCCTCTGCTGCCTCTCGCCGCCGTCCGCTTCGCGGCGCCAGAACTGCGCGGATCTACGAACCCTCGGTCATCTTTAGCCTTTCAAGACCATACCCGCAGCAATCGGATCGAACCCCGCCGGAAAGACCGTTCGCTCGTCGAATAGGGCGCCCGACAGATTCGCACGATCCAGAACGGCATTTGTTAGATTTGCTCCCTGTAGGGATGTAGCGCCGCCGAGATTGTCCAGACCAAGATTAGCACCGGTAAGATTTGCGCCAATCAATGACGCGTTAATGAGGTTGGCGCCACGCAATTCTGCGCCCTCGAAATTGCAGCCGCTCAGGTCCGCACCGGCCATCATCGCCCAGTACATGAGGGCATACCGAAAACTTCGCCCGCGGAGGGTGGTAAGGCCGGGAATGGCGAAGCCTTCCAAGTTTGCCGATTCGAAGTCGATAGTGCCCTCGGGCACATGAACCGCGGCGACATGCTCGCCGCGCTCATCGGTGATGGCGATTCGACGCTTAATCGTCATAGGTCAAGCTTACGCGGCAACCACAGGCAAAGTTGTGACGAAGCACGACGAAACGGCGCTTTCCGACCCTCTGCGGTCAGTGCTATCTGACCGCTTCCGGGCGCTCAAATTCCACCGGTCCACGGCAAGACCACAGGAAGTAATGCCAGCAACTGAAAACAGAAGATGACTGCTGACACCACTTTGGGAAGTTTGTTTGCGACTATAAAAATAGCCATGCTTACAAGAAGGCCGATGAGTGGTTCAACAACGTACAAATGAACCTGCCCTTCATTGGGATATCCTGGAACCGTATGGACCCTCGGGCCATAACATAGATCGTATCCCGACCAAGCAAGGTATGCCCAAGGCGCACATGCTATTGACGCGAGGATTCGCTGCGCGGACCAAAACTTCCGTGATTCAGCACTGGTTGTGTCATCCACCGAAAGCTCCTTAATCGACAGCACCCCACCTGGAATCGCCATTCGCGGGCGACCGCTTCGGAGTCATTGATCAAGCTTGCCCATGGAAGCTAACGTGCATGTTGCCGGCACCGTGCACGTCATTCTTGTACGTCACGAAATGTCTCTTCATGCCCTTGACGTAAATTGCGCACCAGTAGTAGTTCCCGCCATCCGAGACGGCGACAGGCCGACTCTGCCAACTCGTGTCATTGAATGTGGACAAATGGGATTCGTGAAATCCATTCACAAAAATGGCGTTCCGATTGGCAAATGTTCCTGAAGCGTACTGTCGATAATATTGATGCGGAGAAGCGTTCGCCCGCACACGCTTCAGATCATCGGCCAATAGGGGAGCTAGCTCTTTTTCAAGGCTTTTGATATCCGAGGGTGAGATTCTCCACCCCTTCGAATCGTCCTTCGCGCCGCACATCCCTGCCACCTCGCGCGCGGCATCCCCTTCGAGAATCACACCACGTGACTCATCGAACGATGGCTGGCCTAGTTTGGCGGGAGTGTTATCCGTTTCGGAGCCCCCAATCACCGGCGCGGTGACGAGAAGCATCATGGCGGCGATCAATGCCTTAATTGCTTGGTCCACAAAATCACTCCCATATGATATTTCGCCAATAGCTCGGAACCTGGCGGGGGTCTCCCATCGACCCACTCCGGTCTGGCACCGATGCCCGCATTGGGAACGTGGATCGACTGCCCCTGCGGATCATTGTTCGTTGTTCGGCTTACGGCCAAACCCGAGGAGCCATAGGCTTTCTTTCAGGTAGTGGTAACCGATGCTGAACATCAAGATAGCCGTACCGATGTAAACTAGATGGAACACTGGATTCTCTCCAAGTGATCCGGTTTCGATACAATCTCGAATGCCCATAATCGGGAACACCACACCAAAGGCCACGAGAATCACGCCGAAAACCCCTTGTGGTACGCCAAGCGCCTTTCCGAGAATCTGCACCGACCTGTGTGATGGAGTTTCACGTTTGATGGCTCTACTGGCGTCGATTCCAAATAGCAGGGTCGATGGAAAAATCACAACGATAATCAGGCCACCAATAATTCCATTGGCGGAACTGTGTGGATTCGCAATGATTAAGGCAATTAAAAAGGCCAAGACGATCGCCGAGACCAACAGTTTAATTAGAGCAAATTTGACGGTTCCAGTACTCACGATTCATTGAATATCACAATCCACGAGCACGTCCAGCCGAGGCTGTCACAGTCGCCACGGTGGACAGCCAGCAAATTTCGGCTCGACCAGCGAACGACAGCTATCCCGAGGGAATTCCGGGGACATCGAGCGCCTGCTTTTGGCCGAATGCCGCCCCATGCTGCGCTACTAACGGCCCGTTGAGCCGCGGTTGAAACTGTCAGTTATTGTATATACAATAACTGCTTGCGTATAACTTTCGACCCAGCAAAGCGATCCCAGACCATGACAGAACGCGGTCTCGATTTCGCTGACGCCGTGCGCGTGTTCGAAGGCGTCACCGTTGAGGTCGAAGACACGCGCAAGGACTACGGTGAAAAGCGAATCATCTGCTTTGGCCGTCTGGAAGGTAGGATCGTCGTGATTGGGTATACACCGCGAGGCGCATCTGAACGCCACGTTTTCAGCATGAGGAAAGCCAATGATCGTGAACAAACGCGGATCGCACCGCTCCTTGAAATCTGACCTTGCACGTGTGGACGCTCACGTCATCAAGGCGGCGGAGTACAAAGAACTGCCGGAACTGACAGAAAAAATGCTGTCTCGAGCGACGGTGAAGAAGGGCGGCAGGCCACGGTCGCTGAATCCGCGCAAAGCGATCTCTCTGCGGCTGCCGGCGGATGTAATCGACCTGTGGCGGGCCACCGGTCCTGGATGGCAGACTCGAATGGCAGACCGCTTAAGCAAGGTGCGTCCGCGCAGCTAGCTCTATGGGCCAGGCTGGGGTGCCCGGCGGAATTCCTGCGTTGCCCTCCGTTGCCCCACATTCCGCGAAAATTCACACGCTAATCACACTTGGAGTCAGCATCCTCAGGAAACCGCTTGTTTTATAGTTCCGGCGGCACCTTCCCCGTGGGTTCGATTCCCATCGCCCGCTCCACTTTTACTTGTCTGGCGTGTCCCCGCGTTGTTCTGGGACGCCACTTAGCCTGTTGCCCAGCTCGATATGGGCGCAACCGCTCGTTTGACCGAACGCTTCGATCCGCGTCTCGGTCGTAGTCGTTTTCGATGGGCTCGTCGGTCCGTTGTCATTGACCCACTGCCGCCGGTCGTCACCGGCCGCTTCCGAGCAATCAAATCGCGAAACTTCCCCAAAAACGAGCATTGGCACTGGTGCGTACTAGAATCAAACCCTTGTGCCGCTATGCTGGCGGTCCCTTAACTTGTTCATTTACGTTTTTTATGGGAATGTTAATGAATCATCTCGGTTACTCAGAAGCGTGATACACCGCATTCCAAAGGTCGTTGAACGCTGGCGACTCGCAAGGGCGTTCAGGGGCACCGCCGGAATGACCCTCTAATTGGAAATCTAAAGAAGTCATGGAATCATCTTCACCGGTCCGTAGCTGATCACGCGGCCGGTTTTGGTCACCCCGATCCTTGGCGGTTTTATCCTCCTCATCGCAAGCCTTTGATCTCAGCCCATCACGCACGTCGCGGCGGATCGTATCCTTTAGACTTTGTAGCTGCCGCGCATTGAGTCGCTTTGTTGACTTGTGCCAGTTCGGCTTATGACCGGCTTGGGTTACGCCACTCCGCGAGGTACGTACAGTTACCATACCAGTTTCGAGATCAATGAACATTTCAAAGCCGGGAGTCATCAACCCGGAAGCAGATAATTGAATATGATCGTGCGGCGTGGTGACAGGGACGGATTGAGTGCTGCACGCGCTGAGCATCGCCGCCACTATGCTGAGGATCACCGCTCGCATCGCGATGAACAGGATGTCGTGGAGCCCACAGACCCCCACTTCGTGGCAGTCAATTCCATAGCTTCCCGACGAACATTCCCATCGGGTCAGAAATGGGAAAGTTCAGGCATCCTTGTCCGTTCGGCATCCCGTCAGTCTACCGCGCATCGTGAACGACCGCTTACAGGAGCGCATTTCCGGTGATCGAATTACCCAAAGTAGCCGATTTGCGCCGGCCGTCGGCCGGACCTGGTCACAATAAAAGTAACATGTTACATTTATTATTGTGCAGACACCCAAAAAAGGCCCTGGTCGCCCCCGCAAACCCGGCGCTCCCGACGCGGCGGAACGGATGCGCGCGGCGCGGGAGCGCAAGCGCCGCTCAGGCTTTCGCTTGCAACAAGGCTGGGTTGGTTCCACACCTCAGGGGTACTCCGATCACGAGCGCCTCGATGCCAGGAGCCTCGCAATGCATTGCCTCGTTGCCAGAAAACTTCTGGCGGAACCTGCGCTCCTCGCACGCGCGCGCAGTACCCTTGCGCGCTGGAGAGCGCAAGCGGCAGACCCCGTACCATCGTACTTTTTAGAGTGGGGGCGCATCCTTGAGCGAAGCCCGGCCGAAATCGCCGGCTTTCTGGCGAGCATGCGCGAAGACGCAACGAGGCTTCGGCAATCCTCGCCTTTTACGAATTTTTTGACACCCGAAGAGCGCGCGAGGATCTTCGAGGCCTTCCGGTGACGCGCGAACAGCTGGAGCATCTGCTGCGCGCGAGCGCCTCTGTATTGATCGACAGCGGCAGCCGCTCATCCCCGCAAGAATTGGTAGTGATAGGCAGCCAAGCTATCCTGGGCCAATATCCGCAGGCTCCTGGGGAACTGCTCCGCTCTATGGAGGCAGATCTCTACCCGCTGCGGGAGCCCGAGCTTGCCGATGCAATCGACGGCGCGATAGGCGAACTCTCCGCATTTCATGACACCTACGGATACTACGCCCAGGGCGTAGGTCCCGAAACGGCAACGCTGCCGGCCAAGTGGATTGATCGAGTGATCCCGGTGCAGAGCGAAGCCACGGGGCAGGCAGTGGGTCTGTGCCTGGAGGTACACGATCTTGCTATCTCCAAGTACGCTGCGGGCCGGGAAAAAGACTTGCGTTTCACCTTCGATCTGGCTCGGCACGGATTAACAAGAAAGAGCGTACTGATGGAGCGCCTCAAGAACACCGCGCTTCCTGATGTCATTCGAAAGCTCGTGCGGCAGCGGATTGCTTTGCATTTTCCAAAATAAAGTATCTTCCTGCGACTGACATGTCTGAGCTCCTTTTCTAGGATGCGGCTCCGGTACCGGAACTTCGCGCATCGATACACCCCTGGGTAGCCCTACGTTGCCCCACATACCGTGAGAATTCACACGCTAATCACACTTGGCATCGGCATTCGCGCCAAAGCGCTTGTTTTCAAGCGCCGGGCGCGCCGCCCGTGTGGGTTCGATTCCCATCGCCCGCTCCACTTTTCCTTGTCTGGCGTATCCCTGCGTTGTCCTAGGGAGCCTGAAGAAGGGTTCCAACGATTCAATGCCAAGTGCGCACTCCCGCGGTGCAATGCTGCGCTTGGTGGAGAGTCCCCGTTTGGACGGGCCCACGGAGCCTCGTCCGCCTTTGGGCGAACTACCCGGCCCTCCGATCCAATTACATGACCACACTGTTCGCGATGAGAGGCCGACTCCTAAACAACAGCAGAGACACGAATGCGCAGAAGATGAGAGCGCACGGAAAAGATAGCCGGGCGTAAGTCGCTACTTTTGCGTAGTAATCAATATCCGTCCACGGAAACGCAAGAAAATTAGGTCCTGGAAAGACAAAAATAAAGCCACCTTGGAAGGGCAGAGGAGCGATCAGCCATGCGTTCACCAAAGCAAAGATCGGCCTCCGCACAGCTAGCGGTAGGTTGAGCCGTCTCAATAGATAAACGCTAAGCGAGCCAGTAAACAATAACGCTGCCGATGCCGCTATGAGCCATCCAACGATTGCTCCGACCGCATTTGCACGAGTGATACGTTGGTACTCGGCGTCGTCAGTTGGCGGTGGCGTTTTGACGACAACGACAGCCGTTCCAAAAGCCTTTTGCAAATCGGAGAGAAAGCGGTTGTAAAAGCGAACTCCATCGGGACTAAAGCCGCCAGGCCGCTCTTCGTAAACGTTCAACTCCACGAAATGGTCGGACGTTGGCTTATATCCAAGGCGGAACGGTTCTGTCGGCAGTCCATTTGAATAGTCTGCCCATACGACGCGCAAGTGATGTGAGTCATTGAGAAATGTGCGCTCCCTATTCAACCTTGCCAATTCCTCGTCTCTGGCCGCCGGCGACATCGCCCGATTCTGGCGAATGAGGGCGATCATCTCGTCGTATCTCCCAAAGTCCTCAAAGCCTTCCGCCTTGAGTGACCGAGACACCGTTACCAGCAGCTTTGTCCTTGATTCGTCGGTTACATCATTGACATTGAAGGTTGCGGGATCAAGACGATACCCTTCTCCGCAGCCCACAAGCGCGGTCACTACCAGAGCTACCCACGTGAGCTTCCAGTGACGAGTCCATAATGCCCGCGACATTGCTCACGCCGCCTGAGTCGCCGACGGCCTCATGGTGACGGTTGATCGAGCTCCCTCTAGATCATCGCGCATATCCTCAGCTCTTGGCACTCCCAGGTTTTTGGCCAATCCCATTTTTTCGAGTGCCCGGAGAATCAGCCAACCTGGGTCCAGTTCCCCTGGTCCGATGCCCATTCGCGCTGATTCAGGAAATGCGTGGTGATTGTTGTGCCAGCACTCGCCGTGCGTAAGAAACCCCCAACCCGGCAAGTTCGATGCTTGCACCGCAGCGCCCGGTACCGTCCAGTGACCAGGGCCAGGATTGTGAGCAAAGTAGGTCACGACCCAATGGCTGGTAACGCCCACGGCAACGCGCACGAACACACCCCAGACCACCCAGTCGAGGCCGCCGATCAGGTAAAAGATCGTCCCGAGCATGAGCTGGTGAAGCGGCCACGTGGCTTCCATGAACCTATACCACGGGTCTTGAGCAAACTGAGGCTCGATAACGAAGCGAGGAGGACTGCTGAACCGGAAGGTGCAATGCAGCTGCCAGAAGGCATCAAGCCACAAGCCTCGGCGATGAGCGAAAAAGTCGTGGCACTGCGGCTCTCTTTGAGCCCAATCTCGCACGTCGTGTATTCGCAGAATTCCAAACGGCCCGGCCATCCCCACCAACACGCCAAGCCAAACGAGAAACCGCTCAACACTCTTTGGACAATCATATGTTTTGTGTATCAGGCGCCGATGCATGCCAAGAGAATGTCCAAGCAAAAGAGTGACATAACTTAAGGCTAGGAACAGCGCGAAAGCGCCCCAGGAAAAATGGCTGGGTGCAAAAGTGATGGCCAAAACAAACATCGCTGTATTCCAGATAGATTTTGCTGGCGCCCAGACGACGTGGCCTTTGACCGCGTTCGCGTCCCGACCGTCAATGCGCCAAACATTTTTTCTCATGGCGATACCGCGTTTGGGTAATATATGGAGATTACACAGTTGTCTTATTAGCACATTAGCTAATATTAAAGATATATGCAAGCAGATAAAATTTTCGAAGCCCTAGCCTCCGGCCCTCGTCGGCAGATTTTGGCTTACCTGTCAAAGGCGGAGTTGACGACATCGGAACTCGCTACCAAGTTCGAGATGACGCCGCCCTCCATGTCCAGGCACTTGTCAGTGCTAGAAAACGCCGGTTTAGTCACTAGCAAACGACAGGGTCAGCGGGTTATTTACCAGCTAACACCTGATAGTTTGGTAAACACATTGACAGGGTTCGCCTTGGAGATATGTCCAATCGCCGGCGCTTTGAAGCGCGAGTCGCGAGCAATCGCAAAACGCAAATCCGTTGCCCCCACGCGGAATACTTGACGTTTGCAGATCACATTCTGACGCCTGGATCACGTAACGGGGTAGTCGAGAGCGGAAACCGATATCAAGGGAGTAGTTGTCTCAGCTAGCCCTACGTTGCCCCACATACCGCGAAAATTCACACGCTAATAACACTTGGCATCGGCATCCGCGGGAAACTGCTTGTTTTATAGTTCCGGCAGCACCTTCCCCGTGGGTTCGATTCCCATCGCCCGCTCCACTTTTCGTTGTCTGGCGTCGTCCTGTGTTGCCCCAGGACGCGACCTCGCGTATCGCCCAGTTGCCACAGCCTCGATGGGCGCAACCGTTCATTTGATCGAACGCCTCGAGCCGCGCCTAGGTCGGAGTCGTTTTCGATGGGCTCGTCGGTCCGTCATCGACCCCAAGCCGTCATTCGTCACCGACCGCTTAAGCGATTGGCGGTTCATTTCGATGCGAATATCAATACGGGTATCCCGATGACCACCACCATTTGAATCAGCCAACCAATCCGCCAATTCCACCACAACGCCAATCCTGCAAGTCCGAGCAACGAAGCCGCAGGAAGCACAAATAAGACGGCACCGGCTTCGGCAATTGCACCCGCATCAATATTGTGGGGCGTTCGGTCCGCCGTAATCACGACGAACAGGCCGACAACGGCAAGTAGGGCCGCCAAAATTAGATCGAGCCACGCGATTGGTCCGCTTTAGGAAAATCATAATGAGGTTACGGCCGCGAGCAAATTACAGTGGCCTATCGCTCCGCTTGTAATATCGCGATTGTTTCTATTTGCTCGTTGTCATGGAAGGTAGAACCCTGAATAGGCATTCCTGGCCTGGTCTTCTTGACGCCAAACGTCGCTTGATAGTCTTGGAACGGCACCGCCATCCCCTCCTTCTCTCGATTGTCGTAAACAACGGAGCCGGCAGTTGTCGGATCATGCGCGTGACCGTCCGTCGACACTCCAAAATCAAGTTCGTCTCTGGATTCCTTGCCAAATATCTCTCTGACAAGACCGACACTCAATCCGCGTACTGATTCGACATGGATAATTATTAGCCCGGACAAAGCCGCAGTCTTATCCGTCTGAGCCTTTCGGAGAACTCCCCGAATTATTTCAACTTGCATCATTGGAAACGATTGAGCGTCAACGGTCACTACCGCTTTATGAATGTCCGGTGGGTCACCAAGCCCGGACTCCTGATCCCACTTCACTTCGGCTCCGTTGAAGAATTTCAACAGATTGGCGTCCGTGTAAAACGAAGACTGAACGAGCAAAGCTCGATCCCACGCGAATTTCAGATTTCGCAACAACCGCTCCGGTGTCTTGGGCAACGTTATCCCGGCTGCGATATCGATCTCTGTGGGGGCCCGACTCTGTAATTCCGCGCCCGCTGGAACGGATAGCAACAATACGAAGATTAGCGTCGCCGATTGGTATATTAATGATCTTCGCTGCATAACGTTCCATGTTGCTTTCCAAGCCCGCTCCATAGACTACCTCAACCTACAGACGACAGCTTCAGAGATGTTCGGTGAGGCCGACGACCGCCCGCAATTGGCCGGTCAGAGCCGTTCGCGGTCGGTGGTGTCCGCCACCGACTCCTCGCGACCCGTTGCCGACAGTCGTGAACGTCAGCTTTACCGCTGACTCTTGATCCGCCTTTCGTGTTGATATTGCCGTCGAAGGCCGATTGACGCCCCAACGCCCAGGATTCCGCAGATCGTGATTGCGAGTGGTCTACCACTCGGTATCAAGAAAGATATCGCGAAGGCTGCCGCAACCGCGACGGCCGAGGACAGCACGAACCGCCAAGTGCTGATGAGATTAAAAATCGAGATTATTACTTGTATCAACTCAACCATTTTCAATCACCCTGCGTCCGCGGTAGTGATAGGAACTGTTCTACGCGAGGTCGGCCTTCGACCCCAAGGCGCCACTCCCCACCGTCCGGTTCCGGCGCGCAGTTCAACTACGGCGTGATGTCGATGATCCTCCGATCCTCTGATGTTTTTGCAATCGCTCGCGCCGAATACAACTGAGCGATGAACGATGTAAACACGAGCAGTCCGAAACCTCCTGGCGTAGTGGACGGGATCGAATTGCCCCCGCTGTGCGGGATGTATCCAAGAACCTCCCACAGCCCGGGTAGGAAAAACAATATCAGCCCCAGTGCCATGAGACAGTACGCAGTTGTCCGCATCCAGATCGGGCAACCGCTATACATGGTTTTCGTGATCTCCCGCTGCGTGCGGTCGTAATTCAAGTTGTTGTATCGAAGCACAAAGGCAAACCCGATCGGAATAAGCAAGAACATAAGCTTCAACGATAATGATGCTGCCCAGCCCGATAGCGGCTGGGGAAAGGCTAAGATTCCAAATATGCAAAGAACCAAACTCGAAAGAAAGCCGATCGCAGACGCGCTGTAGATCGCGAGATCGATCAATTTACTAATTCCACTGGTTGGAGTCATATACCTCTTCGTCTGATTTAGACTTTTGCAACATTGGCCAATCATCGCTCCGCACTGAACGTCCGAGGATGTGAACTCATGGGACACGACTTCGTGTCAGCGTGGCCTCATTTCTCTTCGATTTCGTGCGTTCGGATGCGTTGGCATTTCCAACATTCCTCGAAATTCGCTGGGTTTTCTTCATGACATGCCGGGCAGGTCCAACCGGGAAGTTCTTCCGCTAACGGCTCAAGGCTATTCCGACGGGACCGCCAGATAGCAAAAGCGACGAGAGCAACCAATAGGCAAGCGAAGACAGCATCTGGAACGGAATGTACGGAGAGATACGAACCAAGTCTCCCGGGATTCGGAAAGCCAAGGGTTGCCCCTGTGTAAAGCCTTGGCGCGAAATGCACGAATATTCCCGCCAGAATGGCGACACCGGCGATGATTAGTGTTAACGGTAGGCCGCGCATCTTTTTCTGATGGCGCACAACAACACCCTTATTGATTGCCGCGCAGAAATGTTGCCATGAATGCAGAGAATGTCGTCAATAACAACTCACCACTCCTTTGGCTTCGGTTCGACTTCTTACGTATGAGCGTCAGATTACCGCATGTCGCGAATGGCGGCTTCTCTGAAAGCATTTGAATGTGCTCCAAGTCCGCTCCTGGCCGGTCGGCGACTGTGGGATAAGACGCAAACTGAAGGCTCCAACACAAAGGAGCCCCTCATGGACACCAGCACCGCAGTTACCGTTCGTCAGCCCTGGAACAAGGGAAAGCTCGTAGGCCAAAAAACCCCCTTCAAACTTAAGGAGATATGGGCGATTCGGATAAGACTCCAAATCGCGCGTCGATGCCGTGATCTTGCGCTTTTTAACTTGGCGATCGACAGCAAGCTGCGCGCCTGCGATCTCATGCAGTTGAGGGTCCGGGACGTCTGCCACGGTCACAGCATGGCTTCCCGCGCCCTCATTCTCCAACAGAAGACCAGCCGGCCGGTACAGTTTGAAATTACAGAACCGGCCCGCACGTCTGTGTCGGCCCGGATTTCTCGCTCAAACCTGAAATCAGAGGACTATCTCTTTCCGAGCCGCATCCATGCATCACCGCACTTATCGACGCGTCAATATGCACGAATCGTGGACTCCTGGGTATCACAGTTGGGGTTGGACCCCACCAACTATGGTACTCACACTCTGCGGCGGACGAAGGCCACTCTGATATATCGCCGCACGAAGAATCTGCGAGCAGTGCAATTGCTGCTCGGCCATAGCAAACTTGAAAGCACCGTCCGTTATCTTGGAATTGAGGTAGATGACGCTCTAGAAATGGCTGAACAGACCGAGGCTTAGGCAAAAAGGGTAGGAGCGGCGGTTGGCGACCAGGACGGTCGCCAATCGGCCATCAAGAGACATTGGGGTCAATGAAGTCCCTACCGCAAAGCCGTCATTCGGGCGGGTTTGGCACGATTTCCCTGGCTGCGGCATACGATCTGGTCTGACCATGTATATAGTGACAAGGAGAACGCTCAAGGCGCTTTTACGAATCATTGGGGACTGAGACTATGACGATACACACACGGCACGTTCTCTTGCCGATGATTCTCCTCGCCAGCTCTAGTGTCATCTCGGCCGAAGCTCCAAAACTATCGCCGGCTGTCGAGGCCTTCGTCCGCGTTCAGGCGCCGATCGTGGTACTGACCCACGTACGAGTCATTGATGGCACGGGGAAGCCGTCAGTTGAAGATCAAAATGTCTTTATCGAGCACGGGAAGATTTCGAAGATCGAGAACGCCAACGAGACGCCGCCGAATGGCGACACAACTGTTGTTGAGATGAAGGGCTACTCCGTCATGCCCGGTATTGTCGGCATGCACAATCATCTGTACTACTCGGCCACCCCGAACTATGAACCGGGACGAGTTCCATTGTGGGACGCGCCCCGGATCTTGCCGCAGATGACCTTCTCGGCGCCGCGCCTGTATTTGGCGGGCGGCGTGACGACGATGCGCACTGCCGGGAGCGTAGAACCGTATGCGGATTTGAACCTACGCGATCAGATCGACGCCGGATTGCTGCCAGGACCGCATATCGACGTGACCGCACCGTATCTGGAGGGAGAGAGCTCAAACTTCATACAAATGCATCAACTGGCAAGCGCAGCTGAGGCAAAGCAATTTGTCGACTACTGGGCCAGCGTCGGCGTTACTTCATTCAAAGCGTATATGCACATCACTCGCGCTGAACTGAAGGCCGCCATCGATGCGGCTCACCAACACGGGATCAAAGTGACGGGCCATCTGTGCTCCGTTACATATCCTGAAGCGGTAGAGTTGGGGATCGATAATCTCGAGCACGGGTTTTGGGTCAACACGCAACTCTCGGCCGGAAAGAAGCCGGATGAATGCCCCGAATCGGCCAGCCAAGACACGATAAAAAGCATGGATCCAGGCGGTCCTGAGGCCAAGAAATTGATCCAGCTCCTGGTATCCCATCACGTCGCGCTCACTTCAACCTTGCCGGTATTCGAAGTCGACGTGGCCGGACGACCACCGCTGCAGTCCCGAATGCTTGACGCCATGACACCCGAATCTCGGGATGCCTATTTGTATAAGCGAAATTACCGGTTTGACAAGCCGCTTCCAGACGGACAGACAATGCTCACCCATGAGATGCAAATGGAGCGCCAATTCGTCGCCGCGGGCGGATTGTTGTTGGCCGGTCCCGACCCGACGGGGAACGGTGGCGTATTGCCCGGCTTTGGCGATCAGCGAGAAATTGAGTTGCTGGTCGAGGCCGGATTCACGCCGGTTGAAGCAATTCGGATTGGAACCCTGAATGGCGCCATCTTTGAAGGCAAACAAGCCAGCATTGGTTCGATCGAGTTAGGCAAGAACGCCGATTTGGTGATCGTCAAAGGCGATCCTTCCCAGCGGATTGCTGACATCGAGAACACGGAAATCGTATTCAAAGACGGGGTCGGATACGACTCTGAGAAACTGCTCCGGTCGGTTGCCGGCAGGTACGGCCAGTATTAGCCTGTGGGTTTGAATGCAGCTTTCGCGTAGACCAAAGCAGCCGTTCGCTAATGACGGCAACGGGTCGCGACCCGCCAATCAGCATCCATATGTCGGCCATGCCGGGTCATTTATGGGAAAGCTGCTGTCCGGTCTAGCAGTACTTGACCCCCGCACATGTAACCGACGGGGTGTTGTCGTACATCGCAACGTACCACTTTTCCCACCTTGGAACTCTGCTTCAGGGAGTTCACGAATTGGCGAAGAACCGCATCGATGGTGTGCTGCCTTGAAGGATTAATATTGGGTGAGTCGTCCGATTCATAGTACAGGGAAATACTCACTACTTGGGGACCGGTCGAAGGTTGGATGGCGAAGTAATTCCCCGGCTCAAACTGACAAAGAAGCCTACCGATAGCATCGTGAATGCAGATCATGCCGTTCGCCGTAGCGGCAGTCTCGAGCTGCGTAAGAACGTATGCGGCCGCCTTGCCGCGGAATTGCACTTCTACCCTCGAATCTGGACCCAAGGGCACGCTGGCGTTGGCAAATGTCGTTGCCAATATGCATACCGTCAGCAAGAGCAGGGAAGTTCTGGATGTCATTACGGAATCCTTTCCTACAGCGTTAAGCTTAGAGCTGCAGCATCAAGAGACACGCCCATAAAGGGTCATTTATGGGAATGATAGAAATTGACGGTTATGGTGAAACCTTGAGGCCGTGCTTCTCTAGAACGCTTTTGATCGCATCATTCCATACGACGTTGGCGTTTCCGAAGTCGATTCTTCCAGAGTTCTCAGAGCTTTGTATGGTCGCCTCAAGTTTGACCAATGCCGGATCCGACAAATTTGTGCTTGACTCGGCGGCCGAGATTTTTATCAGCTCTGCAGTGGATAGAGTATCAAGCAGTGTTCTAAGACCCACATCGAATCTCGAGCCCCTCCTAGTCATCATCGAAAACGTCGCACTCTCGACTTCTGTTTCGAGTGCTTTCCAAGTGGCGTCCTCTATCCGAGGGTTCATGTCTCGGGCAATGAGACCAAGCGACTGATTCGCCAACACGCCGCCCGGCGGGCTGTCGGTCAAATGGGCCAATTGTGTCTCGATCTGCGATACCAGCGCTTGGCGATAGGGAGAGTCGGCTGTGGGCTTACCGCGAAACGACCGTCCTTGATTTTCCAGCAGCTCTGGACAATCCCTTCCAGCCGACCGCCGCATGGTATTGATTGCCCAATTTCTTGACTTCAAAGACCACGCTCCGCTCGAATACAGGTCGCCTGGGCCATTCAATGGCTCCAGTGTAAAGATGAACTGTTTCCCGACGTACAGGCGCCCTATGTCTGCATCCGTTAGTGGGGCGTTGGTGGGATTATGGAGATCAGGCCCGTCAGGCTCGGTATCCGTCGCTGCGAAATCGGCCCCAGAGATCGCGGCTACCTCGAGTTCTAGTGTTCGGCCTACCAGCTCACCTACATGTCGCGGAGCCAGCGCGGGGTCGTACATCGGAAATCGGCTGTTGTCCCAATCGTTCCTCACCGCAAGTACTTCGCTGACCGTGACCGAAAGGTGTGTTTGGTTCTCTTGGCTACCACGGGGCGACGCCATACGAAGTCGGCAATCCTCGCTAGTTCCCTCCTTCACGCGCCCGACGACCACCACCTGATCGGAGCAAAGCAGCTGTGTCATCGAAGCTGGGAGTTCGGCGAAAACGGGCGCCGCGAGAACTAGAAAGCAAGATGCAACAATCGCTTTCACATTCCTTCCTCCGTTTCGTGACAGATTCGGATCACTCAACCGAACGCCGTGCGTTATCCGATTTCGACATTCCCATGATCGGTTCTTTATGGGAATGTCTATTATTCTTTCAAATGCAGTGAGGTAGACGATCTAGAGCTTTCCGATATCTGATCAAGTCAACTGATTGTCATCAGCATTCGCTGCCGCGATGTCGCGTTTACCGTAATAGAAAAGCAAATACCCAAGCACAATAAAAGCCGAGCCAATCGGAATGGTCAACCAGTGTCCAAAGGGACGGGCGTCAACCGAGCCGTGAAGCCCGGTGTGTGCACCAGACAAAATGGTAATATCGATGGCTTCATTCTTCAGGACTCTCTCGCCGTCCTTGAGATAAGTAACACGAAACGTATCTCCGTCGATTCCACCTGGAAGGATGATATGAGTTTCAATGTTCAAGTCATCCCCGCCTTGAGGCACAAAACGAAAGACGCCGTAATCATTTCCGTGGCGCGCAGGTGAGCATGACCAACATTCTTGATGGCAATTCTGCCTGTGGCGGTCAAGTTTCCTGATGGATTGATCGGGATCCCCATCAGGGATCTTGATTAAAAGATCCCCTCCGGGGAGTCTCTGTTTTA
>Ga0182012_10003816_pt1 | contig 15920 bp, 26 predicted proteins | sample 612S2SmetaG_FD_120486 | JGI IMG/M metagenome (GOLD analysis project Ga0182012, IMG submission 120486) | Permafrost microbial communities from Stordalen Mire, Sweden - 612S2S metaG | ecosystem: Environmental > Terrestrial > Soil > Wetlands > Permafrost | place: Sweden: Stordalen | collected...
CGAAGCCGCGGTTGGCGCGAAAACTTCCTGATACTCACCGCCGCCCTAGCCAGCCTCCTCTCTTCCGTTCGAAGTACCCGCCTTCAACTGCACGATCCTGATCTTGCACCCAAGGGTTAACGGCCTGTGTCTCGGTTTCCCGCGGACGCTCTTCGACACGTTCAGCCTGCACCTGCCTTGAAGGTTGTACGGATGGCAGCGTTGCGACAGGCTGCGCCATGGACTCGCGACGCACTTCTAGTTCGACCCACTGCTCTTCGGTGAGCTGCGAGATTCCGCACAGCTCCGCCATTGCGACCTGGTAGCCGGCGAGATCCAGACCTTCGTTGCGCTCGTTTGCTTTCTTGCGAAACTCGACGCCTTTGTCAGTCACGAACCGTTCTTCCGCGCAGAGAGTTTTGAAATAGGATTCGCCATACTCCAGCGGGAAGTGAATCATGCCCGCGGTTGAGTCGTCATCCGCCTTGCGCTTCCACAAGGCGTTGAACACCATTTGCTTCGCGACATTGACTCCGATGGTGACGATCCGGAGGCCTCCGCGCTTCTGCGCTGCGTCGTGTTCAGAAATATTCTCAATTAACTTGGTGCTGCTGTGGCCGCCCTTGATTGGGATAACCGTGCGCTCGCAATAGACGTTCGTCCGCGTCTTCTGGTAGTCCGGTTGGGGATGCTTCAGGCAGTAGTCATACACGTCCTGCGCGCTGTACCCGGTATCGATTCCCATGCACCAGATCGGCATCGTCCCGCCACCGACGCATGGCCACTCGGCATCGAGCAGCGCGTCCAGATCCCGCCATGGCTCCGGCTCATTCGTGCGGCAGACTACCTGTTTTCCTGCCGAGGTTGTCTTAAAACATTGAATGATTTCGTAGTCGACGGACCATGACTCACGGTGCCGCCCCCAGCCGCGGATCTCGACTTCCAGACGGTCGGACTGCACGTCAACGGTAGCCGTAAGAAATAGCGCCCCCTTCGGTACCATTGCCACGTGGTAATCCCCTTTGCAATTTGCCTGGATCTGATGCCACTCGGGAGCTTCCCCGCGTTCGCGCCAGGTCTCACCAAGAATCGTATTGATAAAAGCTTTGCGCTTCGAGTCAAGGCTTCCGGCCTGTTCCCATGCCAATGCAATCTCTTCCCAACTGAACCAGCCAACCGGAGAGTACAGACTCGACAGATAGAAGCCCGCGGTCTTGCCGTCATATTTCGAGCCCGGCGCCGCAACCCACTTGCCGGCCGCCAGCATGGCAGTCTTGTCATGGTTGTACATGAGCCCTTCACAAGCTGGGCAGACATAACGGACGCTTGAGGGGTTCCCCTTGTCCCATTTCAGATTGGCGAAGATCAAGGTCTGCATGTGCCCGCAGTGCAGGCATGGAACGTAGTAACGGCGCTGGTCGCTCTCCTCGAGGACAGCTTCAATCTTGCTCCTGCCGGCAATTGTCGGGGTGCTGGTCAGCAGAATCTTGCGCCGTGCGAAGGTACGCGCTCGAGCGGTGGCCAGTTGGATCGGATCACCTTCCCCGTCGACGTCGCCGGGGTACGCGTCCACTTCATCCAGAAACAGTTTGCCCGCCGCCATGGATCGCAGGCCTACCGCTGAATTAGCGCCGGTCATAACCAACGTGCCGCCAGGGAAATCCTTTTGCAGAATCGTGTTGCCCGAGTCACGCGACTTGCTTGCCGACACGAGCGCCTTCAGTGCGGGCGTCTCTTCGATCAGCGGGTCTATTCTCTGCTTTGAATTCCGCTGCGCCATCTGAACTGTTGGCATGATGGCGAGCATCGGGCCCGGGCTGTGGTGGATGGTGTAGCCGATCCAGTTGTTACCCGTTTCGGTTTTACCAAGCTGAGCTCCGAACATCAAAGCCACCCGCTCCCAGGGACTTCTCGCGCTGAGGCAGTCCATCGGCTCTTTGAGGTAGGGGGTCCGGGATGTTCGCCATTCGCCTGGTTCTGCAGAGGCGCGCTTCGACAAACGCCGGTGGCGGTCTGCCCATTCGGAAACGGTCAGGACAGGATCAGGCCGCAGACCGGCGAGGAAGCCAGTTTCAAATGCGGTCACTTTGCCTCACCCGCTAACGACAGCCGCTCCAGGGCAATAATCAATTCGTCGGTCAACATGATGTGAACGCGCAATGGGTCAGATTCTGCTGCGAGTAAAGGGGCAATGCGGTCCGGTATCCCGAGGATGGCATCCTTCACTTCCTGTGCGAGAGACCGGGCGCGCGCTTCCTCTTCTGATCGCTCCACGAGTTCTCCCCGCCGTGCTCTGTAGTCGAGCTCCGCATTAGCCGCTTCGTAACCCATCTTGGCCGCACGGCCCACATTAAATTGGGATGCAATACGGATATTGGCCGCGTCTGACTTCGCGTCTTCGGCTCTCTGCGCTGTGGCCGACGTTTGACTTGTGGGCTGACTCGCGGGTGCCGGTGTGGACTGGCGATGCGTGGGCTTGGCTGGGTCTTTGCCTTGGCTCGGATGGGTATTCACGACCCATTGCGCGTCTGCTGCTGCGAAGTCTACAGAGTAGCCGCCGGCGGGGAGCTTTGTAACGGAGATTCGCCCGGCCGCCATTGCCTTCTGGACAGCCATAAGGGAGCCTCCGGCGAGGCCTGTGGTCTTGCGGTGTCGTGCGTAAGCGTTTAACGAACCTGTTGTCATTGTGTCAGATGCTAGAATCTGCTATGCTGCCTATCAGGACACTTTTACTCTTATGCCGCTGAAGCCATGGACCGATAACATCGACCCCACGACAATTCCCGACGAAGTACTTAAGGCCGAGCGCGGCCGGCGCAACGGGCTGAAGAGATCGAGCTATACCGGGGGGATTTACTGGAAGAAGCACAATCCGGATACGCCGCGTTGCCGCTGCATGAAGTGCATGAAGAAACGATCCGCATAGCTTCCCGCCAATCTTTCACCAATCTTATCTGAAGTATTGACACAGATACTAGTATCTGTCATACTTCGGATATGGAAACCCTACCGAACACCCCGAAACAACTGACCTTGGGAGACGGCCCGATACAGGCGAGCCTGGGACCGGAAGCCACCGTCTACCGGAACGCGCCCGAGGGACTCGAATCCCGCGTGGTCCTCATGGAAATTGGTCGGTCTAGCTGCTACTACCGGGTAGACTTCCGCGACTCCGACGCGAATGAATCCGTGGCGATCAAATATTACCCGCGGTATACGGAAGCTTGCATTGCCGCTGCTGAATTCTGCGGGCCGGTGAAAAAGTCATGACCGCCGCAATGCAGAGAGTGTTAACGCGCTGGACCCCAAAGGAGTCGAGGGAAATTCAACACCCCCTGGGGACCTGCTACGTTTACGAAAAATCAGTTGGTGCTTTTGCAAAGGTGACGTACGTAGCCCTGGGATATGCGGGGACATCCAAGAAGAGCGCCTTCCACAACAGCCACCGGACGGAGGAAGTCCGCGACCGACAGGTCAAGGAATTCTTTGCCGGCCTGGAGTCCTCCGCGAAACTGAAGGCAGATTACAAGGCGGAGCGATCGAAACCCCACACCGTGAACGTCGGCGACATTATCCACCACTCGTGGGGATGGGAGCAAACCCAGTGCGATTACTACCAAGTGCTTTCTGTAACCGCCCACGGCGCGACCATCCAGGCGATCGACAGCGAGACGGTACCCGGCAGTGACACCGGCGGTATGTCCGACCGCCGCTTGCCTATCAAAGACCAATTCGTAAGGCGCTGCGGTTCCGGACCGGTGGAAGAGCCGTTGAAGGTCCGGATCGACGGCCGTAATTATGTGACAACCCTGGCGCACGGCAGCGCTACCGTGTGGGACGGATCTCCCAAGTATTGTTCTTGGTACGCATAACAGAAAGGAAGAGGATAACAATGGGCAACATTCACGAAGAAATGGCACGCCGAAGCGCGCAGCCAGTGCAACAGCCGCTGGACCCAGAAGCACAAACGAAGCGGATCGCGGAACTCAACGACCTGGCGCGCAAGGGAATCGGAGTACATGGCAGGTGGGTCTGGACGCCCGGCATCCGCGCCCTGAGCGACGTGGATAAAGCCGACATCCAACGGAAGATCGAAACCTTTACTGCCTTCACTGAAGGCAATGACCCCTATGGCGAACGCGACTTTGGAAGCTTCGATCAGAGCGGCCAGACCATCAACTGGAAAATCGACTACTACGATAAATCGCTGGAATATGGCAGCGAGGATCCGAGCGACCCTGGCCAGACCACCCGCGTTTTGACAATCTGCTTGGCGGAGGAATACTGACATGGCGCGCTACTACGTTCACAACCTGGAAACCGATAAGCTCAATATCTTCACCGGAGGAAAGGCCGACTGGCTTTCCATCCCGGAAGCCGACCGAGACCGGATCAAAAGCGCCTGCCTTTGGTCCCGCTCCATCGAAGGCTGGGTCAGCCGCTGCAAAGGCGGAATGCCCCGCTTCTACGCCGAAGATGTTCTGAAGCGCAACGGCTTCGAGGACCGCGGTACTGAAGGGGAGAAACTGAGCTTCGTGGAACAGATCGAAGCGAAACAGGAGCGCGCCGCCGACCGCGCCGGGCGATTTGAGGACCGGGCAGATACTGCGGACTCCCGATCCGATGCGCTCTACAAACGTGCCCACACCATGGCCGACGCAATCCCGTTTGGTCAGCCGATTTTAGTGGGTCATTATTCCGAGGGCAGAGACCGCCGCTTCCGGGAAAAGATCTACAATACTTTCGGTAAGGCCTTTGAGGAAGCCGACAAAGCGAAATACTATGCTGACCGCGCCTCTACCGCCCGAGCCACTGCAGAAGGCGCCGAATACTCGAACCCGCGCTATCTGGGCAACCGGATCAAGGAAGTAAAGGCCGAGCTGGCCGTCCTCGAGAACCGGCTGCAGGGGAAATTCTACAACTACAGTGAGCCGAAGCCTATCAGCGACGAATACCGACAGCGCCTCGAAGTGATACTAGACGAACAACACGAGAAGCTGGAATTCTTTGAGCACTGCCTAGCGACCTGCGGACGAACCATCTTCGATAAGGCAACCCTGAAGGGGAAGACGGAGGTCAAACTGCGCGGGCGCTGGGAGCCCATTCTAAAGCTGAACCCGACCACGGTAGCCGTGGCCGGCGTGGGCTTCAGCAGGGAAATCGAACTCAAGTACCCGCTGAAATATGCCTACACAGAAATTCAAGACGCTCGCTGAAAGATTGGTATACGTTTGACCTTTACAGATACTAGTATCTCTGCTACTCTTTAGATATGAGGATTAACACGGTAACAGAAACGAACGCGACCGGGCTCTACAGACATTCCCTGGGACCGTGCACGCCTAACGCCCGGCCCCAGGATTCCCTTTGCGGACAGATTCTAATCTGCAAGCGTTGCGCCCGCTGCGTGTTGCACTGTACCTGCCCGCCGCCTGAAATGCGCTATGCGAAGGCTGACCCTTTGGCGATGGCTTTACTGGCTGACCTGCGCGATGTGTACGGGTCGATTCCGAACGCCGACCTCGCTGCGCGCGCCTGGGCCGATGGCCTAATCACTGCGGCAGAACTTAGCTTACTTCCGAAAGAGATTGCAGCATGAACGTTCCGGAGTCAATCGCTGCCGGGATTGCCGCCAAAATGTCCGCGGCCTGAAAGAATGACATTAAATTGGGCGGCTCACTGTCTTGACAGATACTAGCATCTCTAGTAATCTAAGAATATGAACACGGTAACGAACACAAAACAGACCGGCCCGATGAACACCGTGAGGCCGCTGCCGCTGAACGAGGTGTACCCGAACCCAAACCAACCGCGGAAGGTATTTGCGGCCGACGCTCTCCAAGAACTATCTGACTCGATCAAGGTGAGCGGCCTGATGCAGCCGATAATTGTTGCCCCGAGGTGCGCCCCTGGTGGCCTACGTTACATGATAATCGCTGGAGAACGGCGCTACCGTGCGACCACCCTGGCCGGCCTGGCCACCATCGACGCGATTGTCCGGGAGGACGTAAACGATGCCGGAATCGCCGAGTTGGCGCTGATCGAAAACCTGCTGCGGCAGGACCTGAACGAGATAGAAGAGGCCGGCGCCTACCGCGCGATGTTGGACGGCGGACATACCGTTGAATCCCTGACGAAGCTGATGGGACTCAAGAGCCCCGCGAAAATCGTGAACCGCTTGGCGCTGCTGAAACTTGACCCCGCCTTCCAGGATGCGATCTCCAAAGGCGCGATACCCGCGAGCCAAGGCCTGGAGATGAGCCGCCTGAACCGCGAGGGACAATTCTCCGCGTGGCGTGCGATCCAGGACGGCCGCGCTGACACCGGCCCGAAACTGAGGCGCTTTGTTGCGGCGCTCTACGACCTGGAGAACCAGGAGATGCTGTTCCGGATGGAGCCGACCACCGAGCGCGAGAAAACCGCGCTGGCCAAAGTTGACCGCTTCATCGAACAGGCCGGTAAACTGTTGAGCTCGATTACCGAAGACGACCTGACCGTGATTGAAGAGGTAGTCAAATCCGACGCCGGCGTCTGCGTTGACCGGCTGAAAGCGCTGGTTGCGACCAGCTACACAATCATGAACGCGTTGGCGGCTAACCTGGCGAAACAGGATGCCACGAAAGAGACGGTCCAGTAATGCTGGCATACAAGCAGTGGAGCGGCCCGACCCGCGAGAAGCGCTTCGCTGAATACAAGCGGGCACGGCGCCGCGGCGACATCCCGCCGCCTGGCCCTTGTGAGATGTGCGGCCAGACGGTAGGCACGATGCATCACGCCGAAGACTACGGCCCGACCTGGGAGGCTTATGTTGCCGCGATGCACTCGCTCTGTGGCCGCTGCCACGCTGCCCTGCACCTGCGCTTCCGCTTCCCCGGCCGGTGGGCGGCCTACAAGCATTACATCCGCACTCAGCCCTTACTGCCGCCCGTGAAGAACATGGGAGAAGTCTTCTACCGCGCCGGCCGCCAGCCTGACATGCCGATTGTGGAGCATCCCCATAACGGCGAGTGGTGGGAGATGTTGACGATGGACCGCTATACCGGCGAACTGCTCTAAGAAAAAACAGACTCGACCCCTTGAAAGATTGGCGATACTTTGGCGTTGACAGATACTAGTATCTGTTCTACTCTAAGTATATGAAGACCCGCCGAACCTACGCTGACCCGAAACAAGAAGGTTTTGACTTTGGAGGCTGGGGCCAATACCGCGCTCAATACGGCGCACCCTTTACATCCGAGAGCGCTGGCGGCTTCAATTATGACCGGGCCCGCGAGGACCGCGAACGCCGCGAGCGCCAAGCCCGCGAGCAAGAAGCCCGTGAAAAACAGGAGCGCGAAAGCCGCAAACGCCAGAACCGAGAATCCCGCCGCCGCTGGCAGTATACCGGCCGCGACCCGCGCGAAGTTCTTGAAGTTGGTGCCTACGCGACCCAGACCGAGATCCGCGCCTCCTGGCTGCGGCTGGTAAAGGTCCACCACCCCGACCACGGCGGAGACGCCGAGAAGTTCCGCGAAGTGCAGGCAGCCTTTGAGCGCCTGCGCACCCGCGCCGCGTAAAAGGAGAAACCCATGAAGCGCCAACCTACCTTTGCGGAACTCCGAAAGCGAAAGCAACTGCCGCTCGATCTGCCGATCATGCCGCCGCCGTACACCCGGTACCGACAGATGGTAATCACGGCCTACATGGGCACAGACAACCAGTGGCACGAGTTGAAAGGGTTTGAGAACTGCATTCTGAATTGCGAATGGGAGACGAAATGACACCGACGAAAACAGACACTCCGATGGAACGACTTACGTGGCGCCAAATCATGAGACTCCGCGACGTGCTGGCAGAAGGCCCGTCCGACCGGAAGCCGATCGACGACAAACTGATACGCCTGGGCTGGCTTGAGCCCTACGGTGAGGAGTACGACAGCGACTACGGCCCGGCCGTGGATGCCACCGACGGAGCCGAGGCAAGGCTGTACGGACCGGATGGCTGCGTGCGGCCCGAACTGATCGCGCCCGAACTGGAGACTACCCGATGAAAACCGTGCAGGAACTGGCCACCAAGAAGTACGACCTTGACACCTACCCGGAAGCTCTCTTCCACGGAGAGCGCGAGATTGGCGCGTATCTCCGGGCGAATGGCGACTACGCAGTCCGCCTTTACCTTCCAGCCGGCGAGCTATTGCCGTTCGAAAAGCATTACGCATACGTGGGACCGTCTATCGAAGCTGCCCGTGACGCCTGGCGGGAGACGATCCGGAAGTGGGACGAAATGTACCGCTGACAGATTGACTACACTTTGGCGTTGACAGATACTAGCATGTGTTGTATTCTTTAAGTATGAACAACGAAGCAAAACGCGAACGGATGCTGAGGGAACTGACAAGCGACCTGGCCGCCATGGTTGAGGCCGGCGACATGACTGACATGCAAGCGAACGACTGGTACAACATGAAGGCCGATCAGTGGGCGCAGGGGCTGAGCTAGCGAATCACGTAGAGGACAAACTCAATGACACAGATGACTCTGAAGCCGAGCGAGATGATGAAGGCGAAAGCCGACCCCGAGTTCCAGACCCGCCTGGACGCCGAGCGCGTGACCCTGGAGTTTGCGACCCGCAGCCGGCGGCGCCTGGACGCGGGTAAAATGCCGATCGAGGAGAGCCCGCTTTTTGGTGGAGCGGCCCAATGGGAGATGTTTCCCGCTGGAGCCCAGATGGACCGCACCAGCCCCGAGTCCGATATTGAGCAAGCCCGGAGGCAGGCATGAAACTCCTGCCCGGCTTAACGTTCTCCTGGAAGCGTGCCCTTGGGATATCTGCCGCGCAGGCCAGAGTATCGAGACGGATTGGCATCCCGCTGAGCCGCAGCGGTCGCCAGCAGAAACTTGGCCGCAGTATCTTCGGCCTGCTGAAAGGACTATTTCGCTAATGCCTTACACACCTAACGATCCGATTTGCCCGCTTTGCAAGAAGGCCGTTGAGCCTCAGCACGCGCCTGCCGTGGAGCGTGGGACAGGCAAGCGCTGCCACGATTACTGTCAAAGGATAAAGGACAAAACCAAATGAACCATATGGGCGCAATCAAACAAATCAACACGACCCCGGAATACCTTATCGCCAAGGGCTTGCGGAAGGTTGCCAACAGCCGTAAGTTTGACGGCGGGTGTGTGCTGCCCTCCACACTGTGGGCGACCGACAGCGGTACCTGCTACCACCTGATCACCTACTGCGCCCCGGATCCCTGCCGTATCTTCGCGAGACTCTTCAGCAGCACCAAGCGCTGGACGCCCCGGCGCCGCACCGCTACTTCGGAACCCAGGCCCTAGAGTACGCGTGCTGATCCACCTTCAGCGCCTTGAAGATCCCATCCTGCATTAACACTTCAATTTCATCCTTCGTAGCCCCCATCGATTCCGCAACATACTGCGGATCCATCCCGTGCTCGGTCACGAGTTTTGCCACCAGGTCGTGCATTTTGATGGCGATGTGGCTGCCCTTCGCCCGGTTGATCCGGACCGTCAGCATGATGCGCTCCGGCTCGCTGAGGTCGAGGATTGCGCAGGGCACCTTCCCGCCAGTGAATTCCTTGACCCGCCTCGAGGTCCGCGCCAAGTGAACGCGGTGCTCTCCGTCGATAATCACCAGCGTCTTTGAGACGAGGACCGGCTGTATCCAGCCCGTGGACATAATGGAGCGCTCGAGCAGCTTGAGTTCGGGCCCGTAGACATGGTTCGGATTCCACTCGTTTGGCAGGAGCAGCTCGGCATCGAGCCATTTGATATGGTCGATCGGATGTTCAAAAGCAGGCTTCAACAAAAGTAATCCCCCTTGGATTAACGCTCTTCGGCTTGAAGCCGTTGGCGAGATAGATAGGTAGGCTCAGAGGCGTACAGAAGGCGCTCGCCCGCGGCACGTGTCCACTTGCTACCCGCTCCATGCGCGCGGCCATCAGCGCCTTGGCGATTCCCTTGCCCCGCATTTCGGGACGGACCCAATCGGCCTTGAACCGCGCCTGTGACCCGCGGACCATCAGGGCCGCAAATCCGAGAACGGCATTTTGAGGCAGTCGGTTGTCGAGCCGGTGGGTTGAAGTGATGAGGCCGGCGGCATTGCGGCTGAGCGGCTGCAGGTTCCTGACGCAGAAATACTCGACCCCGGCCGGCGCGTCCACCTTGACGTGCTCCTTGGCAGCCCGCGACGCGAACCCTTTTACCTCGGCGAATTCGCAGGACTCAACCTGCCACGGCAGTGGGCTCTCGCTCATAAAGTAGCTCCTCCTTTGTTGGATTGAAGCAGGGATTGATATTCCGCTTGTACTGCCCCGACAGCACCAGCTTGAAAACGTAGAGCAGAGGAAATCCCCAGAAGTTCACCGGCGAGGCAATACCGTCACGTTCGTTCTTCTCCCGGCGCTCTTTCGCCGCTTTGACCCGCTCTCTGGCGAGGATGCGCTGCGGCCGGTCGTCGATATTCTCGCGGATGTATTCGAAGATACCCTCCCATGTCCGCGGGTACCGGTAGATGACGGCGTACCTATCAACATCGTCCCAATATCGCTCCTGCGCCAGCATCTCAGGAAAGATTGAGATCAACTGCTCATAGAACACCGGGTAGAGGGTACGCCACTTACCGAAGGTCTTGGCGGCCTCGGCGTGCAATGGCGTAGCGACGCGCAGCTTCATCTTGTTCCAAAGCTGGTTGTCATAGATTCCACAGTATTTGATCTCGCGGTCATACAGATACCGGAAGATGTCCATCACCGACCAATCGTAAATCGGCTTTACGAACTTTACCTTGGGCGACTCTGTGGCGTTGATGTAATTCTCGTTGCGCTTGTTGACACACGATGAATACCGGATGAGAGATTCATCCGCCCGGATGCCGTTAATGACAGCCACGCTGCCCTGGAGCTTCCCGAACACTGACTGGTCCATCGAGTACTGGTCGTAGACCTTGTTCGGCCCGGCGCCTAGGTCCGTGATCGCCATTTCCGGCTTTGGCCTCAGCCACGGGCGCGTCCAATCCCACTGGATATATTCGCAAGTGCGGCCGAGGATGAACTTCTGAGAGAGGAGCGGGACGGCGAGATAGACAAAGTTGTATTTCGGGTCCCGGGCATACGCCTGGACGAAGTTGATGACGTCGTCGGGGATCAGCTCCTCATCCCGGAACAGGACGTTGATCTTGCCGGTGTACCCTTCCTCCCGCAGGACCTCTTCCACCAGGTGCAGCGTGACAAGCGAATCCTTCCCGCCCGAGAACGCCACCCAAAGCTGGTCGAACGTTTCGTAGACATGTTTGATGCGCCGCTTGGCCATCGTCAACACGTCAACGTCCAGGTAGGTAACCCGGTCTGCCTTTGTTTTTCCGGTGATTGTTGTCATGCTGTTGGAGGGTACTTCTCGACGTAGGCGACGATCCGCCCGCTGATGGTTCCTTCGGGATAGGCGCCCTTCAGCTTCTTCAGGAATTCGAACCAGGCCCGCTGCTCGGTTTCGTCGGTGAACACGATGGCATATTGGATGACCGGAGAATTGCTCGAGCCCGAGACCGGTGCCGCCTCGTCCCCGCCGTCGCCATTGCTTCCCCCGTTTCCTTCGCCTCCGTCGTCGCCACCCGGATAAGGTGCGTTCTTCTCCAGACTGGCCAGCAGGTCATCGAGCGCGTCTCCGGTAAAGCCTGTGCCAACCAAAGCCAACGGCGTCTTCTGGATATCGATCAGGAGATTTGCCAGGTCCTGCTCCCGGTTGTGCGATGCGCGGGCCGTCGCGTTGTCAATCAACATCACGCGCAGCGCGGCGTCATCCGAAATGTCCAGCATGATGACCGGCACGTCCGCGATTCCAATCTCCTTCGCCGCTCGCCAACTGTGGTTCCCCGCGACGATGTAGCCGCTCGACCGCTGGACCCGCAAGGCGCCGTAGAAGCCGTGGACTCGCATGGACTCAGCGATCGCGGCCAGGTCTCCCTCGTTGACGTTCCGCGGGTGCGGCCGGATGGAGTTGATCGAGACGAGCTCGTAGGTCTGGTTGACGAGCCGCGGGGTTGCTGTTGCTTTTGATTTGGATGACATATAAGAAAATTGTTATATCGGCGCGGCGCGGGCTGGAAGTGGAACACCTACAACCTTTTAGGCAGGCCGCACGCTACACCGCCAGTGCAACGTCCGACCCTACAACCTGGGGGGGGTACAACCTACCCCCTACAACCTTTCAAACGGGTTGTTAACTAACGTTCTTCCGAACTAATTCAACCCGCGGCGCGGCAGGTCGCTCAGGAGGACCCTGAATTCCTGCGCCGGCGCACCATCCATTTGCCGGATGGTTTCCGGCCAAAGAATGCCGAGGCAAGCCATCCCTTCGAGAAAACAGCGGAGAACCCAATCTCCTTTCGATTCCAATCGGTACCGGCAGAAGGGGAAAGTTAAATCTTCGGTAATTTAAGCCTGACACCGTGGCGCGCAGGCTGAGGCCGTGAGCAGTGGAGCCGTATTACCCGAAAATCGATAGGGGTTACAACCCCGGTTACAACCCCGGTAGCTTATGATAATCCCGCTTATCAAAGATAATCCGCATTGCTCCGCACTAAACAACCCGCCACTCAGACCCGCAATCCCAGGTGATCGCACGGCGCATCAATCAAATCCTGATCCACCCCGAGATAGCGCTCCGTCGTCTGAATCGAGGCATGGCCCAGCGACAACTGGATCTGCTCCAGCGCCGCGTGTCCCTTGTGCGCCAGTTTGGCGAAGGATCGCCGGAGATCATGCGGCGCGATCTCGATGCCGATCTGTATGCCATACCTCAGGACGACATCGAAGACCGACTGCGGCGTGAGTCCGGCGCCGACGACTGAGCCGGCTTTGTTCACCGCCCGCAGAATCCTGCCGCTCAAGATACCGGAAGCTTGGAGCCAATCATCAATCGCGATCTTCGTCCACGGCGGCATCGGAACCGTGCGGATCCGCTGGCCCTTGCCGACCAGGTCGACGATCACCCATCGCGCATCCCGCTGTTCGACGTGTTCCACGGATAGCGCAGCAAGTTCTTCGCGCCTCAGTCCGCACCCGATGAGTACCGCGAGCAAGGCGCGGTCACGTTTCCCTTTGAGCATTCCACGGTCAGGCAACCCGAGCATATCCTCGGCCTGTGTCAGGGTAAGCCAGTTTCCGGTTCTTACGCCGTGCCGCTTCGCGCCCTTGACGCGGCCGATTGCACCAGCAACCTGAAACTCAATCAAACCATTGTCGCCGGCTTCCAATGCGAGCTTGCGAATCGCGCTCATCCGCACGTTTATTGAGGACGGAGCAAGGCCGCGGGTTTCGAGCCATGCTTTGTATTCCTGGACCGTTGCCTTTGAGAATCCAGAAGTCGCGTTTTCTCTGCACCAGCGCTGGAATTCGTTGAGGGCCCCACTATAAGCTCGCTTCGAATGCTCCGAAGTAAGAGCATTCAGAACCAGGGACTTTAATTTCTCCCAGCCGTCCAAGGGTGGGCATGGAATAAGTTCAGTAGGTGTCAATTTATTGGTTTCCTGCGCCTACATTCCCAATTTGGGATGGGCCGCCACTTTACGTAATGAGATTCCGATGTAGGTCATGCTGCCTGAAATGTGACGCGGATTATTTTCGTGCGGTGGCGCTTTTTCTCTTGACTGAGTGTACGCCACGGCGTATACTTAGAGAGTAAGAGATTTAAGACTTACCGCTCCCCCAGCGATACAGGGGTTACGAGGATGAAATGCAATGACACACGAACAAGAGATAGACAAAGCCGACCGGGAATTTAGGGCGTCCTCCGGGAAGCCGGAAGCAAACTTTAAGGCAGCCAAAGCCGCCTACGACAAAGCCGCTCTCGCCGAGCGCCGTCATCAGGGGTCTCGCGCTGAAACCGACTTCCGCGACAAACAAATGCACGCAGCCCTGAAGTTGTGGATCGACGCGCAGAAAGCGGCAACAGTATGACGATGAACGATATCAGGCGAGGAGATGTGCTTATACGGCCCGACCGTAAATGCATCGTGCTAAAAGTCTCCGATGAGGCAGATGGGTCATTGAAGCTTACTATGTACGATCCCAAATTTCAACAGCGCGGCTTTGAACGCGTGCCAGCGGCTAAACGGACTGTCGAAATAGCCGATGGGCTCGTGGAAAAATACTCCGGCATGATGTTTATGCCTATGGGCGACGAGCCGATGCTGCCGTTTACGGTTACCGTGCGCCGCATCCTCCGAGAGACACCCGACGGCGACCCCTGCGAGCCGCATGATAGCGATGGTGCGATGGCGATAGAGCGCCGTGCAACCTTCGCATTGGCTCTTTCCGCTGGCGAAGAAGCCGTAGCTAGACTATGCCGGGACGGAAGCGGCGAGCGCGTTGCGGGCTGGGGCAGTCCTCATGATTACTCGATCTCGATTGATCGGGTACGGATGGGGTCGCCCGTTGATACTCCCCACGGCTGAAGCCGGGGGATTCTTGCACGCCATGCTAAGCACAGCGCACAGAACGGTTCTCGCTTCTCAGATGGTTGCCTTGCCGGCCGCGACGGTCCCGGCGAGGTCTTACAGCATCTCCACGAGCGTTTTGTCTCTCCGCCAATCCGACGGCGAGTATGTTTCTCGAAGCGTTGGTATCCCGATCGTGCGTTGTTCTGCACCGCGGACACGTCCACTCCCGGTCATCGAGCGTCAACGTATGGTTGACGAAACCGCAGTCCGGAGTCGAGCACGTCCTGCTCGAAGGGTACCAGCGGTTGATGCGAATAAAGACGCGACCGTACCAGCCGCATTTGTATTCGAGTTCCCTCGCGAACTCGCCCCAGGCGGAGTCAGCAACTGCTCCGGCCAGACAGTGGTTCGCCATCATGCCGCGGACGTTCAAGTCTTCGATTACGATCGTGTGGTTTTTGCGAACGAGATCGGTGGTCAGCTTCTGCAAGCCGTCGCGGCGAATATCGGAAATCTTCTCGTGGATCTTGGCAACCTTGATGCGGGCCTTGTTCCGATTGCTCGATCCCTTTCGTTTGCGGGACAGCGCCTTCTGCGCTTTCTTCAACTGCGCCATCTTACGGCGCAACGGCCGGGGCGCGTGGTGGCCAGTGCCATCGTTGAAAGCGGCGAAGGTTTTGAGTCCCAGGTCGATGCCGATTTCCCCGGCTGCTTCCGGCATGGCGGGGAGCGCCTCGTCAACCCGGAAAGAAATGTAATACCGACCCGCGGGCGTCCGGCTGACATGGACGGTCGTCGGCTCACACTGAAAGTGTCGAGACCAGCGGATCTTCAGTTTGCCGATTCTGGCAAGGCTGAGCTTTCCGTTCTTCCACTGAAAGCCCGACCGGGTGAACTCGGCGGACTGATGGCCGCTGCGCTTCTTGAAGCCGGGGTATCCCGCGCCGCTCTGCCAGAAGTTGACGAAAGCGGTCTGCAGGTGTCGCAGGGACTGCTGAATCGGAACGCAACTCACCTCGTTCAGCCATTCGACTTCCGGTTGCCGCTTCAATTCGGTCAGGGCCGCAGAAGTCGCGCCGTAATTGATGGACTCCTGCCGTTCCTTCCACGCGATGCTTCGCAGGTTGAGAGCCCAGTTGTAGACGAAGCGCGCACAGCCGAACGTTTTCGCCAGCATCACTTTCTGCTCTGGCGAAGGGTAGAACCGATATTGGAAGCCTCGCACCACGGTCTCCCAGTATGCATTAAAACCCAGCAATTTAACAGGTCTAAAATGAAAAAGAATAGTACCGGCGCACGACGCGAAAAGCAGTCGCCCTATTCGGGCGAATCTCCTTTCCTCCCCATGGCTGAAGCCAGGGGTTTCCAAGGAGATAAGTTCTGATGACCACAGAAGAACGCTTTAATCGCATCGAAAGTGTCCTGGACCGCGTTGTCGATACTCAACTGCAGATCGACGCCACCATGGCCACTCTCGCGGAGTCGCATGTCAAAATGGCTGATGC
>Ga0182012_10003818_pt1 | contig 15893 bp, 20 predicted proteins | sample 612S2SmetaG_FD_120486 | JGI IMG/M metagenome (GOLD analysis project Ga0182012, IMG submission 120486) | Permafrost microbial communities from Stordalen Mire, Sweden - 612S2S metaG | ecosystem: Environmental > Terrestrial > Soil > Wetlands > Permafrost | place: Sweden: Stordalen | collected...
CTTCGCGTCCGTCGGTTCCCACCCGCTCAAGGAACTTCCGGCGGGCGGCCCGCATCGCCCGCAGAGTCGCGGCCAGCTCAGAGTTCTTGCCGTCCAGCTTGCCCATCTCATCGCTAAGGCAATGCCGGATTTCGATCACCGAGTGGACGCAATGTGAAGGCACCTCCATCTCGCTCGGCTCGTACAATACGCGCCGGTCTTCAAGGAAGGCGATCACCCGGCGGGCCGCTGCAATCTCCATCTCGGCGGGCTGCCAAGATGCCCCGCCAAATGGCGTTGAGATGCCCGTCAGACGGTTGGCTATTTCTGAGAACTTCATCGGCTTTCCTTTCCATCGGCATGACAAGTGAAAAGGTGGCAATGTACGCCGCCATCTAGTCGAGCAGGTTCAGAGAATGACTTATCGGGGCACTACTGTCTGGAACCCCGAATTGAGTGGCTGTGGTAGTTCTTTCGGTTCATCTGGGATAAGATCCGCGAGAAGTTGTCCGAGAAGCTCCTGAGCATCCGGCTCGCTTAGCAATTCCTGGACGAAGCACTGTCCACAGAGCGGCTTGCCGTTGTAGTACGCCACGGAAATTCGATTATGCGATTCAGAATCCTTGTCGCACGGCACAGCCCTGGCCGGAATTCTTTTCACTTCGACTTCCCCAAATTTCATTGCTGCCCCTTTCATCAATATGATGGGTCGGACGGTCTCGCGAATTCAACAGGAATCGGCGAATTCTTCCACTTTGCCTGTGAACAATTTCGTCCCGCCCGTGCGAGTCTCGAAGCGGAGGTTCTTCTCCGCGTTTTGAGGCCAGTTCTTGCAAGCTGGAGACTAATATCCTGTGGCCCGTGGGCGCTGATGGATAATTATTGTCATCGGAGACAAAACGATGGCGAGCGAAATTGTCAGGCACTTGACGCCGGAAGAGGAGGAACTGCTTCGCAAGCGCGAGGAATTGGCCGCAGTACGAGCCAACCTTGCGGAGCGCGAACTTGAACTGGCGGATTTCCGCAGTCAGCTCGCCGTGTTCCAGGGGCGCTATATGCGGCAAGTCGGCGTCCTGTATGCCGAGCTGGACGATTGGCAAGCGCGGATTGCTGAGTTAAAGGCAAAACTCGATGGCTCGGAACCCGCAAGTGAGCGGGCGGCCCAAGCGCGGGCGCAGGCACGCACTACACACGAGGCGGCGCATGGCGAGGCATCAAAGGCACCAGATTTTCAACCGTCAGCGGACCTGAAGGCCCTTTTCCGGGAGGTTGCAAAGCGCATCCACCCGGATTTCGCCAAAGGTGCAGAAGATGAGCAACGACGCACGCGCCTCATGGCACACGCGAATGAAGCTTACAGCCGGGGAGACACCGAAGCTCTACAGCGGATTCTCGACGAATACCGTGACGGCAGCGATTCCATTCCCGGCGAGGGCATCGGAGCCGAACTTATCCGCATCATTCGTCAGATTTCTCAGGCCAAGAAAAGCCTGGCTGCTATCCAGAAGGAGTTGAGCGAGTTACAGCAGAGTGAAATTGCCCTGCTACGGCAGGACGTGGAAACTGCCCGGAAGGACGGTCGTAATCTTTTCGAGAAGCTTGCGGCCTCTGTTCGTGAAAGGATTGCACAAGCGAAGGGAGAATACGAGTCTCTCTCACGTGAGGCCAATTGAAATGGCGGACGGAAAGGACCTAGTACCACTTCCACTGCCGGGAGGACCACAACTTGGTCTGCGTACGAACGCCGAGTTGATCGCGCGCGGTCGCGCGGAGGCATATTCCCTGACGTTGCAGGCCGTGCCCTCATGCCTTGCAAGAGCCAAACAAAACGGGAAGTGGGGATTCATCGATAAACCTGGCAGATTTGCCATTGCGCCGATTTTCGATTGTGTTGGGGATTTCTGCGAGGGACTTGCACGAGCCTCGGTAGGCGGCAAGTATGAGTCAGGCTACATCGACAAGCTCGGCAAATTTGTGGTCGAGCCCCGATTTCACGAAGCTGGATCGTTCGTCGAAGGTCTTGCCACGGTAACGATTTATCACGACGACTGCGAGGAATGTGAATGGGGTTATTTGAACAGGAAAACCCTGAAATACGCTCGTGAAGGGTGGTGCGACGATGGCATTTATGAAAGCATCCGGGCAGCCGAGAAGAACGAGCACTCCCCGCACGAAGGCCTGCGCCCGGTCTGTTCAGGCTGGGATTACGGATACCAGGACCAAAATGGACGATGGGTTATTGAACCTCAGTTCGGGATGGCAGGACACTTCTCAGAGAGCTTGGCTCCTGTCAGGGTCAACGACCTATGGGGCGTGATTGACGAGAATGCCAACTTTGTTGTCGAGCCGTATTACCAGATGATCTACGAATTCTCTGAGGGTCTCGCCGCATTTCGTCTTGATGACAAGTACGGGTTCATTGACACAATTGGCAGAAGAACAATCGATGCGCGCTTCGATGACTATGGATGGCAGTTTGACCAAGGTCAAGCGTGCGTCGGCATCGGCTGTTTATATGGAATCATCGATAGGCTCGGAAAGTTTGTAACGATCCCACAGTTTCAGAAGGTTGGTCTCTTCCGCAAGGATTTGGCGCGCATACAAGGAACCAACGAAAAATGGGGATTCATCGACCGAAAAGGAAACCTTGTGATCGATCTCCAATTTGAGGATGCCGGTTCGTTTCATTCGATTGGGTAAGACATATGGCAGACAAACCGGAACTCCAAACCTCACAACAAACCGGCGCATCTTCCTTAACTCGCTCAGAGACACATTCCAGTCTTGTTGCGCGGGGTAGGAGAGAAGCTTCCAACCTAATGAAACGAAGGAGTGACCTCTTAACACCTATTGGACCGAACGTTGTTTCACCGCCACCGGCTAACACAATAGGTCAACTGAGTACCCCTTCGCTCGCTTTTACGAAGCTTCACGATGCGGCAGAGATGGGTGATGCAAAGGCGCAAAACAATCTCGGTGTGATTTATGAAATGGCTCAGGGATTTCCCTGGGGGCCAAAGTATTTCGCAACCGTATTCACCAAGCTCAGTGATCTTTATTCATCAAATGAGAAGCTCTTTAGAGAATTGTTCTCCACACCCATTTCCCGAGATTACGCGAAAGCGGCTTTCTGGTATCGCAAAGCGGCGGAACAAGGTTTCGACCGTGCTCAAGTCAACCTTGGCAACCTATATAGCACTGGCCAAGGAGTTCCACTGGATCATTCCCAGGCAGAAAATTGGTTCCAGAGGGCTGCGGAACAAGGCAACGCCATTGCACAGTGCCGGCTCGGCGAACTCTATAGCAACAACCAGGGTGTTCCGCCAAACTTTGAGAAGGCGGTTTTCTGGCTGCGTAAAGCGGCTGACCGGCGCGTTTGGCGCGCGCTAGGCGCGCTGGGATTGCTGTACAGCAGTGATGGGCTGGGCCAATCTCCAGATGACGCCGAAGCGTATTATTGGTTCTATCTTGCTGATGCATGTGCGTCGGCCTCGAAACAGCGGAAGAATTCGGTGGCAGTTGATGACAGGTTCTCTAAAGCTAGAGAGGCAGCCACTTCTCGACTGAACGCGACTAAGCGATCCGAGGCAGAAAAGCGCGCAACACAATGGCTTGCGAGCCACCCAACGAAAGTCGTCTGACCCGCAAGCAGCGTCTGTGAATGCCTGCGCCAATCAGAGGGGCCAATCCACGAAGAGACCTATGCCATAGAACTGATCCCTCAGTGTATGTGCGCGGGGCCGATGTACGATCAACTGAAGACTACGACTCTGCGGGCCGATGCCTGAACCCACTGTCATCCCGTCTGAAATGCGAGCGGCTCTCGATAAATTCCGAGACGAAGCTGAGGGGATTCTTGCGTCCTTCCTGAGATCGCTTGATTCAACGCCGCCACCGGCGATCATCTATCACTACACGGATGATGCAGGGTTGAAAGGAATATTGGAGACAGGAAAGGTCTGGCTATCTGACATTTTCAGCCTGAACGACCCGTCTGAATTGAGCCACGGATTCTCTATCTTCGCGGAGACTTTGAAAACCAGCGCCGCCTCAGGACCACCGGAGGCCAAACTTTTCGCAAATTCAATGGACCGATTCCTGGAACGGCTTCGGGACACTGCACAGTATTTTAGTTGTTCCTTCAGTGCGGATGGAGATGATCTCGGCCAATGGCGTGCATATGCTGATAACGGTCATGGCTATGCGTTAGGATTTGATGCAACTCTCCTTGAGAGTTCATTCGAAAAGCAATCTCAAGGCCCGATTCCAAACACTGCCTCTTTCCCCATCACCTACAAAGATGCCAAATTGGCTGCCATTCACAGCGATCTGGTCAGTCGCGTGTTCAACCTTATTTCACTACCGCGTGGGAGGAAACTTTCAGACGCGGTTGTCAATGCCTACATGGGAGAACTTGCTGTCATGCTCGCCTCCCACGCAATGCACGCCTGTCTCTTTTTCAAACACCCAGGTTATAAAAATGAGCAGGAATACAGGTTCCTGAAGGTCTGTGAGGCGGGCCAAGCGCCCGTTGGCATGAAGACGAGAATGCGGCCATATCGCATAGTCGAGTACCTCGAGTTCGATTGGAAAGGGAACAACTCGGACGCACTGAAGAGAATTGTTGTTGGTCCTGCCGCCGATTCCGAAAAGGCAACGCGCTTCGCGAAGGATTGCCTTCGCATGTTTTATTCAGGGGCCGTATCAGTTGATGGGTCAAAGATACCGTACCGCGGAACGTGATGTCCTCTCCGGGATAGCTGCTCTGGCCCAGGGCAGGTAACGACTACTTGGCAGTGAGCGTCATCACGCCCGATTGAATCTTCGGACGAAGCGATATAATTCTCGCTCATACTAGGGACCAATCGAATGGACGACCGCAACGAAATCCCGGCGAACGTGTACATGGTCGCGGAATCCGAACCGCAAGTTGGTGTTTCAATTCCAGCGCGTCCACAGGGATTGAATCCAATCGCTGCGGTTCTCGTGGCAATGTGGTACAGCCTTACGGCGGCGGGAGCAATGTCGAGCGGGTTCCATTTCCTTTATGAGCACGGCCAAAATGACTACTTCTTGGCTCAAAACCTGATGTGGACGATTGGAATCGGTATTGGCATTGCCATCGCGGTCTGCCTCGCCCGGAGCTCGGCTGTGTTGGTGGGAGGTATTTCTTCGTTGCTCATGTCCGGGCTTCTTCTCTCGCTGCTTCTCCTTGGTGGCGGCGAAGGAGACAGCGAAGTATCCATTTGGGGCTTCCGGCCATCACCGACTCAGTTCTTACTGGCAATCGCGGCTTTGACGCTCTTGTCAGGACTTCTCGGGACCGTCGGCGGAAAGGCCATGCGAGATGATGAATCTCTGGCGGGCCCAATTCTCGGAATTCGTGGTGGTCACTGGTTTTGGCTTTGGTTGGCAGTCTACGCCTGGGTAGCCATTCTCCCCACTGGCATCTACTATTTCTGGCTGGAAATCATCAGCTCGGGGTATGTGCTGATTCACCCGAGTCTTTGGCTTAGTGAAGCATGGACGGAAGGCTGGACTCTAACATTTGGATTCGCGGGCTACGCTGCGACGATTTATGGAGTCCAGATTTCCATTTTCAATGTCTCCGCTGCATGCAGTTCCGAAGTCCGAACGAGGAAACGCGTCCTCCAATTCCTACTGGGAACGCTGATCCTGGCCGGCCCGGTGGCGAATATCCTATTTCGAATTGCAATTCATAGTCTGAAGCACCTGCCGGACGGAATCACGACCAACCCATGGTGGATTTTGCGATGAGCGCGGGAGCCGAGTGGTGTCGGCTGGAGGCGCTGACGTGACTACAAGACGAATCGTGGAGGTCGGCTTCACTGCGTTCTGCGCTGCGCTGCTTCTCTTCGCGGCGGAGGGAAGGCACCCGTATGGTTTTTACATCGTGCTCAGGCTTGTGATTACGGTTGGTGCCGTGTATTGGGCATGGAAGGTGTATAAGGCAGGCTTGCACGGCTGGACCTGGGCATTTGCTGCCGTGGCGCTGCTCCTAAATCCATTTCTGCCCGTCCGTATGCAACGCACGCAATGGCAGCCAATTGACCTATGGTTAGGCATCCTCTTGCTAGCGTGGTCTGTATTCTGGCTGATCAGAAGCAAAGGATCATTAACTGCATAGTCGCGCCAGCATTTTATCGCTACAGCCGTCATCGACATATTCTCGGTTCAAGATGATCAGTCGCTACGTTTAATGCTGTCACGCAACCGCTCCAACGCACCTTCAGCGGCTTGACTCATGCCAAAGGTAAGACCCACTACATCGTCTCCTTGCAGCCTGGAGTACAAACTAATTGCCTCACGTAAGTCCTGCTCAACCCCTGTGCCTGATTCATACAATTGTGCAAGGAGAAAAATTGCATCCGCGTCATTCTGTTCCGCTGATTTCTTATACCAGCGCACTGCCTCATCAACATCCTTCGCAACACCCTTCCCATTGAGATGAAAGGTCGCGAGATTGTATTGGGCGTTAGAATCGCCTTGATCGGCAGCCTTCCTGTACCATGACGCGGCCATTTTGTAATTCCTAGCAACCCCTTCGCCCCTCTCGTAGAAACTGCCCAGGAGATATTGAGCGAATCTGTCGCCAAGTTCGGCGGCTTTGCGATAAAGCTTCGCTGCCGTTTGCTCGCTCCTTTCTACGCCGCTGCCTCCGCTGTACATCGAGGCCAACTCGCATAGTCTGTTCGCATCCATGGTGTCCTCAACCCTGCGATTCAATTCACGTGCAATTTGCGGATTTCGGTCGATGCCGACACCGTTTTCGTACATCCATGCTAGTTGCAACTGAGCTCGAAAATCTCCTTGATCCGCTGCGCAACGAAATAATTCGAAGGCATATGCGCGGTCGCGCAATACGCCCTTTCCGTCGAAATAAAACCATGCCAACCTGACTAACGCATCGCTGTTGCCTCGTTTCGCTGCCCGGTCGTACCATCCCACAGCAGCCGAAATACACGCGCCGCGCTCATACAAATGGCCAATTGCAATAAGAGCATCGGGATCGCCATGTTCTGCTGCGATTGAAATCCTCGCCTCAATCTCCATTGATTTGTCGATAGAGGGACATACTCCGCCACCTAACATTCGTGAAAATACATCACTCGCATTACGCCTTGAATGACTACGAAAATCATCGCCGTGCCGCAGTTCGTTGCCCTTGCGTTCCCACAGTTCAGCCTTTTCAGGAGATCGAGGCGAAACGTTTCTGTACATGTGGGCGAGGCGATAGGCTGCCCATTCCTCTCCCTGTGCTTCAGCCTTTTCGTACCACTTTGCCGCCTCTCTAAGATTCGTTTTCGGTGGGCCGATCTGTTTCCCATAACCGTTCTGGCCAAACTTGAAATTTGGATCATAGAGCAGACAGCCGAGTTCGTACTGTGCATGTCCATATCCGCCCTCTGCAGACTTGCGAAACCATTCAACGGCTCTGAGCATGTCTTGAGGAGCACCATCTCCATTTAAAAAAGAAAAAGCAAGACAAAGCTGGGCGTGGGCATACCCTTGGTCGGCTGCCTCTTGAAATAATTGAACTGCGACTACTTGATCTTGTTCAACGCCGCGTCTTGCGGAATATGCGATTCCGAGCAGGGTTCGCGCTGCAAGGTGCCCCGGCTCTAAAGCGAGGGTTTGTTGAAGCAGCCTTATGCACTCGTCCCGGTGCCTTCTTCCCGTGGTAGAGTCATGCCTAAACATCATTGCGCGCCTAAATATGCTTTCGGCGGCGCCCTTACCGCGTAATTCGGCGAGTCCGCGAGCAGCCAAACTTGCTGGATTCGCCTTTCTCAGAGCCGATTTGCTCGAAGGGACAAGATGGCCAAGACTGTTTGTTTCGTTCATGCGCGTGCTTCCCCACCTGCTGTTTGTTCAAATATTTGCCGAACAGCGCTGATTCTTCCCCTGATGTCCACTTCCATTTCAGCCAGCAAATCCAGACCTTGAGAAGCGGCGGAATCAGCTCTCGCCTTGAGCAACGCAATGTCTGTCTCGGCGAGAGTGACCAGTTCCATATCGATCGCTGCAAGTCTGTCCTTTGCCAGTCTCAATTGGCGTAGAACCCGAATTAGATCGGCACCAATCCCAAGTCCCGGCACATTGTCCGGGCTATTGTCGAGGCCGACAAGGATCCGCCTCAGAGCCTCATCATCGCCCACCGCATAAGCAGCGTTGACTTCCTTCATGAGTCGCTCCCGGCGCGCACGATCTTTTTCGTCGTCGGCGGTGTCAGGATGAACCCGCTTGGCAGCTTCACGGAAGAGGCTCTTCAATTCAGGAGACGGCCTAAACGGTTGGACGTTGGACGCTTCGCCGTGCGCTGCGGAAAATGATTCCTGGGCTTGGGAGCGTGCCTCGCCTGCCTCCGTTTGCACGTCGGGTGTACCGATTCGTTCGGCGCGCAGTTCGGCGAGCCGGGCGTTCCATTCGTCGAGTTCGGCGTAAAGAACCCCGATGCGGCGAAGATAGAGGCCCTCGAAGGCTGCTAATTCGGCTCTGAGGCTGGCGACGATAAGCTCTCGGTCTGCAAGTTCTGCTTCGAGCCGCGCCAACTCTTCTCGCCTGGCGGCAAGTTCCTCCCCTTCCGGTGACAGTCGGCGCACTACTTCGGTCGGCATCCCAAAGTCCTTAAATCACTGTTGCTGGCAATTTTACTTCTCCGAGCGGGAGGAAGACGACCGATAGATCAAGTACAGCGCCGAGCCAAACTTTAGCGTGGCTGACGTTTCAACCGGACGCCCGGTTGTCCGTCGTTTAGGAATTCGACTCCAGCCTTTTCCAATGCCTTCTGCACTTGAGAGAGCGTTGACGTGCGCGCGCCAACTTCTTCATCAAAGGACTCCATCCTTCGGATGGTTCCTACTGCCACGCGCGAGCGCTTTGCCAGCTCAATCTGCTCCATACCAAGCAGAGCGCGTGCAGCCCGTAACTGTCGTCCCGTGATAATCAAATCAAGGGAAAGCTAACACGCATACCTCGATAAGTCCAAGTATATGAGTATGATATGCGAGTAGTTGATTATTATAATCAACTATGAGATTATTCTGCCCATGCGTGGCTCTCAACATCCCCCGCTCATCAGAGGCGATTTCAGCCTTCATCTGCTCACGCAAATTGAGATTTTACGTGGCGATATTTCCCACGAAGAGTTGAGCAAGAGACTTGGAGACGTGACGGAACGCTATCTTGCTCGATATGTTGCTGGCAAGGTTCATTTGTTGGAACGCGATTTTTATCAGCTCGCCCAAGCCCTCAGCATTCGTCCGCGAGTTCTTGCGGAGCAATGGGCCGCTGCGTGCGGTCTGCGAGTGCGCGCACGCCTGTCCGATAAGGATGCGGTGGAGTGGATGAGGCAGCGAGCGTACCACCATTGGGCGCGACATTCGCGGCTCGCTGGCAATCGCGTGCCACCGAGCCCGTCGCCCATGACGATCATCCGCAAGAAGTACGCGGATCGACTTCCCCGCAAAGCGCCGCGCCTCACGTTCTATTTTGATAAGGGCAAAAGTCCGCCGGAGGCGGAACTGCTGAGGGACGACGACGCAGATGACTGTGTTGAGGAAGAACCATGAGCCGAAACGATAAGGTAGGTATGAGTAAACGGCGCGAGAAGACGATTCGCCTCAATCGATTCGGCAATACGTTGACCTACGACGGGGCGAATGGAAAGATTGTCAAGAACATTTCGGTTTCGCATGGAGATCACACACTTTACGTCTACATCGCGTTTTCCGACGACACGGAAGTGGCGGTCCACTTCAATACTCTCCCAGTGGCAGATGTGACGCTGTGTGGTGATGTTCATGGGGATCTGGAAGTTATCGCCCGAAGTGGGCCTACAGTGCTGCCGGAGCTGGCGTACATCCACTGGGATCGAATACAGCCGCCGCCGAAGGAGCGAAAGCTCAAGAAACGAACTTGATAGACCGGCTCCAGGCAATTGTGCTGGGGGCGCCCAACCGCGTCATTGAGTTGCTATGGTAGCCATGAACGAGCTTGCCATAATACGCGCACTTACAACTGGCACTGCCATGTGTTCCCGGCAAGAGCGGTTCGGCGGTGCCCGTCGGGTGGGAAAAATGACGCCCCGGCGCTTTTCTGAGGCATCGCTTAAGGGCGGGTAGCCGATTAGGCGCGTGATTGTGAAACAATCCCCGTATGCCAGAACCTGTCAGGGTCTACGTAGTGGATGATGAGCCGGTCATTGCGACGACTCTGGCCGCGATTCTTAACGCTTCCGGGTTCCAAGCTACTGCCTATACGAGTGCAGAAGATGCGATTAAGGCCTCAGAATGCGAAGGAGGATGGCAATGGACAACAGAATTATTGACCGTTACACACTTGAACTAGAAGCCTTGAGTGAACATGAGAAGTCCCCCTCACCCGTGCGGTGCATTGCGACGAACACGGACGACAAATCCACGGCTGAGGCGTGGCTGAGCCTTGAAGAGACCCGCGCACTGCTCAACTTTGCATACGGCAATCAACAAACGCACACGGACCACTTCATGCAGCAGCTTGAGGATCATCACTATGCGGACTTAGCCTCGCCACAGCCGGAGGCGCAACAGGCTCGGTGCGTCTTTAATGCCATTGACCTCTTGCCTTTTGGTTTCGTCCACGATGAGTTGCGTCCGTGGCGAGTTGAATCGTAGAAGATTGGGGGACTCTCCAAATGGCGACTCACACAAACGAACAGTTCACACGAATCGTGGACATGCTCAACCTGATGTTCAAAGACAAGATGACATTCCAGCTAGTGGGATCACTGGCTGAGAAACCTGCCAGCTATCATGATGCGGACATTGTTGTATATCCGCAACCTGCGTTTCCACCGGGAATTGCGCTTGAAGGATTCATCAGAGGCTGCGAAAAGTCGGGAGCAGAGATACTCAAGGTTGATACGGACTCCACCGACCCATTTCCCGGAAGACCAGACGGGCAAGACAGAATCCAGTTGAGGTTCAACACGGGACAAGTTGTAGATTTGTTTTTCCCGAAGGGGAAGAAGAAGTAGTCAGAGGAGAAATATGGAAAAGACAGAACTCATCCTTGGACGCGAGTACAGCAAAGGAGACCAGCTTCAGGCACTGTACGTGCGCGTTGTCTCAGGAGGAGACATCGACGGCGTGGTGTTCCGATTCGAGACTTGGAAAAATAACAAAGAAGATGAAGGCGTGCGCGTGGAGTCGGGTGACATCTACTTCGTTCAAACGAAGTTCTTCACGAGGTTGCTTGACCTTTTCGAAGACCATTGGAAGAGAGAAAGAATCCGTGATGGCGAAGCGACACAATATGTCGGCTTCTTCAACCCTGAAGTTCTCTAGGCGCAAACGGATACTATCGGGTAATTCAGATTGCCCGTTCTGCCCCTATGCCCAAGAGAGCAGCCAGCGACGGCTCAGCCGAGGGATTCTCTTGTAGTTTCTCGAAACGCATTTTCAGATCGCCGCTGATGCTGTATTTTCGGTGGTCTTTCCAGTACCAATACTCCCCTGCCACCCAAAGGTACGCATCAAGCTCAGCGCAATTGCATGTCAATCCTGCAACCTGCTTGAGCGTCTCAATATCTTCAGTGAACCTGTGATAGCGCCTCGGGTCTTTAGACCTCATCTTGAGACCGAGATGCTTTCCTAGCATCCACTCTGCAAACGAATCCAGAATTGGGAGACTCGAATCGACAAAGAAATGAGAGTATTTGGCGGCAAAGCTGTATTCGTTTCTCTTCGTAACCCCTCGAACCTCACTGACCAGTTGTTCCACCAAGTCCGAGCCTGTCCATTGATTTGCTCTCAATACTCGTTCAACACAGTCGGCAGCTTGTGCGATTGCGATGATGTTCGTCCCATAAAGAGCGTTTAGCACTATCGCCTTGATTCTGACGGCATCGAGAGGATTTGGGAAAGCTATCCTCAGTTGCTCGAATTCCTTGCTTTCCCAACCACTCGCCCAAAATTGAGTAGCGGCGTCAATTTGGCTCTGCTTCAGCGGTATCGCCAGTTGCAGGGGTTTTTCCACTGTGAGTCTTCTCCTTCGGGGTACACTGAACCCACCCATGAGACCATTGTTTACTATTCACGCTGGAGAGTATCTGGTCGGTCTCCATGTCCACAAACATTTGAAACTGAATGCATGGATACCTGCCAAGGATACCGGCATCGACCTGCTGGTTACTGACTCTGACAACCACCACTGCGTTTCGTTGCAGGTCAAGTATGGGAAAGATTTCCTACCGGAAGAGAAGATTCCCGAACTGCGCGTAAACTTCCGCTGTCTTAGTTGGTTTACGTTGAATCGGACGAAGCTCGATGCATCACCTGCTGAGTTTTGGGTGTTTGTATTGCACGGTTTCAAGAGCGAAGCGCCCGACTTTGTAGTGATTCCCACGGCAGATTTGCAGCGGTGCATCGCGGAACTCCACGGGTCTGACGGTAATACAATTCAATGCTACCTTTCCTCCACAGAAAGCGGTCGGTGCTGGGAGACTAGAGGACTGGGAAAAGTAGACAAACTCAAGATTGTCACCGGCACCTATGAGAGTGCTACTCGGGACTTCACGAAATACCTGAACGAGGATGGATGGAAGGCTCTGACCAGTAGGCTTGATAAGCTCGTCTAAATTGCCTCATTCGCCCTCCGGCCTTCGCGTTGGAAAGACCTCAGCGACCTCCAGATGCTTATAATCGGCGTCTTGAAGGAGAGCCGCACGGAAGGAATCGAAGGCTTCTGCCGGCCCACGTCGCTGGATTCGCCGAACCGCGTCACTGAATTGCCATACCGGCCATGAACGAGCTTGCCACAATCTGCTCACTGACAACCGGTGACGCCCAACCTCCTGCCGAGAGCGGTTCGGCGCTGCCCGTCGGGTGGGCCAGAATGTCGCCCCGGCGCTCGTCCGGGGCATCGCATGAGGGCGGGAAGACGGGCAGGCGGGTACAAAAATGCGGAGCCTGTACGAGGCCAGGCTCCGCCGAGTACTTTCTTTGGCTGACGATTATGCGGCGGTCTTCTTAACAGTTTTGGCCTCCGCCTTGGCTGGCGATTTCGGCTCCGGATTAGCAGCCTTTCTCGCCTTGTCTTTCGCGGTGAACTCCTGCTTTACCTTGAGGGCCACGGCATCGGTGTCGATCCCGTAGACTTGGGCGGCGACGCGGAGCATCTTTCCGCCGTCAGCCTGGGTTCTCGCCGTTAGCAAAATTACGGCCTCGACAACCAGCTTTCCGATAGTTCCTTCGTCGGCCTTGCGGACAAAAGCTCCTAAAAGTTTGACGACAGATTCTCCTTCTTTAGCCTTGATGCTCCGATTCCGTGCGACCATCTCCAGCCGTTTTTCGTCCAGCAACCTTGGCCTTTACGTGCGCGTCCAGTTTGGCTGCGTAGCACTTCGGGTCAGTGCAAGCATCCATGTTCCCGCTGACATCGGCAAAGAGCAGCTTATTGTGTCCGGTGCGCTTGGGGCACTCGACACAGCTTCCTGCGGCAGGAACAAGCTGCGGGTCGCGCTTGTTGAATGGGGCCTGTTTCAGCAACAAGAGCACGTTATGCTCAATCCACTGTTGCAGGTGCCGAACCGGGAGCAGGAGTCGCTTCGCTTTGGCCCCGGCGCCGTTCCACTCCTCGCGGAAGCAATTGGCGAGTGCCTGCTCTTGTTGAGCAGGCTGCAATTTGGCGAGTAGCAAAGCATGGCCTACGCCGATTTCCTCGGCATAGAACGCATCGACCACGGGCGCGGCAAGTTCCGTCAATCGAACTCTGGCCGCGCAATACGCAGGCGATTTCCCAACTTTCGCGGCGATCTGCTCGATGCTGTACTTTGGGTCTTCCAAGTTGAGCAGGGCTTTGAATCCCTGCGCCTCCTCCAGCGGGTGCACGTCGCGGCGTTGCAAGTTCTCGATTAGCTGCGCCTCCAATGCCTCGGCGTCGGTGAGGTTGACAATGCGAACTGGAACGGTCGGCGCTTCGGCCATTTGCGCGGCGCGATATCGTCTGGCTCCGGCGACAATCTCAAAGCTCTGGTCGGTGAGAGGTCGCACAAGCAAGGGAGAGAGAACGCCCTGGCTGCGGATGCTCTCGGCCAATTCCTTGAGGGCCGAATCTTCAAAGATATGGCGCGGGTTGGCGGCGGACTCGGTGAGGACGGCGAGGGGAAGGTTGCGGTATTCAGTCGCGGTGTTCGTGTTCATGGGTTGCTCTCCTTTGAGCGATTGAGCGTGCGGGGAGTTGAGCGGACGGCGCGGGGCCGTCCGCATCCTCTAAGTCGCGGCTAGCTGGCTTGCGCCAGTTCCGCAGCGGTTTCGTTTTCATGCGTGGATTCTTCCGCTTGAATGGCGGCGAGAATCACGGCGGAGGTATGTTGGATGACTTCAAGGCTTTCGGCCAAAAGTGTTGCATTGCCCGCGTACATCTGGATGTAATCGCTCGACGCGGTTCCCATTTCCAACCCAAGGCTCTGGCCAACGATGAAAGCAACTGCCTCGGCTTCGGTTTCGCGCACAGTCGCGGTGGTCATGGTGCGGCGTTCGGCCTTGTGCAAAAGCTCATGTGCCGTTTCGTGAACCAATGTGGTGAACTCCTCGGCCTTCGACTGGCCGGGAAGCAACGCGATCTTGCCACCGTAGGACACGCCCAAGGCCGGGGCGATCTTCTCGCTGAACTCCAGCGCGATGTTTTGCTGTACAAGGAAAGCAATCAGGCGGTCTAAGTGTGCGCCAACTTCGCCGGTGATGCTGTGCCCGAATTCGGGCAGGTCCTCACCCTCGGTCTGCGTCACATCGAACACGTAAACTGCACGGAACCCGATGAGCATGGGCTGAGGCTTGGTGCTGGCGTCGCGGTCCTGCTCGGCCTCGTCCTTCTTCCGCCGGTATCCGATCATTGGTGCGAGAATCTGAATACCTTTTTCGCCCTTCTTCACGAACCGGCCCATTTCTTTCCATGTGCCGAATCCCGCAACGCGCGTAGCCGTTGGCCGCTGCCGCGCAATGGCAAGGATGTTGCCAAAGCTGTAGTTGTGGAACCGCGCCATCGCGCCGAGATATGCGGTCAAGGTTTCGCTTTTTCCTGCCTCAAGTTGTTCAATGAGGTAGTCCACGGCTTGCTTGATAATTAGCTGTGTGGGGTTATCTTTCTGGCTCGTGCGCTGCTGATAAGGCGAGTTGCTGCGCGTCCGCTGCGACGCATTTTTCCTGTGCGGCGCGGCGTTGCTGGCTGTGCCATTGTTGGCGGTGTTGGCTGCGATGCTCGTAGTTCCCTTGCTGAATTCCATGACGATGCTCCTCTGATAGCCCCGTTGGGGCCGATTGGCGTCCAGAAGCAAGAGCACCCAAACCTAATTTTTTTCGTTGAGTGCCCCCGCTTCATGGCTCTTGCAACGGGCGGAGGCGGAAGGTTCTGTCCAGGGCGGGCGTTTGTTGCCCGTTCATCGCAGCGCAGCGGAGACCCTTGACAGGTTCTTCCGCCTCTGCCAAGCCCGTTGCCTGAAGCGGGGGTGCTCAGACGAGAAAGAAATCTGGTGACACTACCTTATTGCTGCACGCTTGTACGCACGTAAGGGCCGGCGTTGCGGGCAGGAACAGGCGTGCGACTTGAAGTCGTTTGAATGATTGTTCAACACGAAAGGAGTGAGCTGAACCTGCGCTTCCGTGCGCAGTAGCCTATCGACATCGGCGTAGCCGGTAACGGCTGGGTCGAAAGCTGTCGAGACAACGTACCTCTGTCTTATGACAACGGAGAATGCCGTGAGGCGATCTCTGTCACTGCCAGCGCGAGGCGGTGGGAGGGCCAGGCTGAGTGATAGGTCCAACACAAGTGAACCGCCGAAGGCGCCGTCACTGCCAAAGAGCCAAAGACGCTGACAGGCTCTAGCCAAAAGGCACGCAGCCGGATGCTCCAAC
>Ga0182012_10003820_pt1 | contig 15892 bp, 15 predicted proteins | sample 612S2SmetaG_FD_120486 | JGI IMG/M metagenome (GOLD analysis project Ga0182012, IMG submission 120486) | Permafrost microbial communities from Stordalen Mire, Sweden - 612S2S metaG | ecosystem: Environmental > Terrestrial > Soil > Wetlands > Permafrost | place: Sweden: Stordalen | collected...
CCTCCAAGCCTTAGGGGCCACTGTCTCCGTCACAATGCCGCCGACTCCCTTGAACGTAAGGCGCTGAGCATGACGGACTTATCGGAGGTTGTTTTCCAAGGAACGGGTTACGTTCGCTTACGCTCACGACTCGGATTCGGGGGTCTGGAGGAAGTCGATGAGAACGTAAGTCATGGCGCGCATCGCCAGCGGAATGGAGGAATAGTCGGCGACGAAGTTTTTTTTGTATGGTTGATGCCAGAAACCGTGCCGGGCTTTTGGGTGCCAAATGAAAAAAAGCCCGGGAGCGATCTTCTAATTCAGCAAAATCGCCATGGCCGGGGGGGAAAGCGCCACATTCGACGCTACCACTGCTCGCTCGAGCGCCGGCAGACTTCGTTTTGTGAGTGCAGGATCGTTGACGAGCGCCGGGCATCGATCAAAGAACTTGATCTCGGCCGTGCCACCATTGCCTTGCGCTATGGTTTGCACGACCTCCCCCATGCGCCGCTCTATCTTCGCGTCGACCTGGTCGTCAAAGGTTCGTATTGTTCAGCTAAGAGTGGCCAAGTCGGGAGTGATGTTTACGCGCACGCCACCGTGAATCGTGGGCACGCTCAAGACTGCGACATCGCTTGGCGCAATGTTCCGAGTACGAATTGCCTGCAGTTCCATGACAGCTTCGGCCGCCATCACGACTGGGTCGATAGACTCCTGCGGAAAGGCGGCATGCGCCTGTTTGCCGTGAAAGGTGATTTGAAAATTGCTGTCGGATGCTGCGGATGCGCCCGGCGCGCAATGAAATTGGCCGACATCTACAGCGCCCAACGTCTTCCTTCTTACCGGCGCCCTCGGCAGCGCTCCCGCTTCCGGCTCCGATTCGAGACGGTTTCGAGAATTGCGAAGGGTACGGACAGCTCTGTCCGCTGAAATGAATTTGTAGACGGTTGGAGACTTTCGGTTGGGGACAGAGAAGTCCCGCCCCTTCGCTCGTGGCGGCGAAGGCTGAATAGGTTAGCGGCCGCGGCCGCCGCGCGGGGGGCGATTGCCGCCAGCGCCGCGATGTCCGCCACCGCCATGACCGGGAGGTCCGCCACGGTGACCGCCTCCGCCGCGATCGAAGCCGCCTCTGCCGCCAGGACCAGGTGGCCGACCACCACCTGGAAATGGCCGCGCGGGAGGAGGGGGCGCGGGAGGGGTTGGCATATCGGCAGGCACTACAACAACAGCGCGAGCTGGTCCAACGCCGACACTTTCGCTGCGCAATTCTTTTTCGTCGCGCAAGGCCAAATGGATCATACGGCGCTCGCGACTGCTCATTGGATTAAAGAAGAAAGGCGTATGGGTGCGCTTTACTTTATCGGCAGCGGCCAGCGCGCTCATGCGCAACTCTTCCATGCGAAGGAGGCGGTAATCGTTCGCATCGAACGAAATCAGCGAGTGATCTTCCGCAGGCAACCGGAGGGCTTCCATCGATAAGTGTTCGAGCGCTAGCAAGAGCTCGGCCCGATTCTCTAGGAGGAACTCCACGTCGGGGCCAGAGAAGTGAACTGTCACTTCGGGGTTCTCTACCTCAGGATGCGGATTCTCCGGCGTCTTCAACTCAAAACTGAGATCGAATCCGGCGTGGGCCAAAACGGGCTTGAGAAACTCCTCCAACTTCGGTTGCAAGGTATCAATCGTGTATTTCATGCGGTGTAGTTCATGCGTCTACTTTTTAACAGTGCTTCTGACCGGCGCCTTAGCAGGAGGTGTTGGAGGAGTAATGGGCGCTGGCATAAAACGGTTGACGATCAGTTGGAAGGCGATTCCGACTAAGTTACCTGTCAAATAGTACAGTACCAATCCCGACGACAGATTATAGAAAAAGAAACCCAACATTAACGGCATAAACATCATCATGCGTTGTTGATTCGGGTCGACACCAGCCGCTGGGGTGAGTTTCTGGGTGAAGAATTGAGTGGCGATCATTACGATCGGCAACACGTGAATAAAAAATGTTTCAGGGTTAGATAGATCCGAAACCCATAGCCAAGGGGCGTGCCGCAATTCAATAGAAATACTGAGCACTTTATAGAAAGCGTAGAAGAATGGAAGTTGCAAAAGGAGGGGAAGGCAGCCGCCTACGGGATTGACGCCTTCTTTTTTGTATAGGTCCATGACCTCCTGATTTTGTTCGGCTTTCTTCGGGTCATTGATCTTGACGTTCTTATATTTGTCGTTAATTGCCTTCAGTTGAGGCTGAAGCTTTTGCATTTTGCGAGCTGATTTGAGGCTCGAAAGGCGGATGGGGAAAAGGCAAATGTTGATGATGAGCGTTACGACGATAATGGCCCAGCCATAATTCTTGCCGGTCCAATGGTCGGCCACGTAATTGAGCGAGACGAATAGGGGTTTGGCAACAATGCCAAAGAAGCCCCAATCAACCAGCGTTCCCAGCCTGGGGTTGACGCCATCTAAAAGGCGGGTGTCTTTGGGGCCGACGAACAGCGTGAAGGAATCGTTCGCACCGGTGGAAAGTCCGACACCGGGATACGGCACAGGGTCGCTCTCGCCGGGTACATGTAAGTCGTCGGAGTAAGTGCGGATTTCAAGCGGCGTGTTGTCGGGCGGAAGTGCGACGGCAGCAAAGAACTCATCTTCGATGCCGCCAAAGGTAAAGCTGCCGGTTTCGGAAAACGGCCCGTTCTTAGCGTCTTTGGCGACTTTTTCAACCAGCTTGCTGGAGCCGGCGTCGTAGTGCACGGTGTGGATTTTGGTGTAGGCTTTGAAGGCTTTGCTATCGCCAAAGCCGCCGCGCCAGGTAATCAAGGCAGGCAGATTCATGTTGTTGTCGAGCACCGATGCTTTCACTGCCGCTAGATAGCTATCACGCGTAAATGCGAAAGACTTGTGAATGCTTGTCCGGCCATCAGAGTATTCGAAATCGATTTGCTGGTCGGTGCTCGAAACGTGATAAAGCACTGAGTTGGCATCGAAGGCGGGTTTCTGGCCAGTGAAATCGAGGGCCAGGGGCAAAGCAAGCTTTGAATCAGGATTGATCAGTTGTAAGGGCTTACCCGCATCGTCCTTGTATTTCTTCAGCACCCAACTTTTGGCCACGGCTCCATGGTTCGTGAAGACGATGTGATAAAGATCTGTGTCAATTTCCGAAATCGTCTCGGCGCTGGCCTGGACGGGCGCGAGCGCGGCGCTACTTGGAACTTGCCCGCTTGCGCTGGGAGGTGTCGCGGCTGGCTGAGACGGCTTTTCACCCGTTACTTGCACCGCTGGCTGGTTTGACGTAGTTGCCGGCTTGGGTGGAGGAGTGGGCTTGAAGAAATACTGCCAGCCCAACAGGACCAACATCATAAGTGCCAAAGCGAGCGGCAATCGTTTTTCGAATGAAGGCGGCTCCGGTGGAATGACGCCCGGACTATTAGACATAAGTGTTTCTCACAAGGAAGTGTTGAGTAGGGTATTGAAAAAGGGTACAGACAGCCCTTTTCGCTGAACTAGCTTGACTTGGAATCGGCGAGTGGGGGGCTGCGAAAACGGTGTCAGTCCCCCTTTTTCTCACAAGGAAGTGTTGAGTAGGGTATTGAAAAAGGGTACAGACAGCCCTTTTCGCTGAACTAGCTTGACTTCGAATCGGCGAGTGGGGGGCGGCGAAAACGGTGTCAGTTCCCATTTTTCCGAAGTGTTTAGCGGACTGGGTCATACCCGCCTTCATGAAATGGATGGCAGCGGCCAAGTCTCTTCAATCCCATCCAGACGCCGCGAAGTGGACCGTAAGCGGCGATGGCGTTCATCATGTATTCAGAACAGGTGGGCCGAAAGCGGCAGGCTGACGGCAGACATGGTGACAAGAACCGTTTGTAGCTTCTAAGAAGTGCGATTAAGAGTGTCTGCATCGCTCCAAAATCCTGCCAACTTCGCGGCACAAATCTTCAAATGGCGCGTCGGCAGCGGTGCGCCGGGGATTGAACACGATCGACCAGTTGGCAGGAGCGGCTTCAATTTGCTTGCCGATTGCTTCACGCATCCGCCGTTTCAGGCGGTTACGCACAACCGCCTTACCGACGGCGCGCGGTGTAGTTAGGCCAAATTTGGCTGGCAGCGCGGCTTCGGAAGGCAGGTACAAGCAGAATGCGGCAAAATAACGGCTCGTCATACGAATGCCAGACTGATAAGCGCTGCGAAACTCCGCTGGCCGTAATAAGCGCCTTGTTTTTGGAAGTGACAGCGAAACAATCGCCTAGTCCGACGCTCTAGTGAGACTCGCGAACAGCGCGTTCGTCGCTAACGGTCAGCTTATGGCGCCCCTTGGCACGGCGGCGGGACAACACTTCGCGCCCGTCGGCGGTTTTCATACGCTTACGGAAGCCGTGAGTTTTCGCGCGCTTGCGATTATTCGGCTGAAAAGTACGTTTTGGCATTACAGTTCCTTTTAAATGTTATGGTGTGGGACGATACGGATGAGAACGCCTGCCGAAACGGCCTCGCGGAGACGCACTACTACTGATCCACTGAACCCAAAGAAACAGTATAGCGCTCCGCTCGGTTAAATTTCACAGAACGGGGCTACTTCGAATTCTGGGCCGAGGACGCTATGGAAGCGTTCACTACTTTTGTAGACTCTTGCTTCGCCGGTGAGACGACAGACATGAAGATGCTGCGTCTGGGGATAAAGGAGCCAAATCTCCGCGCTGCCGGCGCTGAAATAGTCCCTAATCTTCCGCTCCATGTCCGCGGCGGAATTACTGGGCGAGATTATCTCAACGGCGAGGATTGGTGTGCGCGTAAGATATCCGGTTTTGACACTAACGGGCTCTCTCACGCTAACTGCGACGTCGGGACCTCGCACGGTTGCTGAGTTCGAATCTGTAGTCAGCATGAACCCAGAATCCGCACCACTGAGCATGTACTTCTTGCGATCGATCGATTCCCGGAGGATGGCGCCGACGTTAAGCAAGATCGAGCCGTGGGGAAAACCAGTGGTGGCACAGTGATCAACTCACCTTCGCTCAATTCATAGTGGGTACTGACTCCGGCAAGGCCAGGAACTGATCGAGCGTAAGAGTGGTTTGAGTTGCCATCCCGACTACAGTTTATCGCGCTTATAGTGTCTTCAGATACTCAAGCAGGTTCGCCTTATCGGCATCGCTGAGCTGTGTACCGTAGGCGTGACCGGCATTCGAATTACCGCGAAAGCGAGTATCGAACAAGAACTGGCGAGGGCCGCAAGGCAGCGAGGACACATAGCCAACGTTTTTTACGTCGTACAGATCACTACCAACGCAGAACTGGGATGCGCGGTTTTGGGGGGTCTTTAAGAGCTCAGCTAAGCTCGGAACGGAGCCGTTGTGGAGAAAAGGACCGGTGGCCCAAATGCCGTCGAGGGGACGTGCCTTGTAACTTGTCAAACTTGGAGTACCCTCGGCCAGTTCCTTCAGATCGTCGTCGATGCTTTTCAAAAGGCTGTCGTTTGCTTGGGCGGAATAGGCGCCTAGAGCCGCGTTGACAGTTAGTTCGCGAAGCGGGCTGCGTTCATCAAAACGCTTCAAGAGAGCCTTCGGATCGGTGAAGGTGAACTGTCCAGTTAAGGCGCCGGCCGAACCTTCGCGCAACCGAAAATTATCGACTAATTGGCGGTCGGTCTGGACTTCGTCAACGGGAACCATGTGAGTGCGAATGGGGTACTTTCTAGTTTCGCGATCGATGATCGCGTGGCAACCGGAGCATTCGCGAAGGTAGATCTGTTCGCCAGCGTCGCGAGTTGCTTGAACGGCAAGGGGACCCGGCCATTGCGGAGAACGTAGATCGGCAACCCAAGACTCGATAATACGTAAGTTGGCAACTACGGCGCTGCTCTGATATTTCGGAGGTTTAGGAATCAGCGGCTTTACGGTAGACGTGGGAACGGAGAGCTGACCGAAAACTCCAAGCACTTCGCCGACGTTGCGCAAGATTGAACCGGTGCCTTGCTCTCCCAGGTTTGGCGCAGATCCATTCCATTGAACGATTTGCTGTTGCGAGATATCCCAAATGAATGGATAAGATGATGGCGCGTCAAGCGGAACAATGCCCATCTGTTCGGGGGTGAGATTGCTTCCAGCGTTGATATCCAAAAGAATCTGGTTAAAGATTCCGCCAAAGGCATCGGTGCGGCCGTAGCCGTTTGGAATTGCGTCGGCATCGGTTTTGACGTGCAAATCGAGGAAGCGAACGCGCTCCTTTAATCGAGGGAGCGAATCTGGTTCATTTGCCGCGGCGAGGAAGCGTTTCAAACGGCTGGGCTCGTTTAGTGTTTCATGCATTGCGGCGGCAACATCGTAGATAAAGACATCCAGATCAACCTTGCCGGGCGCGCCTTCAATTAGCAGTGCCCCTTTGCCAGGGAAATCGATACGAGTAGAGTGGCAAGCGGCACAAGTAAACCCGACGAATGGAACTCCCCTGTCTGGGCCTTCGGAATCAACATGGCGTGCGAATCCAATAGGCAGAACTCCGGGATTGAGTTTTTCCGATTCGGCGTATTCGGGTCCGGTGGGTGCGATCACAAAACCGTAGGTCGTGAGATTGTCCTTCATTTTTGTGCCAGCGGGACAGGGCAGCATCGGTTTAGCAGGACATTCTAAATGGAGGAACCAGCTGTAGGGCATGAGCTTGGAGCCCTGATCTTCGAACCAATACTGTGTTCGCAAGGCTGGAGTCCAGGTAGAGCCTTGGGGTAGTGCGACCATCGGTTGCTGGGCGTTTCCAAACCATGCCCCAGAAAACAAAAGAAAGAAGAGTGCTCGCTTTTGGATCATCATTGTCCATCCTTGGACGAGTTAGATAAACCCTTAAACCCGTTCTGCGATGATCTCACAAAATGGGCGCGGGCGGCTGAGGCGAAGGGAGCAAAGACGCTACGGAGATACTTTGGCTTGGTCGGGCCTCAGGCGCTAATGATTCGTGTGGAGCGTACGCCTCAAGACGAGCGTATCGACCCTGTTCCACTCTCAATTCGCGGTGAACCAGAAACTGGCGGGAATTCAAATCGAGAACCCAGTATTCGGGCACTAGAGCACGGGTGTAAAGGTCGCGATTGGTAACCGAATCTTGCAGAAGGCTTGTGTGGGCGATCTCAATGACGAGAATACTCGCTGACCATTAAGAACGCCTGGTTCCATCATTCGTTCCACCTCTGAACGGGTAAAACGCTTGCGCGTGACAGCTGATCCACGATTGAGCGAAGCTTCTTTGATGGCGGTCGGCAAATCCTATTTATTGCATATTAGAGAGGCCGGGTCTAGGTGTCGATACGCGCCGCCAAAAGCTGAGCCGCAGCCGCGAACACAGAGTTTCCGCCGGATAATCGGTCTAAACGTCGGAGCTCTTCCAATTGGCGGAAATTACCCAGTTCAGCAATCTCGCTTGTTAGCGCTTCACGACGAGCGTGACTGGCATTGGTCAACATGCCGATCTTCATATCGACGGCGCCCTCGATATCTGAATCTCTCAAAAATTCAGAGAGCTGGTACCGCAGGTCTTCGTCGGGATCGCGCCTGAAGGCTTCAATCAGCCCCGGCAGGCGGTCGGGAAAACAGAACCGCAAGTAGCGAACAGCTTCGCTGCGGTTAGGCGCCGCGGGATCCATAATGCAGTTCAGCGCGAGATCTAGAGCGAGGGCCGAGGGCGCAGTTCTTTCAAGCAATTCCCAGTAGAGGGCCTGAACCGTAGCCGATTTTTCGGAAGCGAGGGCTCGGCAAGCGTCTTCAACCTCTTCCGTAGTCAACGGTTCGGCGTCCAATAGGCGCTGCAGACTTTCTACACGTTCTATAGGATTGGCTTCCACCATAAGGGTGGCCATTCTATTTTCATGATCCATGTGGGTTGTTCCTCCGGGCTTCAACCAGACACAAGTTTCCAAATCGTTACCTAAGAATTTATCAAGAAGTGCGGCAAGGCGGCGAGCCGTCTGTGGTTCGCCATACAATGGAGATATCCGCGCAGGCCCGCGAAACCAAGAAACAGATGAAAATATCGCAAAGACTGGAGGGCGAATTTCCTAGCGCCATACGCCAGCGTGGCCAGACCTATCACTGGAACCACCAAATCCGAATTCGCAGCGGCGATGCACGCGACGTGCAGGCAGACGTTACGGGCTCCGAGCGCTATGGAATATCGCTGCACTGGGACGAGCCCTTCCTCACAGTGTGGTGCGATTGCCCATATTTTGAGCGGGAAGGCCCGTGCAAGCATATTTGGGGCACTATTTTGGGTGCTGAGACGCAAGGTTATTTGGCGGATGCCGCGAAGGCGCCGTCGCTCATTCTGGACGACGGTGAATTCGACGAAGACGAGGAAGAGGAAGACGAGGCTCCAGACGGTGGGGTGGAGTCGACCTTCGCGGCGTTGCAGAAAACGCCAGGGGCGGTTGCACCTAAATCGGATGTTCCTTCCTGGAAGGCTGAAGTCCACAGCTTGGTTATGGGCAAGGCCATTCGTGACCGATTCTTGGACAATTGGCCTGCGAAACGTGAGATCGTTTATCAGGTTGATGTGCAATCGAGTCTTGTGGCGGGAAACCTGGTGATTGCGCTTGAAACGCGCGACCGCAAAACCGATGGCTCTCATACACCGCCCGTGCGGGCCAATATTAAACGCGGGCATTTGCGGAACTTGCCACTCGCGGATCGGGAAATTATGTCGCTACTCGCCGGCGGTCTTGAATACCATGGCTGGGGTGACCCCGACGCTTTTGGACACGTGCCGTCTTCGAATCTGCTCACGCCCGCTTTGGCGAATGTGATCCTGCCGATGGCCGTGAAGACAGGGCGCTGTTTTCTAAAAAAACCTCGACAAGCTGCTGCTCCAACGCCTGTGGAACTTGACGAAGGGGAGCCGTGGGAATTCGAACTTCAAATGACAGAGCGAAAGATTACGGGCTGGACCGTGACTGGCTTTCTGCGACGAGGTGAAGAGCGCGTGGGCTTGTCTGATACCGCGCTAGTTACGGAAGGTTTTGTATTCTTTGGCAATCAAGTGGCGCGTCTGGCGCCCGGCACGCAGACCGAGTGGGTGCAGCACATGCGGCGGTCGAATGGCATCACGGCCTCCGACAAAGACGGGGAAGCACTGATGGCGGAACTTCTTACTTTGCCAAGCGCGCCACCGTTGCACGTACCGGCAGAACTGGCGTTTGAAGAAATTTCGCCGGAGCCACGTAAGATGTTGAAAATTCGAGCGAGAGCTGGCGTTTTGAGCCAGACGAAAGTGTGTGCGGATTTGCAATTCGACTACGCCGGCACGATGGTGTCTGGGGCCGATAAGCGTGGTGGCGTTTACGACGCCGCGACGCGACGCTTTGTGAGGCGGAACGCATTTGCAGAGGAGGCTGCGGCCACCATACTTAGGGAACTTGGTTTTCGCCAGCCGACCACGTACGATCCGAGAGAAGACGGAATGTGGCACACCCACACGAATAAGGTGCCGGCGGCCGTTAGAAAGTTGATCGAATCGGGCTGGCACGTAGAGGCCGAGGGAAAGATATTCCGCAAGCCTGGTGGTTTTCGGATGGAAGTCGCATCCGGGGTGGATTGGTTCGAGTTGCATGGCGAAGTGCAATACGGCGACTCAACGGCACGTTTGCCAGAGTTGCTAGAAGCGGTGCGGCGTGGTGAAAACACGGTGCGCTTGGGCGACGGCACGTATGGAGTTCTGCCTGAAGAATGGCTGCAGCGCATTGGCTTGGTAGCGGGACTAGGAACGGCCGAGAATGGCCACATACGGTTTCGCGGCAATCAAGCTGGGCTGTTGGATGCGTTGCTTGCGGCGCAACCCGAAGTATCTTGCGACGCTGCTTTTACGCGTGTGCGCGAGCAGCTCTCGAACTTTGAGGGAGTTCGCGCCGCCGAGCAACCGGCCGGCTTTAATGGCCAATTGCGTGATTACCAACGTGAGGGCTTGGGCTGGATGGAATTCCTGCGTCGCCTCTCTTTCGGCGGCTGCCTGGCTGACGATATGGGCGTGGGTAAGACCGCCCAAGTGCTGGCACTGCTTGAAACGCGGCGAGAGCTACGCGCCAAGGGCGAAGTGAAACAGCCTTCGCTGGTAGTTGTGCCTCGTTCGTTGGTTTTTAACTGGCAAGAAGAGGCCGCGCGCTTTACGCCGAATTTGAAGGTTTTGGATTACACGGGCGTGGAACGTGCTGGAGAGAACTTTGAAAGTTACGATCTTGTGCTGACTACTTATGGCACACTGCGGCGCGATGTGCCGCTTTTGAAGGATATCGAATTCGATTACCTAATCCTTGACGAAGCACAAGCGATAAAGAATTCGGATACGGAGTCGGCGAAAGCGGTCCGCTTGTTGAAAGGCTCGCATCGATTGGCGTTGAGCGGCACACCTGTTGAAAACCATTTGGGCGAAATCTTTTCGCTGTTCGAGTTTTTGAATCCAGGCATGCTGAACGCTGCAAGTGTATTCAAAATTGCAGGTGGTGGTATGCGCAACGTTGGGGAGGAAAGTTTAAGTCTGCTCTCACATGCGCTACGCCCATTCATTTTGCGGCGTACAAAAGAGCAAGTGGCGCGCGAACTGCCGCCTAAGACTGAACAAACGATTTACTGCGAGCTCAAACCGGCGCAGCGTAAACTCTACGATGAACTACGGCAGCATTATCGCAACACGCTGCTCGGCAAGATTGCCAAGGACGGTATTGGCAAATCGAAGATTCAAGTTTTGGAGGCGTTACTGCGGTTGCGTCAAGCCGCTTGTCATCCTGCGCTGATCGATTCAAAGCGTGAGGGCGAAGCTAGCGCCAAAATGGACATTCTGCTTGCGCGCCTCAAAGAAATCACTTTGGAAGGCCATAAAGCGCTGGTGTTTTCGCAGTTCACTAGTTTCTTAAAGATTGTACGCAAGCATTTAGACGAAGATGGCGTGACCTATGAGTATTTAGATGGCGCGACTCGCGACAGGCAGGCTCCCGTTGAGCGGTTCCAGAACGACCCGGATTGCAAACTATTTCTGATTAGTTTGAAGGCAGGGGGATTAGGCCTGAATCTAACGTCGGCGGGCTACGTTTTCCTCTTGGATCCATGGTGGAACCCGGCGGTAGAGGCGCAGGCTGTAGATCGTGCGCATCGCATCGGGCAGACCCAGCAGGTGTTCGCGTATCGCTTGATTGCGCGCGACACGGTTGAGGAGAAAGTTCTCGATTTACAGAAGACTAAACGGGATTTGGCGAGCGCGATTATCAGCCAGGACAACAGTGTGATTAAGAATTTGCAGAAGGAAGATTTGGAGCTTTTATTATCGTGAGTACGCGCCGCGAATTTGTATTGGCTTCGCTGGCATTGTGGGATGCGGCGACCGTCACTGCGCAGATGCACCCACACACAGCCACGGTTGAGGGCTTAGGTCTCCATAACTATACATTCTTGACACCTGATATGCGTGAGACCTTGAGGCGGGCGATGGCGATTATGATTCCTGCCGACGAACGTTCAGGCGGAGCGCTGGCCGCAAAAGTTGACGAATATGTGGATTTCATTCTGGCGAACGCCGATGGCAAACTTCAGCAGACATGGCGCGCTGGTCTTGCGAGGTTAGGTGAGGCGAAAGATATGGACGCATTTTTGAGCCTCCAAGCGCGTAACGAATTTTCGCCGGAGACCGAGGACGAATCATTTTTTATTCTGTTGAAGCAGGCGATTACGGCCGGCTTTTATACATCGGCGGAAGGCATAAATAGAGAGCTCGGCTATCAAGGGATGACATTTGCCTTGGACTTTGAAGGCTGCACACATACTGAGCACATCGGAAAAAGGGACGCTTAATGTGGCAGATTAAGCGCTCTCCTAGGATTTATGATGTTGCCATAATCGGTTCCGGGGCAGCGGGCGGAATGACGGCGCATGTCTTGACAGAGCGAGGCATGGATGTGGCGATGCTCGAGGCTGGCGCCATGCGTAAACCCACTGAATTTCCAACGCATCGCATGCGCCGCTGGAATCTGCCTTACCGCGGCTTGCGTGGCGACTATATGGAAGAGTGGCTGCGCGCCACTCACTTCTTTGCCGACGATAAACAAGAGCCTTACGGTTGGGCAGACGATCAAGAATTCGAATGGGTGAGAATTCGTGCGGTTGGCGGCAAGAGCCTGTTTTGGGCTGGAGTTGTGCCGCGCTTTTCACCGGATGAATTTCAACCGAGAGACGATTTCGACGCGAGCTGGCCAATCACGTATGACGAGATTGAACCGTTTTACGACCGGGTTGAAGAGATGATCGGCGTCACGAGCACTGGCGGAGGCGCGGGTGCATTTCGGCTTAACAAAGGGCTCGGGCGCCAGAGGCCGAATTGCGCTGAAGTGGAATTGACGAAGGCTGCCGAGAGGATTCCCGGGCGCGGTCTAAAGGTGCTTTCGATTCCGAAGGCGATCCTACCAGTCGATTATAAGGGCAGACCGCGATGCCACCATTGCGGCCCATGCTGGCAGGGGTGTGATTCCGGATCGAAGTTTGACTCATTGCGCGTTTTCGTGCAAGCTGCCCAGAAGACGGGGAAGTTGACTTTGTTCACAGGGGCAAGGGTGCGGTCGCTCGAATTGAATTCCGAAGGACGCGTGGGCTCAGCGCACTACTGGGATGTGGATTCACGAACGTATCGTGAGGTTCGCGCCAAGACTTTCGTGCTGGCGGCAGGTTGCATCGAGTCTTCGCAGATTTTGTTGAATTCAAGAATCGCGAATTCCAGCGGTCTCGTGGGCCGTTATCTTTCCGAGCACTTGTATGGATCAATCGACGGTTACTTGCCGCAGTTGATGGGACGGAAGGTGGTGAACGAAGATAGCAATGGCGCGAATATTTTTATTCCAGATTTGACGGCGAACTGGCGCGGCAACAACTTCATTCGCGGCTACCAAATTTATCCGACCGGCGGTATTGCAGAGACGACTTTGGTGGGCGCTCGTCTACCTGGCTACGGACATGAATGGAAGCGCAAAGTGCGCGAATACTACACGGCTGGGGCATCTGTTTTAATGCAGGGTGAAGTGGTACCAAATCGCGATAATCGGATCGAAGTGGATGAAGCTTTGCGCGACGACGCCGGGATTCCTGGGGTGCGTTTCCACTTCAAACTGGGCGACAACGAGCGCGCCATGTTTGCCGACTTTTTGCAAGTGGCCGGAGAAATCATGCATAAAGCTGGCGCCGAAATGTTGCCCCGGAGCGAACCTAAACCTTACAAGGCGGGTGCTTCGATTCATTACGTTGGCACTGCGCGCATGGGGAATGACCCTAAAAGTTCGGTATTAAATAAGTGGAATCAGACTCATGATGTGCCGAATTTGTTTGTGCATGATGCAGCGGCGTTCGTAACGCCAGGCAATCAGAACCCGACGTTGACGATCATGGCGCTAGCGCTGCGTTCGAGTGAGCACTTGACGCGTTTACTATCATGAAGCAGTGCCGGCCCGGGTGGCGAAATCGGCAGACGCAAAGGACTTAAAATCCTTTTTCGCGCAAGCGGAGTGCGGGTTCAAGTCCCGCCCCGGGCACCAGTTACCAGCACTGAGTACCAAAGTACTGTGCATGTTATTGTGCATGTTGTTCCTCCCTCTGGGCCTTGAGATACGCTTCTGTGCGTTCTCCAGCATCGCGGATATCGCGTTCGTTGGTGATGTTGTAGCGCCACAGCATACTGTTGGTCTTGTGACCTGAAATCTGCATGGCGACCTTTTCCTGCACGCCAGCGCGCAGCATATTTCGAACAGCAGTTCGGCGCAGGTCGTGAAATAGAAGACCGGATACTCCGGCGGCGTCGCAAGCGTCTTCCCAGTCTTTTCGAAAGTCCTTGATGGGTTTGCCGCCTCTGGAGAAAAGCCAAGTGCACTTGGGCGATTCCAGCTCTCCGCGACGAAGAAGGTCTTTGAGCCAAGGAAGCATGTCGCCGTATATGGGCGCCGTCTTCGCGTTCTTATTCTTGGTGGCCCGGCCGTTCACGTGGATGGTTCGCCCCTGGATATCAACCCAACTTCGCTTCAGTGCCAGGAGTTCGCCAGTGCGCATGCCAAGGTGGTAGCCGACTACGAAGACCGGCTTCACGTCGTCGGTCAAAGCATCCAGGATGAGGCGATATTTGTCTGCTTCCAGGAAGCCCTCGCGGACATTGTCCTTCTCGTTAAGAGCTGGGATGTACGGAACCCGCGCGACCAGTGGCGGATCGTTCTTATATCCGAGATTGAAAGCTCGCCTAAGATGTGCAAGTTCGCGATTAATCGTCGCGTTCTTCCGGCCCAGTTCTTTTCGCTTGGCAATATAGGCATTGAGCGCTTTAGTTGTAAATTCCGATGCTCGCATTTGGCCGAATGCTGGCTTCAGCAGACGGTTGATGCGCTGCTCGGTTTCGCGCAGATCAGATTTGTCATTGCGCCGGTAATCGTCAATGACCAGTTCCAGTAAAGCCGAAATTGAAACTCGTTCCACTCCGGCAGACTTGCCAGCGGCAACCTCCGCAATCTTCCTTTGAAGAATGGCGAGCGCTTCTTTGTGGTCAGTCGTACGAGATGACTCTCGCTTTTGACGCCAACCGTTCCAGTAAGACAAGTGATAGTAGGGCGTTCCGGGCTTAGTAAAGACGCTGCCTTGTCCTTTGGTGCGCTTTACGTTGCGCCTCTTTTTTTCTGTCATGCGGCGGATTCCTTCGCAATTTGATCCTTGTGGCTCTCGATCCACGCGTCGAGGTCAGCCTTGTCAAATCGCCAGCGCTTATCTAAACGGACGCGCGGAATTTGATCACGCACCACTTTCTTCTTGAAGCTGTCGAAGCTCAGCCCACAGTATTCCGCCGCCTCATCCAAAGTCAAGATTCGCTTTCCGGTGGCAGACTGCTTAAGAGTGTCTTTCAGGTAGTCGGCAACGGCACTGGCAAACGCTGGCACGTTTATGAACTCGGGGGTGGTGGTGGTCTTCATCATGTGCATCGGTGGCTATGCCTCATTCAACAGGAAGCTTCGAGCGGTTTGAGAAGACCCGCCCATTAAACATTCTTGGCATGTTGCGTTAATTCCTTTTTTCAGCCTCTATATATTAAGAGGGGCTTTTTTTGGAAAAAAACAGTAATGTCTGAAAAAAAAGTTCAACTCCTTTTCGCAGCATTGTTTAAAGTGGGTATTGTCGGTGAGAATTTCGTTGGCCGAACCTGGTCCTTCGGCGAGTCTAGTACATAAGGAAGCATTTGTTTTGGCGGGAGATGTCACAACCTGGAAAACTCTAGACCTTCGCACTGAAGACGGATCAGCCGTGGCAGAGGATCACCAGAAAACGATTCTGGATGTAGCAAGCCAAGCCCTTGAAACCGGCTACCGCGACCCCGCCGAGGTGCTAAAGGCCGCAAAGCGGGTCGGACGTCGTGCGCACTTGGTGGCAAATCTACGGGCTTATGCGATCCGAGCGATTTTCCGCGTTCGGGACATAGCCGATGCGCAGCCGGAAGAAGAGCAGCTAAGCGAAGCGCAGTACGCAGCAGAACTTACTGACGATTCCCAGGCTGAGAACATTGAAAGCCGTATCTTCATTCTTCAGCTGATTGAAAGGCTTTCGCAGCTAGATCGTGAGATCTTTCTGCGAAGAATGGACGGCATGACTTGCGAAGAAATCGACGAGGCAATGAAGCTTAAGCCCCGCACCGCTGAAATTCGATATGCCATCTGCAAGAATGCTTTACGGAAAGCTTTTTAGGAGAGTTCGATCATCAAACGCGGACGCGTCGCTGCGGATCCAATCGGCGAAGACAATCCAATCGAAGAAATCCTTCTCACCGGGTTCCCAAACCCGGAGAGGAAGGGGTGTCCCCCTGCGAGTGTTATCGAGGATTTGGGCAATCGAAAGATTGGTCGCGACCATCCCGCCTGGAAGCACATCTGGAGTTGCTCGCC
>Ga0182012_10003821_pt1 | contig 15887 bp, 12 predicted proteins | sample 612S2SmetaG_FD_120486 | JGI IMG/M metagenome (GOLD analysis project Ga0182012, IMG submission 120486) | Permafrost microbial communities from Stordalen Mire, Sweden - 612S2S metaG | ecosystem: Environmental > Terrestrial > Soil > Wetlands > Permafrost | place: Sweden: Stordalen | collected...
GCGGCGCGCTCTACTCACAAAAGCGGCTCACCGAGCCGCCACAGCATCTCGGCCCTTCGGGTAACTATCGCTGTCGCAGAAGACTAGGGGTTCCACCCCACGCGCCGCGCAAGGGTAAAGCTTCGCCGCACGGACCGGGTGTCCCCACCTTCCGCGCGCAACAGCAGCGCTTGTGCAGGTGGGTGATTCCCCTCCCGGTCATGCGCTCTTGACGCGTTGCTACCCCCGACCTCGCCGGTGGGCAGAAGTGCATGTGCATGAGCACAGCGCTTCAGAAAGCCCATTTAGGAGATCGGAAATGACTTACACAGCAAAAACAGAAACAGAACGCGAGGACGTATATACACGCGTGACAGAGCGGGTTATCACCGACCTTGAGCAAGGTGTGCGCACCTGGATGAAGCCGTGGCACGTGAAACATACGGCAGGGAAAATAAGCATACCGCTCCGCTATAACGGCATGCCGTACCGGGGAATGAACATCTTATTGTTATGGGGAGAGGCTGTCGCCAAAGGTTACGCCACACCAACATGGATGACATTCAAGCAAGCCCAAGAACTAGGCGCGAATGTCCGCAAAGGGTAGCACGGCTCTTTGGTGGTGTATGCCAACACCGTCACGAAGACGGAAACGAACGGGCAGGGGGAAGACGTTGAATGCGAGATTCCCTTTATGAAAGGCTATACCGTCTTTAACTGTGAGCAAATCGAAGGATTGCCGGAGATGTACTACGCCCAGCCCGTGAACCCGCTACCGATGCAGGAGCGCATCGAAGCCGTAGACGCTTATCTGAAGAACACCGGCGCAATAGTTCACTATGGCGGTAACAGCGCCCACTACTCACCATCGCGCGACATTATCCAGCTACCGCCGTTTGAAGCATTCAAAGACAAGGAAAGTTTTTACGGCACCGCCCTGCATGAAAGCTGCCACTGGACGAAAGCCGAACACCGACTAAACAGAGATTTCAAGGGCAAGCGCTATGGCGACCACGGTTATGCACGCGAAGAACTCGTTGCTTTATCTTGACAGTACAGCTGATAAGTTCGGGCCTCTTTTAATGCCTCTGGAACGCAAAGTAACAGACCCATGAAGGCTTCCCGGTGGCCACCGCTCATGGGGTTTTTGATCCTGAATGAGTAAAACAAGAGTCATCGTCGCGAGGCACGGTGGGAAAGTGGGAAACCTGTTTGTGGTTTTCCACTTTTCCATCGGGTCGAAGCCAGGCGGTGGGAATGTGGGCAACTCGCGATGTTTGCGGGTTGTCCAAGGGGCGGTGGGAAGGGAGGGAAACCTGCATTTGGTTTTCCTCGCTTTCCACGGCACCGGCATTTCCACGGCCCTCGGCGCGCAAAGGTTTCACAATGCTTTGGGACCAGGTATGCACAATAGGATGCCAGCTTGAGCTGAGCGTTCGGAGGCAGAGGAAAACTTGACTATTCACTTGAAGGAACAGCGCAACAAAGAAAACAGTACCCAAAGCGATAAGGCTACATACGGAGAACAGTTTGCGGCGATTCGCTATGTGCCGAAGATATTGAAGGGCGACGCCGTATACGATGTTCAGCTTGATCGTTTCCTTCTCGATCTGCCTGCCAATGGACTTGTGTCCAGGCACAGCCTGCGGGGTTACGGCTATGACATCGTGGTTTGGGTGCGGTTTCTTGAACAGGCCCGCAACAAGTCTCTGTGGGATGCAGACCGCACTGACGTAACAGCATTCCACACAGTCCGACGGAACGCGGAGGCCACCAATCGCATCGCTGGAAGCTCTTGGAATCGCTCCGTGGCCGCATTAGACAAGCTCTATCGATGGGGCGTTGAGGAAGGGCTCATCACCCAAAGTCCGTTTAGCTATCGGCAGGTATGGAAACGCCCGTACGGCGGTGGCTCGCGGGCAAACACTACGACGAATGCGTCCTACGAACGAGCGGTAAAGCGCTCTGACGTGCGCTTTCTGATGCTTGAAGACTTCCACCGTTTTCGCGATGTCGGTTTGCTGGGATTGCAAACGGATGGCAGGCCTCGAATCGAAGCACGAGACCGCAACGGCATCCGCAATGCGCTGTTTGCGGAACTCGTGATTACGACCGGTCTCCGCCTCGACGAAGCAGCTTCGTTGTTAATGACCGAGGTAAGGGAAGCTATCGAGGCAGCTAAACTAGGCTACAACAGACAGTTAGCATTCCGGCTCCCCCCTAGCCTTACTAAAGGCAATAAGGGAAGGACCATCAGAATGCCCGCTCGCCTACTCGCGCGTTTACAAACTTACCTGACGGTCGAGCGCGCGCTAGCCGTAGCCAAGTTCGGTCAGCGCGATACCGCGAACATCATGAAGGATGCGATTTTTTGCAAGACGGCGCGGCCCGGCAGATTCCTGCTTCGGTGCGGACCAGACTCGTGGGTGAACACGCCGCTTGATCGCCTCACGCCGGACGAACGCCGGAGCCTTGTACTTTGCAATGAAGAAGGATTGCCGCAGGAACCCGCCGCGCTGTGGCTCAGCGAAGTAGGCCGGCCGATTTCGCCAAACTGCTGGGAGGTCGTTTTCGCCCGCGCCAGCGAACGGTGCAATGCCGCCGGCATATCGCTTGACGTCAACCCTCACCAGCTCAGACACAGTTTTGCAGTCCATATGTTGAGCCTGCTCATCCGGGAGTCTTTTGGAAGAGATTCAACCGCAGCGGTTGACCCGACTTCCATTCCGTATCGTCGATTATTGGGGGACCCCCTTCAGCAGGTGCAACGACTCCTTGGTCATTCGAGCTTAGAAACAACCTATATATACCTCGACCACCTTGCCGGTTGCCAGAGTGCCGTCGATTCTGCCGCCGATCTTTTATTTGGAGAGATCGCCAACAAACTCGTACCGGTAGTGGGGAGATGAGCACCACCTCCGATCAACGACCTCGCAAGGGGCATCCCGTTCAGTTCGCGGCCCATGCACCCGTTTCGTCGATACAGCCAGACGACGACCACGAACTAATGTTCACTGTAGAACCCAGTCACGGTGGCAAACGCCTCATCGATTTTAGAGATTTAAAGCCTGACAGCTTGGCGAGGCTGTTTGCTGAGGCTCTCCAGAGAGCCACCGCTGTGGGCGGAACGATTGGAGTCGCTTCAACAGTGGTTCAGTATTCAAACGCCATCCGTAAGTTTTTTGTGTATCTCGGGGAGTGTTGTAAAGAAGTTGCTCATGCGGCTGATTTGCGTAGCCAACACGTTGACGGATTTGAACGTTGGCTACAAGAGCGTGGTCTGCACGCCATCCACTGCAATACTGTGTTGTCCAAGCCGATCAACTCTCTTCGCATCGTGGCCGCTCATTTTCCGGATTTATTGGACGAGGAGTTGTGCCGACGATTGCGATACATAAGCGTGCAATCGGCTGGCCGCTCTCGCCCACGCGATGCCTACAGCCCATTTGTTGCACGCCAGCTCCGTAACGCAGCTCGCAAGGATATCGCGGTGATCCGCGCCAGATTCGACAACGATAAGGAGGCGGCGCCATCGAAAAAGTGGGCCGTTCTGGATGACTTGATCAAAAAGGATGGCGTCGTGTCCTATTCGAACCTGGCATTCCAAGCACTTTACCGATCTCGCTATCACAGCGGATTGGCAACGGAGAAGCTGATTGACGACGTTCACTGTCGGCACTATCTGTTGGCCAGCGACATCGTGCCTTTTCTTGTGCTGTTAAGTCTTGAAACCGGTTTGGAAATCGAGTGCTGCAAAGCTCTGACGATCGACTGTCTCCGCAATCCCGCCGGCAATACCATTGAGATCTCGTACATGAAGCGCCGAGCGAGAGGCGCCGAGTGGAAAGGCTTACGCGTCCGAGATGAAGGGCCGCTCTCACCAGGAGGCTTGATCCGAACGATCATCCAGTTGACCGCATCGGGAAGGCTACATTTGTCGAGCGAAAATTTGTGGCTCTATTTCCATACGGGCGCCTTGGTTTCTGGAATCAGACACCCAAGAGCGACTCTTGACGTTTGGGTAGCGACGCACGGAATCAAAGATGACGACCAAAAGCCTCTCTATCTGGTCCTTTCCCGGCTTCGAAAGACGCAGAAAGCGCTCTGGTATTTGAAGACGGAAGGGGAAGTCCGGGACTTTGCCATTGGGCACACGCCAGAGGTTGCAGTGCGCCACTATGCCGATATTCCTGCGTTGCGGCATGTTCACGAATCCGCGATAGCCGACGGCCTTCGAGACGCGCTGAGCGCAGCGTTGAAGCCCATTGTACTTACGCCCGAAGAGGAAGACCACCTTCGACTTGGAACATATACCGCCGCTACGTCACTCCTTGCCGAAAAACTCACGGGCGCATTGGATGTTCAGAGCGATGTTTGGCTGGCAAGTTGTGCTGACTTTCATAAGAGCCCATTTGCCCAGCCCGGCCAACCCTGCCCAGAACCATTCTGGGGATGCTTTGAATGCCAGAACGCCGTGATAACCGCACGGAAGCTTCCCGCTATCCTTTTGTTCCTCGATTTCATAACCGAACAGCGCGCCGCGTTGTCCGAAACTCACTGGTCCGCAAAGTTTGGGCGAGTTTGGAGCCGCATAACCTCCCAGATTTTGCCCGCCTTCCCGGCGGCGGTGATCGAGGAAGCGCGCCAGCAAAAGGTTTTTCAAGAGCCCGGTTTCTACTTACCGCCCGAGGCGGCCCACACATGAATGAAGTTTTAGAACGAACAGTACCAGATGCCGCCTGGCCCGTGCTCTCGGTAGCTCCACTGAAAGCCGGTTTCGACAGAAGTAAGCTCTCCCGCTTCGGTGATGCGTCTTGGGATCTCTCCCCAGCAGTCTTCCGCAATAATGCTCGGCGCTGCCATGTGACAGTTCACTTCACAACGATTCTAGATGCGGGACAGGCGGGCATACTGCGAGAGTTTTTGTATGCTCGGCTGAATGTCGATATTCCGGGCTGCCGCGTTCGCATTCCGCCAACTGGTGTTCGCCAGCACTTCAATCGTGCCAAACGCTTTCTGGATTTCGTTCAGAGCCAACGCGGAGCGTACGACCTAGGTTTGGTGGATCAGCCCTTCTTAGACGGTTACCGCGCACATTTGCAATCTGGCGTGAGCCGCCAGCCAGAACAGACAGCGCTCTTGCTCGAAACTGTGGTCGATCTTCATTACTACCGGCATCACATTTCATCTGGTGGCCTCAGCGTCTTACCATGGCAGGGGCGTTCGGCCTTTTACGTTGCTGGCGCTCGTCAAACTGGCGAAAATAAAACGCCTCGCATTCCCGAGAACATTATTGGTCCGTTGGTGCGCTGGTCTTTGAAGTACGTTGTGGAGTTCGGACCTGACATTCTCGCTGGCCGCGCTGAACTAACCGCCTTAGAGACGCAATACCGAAAGTTTCGCGACCAAGATGAACGCACATCGCGTATTGCTCGTCTTGCCGCCTTTTTGGAGCAGCGTCGTTCTAACGGCCGCGGAGTGCCTCTCTGGTCTTCAACGCCAGCTGCGCGATGCCGCGGCGGCACGCGCACGGTCGACTCTCCCGCGATTAACTATCACCTAATCCGCTTGTACACTGGGGCGCCGACTACGAGCAGACTGAGTCAAGATCGTGTCACTGCCGCGATGATCTCCTCGGCGGTGGAAGAGATCGGCACAGAGATCGGTGGTCTTGATACCGCGATCTCTTGTGATTCTGAGACCGGCCTTGCCTGGCGACCACGCTTCGATGCAATGACCTTGGCTCTTGAGGAGCGTATGCTTCAGACGGCCTGCTATATCCTTTGTGCTTACCTGACCGGCATGCGGGATTGCGAAGTGCAAGCCATGGACTCCGGATGCTTGGCGATCAGCCGCAGTGAGGATGGAATCATTGAACGGTATCGAATCAAGAGCACGGCTTATAAGGGGCGACGAGCCACAGGAGAAACGGAAGAATGGATCACGATTGAGCCGGTGGCTCAAGCCCTGACGATTCTCGTACGCTTGACGGAGCAGATTCGTACGCAACGAGGCGGCGACTCTTTGTGGCGTGTTTTGCACCAACGGCCCAACGGCAAAGAACATTTATCGGCGGAGATCGTACGCAGTCTGAATAACTTTCGCGATCATCTCAACGAACAGTTCGGTGCCATAGCTTTACCGATCTTGCCGCTTGGGCCCGGAGGCGTCCCGTGGAGATTCACTACTCGGCAGTTTCGGCGAACCGTCGCCTGGTACATTGCGAATCGCCCTTTCGGTTTGGTGGCAGGCAAGATTCAGTACAAGCATGCTTCCATTGCCGCTTTTGAAGGCTACGCCGGAGAAAGCGCGTCCGGTTTTAGACAGGAGATCGAGCGGGAACGTGCACTGGGCCAGTTGGACGATATTGTCGAGTATTACGAACAGCGCACTATTGGTGAGCGACTATCGGGACCTGCCGCTGGTCGAGTCGAACACCAACTTTCGGAGCTTGCGCAGAAGCTTGATCCACTTCCGGGAATCATCGCCGATCCGCCGCGCGTTCGTAAGATGCTTTCGCATCTCGCTCGCACTTTATTTGTGGGTGTTCTCAACGATTGTTTTTTCGATCCGGCTACGGCCCTTTGCCTCGCCAACACTATTCCCCGTGATTCCTCCAAACCAACCCTTTCGCTTTGTCAGCCGGACAGATGCCCTAACGCATGCGTCACTGCTCGTCACCGACCGCTGTGGGAATCTTCCATTCAGCAGGCGGAGGAGATGTTGAAGTCCAAGGGGCTCTCCGTTTTCCAACGCGAGGCGTTGGAGTCCGAAGTCGCTCGCCAGAAGAAAATGCTTTTGCCTCGATAAGGTGCCCTGGATCAACGTCGGTTATCTGAGCCTTGAATAGGATGCTTCAATTTTGCGTCACGTTCTATAACAGCTAAAGCCCTGGCGACTACGGTAGTATTTACGTCGAGAGCCACTGGTTCGACCATGCCGACTGATCGTTCCCGGCGTTAGTTTCGCATAGGAAACGATGCGCTCGAAACGCTGTCCTTCGGTTCTCCCTCGCCGATCTGAATCATTTCGCTCGCTGCGATGCTAGAGGCGATAGGGCGAGGTTCCGAGTCAGGTACTGGCAGATCGAACGCTGTGGGCTCGTTGCCTCGGAGACGTTTCAAACAATAGAAGCCGTTCATCACCAGACACATTAGGAACGCTCCGAACCGGAGTCGGCCAAGCGATCTCGCGACTCGTAGCAGCGAGTACTTCACCGAAAACGCCTCACGCCATAGGGCTCGGTGTGCGTGGAGCAGCTGTTCTGGCGACATGCCTCGGGGTTGGAAGGATACGTTGTACCCGTTGTAAAATTCCCAGCCACGGCCACGCAGGATTCTTCCTTCTTCCGCCAGTCTGCTGTAGGCCGGAGTGCCCCGATAAGGCGTCAATACGCTTAGGAACGGAACATCAACGCCCGTCTCATAGAGTTGCCTGGCAATCGCCCTAATGCTCTCCGGAGTGTCGCCGTCGAAACCTGCGATGAAACCCGCCATGACGCAGATGCCGCGATCGTGCAGCTCTCGAATTCGTGCTTTGTAAGTCTTGATCTTGTTCTGCGGTTTATGTGCGTCTCGCAATGATTCAGCGCCGAAAGACTCGATTCCGAAGAAAATGCCAATGCAGCCTGACCTCTTCATGAGATCCAGAAGATCTCTATCATTGCCGATATCCATGCTCGCCTGGGTCAACCACCATCTCCGGAGTGGCACCATGGCGGCAAGAAGTTCACGGACATACGAACGTTTTGCCGTGAAATTGTCATCCCAGAACCACACCACCTTGCGCTGCCACCAATGACGGAACCGGTCATACTGGATGTCTCTGATAACGTCGGCGGTCGGGCGGGTGCGAAAGCCGGGGTTGATGCTGGGAACAGTGCAGAACGAGCATGTGAACGGGCATCCGCGCGTGGCCTGGACCACACGCGGGATGAAAAAATTGCCCCGAAGAAGGTCATATCGCGGAGTCGGCAAATCGGCGAGCGGTTGGGCTTTGCCGATGTATCGACTTCGGAGCCTACCCGCGGAGGCGTCCTCGAGGAGTTGAGTCCAGATCGACTCCGCCTCGCCAAGCACGACGCTGTCAACATGCTGCAGCGCCTCATCGGCACTGAACGTGACATGCGGGCCGCCTGCGACGACAGGTTTTCCGCGTTTTCGGAATTCGTGAGCGAGGCGGTAGGCCTCCGGTGCAAATCCAGTGAAGAAGGTCAGCGCGATAAGGTCAGCGTCGGTGTCGAAGTTAATCGGCTGCACCTGCTGGTGAATTACACGAACCTCGTAGTCGGGAGGAGTCAGGGCTGCGAGGTGAATGCCAGTAATCGGCGGAACGAAGTCAGCTTCGTGCCCGTTCCGATACCGGGACATGTAAACAACCACGATATCGATGCGGAAAGATCTCCCATCCACCGCACCCCGTTTCCGGCCCAGCTCGGATCGCGAATTTGAATCGTCGGTTAAGTGTCGCATCAGTAATACTCTATAACACAAAGTACTCTTCAATCAGAAAAGTGGCGCCGCGTTCGGGATGCCTCATAGTGACGGCGTAGCGTAGAGCAACTCTCGAGATTCCATCAGCCCAAAACTCCTTGCTCTTGCTGCTGTCGGCCCATCTTAGCTGGCGGGCAAGGCTAAATGGCACTCCGCTTCGCTCCGGCCTTGCCTTCGCCAGCTCCCCCTGGTCCTGTGCAGCAAGCACACGACACAAAGGAGATTCAAACATGACAACCGATAAAGCGCGCTCCCTCACCGAACAAATCGAGGCTAGCGTCAACCATCTCGCTTCCGAAACCGATGCAGCTCGGCAGAGTGAACTCTTCAAAAGTTGGCTTAATGCGATGGCGCAGTTTCACCGATATTCGTGGGGAAACCAGCTGCTGATCGCGTGCCAACGCCCTGCTGCTTCTTCCGGTCAAGTCGCCGGCTTTCATGCCTGGCGCAGACTCGGCCGCCACGTCAAGAAAGGTGCGAAGGGCATCGCGATCCTCGCTCCCTGCGTCTACCGCCGCAAAGCCGATGACAACGAAGAAGACGGCTCTGCAAGCAAATCCGCACTGGGCTTCCGGACCACCTACGTATTTAGTGAGTCAGATACGGAAGGCCTCCCTCTTCCGACTCTCACCTGCGGCGCCGAATCCGGCGGCGACGAATTGCTCAGCCGCCTCGAATGGGTTACTGAAGAAGAACTCAACATCATCCTCAACTATGAAGAAATCAAAGAACCCGGCGTGGAAGGCTATTCCGCAGGCGGCCGCATCGTCATCCGCGAGAGCCTCTGCCCAACCACCAAAGCCGGGACTTTAGTCCATGAATTGGCCCATGAGCTGTTACACCAGCGAAATAAAAATTCCGACACCGCCAACAAATCCCGACAGCAGCGCGAATTGGAAGCTGAAGCCATCGCCTACGTTGTGATGCGCCATTTCGGTATTGAGCACGTAGCCTGCAATTACCTGGCGACTTACCGAATCGATAGCATCCAACTCAAGCAGTCGCTCCAAACGATCAGTGCGACGGCAAAATTCCTCATTGCCGCTATCGATCCGCAATCCAGTCAATCTGGAGCTGACGCCGCGAACGCGGACTCTGATCCGCCGGCTTAGGCCGGCTACTCTTTCGCCAAGTCGAATTTGGACGAAACAAAACTTCTCAACTCGCTCAAAATGGAAGCCGGCTGTTGCCTGGAGAAAAGAACGACATTTTCGTCGATTTTCCTTGACTGTCAGGATAAATCGCTGAAATTTCCAGCGCCATGATCTGCGCGCATCTGCAATTGGATCTCGAACCTCGTGTCGATCACGCCCCCTACGTACAAAATTGGCTCAAGGCTCTCCGCAACGACAAACGTGCCATCTTCACCGCCGCCAGCAAAGCGCAGGAAGCGGTCACGTACCTGCAAGAACTCGCCGGCATTCCGGTCCCCCGCGCCGCCTAGCGGGGACCCTCTTTTTCAACATCTTGGGAGGTAACCAACATTCCCGTGTCCTGCCTGCTCTGCCGATCTTAGCTCCGAGGTCAAGGGCGAATAGTACTCCGCTTCGCCACGCTCTTGACTCCTTCGATCCTGCGCCGGAATTGCAGAAGTGACTTCAAATCCTCGGTGGCAACAAACGCACAGGAGATAAACTGCTCGGATGTCGACCTGCAATCGACACACCAACCAACCGCTCTTGCAAAGGTCTACACCAATTACATGAGCGTCCATTTGTTCAATTCTGATAATTTGTAACATTGGCGGAGCGTCACGATGGTTGACTCGAACTGGATTCTGTTCACTGCTCCTTGGGACCCTATTTTCGTCCGAAGGGGCGACGCGCTTGGACTAACTGCACTCGCTGATCAATTTGCAGATAGGCTCGCACCCCATCTGAGCAATAGAATCCGGGATGGCCGCTGGGTGACGATTCTCGCGTGGTGTCTCGCGCGATCACAGGAGGTCTTTCATGCATGTGGCGGCCGTTCCTTAATAACGAGTACCGAGCAACGGAACCGTTATGCTTGGCTTCGCCCACTCGAACTGATGTGGACGGCCAGGACCATCGCGCTCGCCGAAGACTGGCGTAATCGCTCGTTGACTGGACAGAGGAGCGTGCGACCGTGGTATGAAGACTACAACCAAGGCACCGATAAGTTCGGCTTGTCATCGGATCAGTTCTGGGCGTATCGGCAGACTGGCATGTACGGTGCTTATAGACTTGCGTTCCGGAGATGGCCACAAATGACTACGGGGGGTGATGGGTGGACGCCTGGACCTGCGACAAACTCGTTAGCAAGGTGGCTCGACGATAGGCTAGGCGTCGCGCGTCCCCCGTGGCCACTATATGTTGGCGATCACGATTATGAGCGCCTACCCAAAAGGGGCGTCAAGCTCGCCAAGGGCAGCGAAGATAAGTGGTGGATGCGACAATGGAAAACTTTCGATCATGGAGGCAAAAAAGCAGACGAAAATACTCTTCCGCGGCGCAGAGACGACTTCTCCGCCTTGCCAGAGCGTGACTTGCTAAAACCACTCATTTTCGGGAGCGGAAAAGATGGAACTCGAAGATTCGACGTGGCGCGCCGGGTCTCAGAGTCCAAAGCCAGGGGACACATCGAGCTTTGTGAGCATTTGGCCGAAAACTTTAGCCAAAACTCGGTCATCAAAATCCTCCCGACCTTCTCACGACTTGCTGATGCTGGCATGTCGGCAATGGATTTAGTCGCGAAAGCCCTCCAAAACGAAAGCCGTGTAGCGCTCAGCGATATTGCAGCAGAACCTTCAGCAAAGTCCGTGTGCAAGGAACTGACCGACGCCGCACGGCTATGGCGCAAAAACGAGGGAGTACATTTGCCTCACATCGAGAGGGCGAACCGCTTTGCTGCTGCAATGGTGCGTTCAGAAGCCGTTGAATGCCTGGGCGCCCTCTTGCAGTATCACGAATTGCATGGCGGCGGGCTGCGCTGGTTCGTTCTACGCAAGGGCTGGGTTGCGCCGAGGACGCCACCCCGCGTGGGTTCCTCGCGTTATCGCTTCAGGTTGTGGTCGCTTTGTAGGTTAGCCGCACAATGCGGCGTCTTGCGAAGCATGCCCCCTGCCCTCCGACACGACATCGAGGAAGAAGAAGATGAAAACTCGTAGATTGTGCGCAGCTGACCCTTCATTTCAGTGGGAATCGCTCCTTAGCGTTGCCGACATCGTGAATGGATGCGAGTTGAAAGCTGCGCTGTTTACGACGTACGATCATGCCGACGAGCGTCTTCTCGCGGAGAATTTGTTGCCGCTCTTGCTAAAGCTGAGGCATGAAGCCGAGGGAGATGGCGTGGAGCGCCAATGCTTTCTCGTTGAGCTTGATCTTCGACTGAAAAAGCTGCATAACAAACTGGTTGTCGTGTCTTCCAGAGCACGGGAGGAGCCGGGCGATGATCCGGCAGAAGCTCAATCAGGGGCGTATGCGTGGATCTGGCGTTCGATTCGCCACCTGAGTGTTGGAAGCCGCCATCGGGCTGTGCAACACGCGAAACTTTGGCTACTTCACTGGGCGACGCAAAACGAGGACCACACGGACTATCTCGAAATCGTGGTCTCTTCGACAAATCTCACGCGTGCCGCCTTCAGAGGCCAGTTACAAGGGGCCTGGAGGGCATGTATTCCGCTGAATTCGCAACGCTCAAATACACGCCTTCTTTCCTGGGGACTGTTGCCGAAATTTCTAAAGGAACTTTCTACCTCAGCTGGCGAAAACACTTACCTGGATTCCTTCGTTGAGCTCCTCGCGCACGCGGACTGCCCCAAAGGCGTTCAATTCGTAGCGAGTGTGCCGGGGACGCACTCCCGCACCGTGCTTCGGCACACGCCATGGGGCTCTGCTGGGCTACGGAAGATCGCTCCCCCTGGCAAAGCAATCGTTAGCACGTTCATCCTCAGTCCCTTCGTCGGGTCGTGGAATATCGATACCCTGGATCTTTGGTGTAATAACTTCCACGGCTCGACAAAGAACCTCAATTTGGTGTGGATCGACGAGAATCATCCATGGAGAGGCAATTGGCTTATGCCGAAAGCCGCGCTGGACGCGCTCATTGGCTCGGGGGCCAACCTGTTACACCTACGCCATGATCCTATGGACTCTGATAATACGGACTTCTTCCACGAGAAACACCGGACCACTGACCAGCGATGGAGTCATGCGAAACTGTACTCATTTAGGCGTGGCAACTCGCGGCGGATGCTGATAACGTCAGCGAACTTCAGCCCGGCCGCCTGGGGCACCGGGAACCCCGAAGGCGGGCTCTCAATCGAAAATTTCGAGTTGGGAGTATGCGTCGAGGGGGTTGAATGGCCCTTTGGACAGCTCGGCATTTTGGAGGAGGAGAACAGCGGTGCCATTGTCCCCAACTTGCCACCTCGCGATGGAGCGCTTATTGGATGGGCGCAAGCCGTCTGGAATGGAAAGACCATAAAGGTAGATTGTCGCTGCCAGGGGAATCGAGAGCTGACGGGACAAATTAATTCCTCACAGGCATTCATCGAAATTGGAAAATCAGAGTGGCGTTCAAGTCATCGCGGTTACCGCTCGGCGAGCGTCCCTTGGCAAGACACGGCGAATCCCCCCACATTCGCTCGTCTCGCCTGCGAGTTCGAGACGGTTAACGTTCCGATCTTCGATGAAAGAGCACGTCCGCAGAGAAAAGACGGTTTGCCTCCCGAAGTCGAGAACGTCAGTCAAGAGATTCAGGATATGCTGCTATTTGAGCAGTACGGCGGCCGACTTGTGACCGATATTGACGATCCTAATCACGCCGAGGGTGACGATCCTAATCACGACCACGACTTAAGTCCTCCAACGCCTGAATCTCTCAAGGGGGGAACCGATCCGCCCTCTGACGAGTCGGGAGATACAGGGAGCGCACATCGAGACAGCTACTCGGTCCCAGCGTTCGAGCTCGCACGGCAGCACTTCAGCATCTTAGATAACTGGGCCAATCAACTCAAACGAGTCGCCAAGAGTGATCCAGACGAATTCGAATACCTTCGGCAAGACGGTCAACTACTGGTACAGGCTTTAATACGTCAAGCCAAGCGTGATCAAAAGAATGGCAGCCCAAACAATATTGGCGCCAATCTTGCCGCAGAGGAGTTAGTACTGCGACTGAAACATCTTTCGGAGGTATGATGCTTGCATTAGAGCCGCTCGGATTATCTGCTAATCAGTGGCAGTTTCTTTCCGCACCAGACAAATACGTGGCCGCCAGCACTCACCGAACGCAGGCCCTCGAAAGCACACGGCGGCAGTTTCTAACCGCACATGAAATACTTGTGCGCCTCAATGGAAGTTATCGCAACGAAGCCCGCCGAGGGGTTCTGCTCGCTGACGACGTCGGCCTGGGCAAGACTGCGGTTGCAGCGCTTGTTGCTTGGGTGGTGGCATCCTGCGGTCAAGGCCGTGTACGAATTCTGGCTCCGAATGATGTCGTAGCTCGGCGCTGGGTGGACGAGTTGCACTCTCAAGTAGAGCCGCTTCAAAAACTTGCGCCGGCGCTTAACACTAGGAAGAATCGCGTAAAGCGACGGATGGAGAGACTTTCCGCGGGGTCGATTCAGATCGCCAACCATTCCTACGCCGCATCGAAAGTCAAACTGACCTGCGATCTGCTAATTATTGATGAGGCACATCGAGCGAAAGGTGAGGGAACCGGCTTCAGCAGAGCTCTTGAGCGGCAGCGTAAATACGCTCGTCGGGTTCTTATCCTGACCGCGACCCCGTTTAGCATCCAGCTTGAAGAACTAATTCGTATGCTGAGGCTTGTCGGGGGCGAAGCGGCGCGCGGTCCGGTACGCGCTTTTAGCAGGGCACTTAATGATCTTTATTCAGGGAATACTGCACGCGAGCACGAAGGAGTAGCCAAGAGCCTGGCCCTGAAGGCAAAAGCCGCAGTCGATGCGCTCAGCTCTTTTGTGATACGTCACAGCGTCGACGACCTCCCGCTTGAGCAGAAATGGTTTGGGAAGCGCGAGGACTGGAACATTGATGTGCCGCGAGCCAGAGAAGAGGAAGTTGAGCTCATGCTGCGCATGGACCGAGCGCTTCGCCTAGCAAAGACCGGTGGGCTGTTCTCCTCAAAAGCAACGAATGACCCACGCTTTCACGTTGGCTTCAGGTATTTCGATTGCGTGACACAAGACCTGACCCGAGAAACCCCAAGACTCCCTGATCCAACAAGAGGTTTGGTCGTGAATCAGCTCAGAATAATTAAGGGCCTGCGTCCTGAAGTCAGAATTAATTCGAAAATGGCGGCAGTCGCCGAAGGGGTCATCTCTACCATCAAGGAGGGGGACAAAGTCGTTCTCTTCTGCCACCACCACGCGACGGCGCAGGAACTTACGGCGTACCTTGCGTCGCAGGTACAAGAATTGAAAGCTCGGAATTTGCCAGGCCAGTCCGTGTGGAGAATGGCGTGGCAGGAAGTTCTCCGTCCATCAGAACCCAGTGAGGAAAGGCTGCGCAGTACGTTCATTGAATGGCTCTGCGCCGAACTGGTCCGTAGCCAAACTTGGAGCTGGCTTCCCAAGGCGTCGGTGTCGAAATCAAAGCTTATCGAGTCCCTGAGCACCAGTCCAGCTCGCGGCGACCAGAACCCGGAAACTGTAGCCAATGCAGCGCAGCGATTGTTTGATGCGCTGCTGCAGTCAAAATCCAGTCGCGCGGTCTTGAAGGAGGCAGCCGAGTATCCTGAACGCCTTGCGGGAAGGAATGGCAATGCACGCGTATTGGGTGTTTGCTTGCCAAGCGAGCGTGAAGATGAACAATCACTCTTCATTCAGAATCAGCAACCTGACACTGTTATCTCCATATTCAATAGTCCTTTCGGGCCTGACGTCCTCGTCGTAACCGACAAGCTTTCAGAAGGAATCGACTTGCACCGTTACTGTAGACATTTGATTCACTATGAGCTCGATTCAAGCCCCATTAGGACGGTTCAGCGCAATGGCCGTGTCCGCCGTGTAAATAGCTGGGCTGCGGTCACTGGCAAGCCGGTGTGCCTCGCTTATCCGGCGCTTCGCGGTACACGCGATTACCGGCTCGTCCAAATTATGAAAAAGCGAGTCAACAGCTTCTCTTTGCTGCTCGGCGGCGTGCACGACTTTGATGTCGAAGAAATTGCGGACATGGATGAGCAATGGAGAAATGACGTAATCACAGCTGCGAAAGCGCGGCTTAAGGCGGCTGGAAATGCCCTTCGTTGTGGGTGATCGCACTAGTTACCATGTGGGAAACGGCTCGGGAATGGAACCTACCTGCTCCCAGTAGCGGTTAGCCCCGAGTTATTGGGCTGACCATAGCTGCGGCGAAGGGCACATGGCAGCGGCGTGCAGGGATGAGCTAAGGCTCTTCCAGCGGATTTCCCTTGACTGTCAGGATAAATCGCTGA
>Ga0182012_10003822_pt1 | contig 15884 bp, 16 predicted proteins | sample 612S2SmetaG_FD_120486 | JGI IMG/M metagenome (GOLD analysis project Ga0182012, IMG submission 120486) | Permafrost microbial communities from Stordalen Mire, Sweden - 612S2S metaG | ecosystem: Environmental > Terrestrial > Soil > Wetlands > Permafrost | place: Sweden: Stordalen | collected...
ACCCCGGTCGAAATGTTATAGGCCAGTTGATTGAGTGCGTTGAGGGCGCTGGGTATGTCCTGGTCGCGGGCGGTAAGATAGCCTCCCAACTGACCGCCGCCCGATGTGAGCCCCGAGGTGATGTCCGTTCCATTGACGAAGAAGTTCGTCACTCCATTCACGGTGCCGGTGGTCATTGGGAAGCTGGCGCCGGCGGAGACCAGTAACTGGCCGGAAGTGGTGGTAATCGAGAGGCCGTTGTTTTCCGTCGGCACCTGGTTGATGCCAACCAGTTGGGAGAGCTGGCTGATATCGAGCTGCCGCTGGTCTTCAAGCGTTCCCGCATCGGCGCCGGGCGAGTCAGCCAGAATCTGCTGGTTAAGTTGCGCGATGGAGGAGGTAAGCGAGTTCACCTGGCCGGCCACGCCCGAAACCTGCTGGTCGAGAGCCGAGCGTTGCGAGTTCAGGCTGGCGGCGGCGCTTGAGATATCGCCTGCAAGCGTGGATGCCGAAGAGATTACCTGCTGCTGCAACGCACTGTTGGTGGGTTCGCTCTCGAGCGATGAAAAGGAGTTGAAGAGGCTGGTAATGTCGTTGCCGAGATTGCCTGCCGCCGAGCTGGTCGAGCCTGAGTCCGGCGTAAAGAGCGCCTGGATGCTGTTCAATGCCGTCAATCGGGTTGAGGAGGCCGAGGCGAGTTGGTTCTGCTGATCGAGCCGGGCCTCGAGCACGAGGTTCCGTTGCGAAGTGGCGCCGGTTTCGGAGACTCCGTCGCCCACCTGGACGCCGTTGACGTAGATGGCGGAGTTCTGGCTCCAGTTCGGCGTCTCCGCGGTATAGCCGGGCGTGTTTGCATTGGCAACGTTGCTGGCAACCACATTGAGCGCTTGCTGGTCTGCGTCAAGCGCCCCGGACATAATAGTGAATGCTGAGTTAATCGATCCCACGCGCACTCCCCTTGGTGAGGATTTCCGGGGAAGAAGTGACTAAATCCTCTTTATATTCGAGCTTGTATTCCAGCCGTTCGGCACGCAGTTGGCCCAATCGCCGCATAACTTTTAGGTTGGACCGGGTTGCGTCGAGCACTCGCGCAAAGACTGCCATATCCGCCGTGGCCCGCGTTGCCTGATCCGCCAGTTCTCTTCTCTCGTCTGGAGAAAAGCCGGGAGAAAAGGTCTCCATATCGCGGTTAAGAGCCTCACAGGAGAGCGCCAGCTCTTCCAGGCGGTTTACGTCCAGATTCGCCAAGGCACACGAGGCCTCTATGACCAGCTCCTTCAATTCCGTCATGGTCAGGCGGGGGATTGTCTGGCGCGGAATGGTCTGGTACGGAATGGTCTCGTACCGCTTGGTCTGGAACGTCTTGGACTGATTCGTAGGGGTTCGCTGCGTCAATTCGTCAATTCCCTTTTCGCAAGGGCCTTGACTTCATCAAGCCCCGCTAGTTGTTGCCCAGCATAGCATCTACCATTTTCGTTGCCACAGCCGAAGCCAGCACGTTATAAGTTCCTGATGCAATGGCGGACTGAATGGAGGCCACCTTGTCCATGCGAACGCCATCGTCGCCGGCCGATTGAGACATCTGACTGGCTGCGCTGCTCAACGTGGCGCTGTCGCTTCCCAGTGCGCTACCGCCGGTTGCCGCGCTGCCCTTGCTCGCCGGCTGCGCAGAGGTTGTGGTGTTCACTCCCAGCAGAGACTTCAGACTGTCATAACTGTTATTGATTTCCATTAAGGTTTCTCCTCGCTGGGTGTATCGGCTTGACTCCTTCTCACTCTAGACTTTTGTGGGTCCTCATCCCGGTATTAAGGTTCCGATTCTTGGTTACCTTCCCCACTTCGGGATGGTTACCTGATTGGTTACCAGAATGGGATAGCTCCTTTATTATCTTGTCGGCGATGCCAAATCCGCCTCTCAAACTGAGCGCCTGGCCCAGGGCCTCGGTGGCGTACTCGCCGAGCGCCCCGGAGGAGCCGGAGATCGAATCGCCGTCGTCAGAATCGTTTGCATCCGTTCCGGTCAAACCATCACTGGCCGTCATGGGCTTGAGCAACTCCTTCATCATCTGGCCTTCAAACTCGTGTGCGGCCTTTACCAGCTTGGACTGCGAGGCAGACTCGGCGCCTGCGCCGGATGCCGCCATCGCCTGCGCAATGCCCGCCGCTCCCTGCCCCATTGCCAGCATTAGAGAACCTCCAGGTCGGCCTCAAGAGCTCCAGCCTGTTTCATGGCCTGCAAGATGGAGATCACGTCGCGGGCTCCCGCGCCGGTACGCTGCAGTTGCTGGACCAGGTCCTCGATGGTTGCGCCCTCTTTCAGGTCGATGCGGTTGACCGGCTTGTCCTGGGCCTGTACCGAGGTTTGCTCAACCACCTGGGTGGTTCCCGAGGAGAAGCCATTGGGCTGCGAGACCTTCACTTCAGAGATCACGTTCACGCTCAATCCACCATGCAGAATCGACACCGGCTGTAGCCGCACCGTGCCTCCGATGACCACCGTGCCGGTTCTCTCATTGACCACGACCCGGGCGCGCGGATAGACCTCGACTTGAACCGCTTCCACTTTATCGAGCAACTCGGCCAGATCCTCGCCCTGCTTAGGGATAATTTCAACCCGGCGGCTGTCGACGGCGTGCGCGCGCTCCGACCCCAGCGAAGTATTGATCGCGCCGGCCATCTGTTCCGCGGTGTGAAAGTCGGCGTCGTTCAGGATCACATTGACCGTCTGCATTTGCTTCAAGTCAAAGGAAACCGGGCGCTCTACCATCGCTCCGTCGGGGATGCGGGCCGTGGTCGGGTGGTTGACCGACTTCGAGTTGCCGCCCGCCGTAGCCATATAGCCGCCAAGCACCAGGCCTCCCTGCGCCGAGGCGTATATCTGCCCATCCGCGCCATAGAGCGGCGTCATCAACAGAATGCCGCCTTCGAGAGACCGGGAATCGCCGGCCGAAGATACCGTAATGTCCAGTTTGTAGCCGGGCCGGGCGAAGGGCGGCAGGGTTGCCACCACAAAAACCGCCGCCATGTTTTTTACCTGCATGTTGCTGGCGCTGTTTGAGCCCGTCTGCGGAACCGTGATGCCCATCTTCAACAGCGTAGAGATCAGCGTCTGAGCCGGAAACACGGTCTGCGAACTGTCCCCGGTCCCATGCAGGCCCACGACCAGCCCATAGCCCACCAGTTGGTTGTCCCGGATGCCTTCAATGGTTGCCACATCCTTGATGCGCGCCTGCGGCCCGGACTTTACCGCGACCGGAGCCGGCGTCGGTGCTTGTATTTGAGCCATAGCCTGAATCTGAGCCGTAGTTTTTACCTGAGTCTGAATAGGAGCATTAGTTTGTGTTCTAGCTTTAGCCGCAGCCGCTTGCCCATGGCCATGTACGGCCGTCTGCATGAGGCAGGCAATCGCCAGCGCTCCGTGCAGCAGGTGCGCAAACCTCGCGCCCTTTCGGCCCTCCACAACCATAGCTCGTCCACAGTTACTGTTCATCCTGGTCCTCGTCCCCTTCAACAACCTCGGTTAACCCTCAAAGCAACGATCCAACAGGCCTCAAATCAGCCTCAGAAAATCAATATCTTCTCCAGAAAGCGCACCACTGGATTCTGCCGGTACGTCGAGTCGTTCACGATTCCCTTGCCCGTCACTTCCAACTCCAGATCCGTCATGGCCGTTGAAAGCACCTGATTCTGATTGCTTACATCCTCAGGCCGAATCATCCCGCGCAGCTTGATCAGCTGCGTTTGCTGTGAAAACGTGAGCTGACGCGTGGCCTGCACCACCAACATGCCGTTCGGCAGCACGTCCACAACCTCGGCTCCAAATGTCGTGGCCAGGCTGGAGTTGGTCGTGCTCTGTCCCTGCGCGGAAAGTCCCGAGGAAGCAGTCATGCCGACTAGATTTTGGAGCGCATTCGAAGCCTTCAGCGCGCCAAACAAGGACGTCAGCCCGGAGTTGGCGTTCGACGCTCTCGAGTTCTTTACCTGTCCGTCGGTCGATGCAGCCAGGCTCTCCGTCACCACAACCGAGACCACATCGTGCAGCCGATATGCCTTCACATCCGTCCCCAGCCGCACCAGTTGGCCGCGTGGGCTCCAGATCGAGCCCTCCGTGCGAATTTCCGTGGCCTGCTGGTCATGAACTCGCGCTATGTATTTGTTCAGCGCATCCTCGGGAGGAGTCAGCTTGGCCGCAGCCGCTGCTTTGGGCTTCTTGACCGCGCTGGCCGTAGCGGGCGCAGCGACAATAGCTAAGGCCATCAGCAAAGAGCAGGCCGACACAATTCTTAAGCGTTTTCCGTTCGAAAGTTGCTTCATCACTGCCCCCCTTGCCCTTCTGAAAAGCGAGCCCGTCCAGGCCCCGTTGCCACTGCTCGATAGGTTCGTCCGCCAATATTCAATCGCACTTCGAAGATCGATCCCTGCGCCGCGGACTCAAGCGCCACGGCCTCTAACTGCTCGCTCACCGCCGCTGTCTCTTCAATCACAATCAAGCTGTCTCCGCTATGAATCACCGGCAGGCTCGATTTCGTTTCAAGATTCGAGCCAGAGCTTGACGCAGGCCCGGCACCCGAGGCCGTCGCCGCTTTGCTCACCTGCACCATGCGTCCCGGACCGGCAGGGTTATTGCTGTCGCGCACCACCAGCCAGCGATCCCCGGTGTGCGGGTCGTCAATCTCGCGGTAGATGTTGCCCGGCGCCGAACCCTGCAAAGCTGATTGGCCGGTCGTCGTGATTTTCAGTGTGCGAGTTACAGTTTCAGTCGCGTTCTGCGCCTGAAGAGGGAGGGCAAGTGCACAGAAGAGAGACACACCCCATAGAGAAACACCGGGAATCCCAATCCATACTCTGCTCTCCTCGACCCTCGCTCTCCTGTTCACGGTACCCTTCCCCATTTCGTTTCTCAGGCCTTTGCCGCCTGCATCTCTACCATGACTACTAGCAATTAGTGGGCCATATTATTAGTGGCCCATATTATTTACTTGAGAGTACATATCGTCAGCGGCTTTGATGACCTTGGAGTTGGACTCGTAGGCTCTCTGCGCCAGCACCATCTGCACAAACTCCGTGACCACGTCGACGTTCGAGTTTTCGAGATACCCCTGTTGCAGGGTCCCCAAACCTTCCGTGCCGCCGGGATTGCCCAGCACCGGATCGCCCGAGTTGAGCGTGGCCTGCAACAGGTTCGAGCCCATGCTTTCCAGGCCACCGGAGTTGGGAAACGTTGCAAGTTGAATCTGGCCCAACTGCGACGGGTTCTGCTGCCCAGCCAGAGTGGCATTGACCACGCCGTACTGTGTGATGGTTACCGCCGAGGCGTTTGCGGGGATCGTAATGGTCGGAATAAGCGGATCGCCGTCCGTGGTAACGATGGTTCCCTGGTTATTCAACTGAAACTGCCCGGCGCGGGTGTAGGCGATGGTGCCGTCCGGCCGCTGCACCTGGAAAAATCCTGTACCTTCAATGGCAAGATCGAGCGGATTGTCGGTCTGATTGAGTGCGCCCTGGGTGGTGATGACCTCGGTTGCAGCGGACTTGGTGCCGAGGCCGATCTGCAGGCCGGCCGAGACTGTGTTCTGGCTCTGGGCCGCGCCGGGAGTGACGAGGTTTTGATAGACCATGTCCTGGAACTCGAGGCGCAGTTGGCGAAAACCGGTTGTCGATGAGTTGGCTAAATTGTTGGCGATCGTGTCCAGGTTCATCTGCTGGGCGCTCATGCCACTAGCCGCGGTGTACAAGGCTCGAATCATAATTCTCCTTTAAGGTTCGGCAATTGGGTTTCTGTTTAGTTGCTTGAATGTCCCGTTTTCTGGCGTTACACCCTGGGCAGATCCTCGGATGCAAATTTGTTGAATTCGGTGTGAAAGACGGTTACCGCCTTCTGCATCATCTCTGCCTGTCGCTGCATGACGATCAGGTCCAGCGAACCCTGAATCACATCCTGGTTGGAGGCCTCGACCGCGCCCTGGTGAATGGTCGCCGCTTTCGATGCCGTTGCGGTCACGCCGTCGGGCGCGACGTAGAGATTGGCTCCCTCCGGCGTCAACTGCGTTCCGGATGGGAAGGTGAAAACGCCCACCGAGGCTACCGCTCCCCCGGCGACAGAGATTACGCCATCGGCTCCCACCGCTATCTCGCCCGGAGGAATCTTGATCGTCTGGCCGTCGGCCGACTGCACCGGATCGAGATCGCCGGTAACCAATAGACCACTCTCTGTCCGGTGAAATCCGCCGTCCCTGGTGTAGCGTGGTCCGTTGGTCGTCTGCACGAGAAAGAACCCCTGGCCCTCGATGGCCAGGTCAAGCGGATTGCCTGTGGTCTCGAGCGCGCCCTGCGCCATCGAGAGCCGATCGCCGCCCAGCAGGCCGTAGTTATTCACCGTCTCGCCCAGTTGCGAATCCTCTGCGTCGGGGCCGAGCAGCGCGGAGCGAAAGAACTCACGCTCGGCCCGGTAGCCCGGCGTCTGCGCATTGGCCAGATTCGATGCCGCAGTGTCGAGCGCCTCTGTTCGCGCCACCAATCCGGTCGTTGCCGCGTAGAATCCACTGTCCATTTGCTTGCCTCCTGCTACTACGGGTGGGGAGCAGATTGGAGGCCGAAGCCGGTTGGCAGGGATTAAAGCAAATTATTGATCTAATACTTAAATTCCGGACCTTAAATAGTGTTTATGTTTCCCACCCTTGCGCCATCAATAACGAGGTTTTCAAGAAGCAGGTTCTTCGACTTCGCTCAGAATGACGGGGGCACGGAGTGTCCTTATTTACGGGCCGTATCCATAGAGATTCTTGAGGAAAGTTGAAGCGGAGGAGATTGCAGGAACTTAAGCAGCCGTTGCGCCTTCTCTCACGCAACTTTAATCCGAACCATGCTTGATGGAGACCCGGTTACTTCAGCCCGTCGCAGACGATGGTTACTTCAAACGTTGCGTCCTCGAAGCGGTAGAGGTGGTGCAGCTGAAACTCCGGGGCCTGCACGTGAAGGCTGTAGTCGTGTCCCACGATCACGGCTGGAACCGAGAGGCCGCAGTGGGCGGCAAGCTCCGGAACCCTGCCCTTCCAGGCTCCGGCGAGCATATTGCAGATTTCGCCCATGCCGTCCTTCACGGTGTCGTCGATGTTCTCGAACTCCATGCCGGTCATCAGGCCGGCAATCTTGCGCGCCGTCATGGCTCCGGAGCGGAAGATGCAGGCACCGCTCAGCGCGCCGCCCAGACCAACGACCGCGGTCAGAGACTCGGTTCCGGATTCGGCGTCGGCTAAGACCGTCTCCGTCGCTCGCCGGCAATCGATGCCCAGCATCATTTGGAAGATCTCCTCGACGGTCGCATCGAGGTTGCGAGGATCGGTAATCAGTTCGAGAGACTCGCGCAGCGATACACGCTTGCGCTTTGCGCTTCCGTTTTCATCGCTTCCCGTCAGGGCTGCGCCCGTGCCTTCGCGAACTCCGTTGAACATGAATCTACCTTCTTCTCTCCGGCCTCATGTTTTTCTGGGCCTACAACACTAGATGTGGCTGCATCAATGGCTACGGGCAATTCTGAACCTTCCCTCAGGGGTTAAAACCCCTCTGCTTATGAACCATTCATGGCACGGCTGAAGCCATGCCCTTTCAAGACTCGATTTATGCAACGGGCTCCAGGTGTAAGCCACGAATTCGATTCCCGATTTCGATCTGCCGGAGCCACGGTTGCGATTGAGGCGGCGCTTCAGGACCCGCCGGCCGAATAGATTACATCGCGAACATCATTCACCTCTGGAATCGATCCCTCCTGACGGCGCAGCCACATTCTCAACCACAGGCAGTCGTGCACCCGGACCAGGCGCGAATCGAGAGCATGCGCCTGCTCGATAGTCCGGGTCAGCGTAGCGGCGATGGCCGGCTCAGGGGTCGCATCGACCAGTTTGACTCGCGGAAACGGAGCATTCAAGATGCGCGCATGCGCGGCGCGAAACACGGAGTCCTGTACCAGCCCGCTCTCCACCTTCAACCCCGTCATCCGTTCTACAGCCAGAGCGAGAGCCGGATCCAGCCGGTCTTCAAAGCCCAGATAGAGTATCTTGCCCGAGGCCACGCGCAGCGGCAAGGCGCCAAAGGCATCGAGGAACAGGCGCGGCATTATGGAGGTGAGCGCCTCCGGGTTGTGAGATTCCACCGTCAGCACCGGGCATCCCCACTGCGTTCCCACCGCACGGGTCACGGTGGGTTCGTCGATCGATCCCTGGCGAACCAGCCAGTGGCCCAGCTTGCCGGCGCCGGCGGATCGCTGCTTTTTGAGCGCCTCCTGCAACTGCTTGCCGTTGATCCAGCCCCGCTCGATCATCAGCAGACCGAGCGGAATCCGGTGCCGATGGCGCTCGATTCCACTGCCGCGAGCCCTCATCTCCCGGCTCACCGCATCCGAGACGAGCGCCCTGGTGCAGCGCTCAGAGCAACACCACCCGCCTTCAAATATCGGGGAACGGCGTCTGCGCCAGAAGCGCAGCCAGCCTGCGTCGCAGCGGGAGTTGGCGCAGCGGGTGAGAAACCCGTTCCGTTCTCCGTCGCGAGGCCAGCCATGGAGTCCGCCCGGTTGTTCCTCGCCGTACCCATTCAGGCTCCTGCCCAGTTGACCGTCGCGGTTTCCGCCGCCGGTCGTGTTGCCGGATGCCTCGTCGAGCCCGACTTCCACGGCGTTGAAACCTGTTCCCAGAGGGCTCTCCGCGCCGGTCTCGGACCATTGCGGCTGAGCCATGTTGATTTCGCTCAGGTTGTATTCGTGCAGGTTCTTCCCGGCGATCCCTAGAAGAGGCATCGGATACTCTCCAGACGTTTCTTCGGTTGCGCCACCTCGGTCACGCGGAGCCCAAAGTTGCCGTTCACCAACACGACATCTCCGCGGGCAACGATCTTATCGCCCACCAGCAAATCCACCGTGTCCGTAATATAACGATCGAGCTGCACCACATCGCCCGGCCCAAGCTCAAGGACCTCGCCGAGCAGCATCTCCCGGGAACCGAAGCGCAAGGTTGCCTCCAGTTCCACGTCGAGCAGAAGGTCAAGACCCGGAGTAAGCGCCGGACTTTGCGCCGGGCTTTGCGCCGGGCTTTGTGTGGATGATTGTTTCTGGCCCGATTTGCTTCCCATCTCACTACCGAGCCCACCCGAACCGACACCTGACCCGGTACTGGGCCCGTTGCCCGCGCCTGCCCCCTGAGCAGCGGCCGCGCCTCCTGCGCCCGGCTGAGTCCCGCTAGCCGCGCGTATCTCGTCCTCGGTCAGAATTGTCCAACTCCGCTCTCCGGATCGCAATTGATAGCTTCGCGAGAACTCGCCTCCGGCATCAATTGCATCGATGCTCGGCTCAAATCTGGTCAGGCGGCACTTGCTGCCCGTCTGCGCCAGAAACTCTCCGCAAGCGGCATTGATCGTTTCCCGGAGCAATTCCGTCCAGCCCGCCTTCTGGTCTACGCCCTCGCCCATCAGCGGGGTGTCCAGAATCGATCCGTCCAGTACTACCGAAAAGCGCCCCTGCTGGTCTCCGGCCAGGGACGCATCAAATCCGAACGCGTTCCCGCGGAAGGGCTCGTGCGCCGCCTCGGCGAACTGCGGCTCGCCTGCCAGCGCCTGCGAGAACAGGTCCCCGGCTACGCCGGCCCAATATTGCCCAAAGGTCTTCATTCCGCGGCCTCACCTATCGATTTTTCCAACCGTGCGGCGCGATAGTTGCCGAACCTTACCGGCTGAGCCTTGGAAAAGACCTGCCCTCCGACCTGCCAGTAGGGAAGCGTGTTGGCGGGCAGATTGAGCCTGAGGATGCTTCCCTTCTCCAACTCCTCCAGTTCCTTGGTACTCACCCGGACCGCGGGCAACTGCAGCGAGCAGCCAAAGCGAATCTTTTTGACCACATTGGCCATGTACGATCTGGCATCGTCGGCATGGCGACGCCGCCGGCCCCAGTCGGTGGTCAGCCTGCGCAGTACGGTGTTGGCCACAACGGCTGGAAAGGCGAGGTTGAGCAGCCCCGAGCTATGCGGCATGCGAATCTCGAAGCTCAGGCACAAGGTCTTTTCCGTAACCGACATCAGCCTGGCCACCTGGGTCTGCATCTGGCGGCGTTCAAAGTTGAACCTCAGCCCCACGGGCTGCCAGGCCGCAGTCAGTTCGCGGCATATGATCTCGACCACGCTGCCCAAAATCGCTTCTTCAATGTCGGTGAGCTCACGCAGCGGGCCGTCCCTGCCATCTCCGCCCAGCAAGAGATCGATGATCGGGGGAGCCAGGCCGAGATCCAGCTGCAGCACCGAGAGCGCGCCCAGAGGCTCGAGGCGAACCGAAGCCACGTAGCTGATTTCAGGGATGCGCAGCAGGAACTCATTGAACTGAATCTGCTCTGCCGAAACCAGATTCACCTGAAATCGGGTGCGCAGCCATGCGGCGAGATTGTGCGTCAGGTTGCGCGCAAACAGATCGTTCAACATGCTGATGGCGCGCAATTGATCGTTCGAGATCTCGCCGGCCGAGGAAAAGCTGTACGGCGTAACCCTGGCCCGCGATTCTACCTCGACTGCCTCAGGGGATTCATGCCTTGCCGCCTCAAACAGCGCATCGATCTCACTCTGCTTTAGATTGGTCTCCATCCATCCCCTGTTCGATTCCTGTCATTTCCATTTGGCCGTCTACATCCGGTCTTCTACATCTGGCCGTCTACATCCGACCGTCTAGATCCGGTCTTCCATTCGCCTCTTGGCGCTTTCGCGGTTCTTATCGTGAGTTGCAGCCGCAGCCCCAGGCCTAACCCCAGCCACAGGCCTAGCCCCTGCCACAGGCCTGGCCCCAGCCGCAGGCCTGGGCTTAGCGCCTGCCCCGATCGACCCGCTAGCAGCCAGATCCCGGAGCGCGGCGCGCAGATGAACCACCGCCGAGGCATGCATCTGGGAAACGCGCGACTCGACCACGCCGAGCGCCAGACCAATCTCGCGCATGGTCATCTCTTCGTAGTAGTAGAGCGTCATTACCAGCCGCTCCCGGTCCGGCAGATTCTGAATGGCCTCGCTCAGCCGATCCTCGAGCTCCCCGCGCAGGCAGCGAAACAGCGGATCGTCCTCTGGCCTGCCCGGCACGTAGGCGAGTTCATCCTCGCTCGAGTCCTCGTGGTGCTCCACATTCAACGTGCCGATCTCGAGGCCCTTCAGCTCTCCCAGCAGGAGTTGATACTCATCGAGATCCATTCCCATCTCGAGCGCCACTTCGTTCTCGGCGGGCGCATGGCCCAATCGCGCCGACAGCACTCGGATGGCTTCGACGACCGCCCGGCCCTTGCGCCTGAGCTCGCGAGGGCTCCAGTCAAGCGAGCGAAGGCTGTCCAAAATGGCGCCGCGAACGCGGAACTGGGCGTAACTGCGAAACTGCACCTTTTTTTCCGGATCGAACTTGGTGAAGGCGTCCATAAGCCCCACAACACCGGCCGAGACCAGATCCTCGATATCCACATGCTGCGGCAGTCGCTCATGAATCCTGCGGGCCAGAAAGCGCACCATGGGCAGATGCTCCACCAGCACGCGCTCCTGATCGGCTGTCAGGCCGGGCGACGCCTGGGTACCGGGCGGATAGCCGTCGCCTCGCCTCGCCTTGCTCTGGACTCTGGCCGTGGCTGCAGTTTCGGTTCCCATGGCACTTCCCTTTCCGGCAGATTGAAATACATCCGATCCCATTACTCATCACGAACTTTGCGGCAGCGGCACATCCATCAAACGCAGCGCCCACTCAGCGGGCCAACTCCCGGGCCAATTACCGGACCAATTACCGGACTGTGGCCACCGGGCGCAGCCGGACCTCGGGCGGTATCTCGCTTGCGGCTACGACAGCTAGCCGAGGCAGCGCCGGCTCCAGCCAGCGCTTGACGTAATAACGCGCCGGACTAGGACAAAGCAGCACTGGCAGGGCCGATGCGGAGGCGTTGCCGATTAGCGCTTTCACAGAGTCGGTGAGGCGGCGAACCAGCGGCGTCCCCGGCATTCCCGAGGCCAACATCCGCTGCGCGCCCTCCGGACTCAGCGTGCTTAGAACTTCATCTTCGAGAGCCGGATCGAGCAACAGGACCGGCAGCAGGCCGTCGGCGTCGAGCAGCGGGGTGATCAGCCGCCTTCCCAGAGCCTGACGGGAGGCCTCGACCAAGGCCACGGTCGACTTATTAATTGGAGCCGTCTCAAGTAGCGCCTCGAGCACCGCGCCGAGGTCCCGAATTGAAACCCGCTCACGCAGCAACTGTTCGAGAACCCGGCCCACCTCGCCGAGGGTAAGCAGTTTGGGAACCAGCTCTTCGAGCAGCTTGGGATGGCTATCATTGAGCGAGTCTAATAAGCGCTTAATCTCGGCCCGGCTCAGCAGTTCCCCGGCATGTCGGCGGAGCAGCTCTCCGAGATGCGTGGTAATCACCGTCGCCGGATCGACTACCGAATAGCCGGCGGCAATCGCCTGGTCTTCGAGCGCGGGCGCAATCCAGATGGCCGGCACACCGAAGGCCGGCTCACGAGTCTCTTTTCCTTGCAAAGGCCGCCGGCCCGGGTCGCCCGAGACGGCCAGCAGTTGCGTGCCCTCAGTCTGCCAGCGGCCAATCTCCATGCCGCGAAGCGAGAACAGGTACTCGCGCGGCTTCAAACGCAGGTTGTCCGAGATGTGCACGGGAGGCACGAGAAAGCCCATCTCGGAAGACAGGTGGCGGCGCAGCGCGCGCACACGGCTGAGCAGTTGTCCTCCCTGCTTTTCGTCAACCAGCGGAATGAGTTGGAAGCCAATCTCAAGGGTCAGCTCTTCGAGGCGCAGCAGGCTGGCCAGGTCCGTCGTTTGCGCAGCCTGATCGGCCTTCTTCTTCTCGGCGACCGTGGGCAGCTCGCCGGCGGCCGGCGCGGGTTTGGCAACCGCAACCCTTCGCGCAGCCACGAACAGCACCGTGGCCACGAGCAGAAAAGCCACTTTGGGTAGCCCAGGTATCAAGCACATTGCCGCCGAGACCACGCTGGCCAGATAGAGCGTCGTCGGTCGGGCCAGCAGTTGCTGCTGTATCTCGCTGCCCAGCAACCCAGCCGAGTTGGCGCGGGTCAGCGTAATGCCTCCGGCAACCGAGACCAGCAGAGACGGAATGATCGTCACCAGCCCGTCGCCGACCGTGAGCACCGTATAGGTCCTGGCGGCTTCGGCCAGCGGCACGCCCTGCTGCAGGGTGCCGATCAGAAGACCAGCAATAATATTGATGCCGGTGATGAGGATGGTAGCCATCGAGTCGCGCTGATTGAAGCGCGCGGCGCCGTCCATCGCTCCATAGAACTCCGCCTCGCGCGCAATCGCCTGCCGACGCTTGCGGGCCTCAGCCTCGTCGATCAACCCGGCGTTCATATCGGCGTCGATGGCCATCTGTTTTCCGGGCAAGGCGTCAAGGGTAAAGCGGGCAGTGACCTCGGCCGTTCTGACCGCGCCGTGCGAGATGACAAGAAACTGAATTGCAACCAGGGCCAGAAACAGCACAAAGCCGACCACGTAGTTGCCGCCCACGACAAACTGCCCGAAGGCCTCGATCACATGGCCGGCGGCGCCGGTGCCCTCCGAGCCATGGAGCAGAATCCGGCGGCTGGATGCGATGTTGAGCGAGAGCCGGAACAGGGTGAGCAACAAGAGCAGCGTCGGAAAGACGGAGAGCTCCACCGCGCGGCGAATCTGCATGGCGGAGAGAAAGACGATAATCGCCGCCGCAATCGAGATCGCCAGCAGGAAGTCGAGCGCCCAGGAGGGCAGCGGGACAATCATCACAAAAATCACGCTGATTGCGGCCAGGGGCAGCACAAACTCACGCACCCGGTGCCAGATTGAGTGCGCTGGTAGAACGTTGGCGGGCAGTGCGGCAGTGCTCATCGTGCACCTCCATTAGCAGGCGGCTGGCCGAAGCCGCCGCCTCTCTGGGCCTGCCGGGCGCGGGCATTGGCCTGGCGAACGGCCGCATCTCGAACCGCGGCAGCGCGCACAGCAGCCTCCCGCGCCTTGCGCTCCTTGAACTCGGCCTCGACGCGCTGCCGGTAGAGATAGGCCAGAATCGCGGCCACGGCGGCATAGAGATCTGCTGGAATCGGCTGGCCGACCTCGACGCTTCGATAGAGCGAGCGCGCCAGCGGAGGATTTTCAATGATCGGCACTCCGGCCCAGCGCGCCTCGGCCTTGATCTCCTCGGCCAGCAGGTTGCGCCCCTTGGCCAGCACCTTCGGCGCGTCCATGGTGGCGAAGTCAAAGCCCAGCGCCACGGCGTAGTGGGTTGGATTGGTCAGCACTACAGCCGCCTTGCTCACGTCGTTCTTAACGCGCTTGCGGCGCATCTGCCGCTGCAGGCCCTTGATGCGGCTCCTGATCTGCGGGTTGCCCTCGGTCTCTTTGTACTCATCGCGCAGGTCCTCGCGGCTCATCTTCAGGCGCGACTCGCGGCTCTGCCATTCAATCAGGTAGTCAATCGCCGCCCAGCCGAACAGGAGCCACGAGGCGGCGAGAAGCAGGCCGTAGATGTCGGAGGCAAGCTGTTCGAGGCGCACCGTCGAAAAGGGCGGTATCGTCAACTGCCGCGCGATGCGCTGCACGGCAAACACGCCCAGAAATGCCGCCGGGATGAGCGATTTTCCCATTCGAGCCACGGCGCGGAGCGAGAACAGGTTCTTGATGTTCGAGACCGGGTTGAGGCGGTCGATTTTGACGCCGATATTGCCAGGGTGAAAGTTGATGCCGCCGGTTTGGAGAATTCCCACACCGAGCGCGGCCATGGGAACCAGGGCCATGACCAGCGTTGCCGGGGCCAACACGTCCATCGCCAGCCCGCGGATGGCGAGCAGGGTCGGTTCGATGGTTGACGGTTCCCATTTGGAAGATGCGCCGAGGGCCAGAAATGCGGTGAACGTCGTTCGCCATGCCTCCGCCGATCTGCCCGCATAGGCTCCGAGCGCCATCACGCCGGCCAGGGTTCCGGCGGCAGAGGAAAGCTCGCGGCTGTGCAGGATGTCGCCTTCCCGCTTCGCCTTCTCCCGCTTATGCTGGGTTGCCTGTTCTGTGCGCTCACCGGGCATCGATCAGCCTCCCAATCCGTGAGATGAAGGGCTGATGAGCCGCTCGGCCATGTCGAGGAGCGTTGAGAAGCGGGCTTCGATAAATCGCGGCCAGAGGGCGAGCGAGCCGATCAAGATCACATAGCCGGTGAGCGTTTTGAAGGGCACTGTGAGCGAGGTGACGGGAAGCTGCGGGCTGAGTTTTCCTATCAGCGAAACGGCGATCTCGACCAGCATGGTTGCGGCCATCACCGGCGCGGCCAGTTCGACAGCGGCAACGAAGATTCCACCCGCGGCGCGCAAGATTGCGACCGGGGCCTGCGCACTGAGCACGAAGCTGCCCAGCGGCGCCACGCGAAAGCTGCGCACCATCGAGGCCAGCATGATACGGTCGAGGCCCGCGGTAATAACCACAAGCGTGCCCATCAATTGAAACAGGTCGCCAAGCAGCGGCGTCTGAATCGGCGATGCCGGGTCGAGAATGTTGACCAGTGAAAAGCTGAACTGCAAGCCGGCAATCTGGCCGGCAAAGAGAAGCATCTCGCTCATGAGCGTAAGTGAGAGGCCGTACACCAGGCCCACGGCCAGCTCGCCAATCAGAGAGGAGAAGGTGATCTCGACATGGGCCGCGGGCAGAGCCGCAACCAGTGGGGCCAACAGGAATGCCACCGCGCCAACGAACACGGCTTTCACTCGGGTCGGGAGAGCGGTTGAGGAAAAGAACGGCGCAAAGGCCACCATGCCGCTTACCCTGACCAGGGCCAGGGTCATGGCGCTCAGAAAGCTCGTCCAGTCCGTCATACAATCCTTTCCCTGAATGCTGTATTCCCGTCATCGAATTAACCCAGATAGCGG
>Ga0182012_10003825_pt1 | contig 15874 bp, 12 predicted proteins | sample 612S2SmetaG_FD_120486 | JGI IMG/M metagenome (GOLD analysis project Ga0182012, IMG submission 120486) | Permafrost microbial communities from Stordalen Mire, Sweden - 612S2S metaG | ecosystem: Environmental > Terrestrial > Soil > Wetlands > Permafrost | place: Sweden: Stordalen | collected...
CGGATGGTCCGACGGGGACACCCTCCGCCACCCGGGCGTTGCTGGCCCCGGCCCCGGCGCCGGTGGACGACGCCGTCCGGGCCCGGCTGCGCGAACGCCTGACCGGCGAGATGGCCACAGCGGCCGGTCATCTGGCTCCGACCGACCAGGTGCTCATCACCGTCCCGCTCCTCCGGCAGGCGCGGCAGAGGCCCGACCGGCTGGCCGAACCCGACGGGGCCTTCGCGTGGAAGCCCGCCTTCGTCCGCCGCTCTCTCGGGCTGTCCATCGTGCACGCCTGTGTGACCGGCCGCTTCGCCACGCCCCTGGAGGCCGCCGGCCCGGTCTCGTCCGATGCGGTGGCCGACTGGACCCGCACCGGGTGGCGCACCTTCCACTGGGAGCCGTGGATGGCCGGGCTGCCGGCCGGTGCCCGTGCCGCCGTGCTGGCTGACGCCGTGGGCTGGGCCTCGTCGCTGTGGACGGCGTTCGACTGGCGGGCCATACCCCGGTTGCCCGAATTCGGTGGCGCCTACGACCAGTGGGGATGTCCCACCGCACACCCGGTGCGCCTCAAGGCCCGTTCCGAACTCCGGGTGGAGCTGGACGGCCCGGACGACCCGGCCGGCCCGACCGCCGGTTCCCCCGTCCCCGACCGGCCGACGGTGTTGGTCTCGGTGTCCGGGGGATGCCCGGGTCCGGGGTGGTCGGAGGAGCTGGCCTTTGTGGCCCTGGTCGCCGGGGTCCGCTCGCCGTCCCGGCCCGTCCCGGCCCGGGTGCTGGGCCTGTGGCCCGATGCCGGGGCCCACGCCGCGGTCGATATCGACGCCGACACCCTGATGGCCGCCGTGGACCGGGTGGTGGTCACCCTGGAGGCGGTCGTCGCCGCCCGTGCTTCCCGGGCCGTGTCACGGTGAGGGGCCGGAGCCGCGGATCCCGGGGTCAGAAGAGGGCCCGGGCCGCCTTGGCATCAGGCTTGCCCGCCGCGGTCAGCGGGATGTCCTCCACCACCAGCATCTGACGGGGGATCTTGTACCCGGCGATCCGGGTCCGGCAGTGCTCCTGCAGATCGGCCAACTCCGGTGGATCGGTCGACCGCCGGGGCCGGACCACCACGGCCACCCGCTCTCCGAACCGGTCGTCGGGCAGGCCCACCACGATGGCGTCGAACACGTCCGGGTGGGTCTTGACGGCGGCTTCGACCTCTTCGGGGAAGATCTTCTCGCCTCCCGAGTTGATCGACGCCGATCCCCGACCGTGGACGACGATGGTGCCGTCCGGATCCACCGAGGCCAGGTCGCCGGGGATGGACCACCGCACCCCGTCGGCGTCCACCGGAAAGGTGGCCGCGGTCTTTTCCGGGTCCTTGTGGTAGCCGAGGGGGATCCGCCCGGTGCGGGCCAGCCGGCCGATCCGGCCGTCACCGGGGCTCAGCGGGCGCAGCGACTCATCGAGGACCGAGGTGTCGGGTCCCATCACGAAGCGGGGCCCCCCGGCACCGTCTTCGACCGCCCCCTGGGCCCCGCTCTCGCTGGATCCGAACCGGTCCATGATCATGACGTTGGGGAGCTGTTGGGTCAGCTCCTCTTTGACCGTCGACGACAGCATGGCCCCGCCCGACCCCACCACCACCAGGGTGGAGGTGTCGTAGGTCCCCGGCGGGGCCGAGGCCAGGGTGTCGGCCAACGGCCGGGCCATGGCGTCCCCGACCAGGCCCATCGACACCACGCCCTCCGCCCCGACGAGGCGCCACAGCTCGTCGGGGTCGTAGCGGTGCGAGGTGTAGAGAACCGCGGTGCCGGCCATCATGAAGGCGTTCCACATCACCCACTGGGCGTTGCCGTGCATCAGCGGCGCCACCACCAGCATGACCACGGCGGCGGCGTCGTCCGGGTTGATCCGGTCGGCCAGCTGCTCGGCCGCGGTGATGGGCTCCGCCCCCCAACCGCCTCCGCCCATGGCGGCGAAGAAGATGTCCTCCTGACGCCAGATGACCCCCTTGGGCATCCCCGTCGTCCCGCCGGTGTAGAGCACGTAGTGGTCGTCGGGCGAACGGGCCCCGCCGTCCCGCCCGGGATCGGCGGCGGCCAGCGCCGCCTCGTACTCCACCGGGGGCGGGGTCCGGCCGGTGAGCTCGGTGGCGCCCGATCCGTCGTCGATCATCATGAGGTGGAGTGATCCCTGGCCCCCGCGGTCATCGAGGGACCCGGCCACCAGGGGCGACAGGGCCTGCTCGAACACCAGCACCTCCAGGTCGGCGTTGTCGATGACGTAGGAGAGCTCCGCCGGCACGTAGCGGTAGTTGAGGTTGATGGGCACCGTGCGGGCCTTGTAGCAGCCGATCATGGCCTCGGCCCACTCGGCCCGGTTGTAGGCCAGGATCCCCACATGGGCTCCGGTGGTGACGCCCACCGAGGCCAGGTGGTGGGCGAACCGGTTGGCCCGCTCGTCGAGCTGGCGGTAGGTCAGGCGCCGGTCCCCGGCCACCAGGGCCATGCGGTCGGGCACGGTGTCCACCACCACCTCGAACAGGTCGGCCAGATTCAACTCCCGTGTGTGCACCGCACCTCATCCCCGTCCGTCCGGCCACCGGCCGGGCCTCGTGCCATCCGGGCCTAGCATGCCCGGTCGGACCGCTACTGCGTAGCATGTCCGGTCCGGGCTCCGGCACCCGGTGCCCCTCCACCTGAACCCCTGTCCCGCCGGACGTCGAAAGGAGCACCGAACCGTGAGCGCTTCCCCCCCTCCGCCGACCGGGATCGTCGGCCTGTCCGCCCTGGTGACCGGAGGTGGCAGCGGCATCGGGTTGGGCACCGCCACCCGGCTGGTGCGCGACGGGGCCCACGTGACCATCTGCGGTCGCACCGAGGACCGGTTGGCGGCGGCGGTGGCCGTCCTCGAGGAGGAGGCCCGCTCGGTGGGTGCCGCCGGCGGGGAGCCGGGGACGGCGTCCTACGTGGTGGCCGATGTGACCGTCGAGGACCAGGTGGAGGCGGCGGTGGCCGCAGCGGCCTCGGAGAGGGGCCGCCTGGACATCCTGTTCGCCAACGCCGGGGGGGCCATGCACATGGGCCCGATCACCGGTGCCGACGCCGACCAGGTGCGGGCCACCGTGGACCTCAACCTGATCGGGACCTTCCTCTGCATCAAGCACGCCGCGCCGGTGATGGCCGCCGGGGTGGGCCACGGGGTCAACGGGGCCCCGGCCTCCGGCGGTTCCATCATCGGCATGTCCTCGGGTGCGGGTGGCTTCCCCCACCGCTTCCTCTGGGCCTACGGCTCGGCCAAGGCCGGCATCGACATGCTCTGCCGGTGCGCCGCCGAGGAACTCGGACCCACCGGGGTCCGGGTCAACTCGGTCCAGCCCGGGATCGTCGACGACGACCTCATGGCTCCCATCACCGCCGGTGGGGCCCTGCTGGACGACTACCTGGCCCAGATGCCCATCAGCCGGCTGGGGACGGTGGAGGACATCGCCGCGGTGGTCCGGTTCCTGGCCGGGCCGGAGTCGTCCTGGATCACCGGGGAGAACCTGGCCGTGGACGGCGGGCACCATCTGCGGCGGGGGGCCGACTACGGGCTGCTGTTCGGGTCGTAGGTGAGCACCCCGCGGACCCCGGTCCTGCTGGTGGCGCCGGACAAGTTCCGGGGGACGGCCACCGCCCACCAGGTGGCCGCGGCCATGGCCCGGGGGGCGGCCCCGTTCGGCTGGACCGTGCACCAGGTGCCGTTGGCCGACGGGGGGGAGGGCCTGCTCGAGGTGCTCGACGGGCTCGGGGGGACCCGGCTGTCGGTGGCCGTCACCGGCCCCCTGGGCACGCCGGTGATGGCGGAGTGGGTCGGCCGGGGCCCGGTGGCCGTGGTCGAGATGGCCCGGGCCTCGGGCCTGGTGCTGGCCGGGGGGGCCGCCGGCAACGATCCGGTCGCGGCCACCTCCCGCGGCACCGGGGAGCTCATCCTGGCCGCGGCCCGGGCCGGCCCGACCCCGCCGGAGACCATCGTGGTGGGCCTGGGCGGGTCCGCCACCACCGACGGGGGGTGGGGGGCCGTCGAGGTCATCGAGGAGGCCGGGGGCTTGGGCCCGGTGGAGCTCATCGGGGCCTGTGACGTGGACGTGCGCTTCGTCGAGGCGGCCGCCGAGTTCGGACCGCAGAAGGGGGCCGGACCCGAGGAGGTGGCCGTCCTCCGGGCCCGGCTGGAGGAGGTGGCCGACCGCTACGCCTCGGCCTACGGGGTGGACGTCCGGGAGGTGGCGGGCGCCGGTGCGGCCGGCGGATTCGGGGGGGCCGTGGTGGCCCTCGGGGGGGAGCTGCGCTCGGGGTACCGGGTCGTGGCCGACCTGCTGGGACTGCCCGGCGAGCTGGAGCACAGCCGGATGGTCATCACCGGCGAGGGGGCTTTCGACGGGACGTCGCTGATGGGCAAGACGGCCGGGTCGGTGGTGCGGGACGCCCGGGCTCTCGGGATCCCGACCCTGGTGGTGGCGGGCCGGGTGGATCCGGATGCCGCCCGGGCCGCGGTGGCCCTGGGGGCGGAGGTGGTCTCGCTGACCGAACGGTTCGGGGCCGCGGCGGCGATGGCCGATACCGAAGGGTGCATCGAACGGGCGGTGGCTGAACACCTGGGCCGGGCCGGGGCGGTCTGAGCCCGGACCGGGTACCGTGCAGCCATGATCCCCGAGCACTACACCCTGCCCGGGACCGACGTGTCGGTCCCCCCGCTCGGCGTGGGTACCTGGGCCTGGGGCGACCGATCCACCTGGGGGATGGGCGGCTACGACGCCGACCTCACCCGGGACTCCATCACCGCGGCCTGGGCCACCTCCCTCGACGCCGGCGTGACCTTCTTCGACACCGCCGAGGTCTACGGCGGCGGCGAGAGTGAACGGATCATCGGGCGGCTGCTGGCCGACGACCCCGGCCGGGCCGCCTCGGCCGTGGTGGCCACCAAGTTCATGCCGTCCCCGTGGAAGCTGGATGTCCGGTCGGCCCTGATGAAGTCCCTGCGGGCCTCGCTCAGCCGCCTGGGGCTGCCCGCCGTGGACCTCTACCAGATCCACGGACCGATCAGCCTCCGGTCCCACGCCGCCCTGGCCGAGGCCCTGGCCACCGCCCACGCCGCCGGTCTGGTCAAGGCGGTCGGGGTGTCCAACTACTCGGCCAAGGAGACCGCCTCCATGGCCTCCGCCCTGGCCGCCCACGGACTGAAGCTGGCCACCAACCAGATCGAGTTCTCCCTCCTGCGACGGGCCCCCGAGACCAACGGGCTGTTGGCCACCTGCGCCGAACTGGGCGTGGTGCCCCTGGCCTACTCACCGATCGGCCAGGGCCGCCTCACCGGCAAGTACACGGCGTCCAATCCCCCGCCGGGAAAGCGGACCTTCTCGAACCACCCCATGGAGGTGGTCGACGGGGTGGTGGCCGAACTGCGCCGTATCGGGGACGCCTACGGTGGGAAGCTCCCGAGCCAGGTGGCCCTCAACTGGGTCATGGCCAAGGGTGCCATCCCCATCCCCGGGGCGAAGAACGCCCACCAGGCCGCCGAGAACGCCGGCGCCCTCGGGTGGAGCATCGGGCGGGACGACCTGGACCGGCTGGACCGGGCGGCCCTCCCCGGTCTGCGCACCCTGGCCAGCCGGTTCTGGCAGCACGGCTGAGCCTCCCCCGGCTGGCTGCCCCCGGAGGCCCACCGCTAGATTGGGCCCGGTAGCCGAAGAAGGAGATCCCCGATGGACATCCGTTCGAACGAGGACATGGCCCCGGTCGTCGAGCACAACGGCACCACCCCGGTCTGGTGGCTGGTACCGCCCCAGGAGATGAAGGCGGCCACCGAGGGGGGTTTCCTGGAGCTGGTCAGCGAGTGGGAGATCGCCGGCGGCGGCGCCGTGGAGGCCCACTCCCATCCGACCCACGAGTTCTATTACATCCTGGCCGGCCACGGGATCATGCAGATCGCCGACGAGGAGCGCGAGGTCCACACGGGCGACCTGGTGTACACCCCTCCCAACACCACCCACAGCATCTGGCCGGCCAGCAAGAACGCCCCGCTCCGGGGACTGGCCTTCGCCATCGGCACGCCGGGCTCCGGTCCGGTCGACTACAGCTGATCCGGCCGGGGACGTCCGTGGTGGAGACAACGGCGCCCGATCCGGCCACCGTGCCGCGCCTCACCCTCAACGACGGCTCGACCATCCCGCAGCTGGGCTTCGGGGTGTTCCAGATCCCCCCGGCCGACACCGAGGCCGCCACGGCCACGGCCCTCGGGATCGGCTACCGCCACATCGACACCGCCGAGATGTACGGCAACGAGCAGGGTGTGGGCCGCGCCGTGGCGGCGTCGGGCCTCGACCGCTCCGAGGTGTTCATCACCAGCAAGCTCAACAACGGCTTCCACCGGCCCGACGATGCCCGCCGGGCCTTCGACCGGACCCTGGCGGCGCTGGGCTCGGGGTACGTCGACCTCTTCCTCATCCACTGGCCGCTCCCGACCCTGTACGACGGGGACTTCGTCTCGACCTGGCAGGTCATGACCGAGTTCCAGCGGGACGGGCGGGCCCGGTCCATCGGCGTGTCCAACTTCCAGGCCCCCCACCTCGAGAGGTTGCGGACCGACACCGACGTGGTGCCGGCGGTGAACCAGATCGAGGTCCATCCCTACCTGACCCAGGACCCCCTGCGGGCCTACGACGCCGAGCACGGGATCGTCACCGAGGCGTGGTCACCCATCGCCCAGGGCCTGGTGCTGGACGATCCCGCCATCGGGGCGGTGGCGACCGCCACGGGGAAGACCCCGGCCCAGGTGGTCCTGCGCTGGCACATCCAGCGGGGCGACGTGGTGTTCCCCAAGTCGGTGAGCCCGTCGCGCATGCGGGAGAACTTCGACATCTTCGACTTCGAGCTGGACGCCGCCGCCATGGACGCCGTCACCTCGCTCAACCGGGACGAGCGGACCGGACCGGACCCCGACACCTTCGACTACGTCCCGCAGTGAGGTCAGGCCCGACATGAGCGACGACCCCGTGGGGCTGGAGGTGTGGCTGTCGGCGGTGGAGAGTTCGCACCGGCGCCTGTCCGGTGCCGTCGGCGGGCTGACCGCCGACCAGATCACCGGACCGTCCTACGACCGCGACTGGTCGATCGCCCAGGTGCTCTCCCACCTCGGCTCGGGGGCCGAGATCTTCACCGCCTTCCTGCAGGCCGGGCTGCGGGGGGAGCCGGCGCCGGGTGTGGACCAGTTCACCCCGGTGTGGGAGCGCTGGAACGCCAAGGCCCCCGAGGCCCAGGCGGCCGACGCCCTGGTGGCCGACCGGGCCTTCCTCGACCGGCTGGCGGCCCTGGACGACGCGGCCCGCCGGAGCTGGACGCTGCCCCTGTTCGGGACGGATCAGACCCTGGTCGACGTGGTGACGCTCCGCCTGGGTGAGCACGCCGTGCACACCTGGGACGTGGTGGTGGTCGGTGACGCCGCCGCCGTGGTGGCGCCGGACGCCGTCGATCTGCTGATCGACAACCTCGGTGCCATGGTGGCCCGGGTGGGTGCCGCCCCCGAACCCGCCCTCGAGGTGGCGGTGACCACCCACGGGCCCGACCGGCGGTACGCACTGGTGGCCGGCGGGGGAGGCGTGGAGCTGACCGGGCCCGGGCCCGATGAGGCCGACCGGCCCACCCTCGACCTGCCCGCCGAGGCGTTCCTCCGGCTGGTCTACGGCCGTCTGGACCCGGAGCACACGCCCGACTCGGTGACGGGATCCGCCCCGCTCGACCTGGTGCGCCGGGTCTTCCCGGGGTTCTGAGCCGCCGGTGGGGGGGGCACGCCACGGGCGGACCGGGATTCGTGACCTCCGCCGCTCCGGCCGGGGGTGGGCCGCCATGACCGACGTCGAGACGCGGGGCGGACCGGCGGGGCCGGTCGAGCCGCCCACCGGGACCACCCGGGCCCACTGGTGGATCCTGGTGGTCATCGCCGGGGCCCAGCTGATGGTGGTGCTCGACTCCACCATCATGATCATCGCCCTCCCCTCGGCCCAGCGGTCGCTCGGCTTCTCCGATGCCGACCGCCAGTGGGTGGTGACCGCCTACACCCTGGGCTTCGGTGGCCTGCTGCTGCTCGGGGGACGCATCAGCGATCTGGTCGGCCCCAAAAAGACCCTCATCGTCGGGGTGGTGGGCTTCGCCCTGGCCTCGGCCATCGGCGGTGCCTCCCAGAACACCGCCATGCTCATCGGTGCCCGCGGCCTCCAGGGCATGTTCGGCGCCCTGCTGGCCCCGTCGGTGCTGTCCATCCTCGCCACCACGTTCACCGATCCCCGCGAGCGGGGGAGGGCCTTCGGGATCTACGTGGCCATCGCCGTGGGCGGCGCGGCCTTCGGGCTGATCCTGGGCGGGTTCCTGACCCAGTACGTCAGCTGGCGGTGGTGCCTGTACGTGAACCTCCCCATCGCCGCCGTGGTGGCCCTCGGCGCCTCGGCCGTGATCCCGGCCCGGTCGGGGAGCAACGGGGTCCGCCTCGACATCCCCGGCGCCATCCTGGGCTGTGGCGGCCTGGTGGCCCTGGTCTACGGGTTGGGTGAGGCGGCCACGGTGGGATGGAGTTCCCCCCGGGTCATCGGCCCGCTGATCGCCTCGGCCGTCCTGCTGGCCGCGTTCGTGTTCGTCCAGAGTCGGGTGGCCAGCCCCCTGCTCCCCCTCCGGATCCTCACCGACCGCAACCGGGCCGGTGCCTTCGTGACCATCGTGTTGGCCGTACTGGCCATGTTCGGGACGTTCCTGGCCCTCACGTACCTGCTCCAGACCGTGGACGGCTATTCGCCACTCAAGACCGGGGTGGCCTTCCTGCCCCTGCTGTTGGTCAACGGCCTGACGGCCACCCAGCTGTCCAGTCGGCTGATGGCCCACCTGCGGACCCGGATCCTGGTGGTGCCGGGCCTCCTCATCGCCGCCGTCGGGGTGGCCCTGCTCACCCGGCTGACACCCGACGCCGCCTACGCCACCCACATCCTGCCCACCGAACTCCTGTTGGGCCTGGGGCTGGGCCTGGCCCTGGTGCCGTGCATCAGCACCGCCACCAACCGGGCCGAACCGCGTGACGTCGGGGTCACCTCGGCCATGACCAACACCTCCCAGCAGATCGGGGCCTCCATCGGCACCGCCCTGCTCAACACCATCGCCGCCACCGCCGCGGCCGCCTATCTGGCCTCCCACGCCAGGAGCCCCGACGTGGTGGCCCGGGCCACCGTGCACGGCTACGCGGTGGGCAGCGCCTGGGCCGCCGGTTCCCTGACCCTCGCCGCCCTGGTGGCCGGGGTCCTGATCGATGCCGACCCCGGACGGGACACGGTCGACGCCGCCCGGACCGTGCCGGTGGAAGCCCCGGGGGCGGGCTGACCACGCCCCGGGCGGGCCCGGCACCGGTGGTCCCGGGCCCGCCGCCCGCTCCGGATCCCCGACCGGGCATACTGTCAGTCCCGGGCCGCCCGGCCCCTCGCACCACCCGGGCACCCGACTCTCCGGGGGGAGCGCTGTGGGGACGACCGTGGGGACCGATGGGCGGGTGACCGACGTCGGGAACGCCGTGTCGTCGGACCGGTACCGGATCACCCCGCTCGACGGGATCCGGGCCCTGGCGGTGCTGGCGGTGATCCTCTACCACTCCACCGGCTGGGCCCAGGGGGGCTACTTCGGGGTCGACGTCTTCTTCGTCCTGTCGGGCTTCTTGATCACCACCCTCCTGCTGGTGGAGTGGCAGGGGACCGGGGGCGTCGCCCTGCGGTCCTTCTGGGCCCGCCGGGCCCGCCGCCTGCTGCCGGCGCTCTTCCTCATGCTGGCGGTGGTGGGCGTGGTGGCCGTGGCCCTGCCCCAGGTGCTCGGGTCCCCGGACCTGGTGGGCGACACCGTGGCCACGGTGTTCTACGTGGCCAACTGGCACCTCATGGCCGCCGGCACCAGCTATTTCGACACCGTGGCCACCCCGTCCCCCCTGACCCACACCTGGTCCCTGGCCATCGAGGAGCAGTTCTACCTGGTGTGGCCCCTGGTGGTCCTGGCCCTGGTGGGGGGGTTCCGCCGCCACCGGTCGGCCCCGGACCGGGGTGGTGCCACCCGCAAGCTCGTGCTGGTGGCCGGGGTGGCCGCCGCCGGCGCCGTGGCGTCGGCCGTGCTCATGGCCGTCCTGACCCCGGTGGGCACCCTGTCGGTCAACCGGGCCTACTACGGGAGCGACACCCGGGCCCAGAGCATCCTGGTGGGAGCGGCCCTGGCCGCGGTGGGTCTGGCCTGGGGCCCGGTCCGCACGGTCTGGGGCCGGCGCCTCCTCGGGGTGGCCGGCCTGGTGGGTGCGGTGGTGGTGGTGGTGATGTGGGTCCGGGTGCCGGAGACGTCGGCGCTGACCTTCCACGGTGGGTTCGCCCTGCTGTCGGTGGCCGCGGCCGGCGTCATCGCCTGTGTGACCCTGGTCCCCGGGCACCCGTTGGCCCGGGTGCTCTCCCTCCCGCCGCTGCCGTACCTCGGCCGCATCTCCTACGGGATGTACCTCTGGTACCTGCCGGTCCTGCTGGTCATGACCTCGGGTCGGACCCACCTGGACGGTCTGTCCCTGCTGGCCGCCCGCCTGGCGGTGATCGTGGCCATCGCCGCCGCCTCCTACCACCTGGTCGAGGTCCCGGTCCGCCGGGGCGCCCTGCGGGGCTGGCGGTCGTGGGTGGCGGTGCCGGTGGCGGCGCTGTGCGTCACCCTGGTCCCGGTGTTCGTGCCATCGCTGGCCGGAACCCTGCCGGCCGCCGACGCCGCGGTGGGAACGCCGGGACCGGCTCCGGCCGGGCTGGCCGGATCGCCGCGGACCGCCCACCCGGTGCGGATCCTGCTGGTGGGGGACTCCATGGCCGGCTCGCTGGGGGTGGGGCTGTCCACGGTGGCCGGGCTCTACGGGGCCGAGGTGGTCGACGAGGGAGCCCCGGGCTGCTCGCTGACCGAGGGGACGGAGGTCCGGGTGCTCTGGTACACGGTGGCCCCCGGTCCGCCGTGCTCGGCCCGTGACCCCGGTGCCGTTCTGGCCGACTACCGGTCGCTGGTGCAGCGGTTCGACCCCGACGTGGTGGTCTACCTGGCCCGCGCCGACACCTTCGACACCTTCCTCGACGGAAGGTGGCAGCACGTCGGGCAGCCCGCCTTCGACCGCTGGGCCTCCTCCCGCTTCGCCCGGGCCATCGGGGTGTTGGGCGCCGGCGGGGCCCGGGTGGTCCTCCTCACCTCCCCCTACTACGACAGCGGGGAGCAGGGCGACGGACAGCCCTGGCCCGAGAACGACCCGGTCCGGGTGGCCGCGGTCAACCGCCTGCTGGTGCGGGTGGCCCGGGTGGACCCCGGCGTGGCCTCGGTCATCCCCCTCGGGTCCCTCCTGTCACCCGCGGGGCGGTTCTCCAGCCGGGTCGACGGGGTCCCGGTCCGCTGCACCGACGGTGTCCACATCACCGTGACGGGTGGCCGGTTCATCGGTGGTCACCTACTGCCGGCACTGGTGGCGCTGGGTCGGGCCCATGCCGGAGAGCCGGCCCAGGCCCGGCGGGTCCCGGTGCCGCCGACGGCCGCACCGGGCTGGTACACCAGCCTGCCGTGCGGCACCTGAGGAGCCGCCCCTACGCCCCGGCGCTGATCCGGTCCAGGAACGGGAGCAGGTGGGTCACGAAGGCGTTGTCGGGGTAGGCCCCGGCCGGGTCGTTGTGGGAGTAGGTGCTCTGGTAGTCCTCGAGGACCAGGTTGCCGGCGGGGATGCCCGACTGGGCCGCCAGTTGCTGGGCGGCCTGGGTGACCCTCGCCCCGCCCAGGTGGGCACCGAAGGCGTAGATGAGCAGGTCCTTCGGGAGGTGGTGGCCCTCGGTGGCGTCGAGGCCCAGCACGGTCTGGGCCGGATTGGCGTTGCCGTTGGCCACCGCCCCCGAGTCGTCGGTCAGCCTCTGGGGGAAGTACCACTCGCTGCCGTCGACGCCGGTGATGCCGGCCCCGGCGAACATGGCGGCGAAGCGTTCGAGGGGGGTGAGGGCACCGCTCCCGTTCCAGCCGTGGACCGGACCGGCCGCAGCCAGGCCCTCCCCCAGATGGGCCTGGGCCGCCGCCAGGTCCGGTGGGGAGGTGGTGGCGTTGAGGGCGTACCCGAACTGACCGGCGTTGGTGACCCGCACCGGCGGGACGATGCCGGCGGGAAGGAGGCCCGACGTCTGGCCCGGCGAGGGCTGGTCCGGGGCCACCAGCGCCGACAGCGACCCGGTGGCGATGAAGAGCCCGGCGTAGGGGGCGGGGATCCCTCCGAAGCTCAGCCAGGGGGTGGCGGACGGTGCCTCCAGGGCGGTCAGGGACTGCTGGGCGCTCTGGGCGCTGATCGGCGTGCCGAAACTCCCCCCGTCGATGTAGACCAGGCCGGCCAGCCCGTCGGCACCGGCGTGGCCTCCGAAGTCCCAGGTGGCGTAGGCGGTGACCACCGCCCCGCCCAGTGAGTGCCCTCCGAGCACCACCTTGCCCCCGAGGGACCGGGCCGCGGAGATCACCGCGTGCAGGTCCTCCACCGCCACCGCCATCCCCCACTGCTTGGCGAACTCCACCGCCGAGGTCGGGACGGTCTGGAAGTGGTGGGTGACGGCGGGATCCTTCAGGTACCCGAGGTAGTAGTCGAACAGCTGGATGGCGGTGACCTTGCCCTGCTTGGCCAGGGTGAGTTCGGACTGGTCCTCCAGCAGGTTCTCCCGGCGTTCCACCGACCACACCTGCCATCCGGGGGTCCGGGACACGATCCACCGGGCCAGGGGGACGAAGTAGGCGCTGCCGGCCGAGGTCCCGGGCTCCAGCACCAGGACGTTCCTGGCCGTGGCCGGCCCCACCTTGATCACCCCGACCCGGTCGTAGCGCGCCGGGGTGCCCGGTGCGTCGGCCCCCGGCATCCAGGTCACCCGGAGCGGGCCGGACGCCGCCGCCGTGGAGGCGGTCGTCGGGACCGAGGAGGATCCGGATCCGCACGCCGCCAGCAGGGCCGCCCCGGCCGCCACGGCGACAGCCACCCCCACCAGCCGCTTCACCCGGGCCAACGGCATCAGCATGGACATGGGACCTCCCTGATCCGGATCGGTCGGCCAGGCTAGGTCACCGGGCGCCCGCCTGCTCCGGAAGGAGGACGTGGGGGTTGAGGATCCCGTCCGGATCGAGGGCCCGCTTGACGGCCCCGAAGGCGTGGATCTCCTCGGCCGACCGCGACAGGGTCAGCCACCGTCGCTTGGCCGCACCGATCCCGTGTTCGGCGCTGATGCTCCCCCCGGCCGCGGCCACCCGGTGGAGCACGGCCCCGTCCACCCGTTCGTCATCGGGCGCCACGCCGGTCACGTTGACATGGACATTGCCGTCGCCGATGTGGCCGAACAACCAGGTGCGCGCCGACGCCGACACCGACCGCACCGTCCCGGGGATGTCGTCGATGAATGCGGCCAGGGACCCGAGGGGCAGGGTCACGTCCAGCTTGTGGGGCGGCCCCAGGGTGTTGATGGCCTCGGTGTGGGCCTCGCGGTAGCGCCACAGCTCGGCCCGCCGGTGCGCGCCGGTGGCCACCGCCACGTCGAGCACCCCGCCCACCGATCCGGTCACCTCGGCCAGGGCCCCGGTGGGATCGGACCGGTCGGCCGCCTCCACCAGCAGGTAGGCCGGGTACCTCCGGTCGAACGGAGCGGGCAGGCCGGTGACCGAGCACACCAGGTCCAGTCCGGGGGCGAGGAACAGCTCGGCGGCATCCAGGGTGGTGAGCGACCGGCGGAACAGGACCGACGCCGCCACGGCATCGGTGACGGTGGCGAAGGCCAGGACGGCCACCGTGCGTTCGGGGAGGGCCGGCACCAGGCGGAGTCGGGCCGCCGTCACAACGGCCAGGGTCCCCTCGCTGCCGCAGAACAGGCCGGGCAGGTGGTAGCCGGTGTTGTCCTTGATCAAACCGCCCAGGTGCGAGAGCACGGCGCCGGTTCCCAGCACGGCTTCGACCCCGAGCACCTGAGCCCGGGTGTCCCCGTGGCGCAGCACCCGGGTACCGCCGGCGTTGGTGGCCACCATCCCGCCCACGGTGGCCGAGTCCCGACTGGCCAGATCCACCCCGTACTCCCATCCGGCCGACCGGGCCGCCTGCTGGACGGCCGCCAGTGTCACCCCGGCCTCGGCGGTGACCTGGCCGGCCGTGCCGTCGACCGGGGACAGCGACCGCATCCCCTGGAGGGTCAGGACCACCTCGCCGTGGAGGGGGACACCGCCACCCACCAGCCCGGTGTTCCCGCCCTGGGGCACGAGCGCCACCCCGAGCTCCCGGCAGGCCCGGACCACTCCGGCCACCTCGGCCGTCGTGCCCGGCCGGACCACCGCCACCGTCGTCCCCCGAAACCTCCCGGTCCAGTCGGTGGTGTAGGAGGCCATCCGGTCGGTATCCACGATCACCCGGTCCCCGACCACCCGACGGAGCCGGTCGATGATCGCAGAGGTGTCGGCCATGGCCCCCTACTCTGCCCGAGCCGGGGGTCCGCGGGTGTCCCCGGGTGTCCCCGGGTGTCCGCGGGTGTGGGTCCGTTCCTGCGCCGCCACTCTGTCAAGCTGGTCCGATGGTGGACCACGGGAGTCGCGGTGCCGGCCGGGGGCGCGACGGGTTGAGCCGGCGGATGCTCCTGGCCCAGGGGGTGGCGGCGGCGTCGGCCGTGGTGCTGGCGGCTTGCGGCGGGAGCACGACGCCGTCCGGAGCGGGTGCGGCGGGTACGTCCCCGAGTCCCGGGATGTTCGAGGACACGGAATTCGACCTGATCATCGACCCCAACCGTGCTCCTCTGGTGTCGGGCCTGGTCGGCGGCAAGGCGGCCACCGCCACCGGGTCCCTGACCTCAGGTGGTGCCACGACGATCACCGGCGTGCTGGCGGGATTGGACCTGATCGCCCACCTCCGACAACAGGACCAGGTCCGGGTGGCCGGTGGCTACCGGACCACGACGCAGGTGGCCGGCTCGGTCGGTCCGTCGACCACCTCGCTCGACGGCACGTTCACGCTGGACTCGGGCTACCTCTTCCAAAAGGGGGACATCACCGGGTCGAACCAGGGTCACCAGGTTCAGGTCCTGGCGTTGCCGCTCACCGGACCGGACGTCAGACAGGGCGCGGCATTGGGCGGCTCCTTCGGTTCGACGCCGATCGCTCTTTCCGCCGTGATCTCGGTGGGTGCCACCGGCAGCGTGACCGGCACAGTGGACGGGCGCACCATCCGCTTCGACGTGGCCAAGGGCCCGACAAGCCCCCATGGGAACGTCCCGACCCTCCGGGTCACCGGCAATTACAGCGGTCCGGCCGATCTGTTCGCGCTGACCGTCGGTGGGATCGCCTACTTCGGCGCCTGATCGTCCCCGTCCTCCGCCCTACCCCGGCGCACCGGTGCCGAGGAGGTCACGGACCGCTCCCCGCAGCATCCCCCCGAGTTCGGCGGACGGGATATCGGCGAACACGTTGCCGGTGAGGAACAGGATGCCCATCACGGCGCCGAAGGCACAGGTCATGCGGACGCGGTCGTCGAGAGCGATCTGGGGATTGGCGATGATCCTCTGGAAGCCCGCTTCGAGATCATCGTGGTCGGCATCGTGACGGTCGCGGTGGAGTTCCTCCAGGGCGGCCCGGTTCCGTTCGTGCAGGAGGAACAGGGAGCGGTGCTCGAGGATCTGGTCGATGAGCTGGTCGAGGAAGTCCGCCCAGGTCCTCGGTGACCACTCCGTCCCGTCCAGGGAGGCCAGGGCGGACAGCCCGAATTCGTGAAGACGCAGATGGAGCGTCATCAAGATGTCGTCCTTGCTGGCGAAGTGGTAGTAGATCGCCGCTTTGGTGTAGCCGAGCCGGTCGGCGATCTGACG
>Ga0182012_10003828_pt1 | contig 15863 bp, 13 predicted proteins | sample 612S2SmetaG_FD_120486 | JGI IMG/M metagenome (GOLD analysis project Ga0182012, IMG submission 120486) | Permafrost microbial communities from Stordalen Mire, Sweden - 612S2S metaG | ecosystem: Environmental > Terrestrial > Soil > Wetlands > Permafrost | place: Sweden: Stordalen | collected...
ATACGCTTTATTCACGGCGATCTTCGCATGGCCAGTGACTTGGAGGCAGTGGGACCCTCCGACTGGGTGATTGATGCGGCGGCGCAGCCTAGTGTGCTAGCCGGAGTGGATGGCCGCTCGAGCCCTCGTCAGTTGGCGGAGCACAATCTGATCGGCACGTTAAATCTGCTGGATTATTGCCGGCAGCACAAAGCCGGCTTAATTTTGCTGAGTACCAGCCGGGTCTATTCCATTCGCGATCTGGCAGCGCTTCCCGTCACCGCGCATGATGGCGCATTTCAACTTGACACCGCCAAGATCAACATTCCTGGTGTGACCGTGGCAGGAATTACGGAGGATTTCCCCACTCGTCAACCCGTTTCCCTTTATGGCGCAACCAAGCTCGCTTCTGAAACCATGGCTCGGGAATACGGTCAAACCTTCGATTTTCCAGTGTGGATCAACCGTTGCGGTGTGCTGGCCGGGGCAGGGCAGTTCGGCACCGCCGAGCAGGGCATCTTCTCTTATTGGCTGCATGCGCACCGTGCCCGTTTACCGCTGCGCTATATCGGCTTCGGGGGTTTCGGATACCAGGTGCGCGACGCGCTGCATCCCAAAGACCTGGCGGAACTCATTGCCATTCAACTGCAGAAGACGCCGCCGCCAGACGCCACTTTTCATGCCAGCGGCGGCTTGAAAAACTCAATGTCTCTGGCCCAACTTACCGATTGGTGCACCCAGCGCTTTGGCGCCCACTTTCCTGAAGCCGATTATCGCCCGCGCCCTTTCGATATACCATGGCTAGTAATGAACTCGGATGCCGTGAAATCTAGCTTGGGTTGGGAGCCTAAGCGCAGTCTGCCGCAAATCTTGGAAGAGATTGCGGAACACGTTAATCAAAATCCAGATTGGCTGCGGCAAGTGGGCGCTTTATGAGCGAGCCACTCAAGTTGTTGAGTATCGTTTTACCGGCTCGCGACGAAGAAGGCTGTATCGTCTCCACAGTCGAACACCTGCACCTGGAGCTGCGCCTCAATTCAATACCGCATGAAATTATCGTGGTTGACGATGGCAGCACCGACTCCACTTGGGCCATCTTGCAAGACTTAGCCTCCCACTTGCCCGAACTGAAACCCGTGCAAAATGTGCAACGGCATGGTTTTGGGCGCGCCATTATTCATGGCCTCGACAATATGACGGGCGATGCCGTGGTTATCATGATGGCCGACGAATCGGACGATTGCCGCGACGTGGTCCGCTACTGGCAGTTGCTGAACGAAGGTTGGGACGCGGTGTTCGGTTCGCGCTTCATTCGGGGCGGTGGGGTCATCGACTACCCTTGGGTCAAGTTGCGGGTGAATCGCCTGGCGAATTTGTTTATTCAGTTCATGTTCAACATCAACTTGAACGATACGACGAATGCATTTAAAGCGTACCGTTCGAGCGTGATTGAAGGTTGCCGCCCGCTGTTGTCACCGCATTTCAATTTGACGGTTGAATTGCCGTTGAAGACCATTGTGCGCGGCTACCGTTGGACGGTTATACCCATTACCTGGCGCAACCGGCGCACGGGCGTGCCCAAATTGAAAATTAAGGAAATGGGCAGCCGTTATCTATTCATCTGCCTCTACGTTTGGCTTGAAAAGTATTTCAGCCGCGGCGATTACAAAGTGGAAAGCGGCCGTGAAGAAAGCCAAAAAGTTGAACGTCAGGGCGCGGGCGGTTAGTCTGTACTAATTCCCTTGCAAAGTGAGTGTCCAGCCGGGTGGATTGATGGGCACTATCAGGGTTTCAAGTTTCTCGTGCCGGCGGCGGGACGCTTCCCAGCTTTCTATCTTAGCGGCGCTACTTTGCCAGCCGCAATCCGGAAGCTTTGGAATCGCGAAATTCTGCATTGCGCCTACCGCGAACATGGCTGCCATAATCAACGCCCCGGCGGCCTTCCACCGCGGCAGAAATGAATCCAGAATGAAGGCGATGCAAAAGATAAACATGCAGGCGCCGGTGAAAAAATAGCGCTCGCCTTGCATACCGCGAATTCCGCCCATCGTCAAAAGGCCGGGTACAAAGTTTCTGCCCGTGATGGGCAACAGAACGGATCCGACGCCAATGTAGAGCGCACTGAGAAACAGCCAAAGCCGTGGCGAATGGCGGAGTTGAATGACGACTGCCGTGATGACGGCCACGCAAAGAATCAATGCTAGTACCAGCGTTTCAATGAAAGTAACGTCAACATCTTGCTTAAGGAACGGCGAACCGATCATCGGCGCTAGCACGCAGCGGGTTAGTCCGCCGCTCAGCGTCGCCAGGAACAGAGTATTGAATCGAATAAGCGCCCGTGGTCCTGTATTGGAGTGGACCACAATCCAAACCTGAACGAACAGGGCAGCCAAGTGAAGCGCCGGACGGAGCCGCAACCAACCTGCCTTGTTCGCCAATTGCCAAAGCAGAAACGGTATGAAAAGAATCGTTCCCGGCGCGGTGAGCGCGATCAATACCTGCATGAGGGTGCAACACGCTTCCACCCATTTGTGGGTGGTGGATTGCCCTCCCATCGTTAGTACAAGGAGGGACAAAATACCGAGATACCAATTGATGTTGCAGACCGTGCCAATGAGCTCGAACGATGCCGGAATAGTAAGCGCGGCAATCAAGCAGCAAGCTGCCCGCAAGGTGTCCGAGGAAATCAGACGCCGAAAATTGGGCAGAAAGAATGCACCCAGAGAAACCGATTGGATCACTAGCGCAGCGAAGCTATACGCGGTGGGCATCCAGAGGGCGGGCAGCGAAGAAAGCACACCCGCAACCAGGCGGTTGACGGTATTTAGATAACCGTTGTAAGGCTCCCGCAACGCCTTCCAAACTCCCAGCATGACTTCGTCCTTAAAGAAAAGCCCGCCATCCTCCGCCCAGAAAGAGCCGTGCAGCAGGCAATCCGGGCGACGGAGCCAATAAATAACAAAAAGAAGCAAGCAAAATCCGGCCGCGATGGAAATGGATCGGACGCTATAGCGATTCTCGATGAGGGAATTTTCAGGCAATGTTCTTTTTTATCATGCACACCAACCGCTAAGCTGGTGATAGCGTGCTGCGTAAACCAGAAATCATGAGTCCGGCCGGTTATTGGCCGCAGCTTCAGGCCGCCATCGAAGCAGGCGCTGACGCCGTGTATTTCGGCCTCACTCATTTCACGGCGCGCGCCAAAGTGGGCTTTCCGCTTGAGGAACTTCCTGGCGCGATCCGTACATTGCATCAGCGTGGCGTGAAAGGCTTTATCACCTTCAATACCCTGATCTTCGAGGAGGAACTGCCTGAAGCGGCGCGCACCATTGCGGCTATTGCCGATTCCGGCGCCGATGCCATCATTGTGCAAGATCCCGCCATACTCAAGCTTGCTCGGCAAATCGCCCCGCAACTGGAACTGCATGCCAGTACCCAGATGAGCATTACCGACGCCGCCGGTGTCGAATTCGCTCGCAACATGGGTGCGGCGCGCGTAACGCTGGCGCGCGAATTGTCGCTCGCCGATATTGCCGCTATCCGCCGCGCCACCGATTGCGATCTTGAAATCTTTGTCCACGGCGCTCTGTGTGTGGCCTACTCCGGCCAATGTTTTTCCTCGGAAGCATGGGGCGGACGCAGCGCCAATCGTGGCCAATGCGCGCAAGCCTGCCGGCTCCCCTATGAACTGCTGGTTGACGATCAGGTTAAGCCGCTGGCGGACTCGCGCTATCTCCTTTCCCCCGGCGATTTGTGCACACTGGAACACATCCCGCAAATTGTTGAACTCGGCATGGCGGCGCTGAAAATCGAAGGGCGTTACAAAGACGCCGATTACGTCGCTCTCACCACGCGGGCCTACCGCCAGGCAGTGGATGCCGCCTTCGATCACCAGCCGTCACCTATTACGCCGCTCGAGAAGTTGCGTCTGGAGCAGGTTTACTCACGCGGTTTAGGTGCGCATTTTCTCACCGGAACCAACCATCAAACTGTGGTTCAAGGACGCGCGCCGCGGCACCGTGGTGTACTGGCAGGCAGGGTCACGCGCGTTCTTGCCAATGCCGTCGAGATTGAGCCTTCAGAAAGCATTCATCTTTCGCCTTTAAAACCAGGCGACGGGCTGGTGTTTGACGCCGCTGCCTGGCGCAGTCCGCAAGAAGCGGAAGAAGGCGGACGCTTATACGAACTGCTCCCGCAACCAAACAGAAGGTTGCAGCTTCGTTTCGCTAACGGGGCGCTCCATTTCGGCCGCATCCGCGTGGGCGACTTCGTGTGGCGCAGTCACGACCCCGAACTGGACCGCTTGGTGCGGCCGTACTTAGACCCTGCCGCGCCCCTTCGCAAACAGCCGCTCGCAGTCAGCGTGACTGCGCACGAGGGCACGCCCTTGAGCATTGAATGGGCACTCTCTAATGGGGCGAAGGTGGTTACCACCTCGCCGCAACCTCTCCCCAGCGCACAAGCGCGCGGTCTTACCCAAGAGATTCTGTTGACGCAACTGGGCCGGCTTGGCAGCACTCCTTATGAGATCGTCAGCTTAACCATCGATCTTGCGGGCGCTCCATTCGCTCCGGCTTCTTTGCTGAACCAACTCCGCCGTGAAGCGGTAGAACGTCTGCAGTGTCTCCAGTCAATCGTTCCTGAGCCGCACTGTGCTGATCCGGGAGCTATACTTAGCGCGGCCTTGCCGATCCGCCATGCATTTCCACCGGCTGATCCGCGTCTGCATCTGCTGGTACGTACTCCCGCGCAACTCGACGCGGCACTTGAATTGGCTCCCGCCAGCATCACTCTGGACTATCTCGATCTCTATGGGTTGAAGCCCTCTGTCGAACGCGTGAAATCGTCTGGCATCGCCGTCCGCGTGGCCAGCCCGCGCATTTTAAAACCGGGCGAAGATCGTATCGTCGATTTCCTCATCCGCCTCGCCGCACCGATTCTCGTGCGCTCAACCGGTTTGCTCGAAATGCTGCGCTCGCGCGACGGCCTTGAGCTGACGGGCGATTTCAGTCTTAATGCGGCTAATTCCCTCACCGCCGTCGCTCTGCTGGAACAAAATCTGCGGAGAATCACGCCAACTCACGACCTGAATGGCGAGCAAATCTCCACGCTCGCGGAGCAGATCGGCGGCGGCTTGATTGAGGCTATTGCCTATCAGCATCTCCCCGTTTTTCACACCGAACATTGCGTGTTCTGCCGCTTTCTCTCGACCGGCACTTCGTACAAAGACTGCGGTAGGCCTTGCGAAAAACACACGGTGTCCCTGCGCGATTTGAACGGACGCGCTCATCCGCTGGTAGCGGACGTGGGTTGCCGCAACACCGTCTTTGGGGCTGAATCCCAAGAAGCCAGCGCCTGGCTTGACGATTGGCGCGCTGCCGGCGTTTGCCACTTCCGTCTCGAATTCGCCCACGAATCGGCGGCGGAGGTTGCCACCATCTCGCGCGCCTTCACCCAAGCTTTGCAAGGCAAGAAGTCTTCGGCTCAACTGGCGCAAGACCTGAAGCGCCTGGCGCCACAGGGTACAACGGCTGGGAGTCTATTCGTTCCCATAAGCTCCTTAGCCTTGCCCGCGCAAACCTAGCAAGCTGTTACGGCTAAGTAACTGCACTACTACCGCGACGGGCTACGTCCCTCCGGCACTACAGAAGGAGCTTGGTTCTACCGATACATCTGTTGAGGTGATCGCCTCATTTTCCGATGATCGTGAACTATACCCTAATCTTCACTACCCTAGTGCTATTCGCCGGGTTAGCGGTGGATGCCGGCATGCTGGAGCGCAGCTATCTCCAGTTGCAGGGCGGCGCACAAGCCGCGGTCATGGCCAGTTCCATCGCGCTGCAACGTGGGGGCAGCGCGGCGACAATCACGGCGGCGGGAAAGGCGGTGGCGAGTATGAACGGGTTTGTGGATGGCTCCAATGGAGTGACGGTTACCATTGAGAATCCGCCCTCGTCCGGCAGCTATTCCGGAAACGCAAAGGCCTTGCGGGCCATCATCAAGGAAGCGAAGTCCACTAGTTTCTTGGGAATACTTGGGATGGGCCAGGTCAATATGCAGGCGCAATCAGTGGTACTAACGCCCACTCAATTTTCACTCAGTTCGGCCTATAACGTGTACGCCATTTATACCGACGGGCATTCCATACCCTCCAATGGCGGATTTGACGCCGATGGCTATGCCTTCTCGGCCAATGCACTGGGCGCAGTTCGCGCGTGGAGTTTCCAATACAACTATTTCTCTCACGCACGGCAATTATTCGCAAATGCTGATGCTGGCGTCCACCGCCTACGGCCCGATCGGCAACGCAGCCTTTGTGGTGACTTACACGGATGGTTCCACCGCAACAACAACCTTCACCATGTCGGACTGGTGTCAAGCGAATTTCTATACCGGCGAGACGGTCGTCTCCGCGCAGGCGTATCGAGACGCTGAACCGCCGGGCAATTCCACTCCGGTTCAATATTACACGCAGACCCAAGTTTATGGATACACCATCAACCTCGACGCTACGAAAACGTTGAGTAGCCTCACGCTCCCCGCCGTCCGGAACGTGGTGCTTTTAGCGTTGGATTTAAAGCAATGAACCAGCGAGCTACTAGCCCGCGTCGGAGGAAAACGCAATCCGGCAGCGCTTTGATTGAATTCGCGTTGGCGTTTACCTTGATGGCCATGTTGGCCCTCGGGGCGGTGAGTTTTGGTATCGCGGTTCAAAATAGCATCATTGTGGTTGACACCGCCAACGAGGGAGCCCTGTTCGGCGCCAACAATACCTATAACGCCACCTACATATTGGGAATGCAGCAAATTGCAGGACTTGGCGCAACCGGAGTTCAGAACTTCACGGCGACGGCCACTTCCTTCTGTGAATGCACTGCGGGGGGATCGGTGGTGAGCTGTTCCAGCGCTTGCGGAACCGATCAGCCTCTTTATTATGTCCAGGTCAATACCAGCGCCACCACCAATAATGTATTTACCTATCTGGGACTACCGAAAACATTCTCTTTGAACGGCGCGGTTGTCATGCCCGTCCAATGAGAAGATCGGATTATTGCAGCATCCAGGCCGTAGCCGTTGTTCCTACGCTGATTTGACTCATTGTCGAGAAAGGCATTGCCGTGGGATACACCAACGAAATTTTCACCGTTACGCTGCTATTCGGATTGCCGCCGTTGGACCAAGTAGTGTTAATCGTCACCCCGTTTTTCGGGGCGCCCCAAAGGTATTGCGTTGCCACATTCGCGACGTCGGTGCTGGTGCATTGATAGGTGCTTCCGGTTCCGTGGGTGGCCGCATAGCGCGCCGCCTGCCGGCAGGCATACGTTGCATTGCAATAACCGAACATCACGAAACAGAGTTCGATGACCGCATAAACCATCAGGAAATAAACGGGTAAAACCAGCGCCATTTCCAGCATTGCTGCCCCGCGCTGATTGGCTTGCCTCCCAACCCTAGTGCCCGCATTCAGCATCCAAACTAAGCTTATCGGGCAATAGTTTGCAGTTCTTTACCGACGTCGCTATACGATACAACATGATCGGGCAGGGAAGTGACCGCACTCTCTTGTCCCGGTTCTCATTAGACGCCGCCAGTCGCCACTGGCCCACTCCAATCAGCGACTTTAAAGCTTAAGTAGAAGTAATGGATGAAGCCGTATCCAAGGATTCTAGAGCCGAATGCGGCGAGGCAAATGACCGATAACATATATTATGTCAACTCGCCTCCCTATGTTCATCGTTCGGCCCCAGGACGAACTACAAAAAGTGGAAGGCGCAGATCGCCTCGCGGGGCGAAGGTCCGGCAGACGGCTTCGTTCTCGAACTAAAAGACATTTGGCAGAGCCTCTAAACGTCGCGGATTCTTTAGCCCCGTGGTCAGCTTATTTTGAACCTCGCGCATGACGCGCGCCGCTAGCTTTTTCTCATGGTCGTTTAAGAACGCACGCACGCTGTCCGGATCATGCTTGGCTGCCGCCCGAAGCGCCCAAGACAGAGCCTTGACAACCATGTCGTCCCGGTCGGACATGACCAAGCGGCAAATAGCCAGTGTTCGTTTTACACTTTTTGCTCCAGCCCAGCCCGCAGAGTTCAAGGGCACTGTACTGACCAATGCCGCCCTCCGCCGCCAGCGATCCGGCGATTGCGCCCACCGTCTGACCGTCTTGTCGCTGACGCGCTCGGCAAACCAGGCGGGACCCGCCAGTAAACAAGCGAACGAATCGACATCGCCCCACTCCTTCATTCCCTGCCCCAAATTCTCCACTTCTTCTTCACTAATGGATTGCATCGTGGCCAAATGAAACCGCACGATCTCGTACGCCACGAACCTCGCGAACGGCGCGCGTTCAATCAGCTCTTGCGCCGCGGTCAGCACTGCGCCGCGATCAACCTCCGCCAGTTCTTTTGAAAATCGTTTACGCACTGCCCGCATGCCGGCGGTGTTCGCGGGCGCATGCCGGAGCGCCGCCACGATTCGTTCGACCACTGGATTCGGATCTTCCATGATTCTCCACTCTACCCGTGAAGGAACGTAAAAAAGGGCCGATCCAGTTTAGTCAGCAAACCGGATCGGCCTAGAGGGAAGAACTCGTTTACCTGCCGTGGCGCCCGCCACCGCCGCCGCCTGAACGACCACCTCCACCGCCGCTATTGTGCGGCTTGGGTTCGGATGGCGCTTTATTCTTCGGTGCGGCCGGGGTGCTATATCTGGGCGCAGCGGGTGCGCGGTAATTGTTGTAATTTGGCGCACTGTAACGTTGTGCCGGAGGCGCATTGTAACGTGGCTCGGCAGGCGTACTGTAACGCGGCGCTGCCGGTGCACTATAGCTATAACGCGGCGGTTGCGATTGCCCAAAACTATGCCAGCCGCTTTCGTTGCCTCCACTGGGCCGGCTGCTGTAGCTCGGCGGCGTGCGCTGCTGTGGCGCATAGCTGCCTGGCGACCCAAAGCGCTGCCAGCCACCGCTACCAGCCGATGGCGCGCCGCCGAAACTTGGCCTCGGCGCATTAAACTGCTGCGGACGGCTAAAAAACGTCCGCGACCCCGCTTGTGAAAAACGCGGATTCGCTGCTACTGGCCGGTCGCTGAAGCGATAGCTGCCGGCGTTGGGTGACACCGGTACACCGCCGCGATACAAACTCGCCGCGCTCAGTTGCCCCGTGCTCGCTACGTTGTACCGCCGTCCCGGTCCGCCGAAAGCTCCTATCGACGCGGTCATCGCGCCTCCGCGTACGGCGGCATTGCGGTAATACTGCGCCACGTTGTAGGCGCGGAATGAATTGAATGAATGGTAGCCCGCTCCCCACCACGGATGAAACACTTCATAAGGAGCCAAAGCGATCCAACCTAAGCCTCCGCCAAAGCCGAAGAAACCTACGCGTGCCGGACTCCAGCCAAAGCCGAACCCAATTCCTAGCCGCGCACCCGGCCACCAGCACCAGCCCACACCGGTATTCCAAAACCAGCTTCCATAGTGATACGGCGCCCAACCCCACGGCTCGTAGCCGATCCAGGTCCAGCCGTAATAATCTTCATAAGCCCACTCGCCGTTGCTGTAGGGCGACCAATCGGCCGCCTGCCCTTGCGGCGTCCATACTTGGCCGTATTGCGAAGGCACCCAGTTGCCGTAGCGATCCAAATCTTCCGCGCCGGACACGCCCGGTGGGACATATTGCTGGCTGCGCGCCGCCAGCAACTCGCTATCGCGGCCCGCGCTCCAATCGTCAAACTGATCGCCCGTGGGTTCCGAAGTATTTTGAAATTCCGGGTCGGATGCGTCTCCGCGCACCAGCAAAGATTGCCCGGCATTCACCGTTTGTGAGCCGCGCGGCCCCGCCATTTCTAAACGGCCGGAGCGAACTGTTACTTGCGACGTGCCATTATCAAAAACCGAAATGCGGTAATCACCCGCGCCCAGCGGGCGAAACGCCACACTAGGCGTATCAATTTCTACTTGCGATTGCCCATCGCGTAACACACGCACGATAACTGTGCCGATGCCCAATTGCACTTGCGCTCGTTGGTATGTAAGATTGGCAAACGCCAGATCGGTGTCCGGCGCGAGGCGAATCGCAGTGGACGCATCAAGCTCGGCTTCCGCCCGCGAACCTGCGCCCGTCTCTAAATGATCGCGCGAAAGTAAAGGCGCGTTCATGATCGCGCCGGTTAACTGACCATTGTCGCCGCGCTTCACATCCACATCGCCCTGCACAATTCGGATGCGCGCTACGCCGTGCTGCTGATCAGCCGCCGGATCCTGATCTGGATTTTGACTAATGTGATCCTGAGTCATGCCCGGTTGTTGCCCGGCCGCTGGCGGCCCTTGATATGGCGGATAGCCACCCGGCGCCGGCGGATATTGTTGCGGGTCTGGTTGGAACTGCGCCCAGACGGACGTGGTTAACAAGAGCGCTGTGATATATCGGAACATGATCGCCGGCCTCCCTTAGTACACTTCAACGCCCAAACGTTAAATCGTTGATAGAAAACATCTTAAGTAAAATATCAATACTTCGGCGATGGTTGAAATGCACCACCGCTGTTTGGATTGCACCGCAAACTAAGACGGCAGCGTGAAATGGACCGCTGCCCCATGCAGGCCGTCGCTCTCCAGCCAAATACATCCTTCATGTGCGCGTATGATCTTTTCGCAAATCGCCAGGCCCAAGCCAGTCCCTGACAAATCTTTGCCATGCAAGCGCTTGAAAGGCAGTAAAACTTCTTCCCTGAATTGTGGATCAATCCCTAAGCCGTTATCCCGCAAAGTAACGACGCATTCATCGCTTCCCTGCTCCGCCGCGATGCTGATTTCGGGCGCTGCCGTTGAGCGGAACTGCAACGAGTTGCGCAGCAAGTTCTCAAACACCAACGCGATTTCCGCCTCATCCGCTACCACCTCCGGCAAAGAATGGCGCGTGATTCGCCCATTGTTTGCTTCGATCGCGGGAGCGAGTTTTAACAACGCTCTCGCCAGCGGCACTTCGAGGCTGATCGCTTTCCGCTTCTGCGAACAACCGGCGTGCGCATAAATCAGAATATTCTGCAGCAGCTCCTTCATGCGGTTCGCACCGCTCATGATGAAGGGCAAGTATTCTTGCGCCACTGCATCGCCGGCCAGGTGCCGCTCCATCAGTTGCGCATAAGCGACTATCGCGCGCAGCGGTTCCTGCAAGTCATGACTGGCGGCGTAGAGAAATTTCTGTAATTGCTCATTCGCGAGAGCCGCCGCGCCGTCGTCTGCGCGCTTTTCCTCAAGCCGCATGCAGCAGACCCAGCCGTTCCAGCAGCGCGTTCGCATCCGGATCGCGTCCCATAAAGTTGCGATATAGCAGCGCCGGATCTTCGCTATCGCCGCGCTCCAGAATTGAACGCCGGAAATCGCCGCCGGTCACCGGATTGAAGATGCCTTCACGGCGGAAGCGCGTAAACGCGTCGGCATCCAACACCTCCGCCCACTTGTAACTGTAGTAACCGGCACCATAAGCTACCGGGCTCGAAAACAAATGCGTGAAGCTGGCAATCATACCGTAATTGTTAGGCAAGGCAGCCGGCGCAAAGGGTGCATAAATCTCGCGCGCATACGCCATCACATCCTGATTCACCGCCGGATCATACTCCCGATGCAGCTTCAAATCCACCGTGCCAAAAGCCAGTTGCCGCATCTGGAAATTCGCGCTGCGAAAATTGCGCGCCCGCTTCATCTTTTGAAACAGCTCCTCCGGAATCGGCTGGCCCGTTTCATAATGCCGCGCAAACTGGTTAAGCGCCTCGCGTTCCATGCACCAGTTCTCCATGATTTGCGACGGCAACTCGACGAAATCCCACGGCACATTGGTACCCGCCAATGATTTAACCGGCACCAGGCTCAGCGTGTGATGCAGCAAATGGCCGAATTCATGGAAAATCGTTTCTACTTCGCGATGCGTCAACAACGAAGGTTTGGCCGCCACCGGCGGCGTAAGGTTGCCGGCGATCAAGCCAACATGTGGCTGTCCCGCCACCGGGTTGCCCGTAAATAGTGAATCCATCCACGCACCGCCGCGCTTATTTTCGCGCGGAAACCAATCCGTATAGAAGCCGCCCAGCAGCGTTCCCTCGCCCGCGTCTTCAATCCGGAAATACTTCACCGCCGCATCCCACGCCGGCATGTCCGGCTGCTCAATCACCTTAATGCCCAGCAAGCGGCTAAAGATGTCGAACATGCCGCTCACCACGCGCTCGAGTTCAAAGTAAGGCCGCAGTTCTTCTTCGTCGAACTCATACAGCGCGAGGCGCTGCTTCTCGGCAATGTAGGCGACATCCCAAGGCTCAATCGTTTGATAACCCAGTTCCCTGCCCTTCTCCGCCAGGCTGGCGTTTTCAATTTCAAAGAAGGGTAGCGTCTTGACGCGCAAATCTTCTACGAATTTCTGCGCCCGCTCGCCGGTATGCGCCATGCGCTCGTCCAGCACAAAATCGGCAAAATCGCGGTAACCCAGCAACTGTGATTTTGCCTTCCGTAACCGCAATATCTCCGCAATCAGCGGGCGGTTGTCCAGCGGCCCATCCACCGCGGCTCGCGTGTTGGAGGCAAACCATAAATCGCGCCGAATGTCTCGATTGTCCAAATAGGTCAGCGCGGCCGTATAGCTGGGCCCTTGCAGAGTAAAACGCCAACCTTCTTTGCCCTTACTCTTGGCGCTCTCGCGCGCCGCATCAACGGCCGATTCCGGCAATCCCGCCAGCTTCTCCTGTTCCGAAATCATCAGCTCAAACGCATTGGTCGCGTCCAAAACATTTTCTGAGAATTTTGTGGTGGCTTTCGTCAGCGCCACGTCCAAATCTTCTAATTTCGTTTTGCCGGCGGCATCCAGGTCCGCGCCCGCCCGCCGAAAACCCGTGACCGTCTTCTTCAGGTAGCGGCGGTCAACCGGCGCCAGCGCTGCCTTATCAATCGCTTCATCCACCGCCTTCACCGCGCTCCACAGCTTTTCGTCCAGCGCAATCGACGTGTAGAAAACACTCACCGGCTCCTGCACGGCGTTGTGCGCCGCACGCAACTCAGGTGTAGTAGCCACCGCCTCCAAATGCCGCACAATCCCCATCGCAAAGTCGAGCGGTTCGGTCGCGGTATCCAACGCCAGAATAACGTCGCGGTAAGTCCGCGGCACACTGGGCTCGCCCAACGCCGCCATCCGCTTTTTCACCGTTGCAAGCAACTGCTCCACTGCCAGCTCAACCTGCTCCGCCTTCACCGCGCCAAACTGTATAGGAAACTGTACCGCCAACAGCGGACTATCTAATGCCATATCTCCAATTCTAGATGCTGGGAAAACCTACCAAACCCGGCACGCCTTCGCCATATACATTCTGTCCGTCGCTTTGCAAGCAAACGCGCGGCTAAATTCCGGCATGTTCGAGACTGTTCCGTCAACACGAAATTTCGCAGCCGCATGCGGGTCTGTTTGCACCTGCAAAGGAGCCGCTTCCGGCGGCTGATTCTCACACCAAATCTGGGCGAATCCCAGGAAAAATTGCTGCCCTTGAGTATATCCATCCTGCGTCTGACTTAGCGGGGTCGACTTCGCCGCCAGCGCATCGATCATCGCCAGATATGCCAGCCGCAGCCCGCCATTATCCGCCGTGTTCTCACCCAGCGTTAGGCGGCCATTCACCTCCGCGCCCGACACCGGACTGTAACCGCCATACTGATTCACAAAACAATTCGACAATTTGATAAACCGCTCGCGATCGTTCTTGAGCCACCATTCCTTGAGGTTGCCGTCGGCATCGTACTGCCGCCCTTGATCGTCGAAGCCATGCGTCAATTCGTGCCCAATGACCGACCCCACCGCGCCATAATTCACCGCATCGCGCGCTCGGTTGGAATAAAAAGGCGGTTGCAAAATACCCGCTGGAAAATTGATATTGTTCTCCGTTGGGCTGTAGTAAGCGTTCACCGTGGGCGGCGTTATCTCCCATTCGTTGCGATCCACCGGCTGGCCGATCTTAACCGTTTCCCGGTAGCTGGCAAATTGATTCGCCCGGTACCAGTTGCCGAAATAATCGCCGCTCACAATCCGGATCGGGGAATAATCGCGCCAATGATCCGGAAACCCAATTTTGCGTGTCACCACAGCCAGCTTAATCTGCGCGCTTCTCTTGGTTGCCGGACTCATCCAGCCAATCGAATTGATGTCGCGCCTCATCTGTTCTTCAATCGCCGCCACTATCTGTAGCGTGCGCGCCTTCCCTTCCTGCGCGCTGGTCCGCTCCACAAACAACTTGCCCAACGCCTCGCCCAACTCGTCGTCAGTCGCCTCCACGCAGTGTTTCCAGCGCGGCCGCAACTCCGCCGCGCCGGTGAGCGTGCGCCATAAAACTCAAAATTCTCGTTCACAAAGGCCGCTGGCAGCAGCCGCGCACTGGCACTGATGACGTGCCAAGCTAAATACGCTCGCAAGCTCGCCAGCGGCTCATTGGCCAAAATATCGTTAAACGCTTTTTGAAACGCCGGCACCGAAACATTTAGCATGCTAAAGGGCGGAGACTGGATCGCCCGAAAATATTCTGCATACGAAAACGCCGGCGATTGCCCGGCCAATTGTTCTACCGTCTCACGGTGAACCAGCTGCTTCGGATCCCTTCTTGAAGTAATATCCAGCGAACCCTTCGCCAGCGCCGTTTCAATGCGCATGACGTCGGCCGCTTCTTTCGCTGCCAGTCCCTGTCCTACGCCGGCCAGCACCAGCATCTTCGCAATGTGCGCCACATACCCCTGGCGAATCTCTTCCGAACGTTCATCCGACCGCAGATAAAAGTCTTTCCCCGGCAAGCCCAAACCGCCTTGATCCAGGTCGGCAATATTGCGCCCCGCGTGATCGGGATCGGGTGCGGCCGAGAAACTGAAAAACACCGGCACCTGCATCAAGTGCAGCCGCGCTACCTCCGCCGCCAAGTCCGCCGCTTCAGCAATCGCCGCGATGCGCTCCAGCTCGGGCCGCAAAGGCGTCTGACCACTTTTCTCAATCACGCTCTCATCCATGCACGACTGATAGAACGCACCCACTTCCTGATCGACCGTCGAGCGCTGTTGATGCGCCGCGGAATCCTCTAAAATCGCCAGCAACGTCTTCTTGTTGTTCTCAAAAAGAACGTCGAACCGGCCCCAGGACGATTCATCCGGCGGAATGGGATTCGCTTTCATCCAGCCTCCGCAGGCATATTGATAAAAATCGCTGCAAGGATCGGCGGATTTATCGATCGCGCTCAAATCCAGACCGCTTGGCGATTGCGCCTGGCTCCACGAAGCGACAGCCAGCACCGCGCCTATCACGACAAGACACCATCGTTTACTCACAATTGAGATACCATACGCGGCAAGCGTTGGCCGAAACCATCGGCTGCCCCTCCGAACAACAAAACGCCGCTGCAAATTTCCGGCATGTTCTGTAAAACGCCATCCACCCGGAATTCGCCAGGCGAATGCGGATCCATCAGCACTAAACGTCTTGGCCGCTTCGGGCCGTTCGTTCTGGCGCCAGATTTGGGCATAGCCCGTGAACAATCTCTTGCTGCGGCGTGAAGCCGTCCATCTTCCCCTTCTGCACGGAGCCGCCTACGAGCGCGCTCACCAACGCCATAAACGCCAAACGAATGCCTGCGCTATCCGTACCATTTTCCCCCAGCATCAACTGCCCGTTCAAATGCTCGCCCTCCACCGGAGTGAAGCCGGAATACTCGTTCGCGATACAATCGACGTGCACGTCCGCCACCAGTTTATTGCCGACCGCAACGGCCGAATAGTCTTTCTACTTCTCGGGATAGCCGCTTCGCTAGCGCCTATTGCTAGGTCGCTTCGTTTATCCAGTCAGCGAGTCAATATCCGCCGCCATTTCCTTTTCGAT
>Ga0182012_10003829_pt1 | contig 15863 bp, 15 predicted proteins | sample 612S2SmetaG_FD_120486 | JGI IMG/M metagenome (GOLD analysis project Ga0182012, IMG submission 120486) | Permafrost microbial communities from Stordalen Mire, Sweden - 612S2S metaG | ecosystem: Environmental > Terrestrial > Soil > Wetlands > Permafrost | place: Sweden: Stordalen | collected...
ATCCACATCTACAATCGTCGCGACCGTCCGGATACGGCGGTTCGGGCCAACGAACTCGACGTCCTTGCCAGCGCCGACGGGGTGAACTGGAACACGCTCTGGTCCAACCCGAAACAAACGGTGTTCGGTCTCAAAGGCTCGCCGCTGGTGGTGACCGCACCCCCCTATCTTGGCTGCCGCTTCATTCTGTTACGGCTGCGCGGGCGAGGATGCCTGCATCTGGATGAAATCGAGGCCTATGGCACTGTGATAACCCAGCCGCCTCCCGCGCCCGTGCCGGAATCCGGCCCGCTCATCCCCGCCGAACAGGCAGGCCCCGACGGGCCATGAAGAGCGACGGATTTGCATTGCCGGACGATCAGCGTTCGCCGGCCTGGAAAGCGCGCGCCCGCGACAGTTACGGCGCGCAGCAACTGATGCTCGCTCCGGCGATAATGCCCCAGAAGGTTCGCCCCCTCTTTCGACATTACTATGTCGTCCGGGTCGACGGCTAAGGCAGCGCCCGCCCGCGCCCTCACCGGCCGCAACCGCTGAAACGCCCGCCCCCAGTCCTCAACGCTTCGGCAACAACTCCCTCTGCTTCGCCGTCAGCGTCGCCTCCTGCTCCGCCGTCACTTCCCCGATCAGCAGCGGCACCCAGCTCCGCACGCCCCGGCGCTGCACCAGCAGCACCGCCACCACCATCCTCTGACCCTTCGCCTGCGCAATCACCCGGTCGACATCCTCCGGCGCCGCCACCGGCGTCTGCTGCACCCGCAACACCACATCCCCCGGCAATAGAAAATCCTTCCCGGTGAACACGTTGTTCGGCACCTCCGCGACCAGCACGCCCGGCTGCCCCGGCGCCATATCGTTACTCTGCCGCACCTCATCGGTCAACGGCGCCAGCTTCAGCCCGCCGGTCCCGAACTTATTAAGCAACGGAGCCGGATTGTCCGCCGCCTCCATGCCAGGATACTCCGTCGCCGTCACATCCACGGCCACCGCCCGTCCCTCATGCCAGACCGCCAGGTGCGCCGTGGCGCCCACCGAAACGAACGCCAGCATTCGTTCCGCGTCCCGAGCATCCTGCGGTGTCACCGAGTCAATCCGCTGGATCACATCCCCCTCGGTAATCCCCGCCGCCAGCGCCGGACTGCCCGGATTAACCCCGGTCACCACCGCGCCCTCCATCTTCGGCTCATGCAGGCTGAACGCGATCGCCGGCGACAGGTCTTGCAGGTCCACCCCGATCCACCCCGCCTTGATCCGCCCAAACCGCACCAGCCGGTCGGCCAGGAACTGCACATCGTTCGAGGCCAGCGCAAACCCCAGCCCCATCGACCCGCCGCTGCTGGAAAAAATGTCGCTGTTCATCCCGATCACCTGGCCCGCCTCATTGATCAGCGGCCCGCCCGAGTTGCCATGATTGATCGCCGCGTCGGTCTGGATGAAATCGTCATACGCGCTGTCCTTGATGTCGCGATTGAGCGCACTGACGATCCCCGCGCTCACCGACGTCCCCACACCCAGCGGATTGCCGATCGCCAGCACCGGATCGCCGACCCGAACGGTCCGGCTGTCGGCGAAGCTGAGAGCGGTCAGCTTGTGCCCCACATTCACCCGCAGCACCGCCAGGTCGATTTTCTCCGCCGCCCCCACGACCGACCCCAGAGCATACGTTCCGTCGCTGAAGCCGATGATAAGCTGCCGCGCATCCTGGACATTGTGCCGGTTGGTCACGATCAGCCCGTCCGGATCAATAACGAACCCCGCGCCGTGGCCGTAACCCAGCGGCGTGTCAGCCGACACCTGCGCCGCGCCGCCTTGCGCCTCCGCCGAGGGTTTCCGCACAAAAATCGTCACCACCCCGGGCAGCACCCGCTGGATCACCTCGCCCTCGTTCGTCCCGGCCCCCCGAGCGAACCCGCTCCCCGACCACATCGCGCCGATCGCCACCGCTACCAGCACAAACCGCCGCACGCCCCGCGCCATCGTCTCACGCATCCCATTTCCCCCAGTCCCAACCGCTCGGCCGCCATTCTGGCGCGCCGCCATCCCCGGCGCCAGTTCATTTGACAAGCAGCGGCTGTGTCAATCACCAACCGGACGGAGCAGCCCTCGATCATCGCCAGCAGACGCACCCGCAGAAATTGGCAATATCTAAATCGCGTCGCAGCACGACCGCGAAGCGATTTAGACCATAGATAGCGCAACGATTTGCTCCCGCCGTCCCGGCCGGGCCGTCCAATGAAGGTATTATGTATTATGTCACATCGGCCGGAATCCATGTCCACGCAATGAGGACTCTATCTCGTTCCTGAGCCAGCGGGCGTCGTCATCGCCGAGCGTCACCATATGGTGATATGAGTAGCTCTTAAAAGCCTCGTCAATGTCGACCTCACTGTTGTGCCCATGCTCTCGAAACCATAGGCCCCAGTCCCCGACTGCCGACGCAAGCGTGTGGATCGAATTGATCGTACGCAAACCGGATCCTCGGACCCTGATATAAATGTCTGCCAGGCACTCGCCGGCGGCTGCTAAGTATGCGGGATCCGGGTCTCCAGGCCACTCGAAGTGATCCAGACTCCGCTTTGCAAACGCCGCAACGACCCCGCAGACAGAATCCTCCGTAGGCGCCATGACGTCCAGGACCGGGGCGGAAGCATCCCGTCGCGCCTGATTCTCAGCGGATTTGCGGAACAGACGACGTAGGAAAGACTCGTCGCCGTCTTTACTCCGATGTTGCTCTGCCTCGTCAGGTGTCACCGCAACCCGCCGAACTGGTAATCCCTCACCGCTCCATTCATCTCCGTCTTCCGGTCGAAGTTTGCGTTCGCTTACGCCATGAAGTTCATCTTCAAAAACCAACCCATCGACCTGACGAAACGTTGTCATCCAGAACACGAGGTCTCGCATGACGAAGCCCTCATCTCCCTCCAGAAATGCGCCATATTGTCGAGTGATTCGGGGCACAAGCGACTGCCGGTTACCTCGGATCAAGGGCGGGACGCCTGGGCTCGCTTTCCAAAATTTGCCAGCTTCCTTTAGACTCCACATGTACACGATGCCAACGTCACCGGCTCGGCCACCAGAACTTGCAAAAAACAGAGCGACTAACGGACTGGTCGTCACATCCAACAGCCAGGTCGGTTGATCGTAGTGCTGCAGCACGGATAAAAGATCCCGATCGCTCAGGCCGTGTTCCTCCGCGACGGGCCTCAGCCGATGCGCCGCTATATCGATACAGCGCCTTGAAACGTCGAATGGTGGCGCCTTCGGTCGATAGATGCTGGGATAAAATCGGTCTTTCTCCAAGCTGTATTCTGTCGTTTGCTCGCCCCGGAACAATCTTGATACATTGTTGTGGTCAAATGGATCTTCCCCCAGCGAAAACGCGAGGCTCATCGCCGCCTGATACACGTTTGCCTTAGGCTCAGGGTGCTTGCGCGCCAGCTGAATGCCTTTGGCGATTTCAACCGTTTCTGTGACGTAAGAGACGGGCGGTCGAAAAGGCCTGTCCCCTGCGTCGAGCTCCTTAAATGCCTGTTCTGCGTTTTTCGGCCGGCAAAGCAACAGATTCTGCATTTTTCGATAGCCGGCGCCGTCAGTTCCATATGACAGCCCATGGGTGTCAGCTTGCCACCGGCGGAAGCGCCAGTATCGCGCGCGCCAGATCTCTGGGTCATCATCGCTCGAGTTGCTTGTTGCGGCTTTGCTCCCAGCCATAAGCCAACCTCCCATGGTCGCACTTAACATGAAGGCGAACGGCGACGGAACAGATTAACTCTACGACCCCAAGATTTTCACATCAGCTGTGCGAGCGCCATACCAAAAATCACGTTTCTGCGACACTAACGTCTACGACACTACGACGCCAGAGCCCTCGCCGGCCAGCTATGCGCAGCGCTCGCCGCGAAATCACCCTCCAGCCCGACGGCCTCGGCGACATGCCCCCAGTCTCCAGCTCAACCATTATGTCTGCGATACAAATATCAAAGGCGACCCCATCTGATCATCCCTTCACCAGCCCGGTGAATTCGACCATTGCTCGACGCGGAAGCCATGAACGCCACCCACCGACGCGGGCATCCAGCGTAACGCCTGAACCGCCATGATAGCGCCAAACAGGTTCGCCGAACCTTCCAAGGGCGTGGTCCAGAGACTGCCCAGAACCCGCTCGAACCGGAATCACCGAGTCCCACACCGCCGGAGCATCAGATCACCTCTTCGCCCTGCGCACGCAACGGTCGATCACGGCGCGCCCACCATCATTCACTGGAACACGCTCTATCTCGATCGAGCCGTTCGCCAGTTGCGCGGCGACTCCTCACCATCTGCTGGCCCAAGTCGCCCAGCCCAAAACTCGAACACACCAAAAGCCGCGCTAAACCCAGACCAAGGCAAACCCACCCAGCCACTGGCCCATGACTGAACCTACCGAAAGATCGTCGCGTCACCCCTGAATGGCGCCATGCCCCGCACAGGCCGCCTCAGTCGATCCCCATCCACCGCAGGCCCGTGATCAACAAAGCCCCCATCCAGTTCCCTCAACTCCCCAAATTCACCACCTTCACCCGCCGGTTGCGTGCCTCCGGGGTCTGATCCGCGGTCGGCACCAGCAATTCGTCGGACCCAAGACCGACCGGCACCAAACGGCTTTCGGCGACACCATACTTCTGCCTGATATACGCGACGACCGCATCCGCACGCCGTTCCGAAAGCGCCCGGTTATACTCCTTCGACCCCACCGTATCGGTATGCCCCTCGATCCGGAAATGATAATTCGCCAGCGCATCGCTGCTCAGCGCCTTGCCAAGCTCGTCCAGCGCCGCCACCGCCTGCGGCGTCAACTCGGCAGACCCGTTCGCGAACTGAACGAACAGCGAAGCCGACGGCGCCTCGGCATTGGTGCTCGCCGTCTGCGTCGTGGGCGCCGCGCGCCGCACCGGCTGAACCACCGAAGCCTCCTGGCTCGCGCCATCGGAAGGCCCCACCAGCCGGTGAAGACCTCGGATGTCGCTCGATTTAACCGCCTGGGCACTCGGCTTCAGCGAGTTGATCAGGTCTGCCGCCGATGGGTTGGATTGCGCCCAACCGGCATGCACAAGCCCCAGCGAAGCTGCCAGAACAAGCGCCGATCCGTGCAATTTCAACATGATATCCTCCGAGTCGATCGATGACAGGCCACAGGTCGATCGAACTGAAACGTAATGTAGCACAGATCAATCGAAAAAGGGAGTGACAACGGTCACACCCAACGCAACTAAATTTGGCTAGTATCCTGCCCCAGTAGCATGCCCGTCGGCCGCGATCGGCAGCCACGCAACACAAAGAGCCCCGTCAGTATGGCGACGCTGGTTGGGGAATGCCATAATGACACGCCAGAAAAGGGGGGCCACGGTGCCCCCGGCACAGGCAGCACACGGACATTGGCGCCGCGCGCGAAGGGAGTATGGATGTCGGATCAGGGTAGCAACGCCACCGCCGCGAACCAGTTGCTGTCATTACAGACCGCGCTCGGTGCCGGCGTGCTGCAGCCGATCTCCTTCCATGCGGAGGAATCGGTCAGCGCGCCCTATACCGTGACGGTCGAGGCGATCTCAGCGCAAGCCTCGATCGATCCCAATACCGTCCTGTTCCAGCCCGCCAGTCTGACCATCACCTTCGCATCCGGCGCGCCTCGGATCATGCAGGGCATGGTGCGCGCCTTCGTCGCCACCGGCGAACCGGTGCGGGACCAGTACGGCTACTCACTCACCTTCGTCCCGAAGCTCTGGTTCATGAACCAGACCCATGATTGCCGGATATTTCCGGGCATGTCGATCGCCGACATCCTGACCGCGGTCTGCGGCGACGCCGGACAGACCATCACGGTCAATGTCACGGGCGACAAGACAGTCAAACCATACGTCACACAGTTCAACGAGACGGATTTTGTGTTCTTCTCGCGGCTCGTGGAAGAAGCCGGCTACTTTTACTATTTCACCCACACCGCAAGTGACCACACCCTGATCCTCACCGACCAGAACCAGGGCTTCATCGCCAGCCCCAAGCCCGCCATGACGATCGCGCATGAAGGCGGCGGCAACGACGTGCTCACCGCCTGGCACAAGATCGGCAGCACGGTGCACGGCTCGTTCCATCTGCTCGACTACGACCTCACCCAGCCGGATACCCTGCCGGAAGACACCGAAACCACCACCCTGACCACCTCCGGTGCGTCAACGCGCGATGTCTTCGAATGGCCGGCCCTGGAACTCACCCAGTCCGACGTCGCCGCCCGCGCCACACTGAAGATGCAGGCCGCCGAAGCCGAGGCCGGGCTGGTCGAGGCCCTCAGCGCCAATCCCGGTTTCCTGCCCGGCTCACGCTTCACCATCGCCACCGACCCGTATACCGGCGCCCAGAACGTCGAATACATCGTCCGCAGCATCAGCAGCACCGGCCACGACGAAAGCTGGGTCACCGGCGGCGGCGCCTCGGATTATGCCAACCGTATCGTCGCCTTCCCCTCCGCCACCGTCTGGCGGGAAAAATTCGTCACCCCGCGCCCGGTCATGGCCGGCATCCATTCGGCGGTGGTGATGGGCGATTCCGGCGAAGAGATCCACTCAGAGCAGTACGGCCGCGTGAAGGTCAGCTTCTTCTGGGATCACCGCAAGACGATCACCGCCGACAACGGCATCTGGGTGCGCGTGATCCAGCCCTGGGCCGGCAACACCTGGGGCTGGCAATCCCTGCCGCGCGTCGGCTGCGAGGTCGCGGTTGCCTTCTTCGATGGCGACCCCGACCGCCCGGTCATCGTCGGCGGCCTCTACAACGCCGACATGATGCCGGTCTTTCCGGTGACCGCCCAGCAGACCAAGTCCGGCCTGCGCACCCGCTCCACCACCAGCGGCAGCAGCAGCACCTTTTCGGAATTCTCCATCGACGACAACAAGGGTTCGGAACTCGTCTTTCTCCACGCGGAAAAAGACATGTTCACCGAAATCGAAAACAACGATACCCTGACCATCGGCAACAATCAGACGATCGAGGTCAAGAACGACCAGGCGATCACCATCGACAACAACCGCACGCTGACGGTCAAGGCTAAGGAGACGATCGAGGTCGATGACGCCCAGTCGGTTACGGTCAAAAACGGCCGGACCACCACCATCAGTGCGGCCGGCGACAGCCTGACCGTCAACAAGGGCGGCATCACCGTCACCGCCTCGCAGAATGACATCGCCATCGAGGCGAGCACCGGCAACGTGACCGTGAAGGCGCTGAACAGCATCAAGCTGACCGTGGGGTCGAACTCGATCGAGATCAGCGCCGAGGGCGTGACGATCTCGGCGGCGAAGGTTAGCATCCAGGGACAAACCATGGTGGAGGTAAAAGGCCCGATGACCCAGGTGAGCGGAGACGGTATGTTGACGCTCAAGGGCGGTCTGATGCAGTTGAACTGAGGCTCCCATGAGCGACCAAACCTTTCCCAAACTGCTCGCGACGCCCTGGCCCGAGGTTCTGGCGCGCGCCGCGCTGACCGGGGAATGCGCGGCCGTCATCCAGCACGACACCGACGCCGCGGCGGCGATCGCCCGCCTGGAGGCCGCCGGCTTCCTCACCGAAGCCGCCAAGCTGATGGCGCACGCTTTGCCGCGGCGCGAAAGCGTCTGGTGGGCCTGCATGTGCGCCCGCCACACCACGCCGCCCGACCTGCCCGAAGCCGACGCCGCGGCCGTCACCGGCGCCGAAAACTGGGTCCGCCAGCAAACCGACGAGACCCGCCGCGAAGCCTTCGGTCACGCGCAGCGCGCCAATTTCAGCACCGCCGAGGCCTGGGCCGCTGTCGCCGCATTCTGGAGCGGGGATTCGATGTCGCCGCTCGGCCAGCCGAAGACCCCGCCGGCGCCGCATCTGACCGGTACCGCCGCGATCGGTTCCGTCACCCTTGCCGCGGTCCGCACCTACCCGGGCCGGCGCGACGACCGGTTGCGGCGCTTCCTGGCCAGCGGCCGGGAAATCGCCGCCGGCGGCGCCGGCCGCCTGCCACAGGAGGAAGCCGTCTGATGGGTCAACCCGCCGCCCGCGTGGGCGATATGCACACCTGCCCTATGGTCACCGGAATCGTGCCGCATGTCGGCGGCGCGGTCACGCTTGGCTGCTTCACCGTGCTGGTCAGTTCGGTGCCGCAGGCCCGCATCAGCGACATGCACGCCTGCGTCGGCCCGCCGGGCGTGATGGCACTCGGCTCGCCCACAGTTCTGATCGGCGGCATGCCGGCGTCACGGGTCGGCGATTCGACCGCGCATGGCGGCGCCGTGGTCGGACCCGGCGCGCCCACCGTCCTGATCGGGTAAGCCCACCCCATGCCGCTCACCCTGACCGTCCTGCGATGCCCGCCCTCCGTCGCACCCGAAGTGCGGCAAGTAACCGGCGGCGAATTCTCGCTCGGTCGCGGCACCGACAACGACTGGGTGCTGCCGGATCCGTCCAAGCACCTGTCGAAGCGGCATTGCGTGATCGCCTACCGCAAGGGCGCCTGGCAGGTCGCCGGCACCAGCACCAACGGCACCTTCGTCAACCGCGATCAGACTCCGCTGGAATCGCGCGCACCGCAGACGCTGTCGGATGGCGACCGGCTGACCCTCGGCGAATACGAAATCGAAGTCCGCCTGACCGAGGAGGCCCAGCAATCCTGGGCCCGGCCCGCCCCCGCCGCGAAGCCCGATCCGTTCGGCAACCCGTTCGACGACGATCCGTTCGCCCCAGCCCCGCCGCGCGCCCACGCCGCCACACCCGGACCGGGATCGAGCCAGTACGCGCCGGTGCTCCCGCCGGACTTCGATCCGCTGCTGCCCGACAAGGAAGAGATCTTCCCCGGACCGACCCGCGCCGACCATTTCCCGGCAACGTCGGACGCCATCGACCTGCCGCAGGCAAAATCTGTCCTGCCAGATGACTGGGACCTGGACGACCTCACACCCCAACCCGTAGCCGCGCTGTCACCCCAGCAAGCGGCAGCGCTCTTCCAGCAGCCGGCAGCCGCGCCCCCGCCACCCGTCGCCGCGCCGCAACCGCCCGCGGCACCCCGCGAGCCCGCGCCGGCGCCCGCTCCCCCCGGCACAAACCTGCTCGAAGCCTTCCTCCGCGGCGCCGCGCTGGACAATGTCACGCTCCCCGATCCGGTCCAGACCATGGAACAACTCGGCGCCGCCTTTCGCGCCATGGTCTCCGGCATCCGCCAGACCCTGATCGCCCGCTCCGAGGTCAAGCGCGAGTTCCGCATCGAGGCGACCGTCATCCGCAGCCGCGGCAACAATTTGTTGAAATTCTCCGCCAACGACGACGACGCGCTCGCCGGCCTGCTCGGCGCCGGGCGCCGCACCGACATGGCAGCCGAGGAAGCCGTCACCGATGCGCTCAAGGATATCCGCCTGCACGAACTCGCCACCATGACGGCGATGCAAACCGCCGTCCGCGCCCTCGTCGTCCGACTCGGTCCAGACCAACTGCGCGACGCCAAGGACCAGGGCGGCGGCCTGGCCCTGCTCAGTAACCGCAAGGCCAAGGCCTGGGACGCCTACACCGCCCTGCACGCCGAGATCCTGAGCGGCCTGTCCGACGATTTCGACAGCCTGTTCGGCAAGCGTTTCGCCCTCGCCTACGAACAGGCAATGCAGGAACTCACCGCCAAACAGCGGGACGACCGCCGGTGACCGTCCGGTGCGGGGCGGCGCTCCTGTTGCTCGCCCTGGCAGCCCCGGCCCTGTCGGGCTGCGGCAGTTCGCCGCCCCCGCCCCCCGAACTGGACCTCATGGTCACCGCCAGCGCCGATATCAATCCAAACACCGACGGCGCGCCAAGGCCGGTCGCCGTACACCTTTACCAGCTCGCCGCCACCCAGAAATTCGCCAATGCCGACGTCTTCGCCCTGGTCGAACACGAGCAGGCAACCCTCGGACCGGACGACCTGGGTTCCAATGAAGTCGTGCTCAAGCCGTCCGAAAAGCAGGAGATCAAGCAACCCCTGAAACCCGGCACGGCCGCCCTCGGCGTCGTCGTATGGTTCCACGACATCGACAACGCCCAGTGGCGCGCCTCCGCCCCGGTCGCCGCCAGCGGGCCGACCAAACTCACACTGGATGTCGGAAAGCTTTCGGTTTCCCTGAAGCCGCCTGCTAAATAAGGAAACCGTAGGAAACATCATGAGCTGGACCAACCGCGTGATCTGGCAGGAGGGCATGTTCCTCCGAGCCCAGCACTTCCAGCAGCAGGACCGCTGGCTGGAAGCGCTCGTCCGCGGCCGCACCGGCATGCTGCGCCCGTACCCCTGGGGCATGACCTCGTTCGCCATCGATCGCGACCTGCTCGCCACCGGCCGTTTCGCGCTGTCCGCCGGCGCCGGCGTGTTCGAGGACGGCACGATGTTCGTCATCCCCGGCGAAACCGATCATCCGCCGCCGCTGGAACCGCCGCCGACCGCCCGCAGCGCGCTGGTTTACCTCGCCACCCCGATTCGCCAGGCCGGCGCCATCGAAGTCAGCCTCGAGGAAGACAGCGAAGGCCGCTACGGACCGAAAAGCTTCGAGGCCTACGACACCCATTCCGGCTCCCCGCAGCCCGCCGAACTTCAGGTCGGGCGGCTCAAGCTGCGCTACATGCTGGAAACCCAGGATCGCGCCGGCTACCACTGCATCGGCCTCGCCCGCATCACCGAGGTCGCCGCCGACCGCCGCATCACCCTGGACGATCGCTGGATTCCGCCATCCCTGGTCTGTTCCGCCGCCCCGCCGCTGTCCGGCCTGCTCGCCGAACTGACCGGCATGCTGAACCAGCGCGGTGAGACCCTGGCCGGCCGGCTCAGCGCCCCCGGTTCGCGCGGCGTCGCCGAGGTCGCCGATTTCCTGCTGCTGCAATCGGTCAACCGCTGGCAGAAACTGCTGTCGCACTGGACCGATTCCGGCAACGTCCACCCCGAGGACCTGTACGCCACCCTGGTGCAGATGGTCGGCGAGTTCGCCACTTTCACCGAAACCACCCGCCGCCCCAACGCCTATCCGGCCTACCGGCATGAGGACCTGCAGCGCAGCTTCGCCCCCGTCGTCGCCGATCTGCGCCGCTCCCTCTCCGCCGTGCTGGAAACCACCGCGGTGTCGATCCCGCTGCAGGACCGCCGCCACGGCGTGCGCGTCGGCCAACTGACCGACCGCAGCATCCTGCGCAATTCCAACTTCGTGCTGTCGGTGCAGGCCGCCGTTCCCAGTGAGACGTTGCGCCGGCTGTTCCCAGCCCAGGTGAAGATCGGCGCGGTCGAGCACATCCGCGAACTGGTCAACGTGGCGCTGCCTGGCATCTCCGTCCGCCCGCTCGGCGCCGCGCCGCGGCAGATTCCCTTCTATGCCGGCGCCACCTATTTCGAGCTCGACCGCAACTCGCCGCACTGGGAACACATGCAGTCCTCCGGCGGCTTCGCCATACACGTGTCGGGCGAATTTCCCGAACTGAAGATGGAACTCTGGGCCATTCGCGGCAACGCCGGAGGCTGAACCATGCCGAGCGACAATCCCTTCGCCGAACCGGACGATTCGGACAAGACACAGATTATCCGTCCGGTGCCGGGCGGCCAGCAGCGGCGACCGGCCGCCGCACCCGCCGAACCGCCGCCCCGGCCGGCCGCACCGCCGGCCATCGTTTCAGGACCCGCCGAAATCGTCCGCGCCGGCGGCTCGCCCCTTTTGGCCGCCGCCGCACCCCTGCTGCAACTGCTGTCGCGCCTGCGCAACACCCTGTCGCAGCCAGACCCCGGCGCCCTGCGCGAGCGCGCCGCCGCCGAAATGCGCCATTTCGAGCAGGTGTCCCGCGACACCGGCGTGCCGATGGAGCAGGTGCGCCCGGCCCACTACGCGCTCTGCGCCAGCCTCGACGACGTCGTGCAGGCAACGCCCTGGGGCAGCCAGGGCGACTGGGCGGCGCGCTCCCTGGTCGCGACCTTCCATCAGGAAGTGCGCAGCGGCGACCGGTTCTTCGACGTATTGAACCAGGTGAAGCAAAATCCCGGCACCTTCCTCCCCGTCCTCGAACTCATGTATCTCTGCCTCTCCCTCGGTTTTCAGGGCCGCTACCGGGTGTCGCCGCGCGGCCCGGCCGAACTGGACCGCATGCGGGAGGAAGTCTTCGGCGTCATCGTCCGCCAGCGCCCACGGCCGGACCCCGAATTGTCACCGCACTGGCGCGGTGTCGCCGCACCCTACCGCGCCGCCCGCGCCGAACTGCCCGTTTGGGTCGCCGGCGCCGCCGGATTGCTGCTGATCGCCGCAATGTATGCCTGGACCTCGTTCGGGCTGAACGATGACTCGGATGCGTTGTTCGCCCGCATGATGGCCGCCCCGCCGGCCCAGATGCCGGTCATCGTCCGCGCCGCCCCGGTGCAGCCGCCGCCGCCACCGCCACCACCGGCCGAACCCGGCGAACTCGACAAGCTGCGCGGCTTCCTGCGCCCGGAAATCGAGCAGGGCCTCGTCGCCGTCATCGGCACCGACTCCGTGCCCGTAGTGCGGATCCGCAACCGCGGCCTGTTTCCGTCCGGCAGCGCCGAGGTCCAGCCGAAGTTCACCCCATTACTGGAGCGTATCGGCCAGGCGCTGGGCGAGGAACGCGGACCCGTCCAGGTGATCGGCTACACCGACAACCAGCCGATCCGGTCGGTGCAGTTCCCCTCCAACTTCCAGCTCTCCGCGTCCCGCGCCAAGGCCGCCGCCGCGATCATCGCCCACGGCATAGGCTCGCCGTCCCGGATCAGCACCGAAGGCCGCGCCGATGCCGACCCGATCGCCAACAATGCGACGCCCGAAGGCCGCGAGGAAAACCGCCGGATCGAGGTGGTGCTGCGGCGGGAGGGCTGATGTGACCGCGAAGCAAAAGACCTTCCCTTTCCGGATTACTTACGTTGAACCGAACTTTGGCCGACGCTGGAACGGTTAGCTTCAGCGGGCCTCCCAAGCTTTAGAGCGATGTTGGCAGCATCCACGCCACCCTGGGGAACGGCGAGGGACCCCTGGCAGTGAAAAAACAGCCCGGCAGACTGCCAACGACGAAAGAAAACCTTTAGGGTTTTTCCCATTCAATTCTCGATGCATAGATCTGGATAATGTCGCCACTCTGCATCTCGATCTCAACATGATGGCGGTTATCTGGCCCGGTCCCAATTTCCTCTCGAACCTGGTTTACAGAAACGCTCGGCCCCCACGGCTCCCTGTGAGGCACCGCCAGGTAGCTCAATCCAAGCGCCGACAGGCGCGTTGTTCTGTCCCCGCTCCGCCTGAATCGAACTTCCGCGGCTTTACCGCACCAGTCCACTGTCAGCGACACAAGTGTCGCGTCGTGCAAAAAATTAGCACTGTTACTCTCCATCTTCGTCTCCCAAAGGCAGATGGGCGTCAGGAGATTCCGGCGCCACTGGTTCGCCACTCTGGTCAAGCCTTTGGCCTGAAGGATCGTTCACATGCAAGTGGCCATCCGGCGCGCCGTCCGGGTGGCAGAGAATCCTTTGTTCGCCGGTTACCGGGTCCACATACGCCCCTCGGCCAGCCATTGGATCTGGTCCCTTCGGAATCAACCCTTTGCTCCTGGCATATTCATCCACCTGCTGCGGCGTCTTCCCGGCTACCTCGGCTGGGTTGATCTGAGGACTTTCGCCGGCAACCCCGCTGCCGTCCTTCGCGAGATCAACAGGCTGATCCTGCGGCTTTATCACCGCTTCCTCTTGTTGAAACGCCTTCTGCGCCGCCGCCTGTTTGGCATCCTCCCGGGACGTATCCCGCGCGATCCCGCGCCGCGCGGCAGTCTCCGCGCTCGCATCCTCAGAAACGGTCTCGCTGATCTCCTTGCCCGCAGGCGATCTTCGCCCGCCTCGCGTCATGACCAAGGTCAGGATGCTGACGCCAAGCACCGCCACCGCACCAGTAAACAACCGCGCTGCATCATCGAGATCCTTGCTGTTCCGGGCATCGATCGTATCGACGATCGCGACAAGCAGGTCGGCGAGAGCGGCAAGCCCGGCCGTGCCGGCGGTCCACCACGCATAAAATGTAAGACCGGCATCGACGACTTCGCCAACACCGACAGCGTGCAATGCCGCCAAAACCACGCACGATCCGGCCACGGTCAACATGGCCTGAGGTGTCAGCATGCTCTTAAGCGTTCGCGCCAGCTCGGCTCCCAGATTCGTCATCGCGCCGTCGAGCACGCGGCGCAGCATTTCCTGCATCTTCTGCGTCTTGGACCAAGTCGAGATGTCGCTTCCCTCAACGGGCGCCGGCTCGTCGAACCTCGATCAACGCCCGATCGTCGTGCAGTAGCCGCTTTATCAATGCGACGCTGGGGCGAAGCCGGCGCCTGAGCCTTGGATCATCGCGATGCAGACCGCGCAATTTCCTGGCACCGAGCGGCCCAACGATTAGAACGGTTGCTTGACCGTGACCGAGTAACAATACCTCGCTCGCACGGATATGCTTGCTGGTTCCGGCCATGGCCACGCCACTTCACACGGCGATTTTCATAACGCAGATTTAAAGGTATAGCTTCCACCGTGGATCCGCAAGCATCCCTATGAAATCGCCATGCACAGTAGATAATAGGGTGATGGGCACCATCGAAAAACCCGTGGCCGGCTGTTTCGGCAAAATCCCCGCCCGCGGCGACTTCGTCTCGGCCGGCCTGCCGTCACCCACCACCAAAGCCTGGGACCGCTTTATCTCCGCCGCCCTCACCGCCGCCAAAGCCGCAGACGCCACCCGCTGGCCCAGCATCTGGCTGGCAGCCCCCGTCTGGCGCTTCGCCCTTCCCGCAACGATGTGCGGTCCCTCACCCCTGATCGGCCTCTGGATGCCCAGCATCGACAAAGCCGGCCGCCATTTCCCGCTCATGCTCGCCGCCACCTGCCCCGCGGCGACTCCCGAACAGATGGTCCGCCACGGCACCGCCTGGCTCGACGCGGCCGAGGACGCCGGACGCGCCGCCATCGCCGACGATCTGACCCCCGATCAACTGACCACCCTGATCCCGCCGCCGCCCGATCTGACCGCCACGCCCGACACCGGCTTGCCCTATGAGCTCCAACCCCGCCCCGGCGCCGGCTTATGGTGGACCGACGGCGGCCCGCACGTGCCGGCACAAGCCCTTGTCCTCAGCGCGATGCCGGACGACGCCACATTCCGCGCGATGCTGGACGCCGCCCGAAACGCCTAGAGGCGCCGCCGAACAATAAGTGCTTTAGGTCCGTCCCGCTCTCCATCGTCATGGCCCGGCTCGTCCGGGCAACCTATGCAAGCACCCTGTCGTGCATGATAGCACGGGCAAGCCTTGATGTGGCGGCAAGGGAAGTGACGGCCGGCTCGGCTTATTGTTGGGGATCGCCTACGGCGCAACCCCATAACGTTCGGCATAGGTGTGCTCAAGGGTGTGCAGAATGATCTCGTGATAGGTGATATCGTTGTGCAGATCGGCAAACGCATCCTCACCGACATCCGCTTCCCGCACGCCTTGCCAGGCAGCAAGCTGGAAACGCATCGCGCCGATCACCGCCTTCAGCGCCTTCGAGTCAAGCAGCAGATCGGACGGGTTATCGACCGCCAGTTTCGGAGTCACCTGAGCCCCCCTGCAAAGTAAACATCGGCACAGCCTTCAGCGCCAGCGCCCGTAGCCCGCTTACAAAGTCCAGCAGCGTCATATAGCGCGCCGGCCGCAGCGAATAGTGGGTCAGCCCGGTGACCGGATCGCGGCGGTCTCGCACCACCCGAATCGTCTCGGGCAGCAGCGTTTCGGGCGGGATGCGCCACCACTTGCCGGGAAGCCTGGGATTGACGCCATCGAAGGTCGAGATGCCACCGCGCGGA
>Ga0182012_10003832_pt1 | contig 15857 bp, 17 predicted proteins | sample 612S2SmetaG_FD_120486 | JGI IMG/M metagenome (GOLD analysis project Ga0182012, IMG submission 120486) | Permafrost microbial communities from Stordalen Mire, Sweden - 612S2S metaG | ecosystem: Environmental > Terrestrial > Soil > Wetlands > Permafrost | place: Sweden: Stordalen | collected...
AAGCATCTCGACCACGCGGGCGACGTCAACGTGATGATCGAGGCGATGACCCAGGGCGGCTGGAAGCATCGCGGCGCGTTGCTCGCGCCGCGCGACGCGTTCGAGGGCGAGCCGGTCATCTTTCCCTACGCCGCGCGCTTCGTGCCGGTGCATCACGTGCTCGAGGAGCGCTCGGGGCCATACGCCGTCAACGATGTTTCGATCCGCACGTCGATTCGGCACCGCCACGGTGTGGAAACGTACGGCATGCACTTCGAACACGGCGGGACGACGGTCTCGTACATGCCCTGCGGACGTTTCTTCGACGGCTTGATCGAGGACTACGCGGCGCATCGCCCCGACGTCCTGATCGTCAACGTGCTACGTTATCGCGACTCGCTCGACGTCGATCACCTGACCTTCGATCAAGCCCGCGAAGTGATCGCCGGCGTTGCGCCTAAAGTCGCAGTGATGACCCACTTCGGCACGAAGATGCTCGAACGCAAACCCGACACGCTCGCCCGCCAATTGGAGGACGAGTTGGGCCTGCGCGTCTTCGCCGCCGACGACGGCTGGACGCTCGACGTCACGACGGAAGTTGCCGCCGTCGCCGGGAATGCCGCGGTATGAAGAACGTCGAGGAATTGCTCCGCTTGCCTTCGCCCGCCCCGCGTCCTCAGGCGCTGGCGTTCGACGGCGAGCATCTCTGGATGGGCTCGCTCGAAACGGAGCGGCTGTATTCCATCGAACCCAAAGCGTGGACGGTGCGTGAAGAGGCACCGGCTCCCGGAAAGCCCTACGGCGCGACGATCGTCGGCGACGAACTGCGCGTGTTGCTCGGCGAGACCGACGAAGATCACCGCGTGATCCGGCGCTTCATCCCCGGCCACGGTTTCCGCAACGCGGACTCCATCGAATGTCCCGACGATACCGGCTCGCAGTTGGGTTTTGACGGCGACCGGCTCTACGTCAGCCAATGGTACAAACAGAGGATACTCTCGCTCGACGAGAAGGGCGCGGTCGGCTCGGTCATCGAGGTGCCGCACGGCATCTGCGGCTTGGTCGTCGTCGAAGGTTGCTTCTATTTGGTCACGACCGACGACGAATCGAGCGACGAGTATTGGCTGACGCACGTCGACGCGCGCGAGGGCGCGCCCAAGATCGCCGACGTCGCGCGCATCGGCTTCAAAGCCCGGGCGCTGGCCTTCGACGGCGAGCGCTTTTGGACCAATCACCGCGAGAAGCACGAGATCGTCGCCTTCGCGCGTGTCTGAGATCGAGATCGCGAGCGTGCGACCGGAACGCACGGAAGCGTTCCGGCGCGCTCACGAACGCGACGCGCTCTCGGAGCACTGGGCATTCCGCGTCGTTTGGCACGAGCAGCGCCACGAGCTGGCGGCGCTCGACGGCGACGCCGTCGTCGCCGTGCTGACGCTGCGCATCGCGGCCTCGCTCGCGCACCTCGAATCGCTGATCGTCGACCCCGCGCGACGGCGACGCGGCGTGGGGCGCGCGCTGCTGGCGCGCGCCGAGGAACTGGCCAACTACTACAACTGCCACAAGATCGTGGTCGAAGTGCTCGCCGGCGGAGGCGCGCAGCGCTTCTTCGAAGCCTGCGGTTATCGCGTGGAGGCCGTGCTGGCCCAGCACACCTGGAAGCTCGACGTCGCGCTGATGCGCAAGTTCGTGCAGTGACCTTCGCGCGTTAGGTGCCCGCGAGGCGTTCGATCTCGGCGACGATCTCGTGACGCGAATAGCCCCGGCCCACGAGCGACGCGACGAACTGCTCGATCGAGCCGCGTAAGGTATTCGCGCGGACGCGCTTGTCGCGATCCGGCGAGCGTTCGGCGATGCGCGTGCCGCGCCGGCCGTCGCCCACGAGCCAGCCCTCTGCCTGCAAGTCGGCGTAGGCGCGCGCGACCGTGTTGGGTGCGACGCCGAGGTCGCCCGCAAGTTGGCGCACGGTGGGCAAGAGCGCGCCCGCCGTGAGTTCGCCGCGTTGCACGAGCGAGCGGATCTGTTCGGCGATCTGCCGGTTGGGCGGCACGGCGAGTTCCACATCGACGCCGATGAGTAGATCGGTTTTCATAGCACCGCGTGCTGCGGACGCAACTTGTTGGCGATCGTCCACGCCGAATAAGCGATCCACGCGAACGCGACCAGCGCGGCGATCGGCTGTTCGGGATTCTCGCGGGCCAAGCCGATGTCGAACATCACGAAAACGAAGATTTCGACGAACGCGAAGAGCAGGATCGAGGTCGCGCGGCCGAAGCGCAGGTGCTCGTCGACGAAGCGTTCCGCCGCCACGTCGTCGCCGCCGAGCAGCGCGGGCATCTCGGCCACGCGCCAGGCCAGAAACGTCGAGGCCAGCGCGGCGAGACAGATCAGCGCCGCGGCCCAACCCGGCGCGCGCAACTCGCTCCAGGCGAGCGCGGCAAGCGCGACGCCGACGGCCGCCGCGAACCAATACCAGGGTACGACGCCGCTCGCGCTGCGCACGTCGAGCACGGCCACGCGCCGGCCCGCGATGGCGCGCAAGTGCAAGTAGGCCGCGGCCATGCCTGCCGCAAGCGAGAGAAAGGCCGCCGCATACCACATAGCGGGCGTCGCCCAACCCGCCGCGCAGCAGCCGGCAAAAATGAGCCAAGCCGCGCCGACGGCGATGCCGTACGCCGGCGAGATGTTTTCGAGCCTCTTGCGCCGGTAGGCGGCGTCCTCGATCCGTCCGGCCGTCGCGGCGTCGAGGCCGCGCGTTGGCACGTGCGGACAGACCGCGGCGAGTTGCCGCGGGGCGAGCAGCGTCACGCTGCCCACGATCGCCAGCAACCCGGTCATGAACCAGCGCAGGAAGTCTTGTATCGCGAACTCACTCATGAAAATGCTCTCTCTCGATCCGGTTGGAAAACGGGTCTGCGCGGCGCGGCGCAGTTCGTATCAAGAGCTTAATACAAAATGACAGATTGTGTCAAGCATCTAATACAAAATCGGGAGCATGCGCTCGCCCGATACGATCCATACAGTTAGCGACTGTATCGGGGAAGCGTACGACGCGTCCGTGTTTGCGGGCCGGCCGCGGCGCGAGGATGGGGCCACGACACCAGCCCACTCGCTAGGAGGCACCACCACGTGAACACCGCACGCAACGCCACCCTCGGACTCGCCATCAGCGCGTCGCTGAGCGCCGGCCTCGCCGCGCCCGCGGCCGCGGCACTGCCGGGCCAGAGCGGCAGCTTCTCGATCTCCACCCAGGTGCCGCGCGCCGGCGGCCCCCTTCCGCTCTATCGTCTCTCGCGTACCGCGGCGCCGTCGCAATTCGTCGCCGGCATCGTGCGCGGCGCCGGCCTCTCACTGCGCGCCGAGGGCTCGCGCCTCGCAGCGCGCGACGCCCACGGCGTGCTGCGCGCCTACAGCGACCCGGCGCGCGGCGAAGCGCAGATCTTTCCCGACCTGACGCTGCGCGGCGGCAACCCCGACGCGGCAGCCATGAACCGCACGAAAGCAGCCGTTTTCTCGCGCGGCGATATCGTGCCGAACGATGCGACCACGATCGGCATCGGCGCGGAAACCGTCGTCGCGTCGGCCGATGCGACCGCGCCGGCTTCCGGCGGACAGAGCGCGACGCAGCCGCAGCAACTCTTCACCTACGTCTCCGCGCTGCGCCGAGCCGACGGCTTGCCCGTCTACGGCATCGGCTCGAAGGCGACGGTCGGCATCGGTCCGGACGGGTCGGTCCGCGCGCTCGTCCGTCGCTGGCAGGCGGCGCAGCGGGCCGGCAGCGTCGCTCCGGCGCTCGGCCCCGCGCAAGTCGTCGCCGCAATTCGCGGCCAGCTGGCGGGTTATCTCGCCGCCGGCGATACGGTCGACGTGAAGCGCGTGGCGCTCGCGTACTACGACGGCGACGCGGCCTATTTGCAACCGATCTACTACTTCGAAGCGGGCATTCGCACGCCGGGCGGCGATCGAGATGCCGCGGTCGGTTACGTGCCGTTCGGCAAGAGCGTCGAGCCCATCGTTTCGCTTGCCGCTCCCTCGACCGCGCAAGCCCAGCCCACGGGCGTCGCCGGCGGCGCGGGTCGCAGCGGCGTCGTCTCCGACGGCGGATCCAGCGAGATCGCGCTCGGTGAGTACGCCAACGACGACGGCCAGACGGTCTCGCAGGGCAACTATCTGCTCGCGGGTTTGCAGACGTACGGCGGCGGCATCTTCGGGCCGCCGATCGAGCGGACCCAGTATTATTGGGCGACGCCCGCCGCGTACATCGGCTCGAGCGCGCAATCGTACATCAACGCGGTGCACGTCGCACACACGCCGCCGCACGGTAACTGGTGGCTGAACACGACCAACGGCCGCGGCGAAGGCTACTTCTACATCCAAAACATCGGCACGGGCGGCAACCCCGGTTACGGCGCCGCTTCCGGCGGCAAACTCGCGACGTGGATCATGGATTCGTGCGAAAACGCGCCTTCGTACTACGACCTGCAGTACACCACCGGCAACGGCAACGCGGCCTTCACGTACTGGTGGCCGGTGTTCCAGGGACTGCATCACCTGTTGGCCTACCGCAGCATGATGTACATCAACCAGACGCCGCTCGATCAGCAGTTCGGCGAGGATGCCGAAACGGGCAGCAACGTCGCGAGCGCATGGTACAACGACAATGCGTCCTGGTATGCGCAGTACAGCGGCACGACCTATCTCGACACCAACATCAACGCCTACGTCCACTACGGCCGCGTGTCGATCTTCCAAGACACGCGCAACGAGAACGAGACGATCTACGACGTCCAGGGTCAGAGCGCGGCGTCGAACCTCAACAACTCTTGGATGAACAACTAAGCGTCGAGCCGCTCGCAACGCACGGTGGGGAGGGAGCTCGGCGGCTCCCTCCCTTTTCGCGCGGCATGGCGAAGGGCCGCGCACATGAGGCTTGAAGGTCAACCGGAAGAGCCGCGGTATGTCCGCGGTCGAGAGTCGCGGTGCGGCCGCGGCCGGGAGCGATTGCGTGATCGTCAACGATATCGAGATCATGTTCGGCGGACAGGCCGGTGACGGCAGCCTCACCACGGGAGACCTCATCGCCGGCGTCTTCAAGCGAATGGGTCTTGAGGTTTACACCTATAAGGATTTTCCATCTAGAATTCGCGGCGGCCACACGAATTACGTGATTCGCGCGGGCGAGCATGCAAACTACGGAACGGCCGACTTCGTCGACGGGCTGATCGCCTTCGACGTCGAGGCCGTCGAGACGCACGTGCACGAGCTTCGCCCCGGCGGCTTCGTCGTCTTCGATTCGTCGAGCGAAACGTTGCCCGACGGCGTGAAACGCGACGACATCACCTGGTATCTCGTGCCCATCGGCAAGATCGCCAAGGAAGAAATCGGCCTCGAACTCGTGCGCAACACCGTGTCGCTCGGCGTGCTCGCGCGCCTCATCGGCATGGATCCGGCCATCGTGCGCGCCGACGTCGCCAAAGTCTATGGGCGCAAGGGCGAACGGGTCGTCGACCTCAACCTGCGCGCGATCGAAGCCGGCGAAACGTATGTCGACCAGCATTTCGCCGAGTGGCCGAGCGGCTACGGCTTGCAGGGCCGGCCCGACGTCGACCGGCTGATCATGATGGGCAACGATGCGATCGGTTACGGCGCGCTGGCGGCGGGTTGCCGCTTCATGGCCGGCTATCCGATCACGCCGGCGACCGACGTGCTGGAGTTCATGGCCAAATTCTTGCCGCGCTACGGCGGCGTTGCGATTCAGGCCGAGGACGAACTCGCCGCCATCAACATGGTCATCGGCGCGGCGTTCACCGGCGTTCGCTCGATGACGGCCACCTCCGGGCCCGGACAGGCGTTGATGACCGAGGCGATCGGCCTGGCCGGCGTGCTCGAGATTCCGATCGTGGTGGTCGAGTGCGCGCGCACCGGCCCCTCCACCGGGATGCCTACGAAGACGGAGCAGTCGAACCTCAACCATCTGATCTTCGGCGGTCACGGCGAGATTCCGAAGATCGTGCTCGCGCCCGGCACGGTCGAAGATTCGTTCTACTTGAGCGCGGCGGCGTTCGATCTCGCCGAGCGCTATCAGTGTCCGGTCTTCGTGCTCACCGAACAAGCGCTCTGCCAGAGCAAGGCCACCTTACCGCGGCTCGATCTCGGCCGCGTTTCGGTCGATCGCGGCAAACTCGTCACCGAGCCCGTCGTCTTCGGCGAATACAAGCGCTTCGCGTTTACCGACGACGGCGTTTCGCCGCGCGTCACGCCCGGCCTCGAGGGCGGCATGCATCTCGCCGCGGGTTCGGAACACGGCGAGGCCGGCGTGATCACCGAGAATCCAAAAAACCGCGCGCGCATGATGGAGAAGCGCATGCGCAAGTTGGAGTCGGCCTTAGCCCACGTGCCCCCGCCGCTGGTGCATGGCGACGCGAAAGCCGACGTAGCGATTTTCGGTTACGGCGCCAACCGCGGTCCGATCGTCGAAGCGCAACGTCGTTTGGCCGCGGAGGGCGTGCCGACGCGTTTCCTGGAGTTGCGCACGCTCTGGCCGTTTCCCGAAGAAGAAGTTCGCGCGTTCGTCGCGGGAACGCGCGCAGTTTTCGTCGTGGAGAACAACTACACGGGTCAACTCGACCGGCTCGTCCGTTATGTGGTCGGCCCGCTCGAGCGCATGCATCGCGTGTTGAAATACGACGGCCGGCCGTTCCGTCCGATCGAGATCGTCGAACCCATCCGTCGCGCCGCCCCGGCGCGCGGGCTCGCGGAGGTTTAGGCTCGTGACGACGACGATGACGCCGAAAGATTTCGCGACCGCCACGCCCTCCTGGTGGTGTCCCGGCTGCGGCGATTACGGCGTGCTCTCCGCGCTCAAGGCAGCCTTGGCCGAACTCGGCAAACAACCCAAGGACGTGGCCTTCGTCTCGGGCATCGGTTGCAGCGGAAAGATCTCCGGCTATCTGCATTCCTACGCGTTCCACGGCGTGCACGGACGCGCGCTGCCCGTCGCGACGGCCGTGAAGCTGGCCAATCGCGACCTGACCGTGATCGCGGCGGGCGGGGACGGCGATGGTTACGCGATCGGCGCGGGCCACTTCTTGCACGCGGTGCGCCGCAATCCGAAGATGGCCTACGTCGTGATGGACAACCAAACGTACGGCTTGACCAAGGGTCAGTCGTCGCCGACGAGCCAAACCGGCTACATCACCGGCACGAGCCCGCAAGGCAATCCCGACGCGCCGATCAACGGGCTCGCCGTCGCGCTGGCCGCCGGCGGCACGTTTCTGGCGCGCGGCTTCTCGGCGAACCCCAAGCACCTCGTCGGGCTGATGAAAGAGGCCGTCGAACACGACGGCTTTGCGATCGTCGAGGTGATGTCGCCGTGCGTCACCTACAACAAGATCAACACCTACGCGTGGTTCAAACAGAACGTCTACTACCTCGACGACGGCTACGACGCAACCGATCGCGTGCGCGCGTTCGAGGCGCTCACCGCCGAAGGAAAGATTCCGCTCGGCGTTATCTACCGCGAGCAACGGCCGACGCTCGAAACGCTGACGCATTTGGGCGCGACGCCGATCGTCGACCTGCGCCTCGATCCGCAGCTCCGCGAACTGGTCGCGATCCAAGACGCCTACGCGTAGGCGGCCCGGGTCCGTCGGTTAGAGCGGAGGCGGCAGCGCGGGGCCGGGGGCGCCGTGCGGGCGCCGGTCGTTGCGCGTGGTTGCAGGCAGCGAGTTCGCCGCGCTGTCGAACGTGTTCTGATCGCGATGAGGCGTCTGCGCCGTGGCGGTATCGTTGCGCAGGGCCAACAAAGCCGGTCGCCACTCGGGCGGCAGTCGGCGCTTGATCGCCAGGCCGCCGTCGTAGAGATAGACGCTGCCGTTGGCGCTGAAGCCGTTGACCAGCGGACCTCCTCCGGCATAGTTGGCGTTGGCCTCGCCGGCCCGCCCGTCGACCTGGGTCGACTTGTCGAAGAGCGTGTACACCTTGCCGCCGGGTCCCGTCCGGCCGGCGAGTTGCGTGCCACCGGTCACGCCGATGACGACGTTGCCCTCGGTGGCTTCAAAACGCGCTAAGCCCGCATCAAACGTGCCCGAATCGTACACGACCGAACCTTCTGCGCTCCAGGCCTCGATCTGCCGCGAGCGGCAGCGTTGGAAGATTTGGTTGCCCACGGCCGTGCGCGCGCGCAGGCGGTCGAAGGACGAGTCGGCTGCTTGCAGCGTGCCTTGCAGCACCTGGACGAAGCCGTCGCCGCCGACGTTTTGCAGCGTGGCGGTGCCGTTTCGCATGTAGATGATGAAGGTGCCGCCGTGATAGTCGTGCAGGTTGACCGAGCCCCGGTCGACCGAGGCGTACACCGCCGCGGAGTCGTTGGGCACGGTGACGGTCACCGCACCGAGCGGGTGATGCGCGGCCAGCGAAATCCTGAAGACATCGTGGTCGCCCGGCGCCACGCCGCTGACCACGTAGGTCTCGACGGGCAGAATGATTTGGCTGTCGCCGTGTTGGACGCGGACCGAGCGAATCAGCACCGGCGGGCTCGACTCGCCCATCCTGCTGCTCTTGCGATCGATCGTCAACGCGCCCGGTTCCGCATCGACGGCCACGGCTTCGCGATCCCAGGTGCGGATGGTCAGGTTCGCCTGCGTCGGCAGCGCGATGCGAACGATGGGCGCGAGGCCGCCTTCCACCGTGGTGGCATCGGCGAGAGCCACGGGAGGCAGGGTTACACAGAGGCTTACCAGGGCGCCAAACGAGGCTCCCCAGCGAGCGGTCCTCATCACCTACTAAGCCTAATGGTCAGGGATGGGCCGGTCATGAAATCGAGGTGAGGGTCGGCAAGCTCACGTGAAAAGCCGTGCCGCCTTCCGGCCGCCGCGACGCGCGCACGCTGCCCTCGTGGACGCGGGTGATGCTCCGTACGATCGCGAGGCCGAGGCCCGTGCCCGGCACGGCCCGGTCGCGCGACTTGTCGGTGCGGTAGAAGCGGTCGAAGATGCGCTCCAGCGATTCCGCATCGATGCCCGTTCCCGTATCCACCACGTCCACCTCGGCGGTGCCGTTGCGGGCCGAGAGCCGCACGTCGACGTGCCCGCGGTCGGTGAACTTGATCGCATTGTCGATCAAGTTGGTGAAGAGTTGCCGCAGCAGGTTGGCGTCGCCGTACACCAGCGGCTGGCCGGCGGCCGCCTGCGAGACGAAGTTCAACTCGAGCGACTTGGCTTCGGCCCTGGGCCGGCCCGAGCGCACCGCGTCGGCGAGGATCGCGTCGAGCGCGACGGGTTCGCGCGGGATGCCGTCGCCCGACTCGGCCTTGGCCAGCAGCAACATGCCGTTGACGATCTGGGCCAGGGCCGCGCTCTCGTCGCGAATCGCTCGCAGGCTATCGGCCCGCACTTGGGGGTCGCGATCGGCCCAGCGTTCGAGCATCTGCGCGTTCGCGTTGATGATCGTCAGCGGGGTCTTCAACTCGTGCGACGCGTCGGAGATGAATTGGCGCTCGCGGCTGAAGCCGGCCTCGAGCCGCTCCAACATCGCGTCGAAGGTTCGGGCGAGTTCGCCGATCTCGTCGGCGCGATCCGACCAACCCACCCGGCTGTCGAGCTGATCGGAGCGGATCTCGCGCATCGCAGCGATCAGCCGGTCGATGGGCTCGAGCGCGCGCGAGGCCAGCGCGTAGCTGCCGGCGGCCACGACGCCCGCGGCCACCACCACCACGATGGCCAAGAGCGTGCGCACGCGCGCCAGCGTCGAGTCGTAGATCGCGAGGCTCTCGCCGATCTTGATCATGATGCCGCTGCGCACGTCGAGGATCTGCGTGCGCACCAGCACGTGGCCCAACTCCGGGATGTTCTCGTCGGTGTAGAACGGCGGCTGCGGGGGCAAGAGCGGCGTGGGCGTAAAACGCTCGCCGCCCATGTTGGAACTCTTGCCGAGCGGATAACCGCTGGCGTTGTCCATCTCGAGATAGGTCGTGGGCGAGGCCCAGTGGTCGAGGTTCTCTTGCAGCGCGAGCGTTTGATCGAATTGAAAGCCTTCACCGAAGGTGCCGGTCACGCCGCTGCGGTCGACCTGTTCGACGATGTCGTTGCCGATCGACTCGATGCGCTGTTGGGCCGCGCCGAGCAGGATCGCGCGGAGCTGTACCGTCAAGACCACCGCGACGATCGCGATGGCGCCGACGAGCAGCAACGCATAAAACGTGGCAATCCGCCAGCGAAGGCTATCGAAGCGGCGAATCCTGGTTCGAGGCGCGCTAATCCTTGAGGGTGTAACCAACGCCCCGTACGGTGTGAATCAGCTTATCTTCGAAGCCGTCGTCGATCTTGCCGCGCAGATAGCGGATGTAGACGTCGATCAGATTCGAATCGCCGAGAAAGTCGCTGCCCCACACGCCGTTGAAGAGTTCGTCGCGGGTGTGGACCCGATTGCGATGCAGCAAGAGATACTCGAGCAGCGCGTATTCTTTCGCGGTCAATTGCACGGGCTTGCCCGCGCGCGTCACTTCGCGACGGTCGCGATCCATGATCACGTCCTTGGCGCTGAGCACGTTCGACTTCGGATGCCGCTCGCGCAGCCGCGCGCGCACGCGCGCCAGCAGTTCTTCGATCGCGAACGGCTTGGTCAGATAGTCGTCGGCGCCGGCGTCGAGGCCGCCGACGCGATCGGGAATGCGGTCCTTCGCGGTGAGCATGATGATCGGAACGTTGCTCTTGGCCCGGATGCGCGCGCACACTTCGATGCCGTCCATCTTCGGCAGCATCAGGTCGAGGATGACGAGGTCGGGCTCCTTGAGCGCCTTCTCGAGGCCCGCCAAGCCGTCGGAGGCGGTCTCGACCGTGTAGCCCTCGTGTTCCAATTCCAAGCGGAGCACGCGCGAAATCTGCGCGTCGTCCTCGACGACGAGGATGCGGAAGGCGCGTTCGAGCGTCTCCGTCACGCCCGGCTCGAACGCACTCCGGCGCGCATCGGCATCCAGGTGGCGAGCGAGAGCCAAATCGCCGTCGAGGCGCCTGCTCCGAGCCAAGCCAAGACCGTCGGGTTCGCCAGTTCGCTGCCCAACATCCGGATCGTCGCTTCGAGCGAGGGCCAGCCGTGGCCGCTGAGCACGGCCAGCGAGAGGCAGAGCGCGACGGTCAACACCGTACCGGCCAGGGCGAAGTCGAGCAACGTGAACGGCCGCGCCAAGACCGCTTCCCGCGGCGCTGCGGCGGTAACCGCCAAGATCGACGCGCGCAGATCTTGCGGCGGCTCTTCGAGCTGCAGGGAAAACAGCGCCCGGTCGATGTCGTCGAAATCGTACATCAGTCCGCACCCTCTGCTGCAGAATCGTCGCGCAAGCCTGCCAAACGCCGGCGCAGAAGCTCCTTGGCGCGGAAGAGGTGCGTCTTGACCGTGCCCATCGGCAGCCGCAGAACTTCGGCGATCTCGTCGTACTGGCGGCCCTGAAGGTGGTAGAGCGTGATGACGGCGCGATATTTTTCGGGCAGGGCGTCGATCGCCGCGCGCAATTCGCGGGCTTCGTCGCGCCGTTCCGCCTGGACGTCGGGCCCCGGGCCGACGTCGGCACGGTCGGGCATCTCGCCGCCGGTGAAGCGCTTGCGGCGCTGCAGCCGGTCGCAGCAGGCGTGGTAGGCGATCGAGAAGATCCAAGTCGAGAACTTGGCCTCGGGGCGGAAGGTGCGCAGCGCCCGGAACGCCTTGAAGAAGGCCTCTTGCGTTGCGTCCTTCGCTTCCTCGGGGTCGCGCAGGGTGCGCAGGCACAGGTTGTAGACCGCGCGGTCGTAGCGCTCGACCAGCGTGCCGAAGGCCTCGCTGGCGCCGCCCAGCGTCGCGGCGACCAGGTTCGCGTCGGCGTCGGAGAGGATGGCGGAACTAGGGTTCACGCGCGTACGAGGTTGGAGGAGAGCCGTCAAAGCTGCCACGGTCGCACGTACGCCCGCGCAGGGCGCAGTGTTTCACGGTCGCCTGCAACGAAACACCGCAGTCCCCATTCCGTATCTGTTGCGATGACTTTCCGAGCTACCTTTGCGGCGCTTCTGGGCGCCGGTCAGCGAGGCCCTTCGTGATGCTAGCCGACGACCCCGCCGTGATCGTTTCGTTGACGGCGATCTTCTTTGTCTTCGGATTCCCGGTCATTTGCTGGTTCAGCGTACGCTGGCTGGCGCACCGGGAGCGCATGGAGATGATCCGCCAGGGCTTCGATCCCCGGGTTTCGAGCAAGGACGCTTACCGCGCCTGGCAGCAGGCGGCGCCCGGCCCCGTCCGAGGCCCGGCGGCGGACGAGAAGGGTTGCGGCTACGAATACGACTACGGCGGTGCCGGCTTTGCCAACCCGGCGGCCCAGGTCGCCCTGCGCAAAGCCGTCGTCATCGTGGCGGTCGGCTTGGCGCTGACGATCGGGCTCTCGTTCATCGGCTTCGACGGCGGCCGGTTCACGCCGGGGCCGTGGCTCCTGGGCGGCCTCGTGCCGCTCTTCGTCGGCCTGGCGCAGGTGTTCAGCGCACTCGCGGCCGGGGCGAGTTTCCAGCCCCACGCGCGCGGCCCGCAATACTTCTGGCAAGCACCGCCCGGGGTCGCCCCGCCGGACGGCGGCACGGTGCCGCCTCCTTCCGGAGCAACCTCGCCGGGCAGCTATACGTACCGCCCCGGGGTGACGCCCGAGTTGCGGCCGCCGACACCGCCGGTCCAGCGCGACAACTAAAGTCGCAGGCGCAAAGCAAAACCGGGACGCGCTCCGCGCGTCCCGGTTTTTTCTTGCGTCTGAAAGTGAATGATGCCGTAGGTTACTTACAGGTTACGATTGCCATCGCCCAGCCGCTCTGGGTGCGAGTTCGTACGAGATACCCGTCTTGCGTGCGATCGTAGATCTGAAAGCCCGCTCTCAGCGCGTCGGCTAGCGATCTGAAGACCATGAGACCTGCCATGTCGGGAACTCCTTCCTCGGATGTTCGTCCCAGCGTATTAACGCGCGAAAAGCGCAATTGTTCTAGGCTTTCCACGTATGGCTCGGTTAATTTTGTGTGGGGATTTACTGCCCGGCCGTGAAACCGTGACGTATGCCCGCTCTGGAGACGTCGCCCGCTATCCATCGGACGATCGTTAGCGATCGCCGGGAACCGGCGCCGGGCATCGTCGTCCTCGGTCTGCACGCGCCCGAACTGGCACGCGCAACCCTGCCCGGGCAGTTCGTGATGGTCGTTCCGCCGGGCGGCGAGCGAGCCGCGACCGCGCTCGGTCTGTACGAAGCCGAAGGCGAGCGAGTATCGCTACTCCTGGTCGTCGTCGGCCCGCGCACCCGCGAACTGGCGGCGCTGCCCGTCGGCGCGCCGCTCGATCTTCTCGGTCCGCTCGGCAACGGTTTCGATCTCGCTGCGCTCGGCGCCGACGTCGCGCTCGTTGCGGGCGGCGTCGGACTCGCCTCGCTGCTGCTGCCCGCGCAGGCGCTGCGCGCCGCGGGCGTGCGCACGACGCTCTACTACGGCGCACGCACCGCCGCCGCTCTGATCGATCTCGACGCCTTCGCGGCGGCGGGGGCCGAACTCGTGCTCGCAACCGACGACGGCACGCGCGGTCACGCCGGTTATGTCAGCGAAGCGTTGCGCGCCGCCGGCCGGGAGCACAGCGGCATTGCCGCCTGCGGACCGTCGCCGATGCTGCGCGCCGTCGCGCGCGTAGCCGGCGAAACGGGCGTGCGCGCGCAACTCTCACTCGAAGAAACCTTTGCGTGCGGCGTCGGCGCCTGTTGGGGCTGCGTCGTTCCGCTCGCGCGCGAAAGCGCGCAGGCGCCGAACTTTCCGCCGGTCGCCGCGGGCGAGACGCGCGACTACGTGCACGCGCGCATCTGCAAGGAAGGCCCGGTCTTCTGGGCGCACGAGTTGCGCTGGTGAACGGCGTGGCGCGGAAGGTCCCGAGTCTCGACGTCAGTCTGGGCTCGCTCCATCTTCAACTGCCCACGTTGATGGGCAGCGGCTGTTATGGTTCGGGCGAAGAATACGCGCCGTTCGTCGACTATGCGGGCATCGGCGGCGTGGTGCTCAAGAGCGTCACGCGCCTGCCGCGCTTGGGCAATCCGACGCCGCGTCTCTCGCCGACGCCGAGCGGCATGCTCAACGCCATCGGATTGCAGAACCCCGGGATCGACGCGTACCTCGCGCACGACGTGGCCAAATTCGCCGACCGGCCGTGCGCGGTCATCGGCAGCGTCGCCGGCTTCTCGGTCGAGGACTACGCCGAGGTGACCGCGCGCCTCGCCGCGCGCGACGAGATCGACGCGATCGAGATCAACATCTCGTGTCCCAACGTGGGCCACGAGGGCGAGACCTTCGCCTGCGATCCGCGCCTGGCCGAACGCGCGACCGCCGCGGCGCGCGGCGCGACCGCGAAGCCGCTCATCGTAAAACTTTCGCCCAACGTCACCGACATCACCGAGATCGCGCGGCGCGTCGAAGCCGCGGGCGCCGATGCGCTCGCCGTCATCAACACCGTGCGCGGCATGGCCATCGACGTGGATCGCGTCGAGCCGCGCTTGGGCAACGCCAGCGGCGGCTTGTCGGGCCCCGCCATCCGGCCGATCGCCGTGCTCGCAGTCTGGGAGGTAGCCCGCAGCGTGAAGATTCCCATCGTCGGTCAAGGCGGCATCGAGACCGCGCGCGACGCCCTCGAGTTTTTCCTCGCCGGCGCTAGCGCCGTGTCGATCGGCACGGGCAATTTCACCGACCCGCGCGCGCCGCAGAACGTGACGGCGGGGGTGCGCGACTATCTCGCCGCGCGCGGACACGCGGCGCTCCGCGAGATCGTGGGTCTGGCCAACGCGGCCTTCGCGGGGGCGCGATGAGCAACGCGTTGCGACCGCGGCTGATCGTGGCGCTCGACGTGCCGAGCCTCGACGATGCGCTGCGGCTGGTCGAGCGCCTGCGCGGTCTCGACGTGATTTATAAAGTAGGCTACGAGCCGCTGTTCGGCTACGGCGAAGCGCTGCGGCGCGAACTCGAGTCGCCCGGCGTAAACGTCTTCATCGACGCAAAACTGCACGACATCCCGCGCACCGTCGGTGCGGCGGTGCGCGAACTCGTCCGGCCCGGCGTCGGCATTCTGACCGTGCACGCGCTCGGCGGACACGAGATGATGTCGGCTGCGGTCGAGGGCGCAAACGAGGCGGCTGCCGCCTTGGGCATCGCAACGCCCGGCATCTTCGCGGTCACGATTTTGACCAGCATCGCTCCGGAAGAACTCAACGAACTCGGCCTGCAAGGCGGGCCCGGCGAGAACGTGATGCGGCTCGCGGCCCTGGCCCGCGACGCGCGCTGCGCGGGCGTCGTGTGCAGCGCGCACGAGGCCAAGGACCTCAAAGGCTATTTCGGCGCCGACTTCGCGGCGCTCTGTCCGGGCATTCGGCCTGCGGGCGGCGCGCACGGCGATCAGAAACGCGTCGCCACGCCGCGCAGCGCGATCGAGAACGGCGCCGACTATCTGGTCGTCGGGCGACCGATCACCGAGGCTCCGGATCCGGCCGCGGCCGCTCGCGCGATCCTCGACGAGATGGCCGATGCGGCGGCCGCGCATGCCCGATAGCGCGCTCTCGGCCGAACTCGCCGAACGCGGGGCGTTGCTCGACGGCCACTTCAAGCTGTCGTCCGGCCGGCACAGCAATCGTTTCATCCAGAAGTTTCGCATCCTCGAAGATCCGCGGCTCGTCGAGCCGTTAGCTCGCGAGATCGCCGCGGCGGTGCGCGAATTCGCCCCGACCGTCGTGGTCAGCGCGGCGGTGGGCGGCATCGTGCTGGGCTACGAAGTCGGCCGCGCGCTCGGTACCCTCGCCATCTTCGTAGAGAAAGAAAACGGCGTGCCCACGCTGCGTCGCGGCTTTGCGCTCGGTCCGGCCG